>Ga0180438_10000084_pt1 | contig 193318 bp, 169 predicted proteins | sample SS_ome_12_FD_132455 | JGI IMG/M metagenome (GOLD analysis project Ga0180438, IMG submission 132455) | Hypersaline lake sediment archaeal communities from the Salton Sea, California, USA - SS_3_D_2 metaG | ecosystem: Environmental > Aquatic > Non-marine Saline and Alkaline > Hypersaline >... | reverse complement strand
TTGCGTCGTCCATAAAACCTCCTGACGGGTATCCCATTATACCCATGTTTATGGCCGAAACAACCGCCAAGTCTCTAATCAATTAGATGCATTTTGTCCGGAGGACGCTGAAACAGAACAATTGTACAATTATATACGTAATAAAATCCTGGAGGAAGAAATGAGATTATACCAACGCAATGACGTATGGTATATCGATTATTCCTTCCAAGGGAAAAGGATACGAGTAAAGATTGGTAAATCTAAAGAGATGGCTGAACTTGCGCTCAAAGAAATCGAGGTCAAGCGCGCCAAAGGCGAATTTACCGGTATTGTGGAGCTGACAAAGATTAAGTTCAAGGTGCTTGCGAAAAAATACCTGGAATTCTCAAAAGCGAATAAAAGTGAGAATAGCTATCGTACAGACAAAGGATTTGTGAAAAACTTAATGGCACAATTTGGTGAAGAGGAAATCATTCGCATCACGGCTCTTGATGTGGAAAATTATCAGATGGCGAGGAAAAATGAGGTTTCCAATATCACTATTAATCACGAAATTACCTGTTTGAAACACATGTTCAACAAGGCGATCGATTGGAAGTATATAACACAGAATCCCCTAAGCTCGGTGAAGAAATTAAAAGAACCACCTGGACGGGTACGTTATCTGAGGGATGATGAGATCATTAGGTTACTGCAATGTTGTGCAGGGCACCTTAAACCGGTTGTTATTACTGCTCTTAACACTGGTATGCGAAAAAGTGAGATACTCAATTTGAGATGGCAAAATGTTGATTTGGACAGAGGATTTCTTACGCTTAGAGAAACAAAAAACAATCAAGTTCGCACGCTTCCGATTAATAAAACATTATATCGGCAACTCACAAAGTTAAATGGAAAAAACGGCAGCGAGTATGTTTTTACATATGAAGGTAGACGTCTGAAAAACGTGAAGCGCAGTTTTATGACCGCATTGAAGCTTGCCAATATAAAAGATTTTCGATTTCATGACCTCAGACACACGTTCGCGTCGAGACTTGTTATGGCAGGAGAAAATCTTAAGACAGTTCAGGAATTGCTTGGACACAAGGACATCAAGATGACCATGCGGTACAGCCATCTTTCGGTTGCGCATAAGCAGAAAGCAGTAAATAAGCTCGATTCACTTGGCACAATGTTGGCATAAGATGTCAAAAGAACCGAGGTGCAACGTGCAAAGCGTTGATAATAAAGGATTTGGTGAAACAAAGGTTATGTGTTTCATTTCTCATAATCAGCGGGTCGGGGGTTCAAGTCCCTCCGGGCCCATTTTTACCAGATAAATTCTAAGCACTAAATCTGAAATTCGAAACAATTTCTAATTTCCAAATTCTGATGTTCCAAACAAAGAATTATTATGGGTTTTTGCCCGGTTCGTCACGATGATTGACTTCATGTTTTTTCTCGCTATACTTCGTGATCATGGGTTATAATATTCTGGGTTATATTTTGAGTTTAGATATTTATTATTCAGGATTTGTTCCGGGTTTCGAAATTGGTATTTAGAATTTGAGGACAATGTAATGCAAATGAAGTGGAAGGTTCATCCAGCAAAAAACAATATGACAAAAGCGATAGTGGTCGCAGTGTTTGTTATGGTCTTTGTCATTTATGTCGGTATCTTTTTCGGCATTTTTTGGTCCATTTTTGGATTGATTGTGCTATTTCTTTCCTCTTATTCCTTCTATTTCCCTACTCATTATGAGGTCAATGATGAATCGGTCATAATTAAGAGCATATTTACCCGGCAAATTCGTTCCCTGCAGGAATTCAGGAAGGTACTTGTGGGTAAGAATGGTGCTTTACTCAGTCCCTTCCGTCACAAAACATTCTTGAACCGCTTCCGGGGAGTTTTTCTGTTCCTGCCAAAAGAACGCCAGGCAATAATCGACCTACTCCGTGAGAAAATAGAAGAACGCTCTGAAGAAGCATCGGATAATTCCGAAATACAAAATTCTAAATCCTAAACAAATCCCAATATCTAAATATCAAACAGAAGCATTTCAGGATACCAGATTATCAGAATATCAGACTAGACTAGTTCAATTATTTTATGGTTTGTTCAGTTTATCTTATTTTTCTGGTTTTTCTTAATTCTTATGTTTTTTTGATATGCTGATACACTTTTTTAATCCTCTTGACATACTACGTATTGCTAAATACAATGGAAGAGCATTGAAGGAAACAGGATAACCGTGGCGAATCTAAATTTTGCGCAGAAAGAACTCAATCTGAAGATCGTGTACTATGGTACAGGTCTATGTGGTAAAACCACAAACCTACGTACGATCTTTTCCGCAATGAGCCCGGATCGCAGGGGGAAGATGATGAGTCTTGCGACCGAACTTGACCAGACTTTATTTTTTGATTTCCTTCCGGTCGATCTGGGAAGTGTTAGGGGCTGGAAATTACGGCACCATCTTTATACTGTACCGGGTCAGATATACTACAATGTTTCGCGTAAATTGGTTTTGAAGAACGCTGATGGGGTCGTTTTTGTGGTTGATTCTCAGGAGGAACGTCTGGATGAGAACACTGAGAGCTGGCATAACCTGGAGGATAATCTTAAGAGCTACAATCTGAGTATTAAGGATATCCCCATCGTTATGCAATATAACAAACGTGATCTACCAAACATAATGCCGATCAGCGATCTTCAATTAAGCATAAACACAGAAGGATATACATACTTCGAGAGTGTCGCGACACGGGGAATCGGGGTATTTGACACATTGAAATCCATCTGCCAGCAAACTGTTCGAAAACAGATGGAAACCCTGCCTCAGGTTTAATTTTTACCTTTACTGCAGAGGTTCAACTCTTGACTTTGTTAATATTCTCTTGTATAATTTTCATATGAGTGGTAGCATTGCCATCAGTATTTCAAAGGAAAAAGTGCATGAATTGGAGCGACTTTTAACTGATTTCTGCAGTCAAGCAAATACTATATGGGCGATCTTGACCACGGCTACCGGACAGCTTCTTGCTCAACGCGGGTTCGTGTATTCGTTTGATGTACTGGCAATATCTGCGTTGGCCTGTGGAGTTTTCAATTCGACCATGGAACTCGCACGGATCGTAGGGGAGGATAGATTTTCGCAGTTCCTGCAGGAAGGAGAGAAATACAGTGTGTATTATACCGAAGTAAAACCCGATTATATACTGGTATCGCTGTTCGATGACCGCACTATTCCTGGTGTGGTGAAAGTTGCCAGTGAGGTTTTTTCCGGCAATGCTGCAAGGATCATGGGGAATGGTAAATGAAGCGTGAGATGAAATTTGATAATTTCCATATTTATGAGGGTAATAAGATTGCATATCTTGCAGCACAGAAGATCATCGAGTTTCCCGGAGAATTATTCAATCCTCTATATATCCATGGTTGCACCGGTATTGGCAAGACTCATATTACATGGGCGCTTTTCAATGCGTTCCTGGAAAAAGGAGAGGTGCTTTTTTTCACCTCCAAGGATTTTGAGCAACACCTCATGGAGAACAAACCTCTTGAGACTCCATTGATCGTCGATGATATCCACAGTATCGAAGGGTCATTTCATGAAAAATTATTGAGTATCATCGACCGGTATTTGACCAATAATATTCAATTATGTTTCACCGGGAATGCAGCACCACGTGATTTAAAAAATTTCAACGATAAGATTATTTCAAGACTGGAGGGTGGTCTGGTTTGTGATATACAGCCACCCAAAGAGATGGCCTTGGTCGATCTGATAAAGAAAAAATCAAGTGAAGCCGGTATTTTGCTACCGGATGAGGTTGCATTAGAGCTTGCTCAGATCTCAACTGGTTCAATACGAACCATTGAAGGTATGATCAACCGTCTCGTAGCATATTCATCTCTGGGTAACGTTACACTGGATGTAAATACCGTCCATATGATCCTTAAAGAGTTTTATCCAAAGGGTATTTACAGTCCGGTTTCGTCATTGCTTGAAGAATTAAAAAAGAATGCCAGTGAAGTGCTGCAGGATGTTTCAACCAAACTGGATATCCGTGACGAATACCGGGAGAGAATTTATGTTTGGCAGATGAAAGGTTTCGACACAACAACACTAACCAATTTGCTCGATGGCGATGCTGAAGTGCTTAAGCGAGAATATGACACTTTTATATCAATTGTGGAACGTTTGATCGATCTGCAGAAACAATATGGTGCCCTTGATCTCCGTGACCATCCGGATGAAGCCATGAAGATCGAATCGATGCTTTTCTCACCCGAGAAAGTTGATAAGATCGAGGAATTGATAAAACAGTTTGCTGAAAAACCCGTCTGCATCGACAAATCGAAGTCGTTCGACGGCTATATATCGGGACCATGCACTGAAAAGGCGATCGAGATCTATCAAAAGCAAGTTCGCGAAAACCTGGGCGAACGCTACAATCCATTCGTTGTATTCGGTGATAAGGGGGTTGGTAAAACACGTTTTCTCGAAGCGATATTCGTCGATCTGGAGGATCATGGAAAAACTGTATATTTTTGTGATTGTGAAAGCAGCCAGAAGTCATGCACCTGGGATACGGTCAAACCATATGACGCAATCATATTGGACAATTTCCACGCGGTTATGATAACTCCTGAACCGGTTCGCAAGGTCGTGCTTGAAGTTCTACAGCAATCAAACGAGAATCACAAAGCAGTTATTATAAGTGTTCTACGGACTGTTGATAGATCGGAATGGGGGGATGATGTACGGCAGTTGTTTGAAATGGGTATCGAGGTTGAAATCCTTCCTCCCGATGCAGCGACGGTTATGGAATATATCGAACCACGCCTCACACCGATGCAGTATGAGCAGGCGTTGAGCCAGGGGATTCCTGAATTCAAATCCTTCCCGGAGATCGAGGCATATGTCACATCACTGACCGGACCTCCACAGGAAGTCATACTGCTCGAGCCGGTTGCTGGATCGGATGACGTTGAAAAAGAGCGATCAGATGTCGTACCCAGAGCAGAAGTTGCGGATGAAACAGCACCCGTTTCGCTCGGATTACCAGGCGAAGAAAAGCAGCCAGATGAACAACGAGTAATCAAGGACAACATCACTCCATTGGGTTTTTCTGGCGAACCAGTGGATGAGGGGGATGCCGAAATGCCACCAGAGGAGGAAACAGGAGTTGCTGAAGTAGATACTGAAAACGGAGATATCGTGACGCTTGGTCTTCCTGGTGAGGATACGACAGAATCACCGATTGCGGCAGCGGAAGTACCAGTTACCGATGAAGGAAGCGAAAAATCGGGTGAAAAACCAGATGCTGTATTGACCGGACCGTTAAAGAAGATACATGAAGAACGATTTATCATCCACGATGTTGCTGGAGAACTGATTGAAGATAATTATTAGAGGGCAGGAAATGTCGGAAGAAGGCATAAGAAGGCTGAAGAGGATTCAAGAGGTTATACATGGCGATTAAAGGATCATTAGCAGAAGCTTCTTTGCCGGACGTTATCCAACTGCTGACTTACTCTGGCAAATCAGGATGTTTGTCAGTGACTGACGGTCGTAATTTTGGCAATATTTTTATTAAAGACGGGCGGATCATATATGCAACCATTCTTAATCGAAAACAGCGTCTCGGTGATATTCTGGTGATGAAAAAAGTGATTGAGAACGAAACCCTTGCCCGGGCATTGGAGATACAAAAGAGCAGTAAGAAAAAGAGGTTAGGCGAGATCCTGGTTGAGATCGATGCGATCGACGAAAAGATCCTTGCGCAGGAACTGAAAGAACAGATCGAACAAACGATCTTCACTATGTTAACCTGGGAGACAGGGTATTTCAATTTCGAAGCAGATCTTCTTCCGTCATCAGAAGAGTATACAGTTCAGCTATCTGCCCAGGAATTATTGCTTGAAGGAGCGCGGCGAATCGATGAGTGGCGCAAGATTGAGAATAAAATTCCACCTTTTGAAACAGTCCTCATCCGTAAGGATGAAGTGGATGAAATACCATTGACTACTGAAGAAACAAAAATAATGGAGCTGATAGATGGGACACGGAGCATAGATGATATTCTGAAATTATCTGATTTCGATTTCTTCGAAACCTGCAGAACAATCTATGGATTGTTATCCGCCGGACTTTTAGTGAAACCGGAGAAACCTCTTGAGCGGAAAAAATCTACCAGTGATATCACTGAATACAAGAATCTAGGCATTGCTTTTTATAAAACCGATATGTATGATGAAGCCGAGCGGGAATACAAAAAAATCCTTGAGATCGATGAACAGAATCCGGAGGCGTATTTTTATCTTGGTCTTATCGAACTAACGCGTGGCAATCTGGATGCTGCGCGCCAGCGTTTAATGACATCATACGAGCAAGATAAAAGAACATCGGTTTTGATCAATCTTGGTTATATTGCTTTACGCATGGGGTCCTATGATGAAGCAACTGAATTCCTCCAGCAGGCAAGGGAAGCAGATCCTGAAAGTACCAAGGCAGCCGTTAATCTGGGTCTTGTCCATTACATGCAGGGTTCATTCGATGATGCAATTATGCTATTTTCTGATATTATCGAAAGGTCACCTGAGATAATATCTCCTTATGTGTATTTGGGTATGGCATATTACAAGACTGGTGCGATCGAAAAAACTGCGGTCTTATTCAAGGATGCTATCGACCGCTTCCCCAGGCATACGATATTCAAGAACAACCTTGCCGTGCTATTAGAAAGCATGGATAAGCCTGAAGAGGCAGAGAAACTATACCGTCAAGCACTAGAGGTTGATCCCCAAGATGAAGATATCATCCGGAATCTGGCTGATTTTTACTATGAAGCACAGATTCTTGGTGCGGCCAAAGAACTGTTCGAGAAGATCCCTGAGGCAAAAAGGGGCTGGGAGGTGTTCTTTAAACTCGGGAATATCTCATTGCGGCAAGGGGATTCAAAGAAGGCACTCATGCTCTGGGAGGAGGCTAAGAAACTCAATCCTTCCGAACAGTTGATCATTCGAAACATAGAAGTCCTGCAGAAATCTAGTGGAAAGTAGCTTTCGATCTCTGATCGAATACATCCAGCAACAATCCTCGTTTCGATGCCAATATTATAAAGAGAAACCATTGTCACGCCGTTTACGTGTCCGCATGCGGGCATTACACCTTGAGAGGTATGAACAATATCTACAGTACCTTATCAATAATCCGGCTGAAATGGATATATTGCTGGAGACACTTACTATCAACCTTTCCTATTTTTTCCGTAATCCTGAAACCTTTGATTACATCAGAGACACTTTGTTCTCTGAATTCAAGAAACAGGATGAACAGCTTGTGGTGTGGAGCGCCGGATGTGCCCATGGAGAGGAACCTTACACTCTCGCGATAACAGCAGCGCAAAGTGGCACTTTGGAGCAAATGACAGTCTATGGAACTGATATTGACCGCAAAGCTCTGTCAATGGCGGAACAGGGGTTGTATGATACATTTGCCTTCGAGTATACTCCCGAGCATATTCTCAACGTGTATTTTAAGAACGAAAATGGAACGTACCGGATCGTACCGAAAATAAGGGATCATGTTAGATTTTTCAACGTAGATCTTTTTGATAAACCGCCTTTTGGCAAATGTGATTTGATCATGTGTCGCAATGTTTTGATCTATCTTGATCGTGCTGCTCAATCAACCATACTCAGAAACTTTTATGAGCAATTGAGAGTTGATGGGTATCTCATTATTGGCAAAGTGGAGTTGCTCATCGGGATTCCCGAGGTAAAACTATTCGAAGTGGTTAACCGTGCTGAACATGTATACAAAAAAAAGAAGGCATGAGATGGCGGAGAGAAGGCGCAGCTGGGCAGGGGTGCTGTGATGCAGGAAGTGCGTGTGGGCATAGGCGAGGTGAAGGTTGCGCGGGGTGAGGTGCTTCTATGTGCGTATGGCGTAGGTTCATGTGTTGTCATCGTTCTGTATGATCCGTTACAAAGAGTAAGCGGTCTTGCTCATTGTTTATTGCCCGAAGGGGAGGAGAATTGCACAAAATATCCTTGTGGGGCGATTCGTGTGCTTATACAACAAATGATCGAGCAGGGTGCAGTACGCCCCAATTTCGTGGCGAAAATAATTGGCGGAGCTACAATGTTTGAGGGATTTGCTAAGCATCAGATCGGAAAACGAAATGTCCTTCAAACCCGTAAGGAATGCGAACGTGAGAATATTCAAATCATTGCCGAAGACGTGTTCGGTAATTGGGGTCGTACAATATTCTGCAATGCACAGACCGGTGAGGTGCGGATTCGTTCTTTCAAACATGGCGAAAAGGTTTTATGATATGATGGAATTGCGACTTGTAATCGCGCCAATTGTATTTATAATAACGGTTATATGACGATAGGTAAACTTTTATGACGAAGAAAAAAGTTCTTATAGTAGAAGATTCGATATTGATGCAGAGAGTTATCAGCGATATCATTAATGGATCGGATGATTTCACGGTATGCGGATGTGCTCGTGATGTAGTTGAAGGATGGGCGAAATTCAATAAATTAAAACCTGATCTGGTCACATTGGATTTCGAATTGCCGCATGAGAATGGTCTTGTTCTCCTGAAGAAGATCATGGAAGAGAATCCAATCCCAGTCCTGATGGTTTCTGCACACACAAAAGAAGGTGCGGAACTGACGATCCGGGCGCTTGATATGGGTGCGATCGATTTTTTCACCAAACCGTCCGGACCAATATCAATAGATCTGTATAATTATCGGAATGAACTTGTCCTTAAGTTAAAAGCAGTGGCTCAATCGCATGTGAGTGCTCAACATAGACCTCATACTACTAAAACGTCAAAATCCCATTTCAAGGAACTGTATGTCGGCATCGCGGCTTCGACCGGTGGTGTCAGGGCATTGAACTATATCATACCATCTTTGCCTGCTAAATGTGGATTACGTATCATCGTTGTACAACACATGCCAAAGTTCTTCACCGCCAGTCTTGCCCTGCATTTGAATGAACGTTCGAGTATGGTTGTTAAGGAGGCACATGCTGATGATCCCATTCTTGAAGGAGAGGTATTGATCGCGCAGGGTGGCTATCATACAAAATTGGACGCAACAGGTGAAAGAATAGTCCTTACTGATGATCCCCCTATACACGGTGTCAAACCGTCCGCGGATGTACTATTCACCTCAATGGCAAAAGTGTATGGTGACCGTACGATCGGGATCGTCCTTACCGGGATGGGACATGATGGTACCCATGGTATTATGGAAATCAAGAAACAAGGCGGGACGATCATGGTGCAGGATCCGAACGATGCGATCATTGGTGGTATGCCTCAATCCGCCATCAATACCCAAATTGTCGATTATATCGTACCCCTCAAAGAGATCCCGGACCGCTTGTTCGAATTTGTCAAAACCAAAGATCAATGAACAAGGATTTTGGGCAATACCAGAAACGTATCTGCAAATTACGCGAGAGTATCAAGCGGGGGCAACGCGGCGATGAACAAATGATCAAGGATGAAATACGGTCGCTTTATATCGATATGGCTGGATCGATGCGTGAGCTGTCAAAGGCACAACAAACACTGCGCGAGATCGCCCAGGAATTTAAACAGAAAAAAACCGCACAGAGTGATGTCGGACGTTTTTATTCTTTTGTAAAATCGACAACATCAGCTGAACTTGACCTTGCTACCCTGATCGATCGTGCATGGAACTGTATTGTTATGGAGGATTTTGATGAAGCAAGGAAAACTCTAAAGAAGATCCTCGAGATCGATCCCGATAACATAAAAGGTTTATGCTATATTGGATTGGTGCTTGTGGAACTACAGCATTATGATGAAGCAATGCTTTATTTGCAGAAAGTTCTCGTTAAAGATCCTGATAATCCGTTTGCCCTGAATAACCTGGGATATGTGTGTTATAAAAAAGGCATCTGGGGAGAGGCCATCGAACATCTTGTTAAGGCGGCAAACCAGAAAAAAGACCGTACCGCCGCGTTGTATGCAAATTACTATTTAGGTCTTGTGTATTTTGAACGGTCCATGGTCCCGGATGCGATAAAATTCTTTACCAGGGCACTGGAGATGGGTCCTAATCTGCAGGTTGCACATTACTACCTTGGATTGTCAGAGATAAAACGCTTTGAATTCAAAGATGCAGTTACACATTTGAAAAAAGCTGTCGCAATCGACAAAGGTTCACGCTATGGTCGTCTTGCAAGCGAGGAGCTCCATAAGATCGAGCCGCTCGCCGAACCCGACAAGACGATCGGTATAAAACCGACTGATCAGAGTGTGGATCAGTGACACTCGGGTCTTTATCTGAGTACTCACAATTTCTAAAAAAACTTACCCGGCGGGTAGGTGATTTTTTGATCAAGGGAAACCATAATCGAAAAACTGTCCAGTACAAAGGTGTGGTTGATCTCGTGACTCAATACGATACACAATCACAGACGTTCATCGTGCGTGAGATCGAGCGACGCTATCCAGAACACGGTATATTGAGTGAAGAGAATGTGGCAAAAAACACGAAGAGTGGGATGAAATGGATCGTAGATCCGCTGGATGGAACGACAAATTTTGCCCATGGACTGCCGATATGGTCGGTTTCTATTGCGCTGGAATACAATGGCAGGATCGTCGCTGGTGTGGTTTATGATCCAACAAGGGAAGAACTGTTTTCAGCTGAATCGGGTAATGGAGCATACCTTAATAACTCACGTATCAGTGTTTCACAAACGGGTGAGCTGGATAAGGCGCTTCTCGTTACTGGATTTCCCTATGATATTAGAAAAAATAAGGACAATAACATTGATAATTTTAAAAAATTCGCATTATGCTCACAAGCAGTACGGCGTCTTGGATCTGCTGCATTGGATCTCTGTTATACGGCAAGCGGTCGATTCGATGGATACTGGGAGTATAGATTATCACCCTGGGATCAGGCAGCAGGAATGTTGATCCTCCAGGAAGCAGGCGGGAAGATAACCGATTTCCAGGGTGGTCAATTCAGTATTTACGGCGACCAGGTTCTTGCAACGAACGGATTGATACATAAGCAGATGGTGCATGTATTACGTCACTGAAGCGACGTAATCAAACTTAGATTCCAAACAGATTCAATTACCGAGATCATAAATTGCATACATGATAATAACGAGAATCACGAACCCAACGGCTTCCGGTGTTAGAATGTCGTCTTGAACCGGATACCACCGGCGAATGCTCGTGTTGGTACCGGATACCCATCATAGTATTGGGCGTCTGCCCCCGTGCTGTTCATGATCGTACCGAAGAAAGTCAGTGAACGGAAGCGGACGCCGAAACTTGGTTGTACCAGAAGGATAGCCGGTAGATCAGCATCAAGACCTTTCTGCATAGTGCGGTATTCGATACTCACCCGGGAGAATACCATGGCATATTCCAGAGTGAAGGTATCGACAACAGTATACCGTGGTCGGAATGGGATGCTCGTGTCCCGCCATATATAGGTGCCATGCACGGTATTCAGTACATGCAATTTACCAACATCAAAGCGGTTGTGGATGGACAGATCAGTGAACAGGTCCTTCACATCGAGCATTTCCCGAAGCACAAAGTAAGAAGATGGCACCTCTAAATTGTACCAGTCGCGATAGGTTGCATCTACTTTTATGGCATGATCAGAGAGCTTGAGTGCTGTACTGATACGCACTTCCACACGAAGACTTTCGGTTGGATTGGTCGTTGTGTAATGGAGAGGAATGAGCGGATCGAACCTGTCCTTGAGGGTTTTTATCACCGCCCCTGATCTGATCTCACCAGCGATCCTGTAGGCTGGGAGCAGATACTCGATGCGAAAACAGGGTGAGGGGAAATAGTCACTTACCGGGGATAGTGCACTGATATGAAAATTACGGATATGAAACTTAACCGCACATGCTTGTGTGTAATGGTTATTGATGTACACACCAGGTAAGAGCAGCTGGGGTTTATATTGAATACGATCGAAAATGATATCAAACATGGTTTTCGCTTCGATTTCCTTGGACGAGTTGATTTTCCAGAACGAGTATTCGATATACCCCTGAATGACCGAGTGAGGATTAGTGGAAGCAAAGGTAAGGCTGGGTGTTATACATAGGTACTCATCATCATGTTTCATGAAGATCCCTGCACACGCAGGTTCTAAATGCAGGTGTGGAAAACCTAAAGCAACAGAAGCCTTTCCAGTACTATAGTGGAGTTTATCCCAGTTCAATCGATCAGTGTACGATCCAGAAACGTGCATATTATGGTAGTGAAGTGCTCCGATCGCATCGGTGCATTGTCCTGTATACATGGTCAGATCGATAGTATTGCCGGGCGTGTCTATCCATAGCATTGGTTCTGGAAAAGATATGCGAGAGAGATCAGGGAGCGGGGGGAGGCTGTCATAGGAAAGGAGAAATAAAGCAAACAGCATCTAGGTAGTTCCTTTTCGGTGCCGATCCAGAGTATCGGGGATCGTGTTGACAAAAGGGGGATCGATAATTCCGTATTCTGTAACAAATGCGGTTATCAGACCAGCCGGGGTGATATCAAATGCTGGATTTGCGACCCTCGCTTTCACGGGCACGATCTGTAAACCGTTGAATTGCCGGATCTCTTGCTCTGCCCGTTTTTCGATAGTGATATCCGATCCGCTGTTACAACAGGGATCGAAAGAGGACATGGGAGCAGCGACGTATAATGGCACACGAAAGTACTGCGCAAGAATTGCGAGATTATAGGTGCCGATTTTATTAGCAGTATCACCGTTTACCGCGATCCGGTCAGCACCGACAATGACCGCAGAGACCGACTCCATGTATGTTGCTATCATTGTATCACAGATCACGCACGTTTCAATATCGTTTCGAGTTAACTCCCAGGCCGTAAGTCTGGCACCCTGGAGTACCGGTCTTGTTTCATTCGCAATGATACGGATTTTTTTACCCTGTAAAAAAGCCGTATATACCACACCAAGAGCAGTGCCAATGCCACTCGTTGCCAGTGCACCAGCATTACAGTGTACCATTATCGTAGTATTATCATGGATCAGGCTAGCGCCATATTCGCCGATACGGTGACACGCCTGTTTGTCTTCATTCTCTATTGCGCGTGCTTCCTGGATGAGTGCATTCCGGTCATTCGTCGATGTTTTAAGTTTCTTTTTCATGCGTTCGACAGCCCATTTAAGGTTCACTGCGGTTGGGCGAGCCGCGGCAAGTCGATCAGCTGCGACGATCATCCCGGAACGATCCATGTTTTGTGCTGCTTGTGCAATGCCGTATGCGGCTGTAATCCCGATAAGGGGGGCACCGCGGACCTGCATAGTGGTTATTGCAGTATAAACATCGTCGATCGTCCTGAGAGTAACATAGGTTTCTTCTCCTGGCAAGCGCGTTTGGTCGAGTATCGTAATAGTGTTATTCGCTTGGCTAAAAGAGATGGTTTTAAAGTGAATGATGCTATGAAATTCCGGCATGATTCCGTGCAGCATTAATTGTATTGTACAGGAGCATGGTGCGCGTCATCGGTCCGACACCACCCGGTACTGGTGTAATGGCTGATGCAACTTCACTCACTGTTTCAAAATCAACGTCGCCAATAAGTCGGTATCCCCGTTTCTTCGTGGGATCTTCAATGCGGTTCACACCAACATCCACAACCACCGCATTTTGCTTCACCATATCAGCAGTGATCGTATTGGGTTTTCCAGCCGCAGCGACCAGAATGTCCGCGGTCCGGGTGATATCCGGCAGATTGTGCGTTCTGGTATGGCACAAGGTAACAGTTGCATTTGCATGTTCGTTTTTCTGCACAAGCATCATCGCCAATGGTTTGCCAACGATATTGCTTCGTCCGACAATAACAACATGTTGTCCTTCGATCTTAATTTTGTTTCTTACTAGCATTTGCTGGATACCGTGGGGCGTTGCGGGTAAAAAACATGGAGCACCGATCATCATCCTTCCGATATTTACCGGGTGAAAACCATCAACATCTTTCCCGGGATCGATCTTGTACAGTACTTTCTCCTCGTTGATATGAGCAGGCAGAGGCAACTGCACGATGAAACCGTGAATATCATGATCATTGTTCAAAGTCGCGATGAGGTTCAATAAATCATTCTCAGAATAATCTACATCGAATTTATGGAGCTGGAATTCAATACCCACAAGCAAGCAATCTTTTTCTTTTCCCCGAACATACGAAACCGATGCGGGATCATCGCCGATAAGGATAACGGCTAGCTTGGGTTTACAGTTGTGTTTGGCCTTGAGTTCATCGACCTTGACTTTAAATTCTTCATGCATTGCGGCAGCACATTCTTTTCCGCTGAGGATCGTTGCCATAGCACCTCCTTTTAAAACAAAAATTGCAGCACATAAAAATACTAATCACGGAATACTCCGTGTCAATATGATGGTACTAAAAGAGTTGATGGCTATGCTTTTAGTACTTTTAAAAGACGGCTTTTCGCCGAGCCCGCGATAAGCAAAAGGTAATATTCGATCGGGATACGATATCGTGCCAGTCCGACATGTGTTATGATGTATACTCCACTGATCATGATGATGAGCGCAAAGATCAAATTGAGATCGATCGGTTGATGTTCGAGTTTGAATATAGCAAACCTTAGTAAAGCAAAGATCAGAAGTGGAAGGTAAAAAATCCCGTAAATTATTCGATATCGAAGAGCAGTAGACGAACCGTTTATGGAACTTGGCGAGAACCACCAGTAAAAGAATGTTTTTTTAATCAACCGCCAGCAGAATGCGAAAGGTTTCTGGAATGTATATGCGAGCGCTTTTTTTGTGAAATACTGGGCACGTTGTATCTCGGTCATTGCGTTCAGTTCCTTTTTCTCAGTTCTCGACAGAGTATAGGTCATCAAGGTACTATGATCGGGATCTCCTTTAGCGACCCGGTAGTAATCCGTACCGGTCGCGCGCGGGTTATTGCCGATCCAGAGATTCACTCCAAACTGAGTGGTAATCGGCACCAGTGATTTATGCACCCGCAGGTTACGTATCGACCAGGGGATAATCAGCAGGATCGCGAATACAAGTGCAAGGAAGACATATTTTGATATCCTTTTGCGGGCACAGATCAACCAGAACGCTGATGCGGGGATAAGACAAAATGCGATCGGATCACAGAGGAGTGCGCATCCGTAAGAGAGACCCATGATAATGGATCTTGTCCATGTACGATGGTGGCTATCCAATAATAGAAATACAGTAAGACTGAGGAAAAAGAGGGAAAAGACCGTCGGTGTCATACTGGCGCTGTAATAAACGATCGGCGGGTACACAGCTACACCCAATGCGGTGTAATAAGCCGCAGTTACATTAAAAAGCAGGCGGGCGGTTCGGAATGCTATTATTATAAGGAATACGGAGATGGTCGTCTGGATGAATTGGACGACCAAGAACGACCAGGGTTTTAAGAATGATGAATATATGAATGAAAGAAAATGAGGATACAAAGGAGCATGACTTGATGTGAGTTCGAGCATTTCAGAGGGGTATGCGATCCTGGCGAAACCTTTCCCGGCGACAAGGTTACGGGCGATCTCACCATACTCCCAATCCGGAGGTTCGATATACGTAGCAAAAGCAAAGATATATGCTATTCTGAGAATAAATCCGAGCAAGCATACGATAAGAAGAAATCTATTTTTCTTTAGCACTAGCTTCGGTGTTTTACTCGTTTTCCAGTATCGTTACCTTTTCCATTATCACCGGTGTAAGTGGACGGTCCATGTTCCCTGTCTTGACCGCTGCGATCCGGTCCACTACATCGATGCCGGCAATGACCTGTCCGATGATCGTATAACCGCCATCAAGCTGGGGCAGGGGTGCAAGGCAGATATAGAACTGGCACCCGTTTGTATTCGGTCCCCTGTTCGCCATCGCCACGGTACCTTTCAGGTGTTTTAAATCCGATCCGATCTCATCATCAAGATCATAACCCGGTGTTCCAGTGCCATCACCATTCGGGCATCCACCCTGGATCACGAATCCAGGAATGATGCGGTGGAATGTCAGCCCATTATAAAATCCTTTATTCGCCAGATTCACGATGTTCTCCACATTATTCGGCACTTTTGCAGCATGCATTTTTATCGTTATCATACCATAATCTTTTACATTGATAATCATATATGTTCCCTTCTGTTGCGGTGTTTCATGGGATTTGACAATATTATCCTTCTTTTTCGATGGTCCGCCACAAAAAAAGAAAGTCATCATCATTGCGAGTATTGCATATTTCTTCATATAGACCTCCTGGATAATCGTTCATGATCAAATTTCATCTACTATAATAGCGATTCTTTGTTCCATGTCAAATGTCTTCTTTCCTGGGTACTGTCAATAATTGTATGTAAATTCTTTTAGAAGATTGATTTCTTGTACCATGTTGACAAGTAGAATATGGTAAGTATAATGTATATCTGAGCAGCAAAAAACAATAGCTGTTCAAAGGGGGATTTTGTTACATGAAAAGTTATTCGCATGAAGACATGGAAAAACTGTTGGAAAAATCATTCGTTACTGCGCGTACGGGCGAGATCGTTAAGGCAACGGTCATTAAACAAACCGAAAATGGTGTTTTATTGAATTTGGGATTGAAAGCCGAAGGATTCTTGCCGCTTGAAGAATTCCCATCTAAAGATGATGCCCAGATCGGTAAAGATGTATATGTGTATTTAGAAGCTTATGAAGACCGGGATGGTTTTCCGGTAATATCGAAGAAAAAGGCTGATTTCCAGCTTGCCTGGGACAAGATAAAACATCTCTATGAGAATAGCGAACTGGCTACTGCAACGATACGAAAACGGATCAAAGGCGGTTTTGCTGTCGATATCATCGGCGTGGAGGCATTCTTGCCGAGTTCTCAGATTGAATTTAAGGGCCAGCCAGATATCGAAAGTGCGGTTGGTATGAAAGTTCCTGTTAAGATCGTGAAGATCAACATGATGCGAAAAAATATCGTTGTATCGCGTAAACTCGCGGTTGAAGAGGAACAGGCAAAAGCCCGTAAGAAGATATTCAGTAAGATCAAAGTCAGTGATGTGATCGATGGTATCGTTCGGAATATTACTGATTTCGGTGCATTCATCGATATCGGAGGAATTGACGCTCTGCTCCATATTACTGATCTTTCCTGGTCGAAAATCACCCACCCCGCAGAAGTTGTTAAGGTAAATGACAAGCTACAAGTAAAGGTGCTCGTTATGGACAAGAGTACCGGCAGGATCGCGGTCGGTTTGAAACAGTTAACGCCTCATCCCTGGGAAAAGATCGAGAAAAAATACCCGGTTGGCACGAAGATCAAGGGTAAGGTCACCAGCGTTGTCGATTACGGAGCATTTGTTGAGATCGAGAAAGGCATCGAGGGATTGGTCCATGTGTCTGAAATGTCATGGACCAAAGACGTGAAAGATCCGAGCAAATTTCTCAAAGTTGCCGATTCTGTAGAGGCGGTGGTTTTATCGATTGCTCGGGAAGAACGGCGTATTTCGCTCGGGATGAAACAGACAAAACCTGATCCATGGTCAACGGTTGACGAGGAATTCAAGGTTGGCCAGAAAGTCACCGTAAAAGTAACTAATCTCAAGGACTTCGGGGCGTTCGTGCAACTTATAGCTGGGGTCGAAGGACTTATTCACGTCAATGATTTCTTCTGGGATAAGAAAGTAAAAAAGGCATCTGACTATTTGAAAAAAGGACAAAAGATCGAGGCGGTAATAAGGACTATCGACCGGAAGAACCGCAGAATTTCTTTGAGCATAAAGCATACCAAAGAGGATCCCTTCACAACATTTGCCGAAGCTCATGAAGAGGGTGCTAAGATAACGGGTAAAGTGAGTGATATTCTACCCAAGGGTATACGCCTTATGCTCGAAGGCGGTATTGAGGAATTCATTCCAGCAAATTACCTGGCACGGCGCGGGAAAAAGCCTAAAGATCTCTATGAATTGGGAGAAGAGGTCGAAGTAATGATCCGAAAGATCAATCCACGTCTTCGACGAATCATCCTGAGTGAGAAAGAGTTGCATAAGCAACCTCCCAAGAAAAAAGAGACGGCGAAGCCCAAACCCGTTGATAAATTCACTATCGGCGATATCCTCGGATCCCGGAATAAACTGGAACCAGAAGAATAGTCAACACCGGGTATCGGCCTGACTTGTGTACATTGTTCAATCTTGGCTGTAAACTCAATCAATACGAAGGGTATTGTCTCCAGAAAGTTCTCACCAATGAAGCGCCGGTAGTTATTGTCAATACCTGCTGCGTGACTGCCCAGGCGGAGCAAAAATCACGCAAGAAATTCCATCGTGTATTGAAACATTATCCTGATAAAAAGGTCGTGGTAACTGGATGTGCCTGTATTCTACATCCAGAAGACTATGTTCAGGCCCATCGGATAATTGATCCAGTTGAGCGAACCCATCTTATCGCTAACATATTCCCAAAACCTCCACGGTCCCGTTATTTTTTAAAAATACAGGATGGTTGTACCGAACCATGCACCTACTGCATTGTTTCAATCATTCGCAACCACCTTTTCAGTAGACCGATCGCTGATATCATAGACGAGATTCGGTGGGCACATAAACATGCATATAAAGAAGTCGTGATGGTCGGAGCAAATATCGGTTTGTACGGAGCGGATACTGGAACTTCGCTGAGCCAACTCTTGTCCGAACTGAAAACAATCCATGACCTGCCGCGTATCCGTTTATCCTCGATCGAACCGAGGTTCATCACCAGATCAATGATCGATATCATGAAAGATCTGCCCTTATGCAGGCATTTCCATATTCCGATCCAGAGTGGTGATGACGAGGTTCTGTCTGAAATGGGGCGGGCATATCGTAACAGGGAACTACGGGAGCGTATACACCTGCTGGCAAATGTATTTCCCGATTGTGCGATCGGGTGTGATATTATCGTAGGTTTCCCGGGTGAGGGTGATGATAATTTCCAGAATACAGGCAAACTGATCGATGACCTGCCAATCACCCATGTGCATGTTTTCCCCTATTCTCCACGTCCTCAAACCAGGGCGTTTAGGCTTGGTGATCCGATCTCTTTACAGATGAAAAAAGCGCGCTTGTGGGATTTGAAACGCCGCGTGGTGAAAAAAAATCTACAATTCAGGCAACGGCTGATCGGACATGATCTTGAGGTAATTATCGTGCAGTCAGCACCGGTATGTATCGGTCTTTCGGATAATTACATACAACTGGAACTGGACCGATCACTTGACCAGGGGAAGCTCGCAAAAGCCCGGGTGGTCAAAGTTGAATCATCCCGGACGTACGGTACCGTTATACGTGCTGAACATTCAGTATGAAACCTACCTTTCACATCCGGACATTTGGATGTCAGATGAACAAGAACGATTCCGCGATAATCAGGCATCTGCTTGGAAAAAAAGGTATGCTGGAGGTAGACCATGTAACACAGGCTGATATCGTGATCATCAACACTTGTTCAGTCCGTGATCATGCTGAACAACGCGCCCTCGGGCACATCGCTACTTTGCGGTCCTGGCGTGAGCAACCGGGTAGAATACTGGTAGTTGTCGGGTGTATGGCGCAGCGTTGCGCTTCCTTCATCATGAATGAATACCCTTTTGTCGATCTGGTGCTTGGTCCTGATTCTTACCGGTCGATCACGGAAAAACTCAAAGCGGTGCGGGACAAACAAACACGGATCAGGGAAACTGAGCTCCATGATGAGCTGTATAACGGTATCTATCCACAATCTAGTGGTGTCAGTGATTTTATCTCTATTATGCGTGGATGCAACAACTATTGTTCTTACTGTGTTGTTCCCTATGTTCGCGGTCCAGTACGTTCACGCCCGGTAATGGATATCATTGCTCAGGTTTCCACAATGGTGAAGAATGGGGTTAGGGAAATTACTCTCCTGGGACAGAATGTCAATGAATATGACCATAAGGGTAATGATTTTGCCGGACTTCTAGAACAGGTTTCCCGGATGCCCGGCCTTTGCCGCGTACGTTTTCTGACCTCCCATCCCAAAGACCTGACAGACAAGATCATCAACACAATAGCGCGTGAATCAGTATTATGTGAGTGGTTTCATATCCCCATGCAATCCGGAAATGACCGCATCCTCGCGCTTATGAACCGTCAGTACACGATCGGAAAGTACAGAGACCTCGTGCGTACGATCAGAAAGAAGATCCCGAACGCTACGGTCACAACCGATATCATTGTCGGGTTTCCCACTGAGACTGACAGGGAATACCGGGATACGATCGAGGTGGTAAAAGAAATACAGTTTGATGATGCCTATATGTATCGATATTCATCCCGGCCCGGTACTGCAGCCGCGGGATACGATATGCTGCCTGAAAAGATGATAAAAAATCGTTTGCATGATCTCATTATTATACAGAATGAGATCGTTACCAGGAAAACAAAATTGATGATCGGACACACCTATGAAGTGCTGTTCGAGGTACCTGCACGACAAGGGGGGATGCGGGGCAAGACGCGCGGGAACAAGGATGTGATCGTTGCGATGGATGTTGTTCCCGGCACAACTGCAAATGTAAAGATCGAAAAGGTTATAGGCCGTACACCAACCGGAGCGATCGTTCCATAGATATACATTGGTGGATTGATATTCGCGAAACAGACACTTAAGTCCCGACACGTCCGTAGTCTTGTCTGAGGAACGTACTACGGGGTATTGACAATACTCTGGATATTCATTACTATTATATGCATAGAGTAAATAATGAAAGAAGTGTAATTGGCAAGGAAAGGGGGTGAGAAAAAAACACGATCAATGTAAAAAAATTACATGCGGTAGTTCAACAATCAACCAAAAGGTAAAGGAGGAATAATGCGAAAAATGCTGTGTCTATTATGCCTGTGTATGATTATGGCAAATGCACGTGCGTTGACCATAAATCCTGGACACAGTGACGCGATGGCCGATATGCCGGACGAAGCGATTGTAACTGTAACGAAACCGACATCAAATCTATATCCCTATTTATCCAAAGAACATCGTACTCAATATATGCCGGTAGCTTACAGTAATGCAACACAAATTAGTTTTTCGAATGGCATTATGTTCGATACGCGGTTACTCGGCAGGGGTAATGAACCGATTCTTGAACCTGATCTGACCTATAATGCTGATCAGGCTCAATACCACATCGTACAATTCTCTGGCCCGGTATATGAAGTTCAAAAGCATTGGTTGGAGGATCAAAATGCAGAAATTCATATGTATGTGCCGAATTATGGTTTTGTCTGCCGGATGTCCTCAAGCCAGGCTGATGTGGTTCGTTCGAATACCCAGGTAAACTGGGTTGGTATTTATCAACCTGCTTATAAGATATCATCATTGTTCGAACAAGTCGGTGATGAGCATCGTGTTACGATACTGTTGTTCATGGATGCGGATCTCGATGATGTTATGGATCAGGTGAAAAACTTGGCGCGCCATGAAGAGTTCGAGATCTCGGATAACGGGATCAACAAGATGATCCATGGGAATTTGCGCATGGTCGATGTTGCTTCGGTTGCGCGGCTCTCGGGCGTTTACTGGATCGAGCCGTATATCCAGCCAGTCCATCACAACGACAATGTGCAGTGGATAGTGCAGAGCGGTACCAATGGTGTGCGCAGTATCTGGGCACATGGCATTCGTGGCGAAGGTGAGATCGTAAATGATACTGATTCTGGTATTAATACGAGTCACTACCAGCACCGCTCAGGCAGCAGTGCGATCGGGACATGGGGCGTGTATCCCTCACATAATGCGATCGTTGCTTACGATTCAGGCGCTGCTTCCAATATCGTATTCGGGGACGGCGGATCATACCACGGAACCCACACGACAGGAACAATAACCGGGGACGATACCACCCATGCGACCTCGAGCCGTGATGGTGTTGCACTGAAGTCACGGGTCTATTTCAATGACTGCGGTGATAATGCATCGAGTTCGATATATACATTCGGTGATCTCAACGATCTGTATATCCGTCCATACGACAGATATTATGTGTCTCATGGGATCCGGGCATACATAAGTACCAATTCCTGGGGTGCTGCAGTTGCCGGAGCGTATACCTCAACGAGCATGGGTGCGGACCAGTTCATGTGGGCGCACAAGGATTTTCTCCTGTGCTATTCTGCCGGAAACAGCGGGCCATCAAGTATGACGATCGGCGCGCCGGGTTCGGCAAAGAGTATTGTCACAGTCGGTGGATGCCGTAATGGGTCAACCGGTTACCAGCAGATCTATTCCTGGGGCAGTCGTGGTCCTTGCAGTGACGGTCGTTTGAAACCGACGATCGTGACACCGGCGCAAACTGTTTTCTCGTCAACCTCGGGTACGCAAAACTATAGTGGCATGTCGGGCACGAGTATGGCATGTCCGGGCGCGGCTGGTGCAGCTGCCCTGGCACGTCAATACCTGCGTGAAGGCTGGTACCCGACTGGCACCCAGACTGCGGCGGATGCCTTTGCATATATCAGTGCTTCGCTGCTAAAAGCGATCCTGGTGAACAGCGCAGATACAAACATCACGAGTTATACGCAGGTTCCGAACAATAACATTGGATGGGGCCGGGTCGATCTTGACAGTACCTTGTATTTCTCCGGCGAAACACGCAAGACAATGCTGGTTGACAATACTGTTGGCGTCCTGACCAGCGAACAGGTTGATTATCATTTCAATATACCTTCAGGTGCTTCCTGTCTAAAGATCAGCCTGTGCTGGACCGACTATCCAGGTAATCCCGCGGTCACACCCCACATAGTGAATGACCTCGACCTGGTCGCAAGCGCGGGTGGAACATATTATAATGGCAATCAGTATTCCGGCAATCAGTCGATCGCCAATCCATCGGGTCGGGATTCATTGAATGTCGTTGAGTGTGTAAGACGGCATAATCCAACTGCCGGGGATTGGACCGTGAGTGTCCGTGCGCGCAATATTCCCTATGGACCGCAGCCCTTCAGTATCGTGGTCACCTACAGTGCAGCCGGTCTTACCGGGTTCGTCAGCGTGGATAAACCCGTGTACCGTGCAAATGATTTTGTCGTCGATACGGTGCGGATACGCGTCGAGGATACGAACTACGGTTCAGCCGGTTCAATCGATCAGGTGATGGTCGTGATCAATAGCAGCATTACCGAGACCCAGCCAGAAACCCTTTACTGCACTGAACTTGCGGCGAATGCGTATGTGTTCGAAGGTGAGATACCCCTCCTGTTCCACAAACCAGTGCACGGGGATGACCGGGTATCAGTTTGCCAGGACGATACGATCCATGTTGCGTATACCGACGCGAATCCCAGTTTCATTTCCACAACCTGGGCCGGAGTTGATTCACGCTATTTCTTGATCAGTGATGTGCACTGTGAATATATCGAAGCTAACTCGGCTGAGGTGTGCTGGACGACCAATGATAATGCAAATTCCACTGTGCACTATGGCACGAACCCGAGCAATCTAAACCAGACCGTAAGTCTTGATACACCATATGTCATTCCGCACCGGGTCAGAGTAGGTGGGTTGACCGAGAAGACACTTTACTACTACGATGTCGAGTCCAAGGATTTTCGCGGGAATACAGTGCGCGATGATAATGGCGGTCAGCACTATACATTCTCGACCAAGGCGGGTGGGTCGGGTATCGATGTGCTCGTTGTGGTCTGTAATAGTGACGGTTATGATGATGCGTTCATCCACGGTGATTTCCTGCGCGATGCACTTGACACGGGAGGTTGGACATATAACTGGTGGCAGACTAAATCCGACGGTGATTATTCGAGCGATATGCTCAAGCAGTACAAGGCAGTTTATTTCCAGGTCGGGCAGACCGGTGGTTCAGGAGGTAACTATCCAGTCTGGACCGTTGCTCAGAAAGAAACGATCAAGGTCTACCATGATGGTGGTGCACGCTTTGCCATGACCGGTCATGATATTGGCTGGGATCCATGGGCAAATTCACCGAGTGCTGATACTGTGTTCTGTAAGAATTATCTCCACTACCGTTACATCGGTGATATCACGGCTACGAGCTGGAATACTTTGTACGGAATGCCTGGTGATCCGATCTCGGGCAGTTATACCGGTGGTGTGCCATATCAACCATACCGTGACGGGGCAGCTGGTGATTCGATCCGACTGAGCGGTACTGGCGTTCCCGGTACCGGGTCATATGTATGGCACGGTAATACGGCGAATGATTCCTGTGGTATCAAATGGGAATCGACCAACAATATGGGCACACCTGGTAACGGCGTATGGGGCAATCAGAGGACAAGGGTCGTTTCCAATGCATTCGAGATCACCCAGATCGATACGACCGATCCAAATAGCACGACCAGGGTGAACTTACTGAACAACATGTTCATCTGGTTGATCGGACATGACCATCCAGATGTTACGATGAGTTCTCCGCAGGGCGGACAAACCTATACGTCAAGTCCGCTCAGTGTCGAATGGACCGCAGCTGCTCATGGTGGCGCATCGATCGACTCCACGTGGATCGATTATTCACCTGATGGGGGTCAGACATGGGTCCAGATTACTGCCGGGACAGGTATTACGTCACCGTACTCATGGGATATCAGCGCTCTTACGAATGGACCATACTACCAGGTCAGGGTTACGGTATCTGATCAAGGCGTATATCCATCCATGAAAGGTGCTGATAAAACTACGGATTTCACGATCAGTATACCGGGTAATGATTACGTTGGACCTGCAGTTATTCCGCAGTCGATCACTGTAGGATCAAACCCCATGATCGTAACACCGAGTAACTTGCTGCTTCCTATTGCCGCCGCAGTCAATGATTCGATGAGCGGTTTGAGTAATATCGCTGCAGCAGAATGGTCACTCGGTTCCAATCCAGCAAGCCCGGGCACCGGTGATGCAATGCTCCCGACTGATGGATCCTTCAATCAGATACAGGAAGGTGTTCTCGATACGGTGTACTGTGCTTATAATCCAGGGACAACAGAGATCGATACCCTGTGGGTACGAGGTTATGATGCAGCAGACAACTGGGGCAATGCGATCTTCAGGACATTTACCCTGATCGATGGGCAGATCATTATCGGGATCGCTGAAGATGGACGAGAGATTCCATTACGGTTCTCGTTGTCTAAACCAGTACCCAATCCATTCACCAGCCAGGTGGCAATAACATACGGTATTCCACATCCGACAAAAGTCAGCTTAAAAATATACAACACGCTTGGACAGGTTATCACAACCATGGTCGATGAACAATCCAAACCAGGTTTGTACACCGCATATTGGGATGGATGTGATGATCTGGGCAGAAAGGTAAGTGCAGGCATCTACTTCTATCAGATAAAAACCGATGAATACGAGAATACGCGTAAGATGGTGTTTGTCAGATAATATATAAGGTTCATAAAGGGCCAGGTCATAAGGGTCTGGCCCTTTTTTTTCAGTACAATCCATACATTGACACGGTTTTCTTTTTCAGTAGAATGACCGTATGCATGATATTACCCAATATATCGACCAGACGATCCTCAAACCAGATACAACACAGCAGGAGATCAATGTTTTTATCAAGGAAGTAGCCCGGTATGGTTTTTTCTGTGCAGTGGTTAATCCGTGCTGGGTCAGGTGTGCCCGGGCTGAATTGCCCTTATCAACCAAGGTATGCAGTGTTGTTGGATTTCCCCTTGGAGCTACAATGACCCGCACGAAGATATATGCAGCCCGGGAGCTCATATCTGCAGGCTGCGATGAGATTGATATGGTGATGAATATTGGCTGGTTTCTAAGTGGGGAGTATGATCGGGTGGCCCGGGAGATCAATGATGTCGTCACCGCAGCTCAGGGGAGTATTGTGAAGGTTATTATTGAGACATGTTTGCTCGCAAGCGATCAGATAAAAATAGCAGCCAAAATAGTAAAGGAAAATGGTGCACATTTTGTAAAAACTTCAACTGGATTTTCAACATCTGGTGCGACCGCAGCTGCGGTTCGCCTGCTCAGGGATACTGTTGGACCTGATTTTGGGGTAAAAGCCTCTGGAGGGATCAGGGATTATCCTCAGGCAATTGATTTAATACAGGCCGGGGCAAATAGACTGGGCACTTCAGCCGGGATTTCGATCATGCAACAACACCACAATTCTGTATAAATCACGGCAAATAATGGACATTATGTCGCATTTTATATAACACCTCTTGACAAATCCCGATTTTTCGTTATAATATGCATGTGAAAGGAGGTGCAACTAAATGACAAAGGTCACTATTTATGAAGGTGAATCGTTCGATAATGCGATACGCCGTTTTCGCAAGTCAGTTGAGCGAGCAGGTATTTTGCGTGATGTGAAGAAACATGAAGTATATGAAAAACCAAGCGAAAAGAGGAAAAGGCGTCAAATAATGGCACGCAAAAAAGAACTGAAGCGGCAGAGGGAGGAGCTATAGCTCGATCCCATGCTGAGGACGTCTTAGAACTTCCAAAAGTCCTATCCACACTCGGTACATACTGTCAAATCGATGCATCCAGACAAATACTAAAAGATTATGTACCTTTTCGGACAAAAGAGGATGTGGACTTTGAATTGGAGAGAGTGTGTATTCTTCAAAAATCAGGAATTTCTGCTCATCTTGCTATTCCAGCCGAGCCTTTACACCTTACCCAGGAGATACAGGTAATATCGTTTTTTGATCCTGAGAGGCTTTTACAACTTAAACGATGGTTTAGAATCGTACACGTACTAGCCAAGACCATTCCCCATGATATTATGAAGAAGTACTTTAATGAATTTGGTTTTTATGACGAAATTGAAAAAGATATCAACAGAGTCATTGATGATACTGGAGCTATTTGCAACCGTGCTTCTTCAGTATTGAATTCAATCCGAAATGAAAAACAGAGAACCCAAAAGGCTATCCAGCAGGTATTACAGGGATTGTTGAGCGATCGATCCAGTCTATTTTCTGATGGTGTTGTGGTTGAACGAAATGGGCGGTATGTGCTCCCGGTGAAGCGGAATTTCAAAAAGGATCTGCCTGGTATTGTTCACGCATTCTCCAATACCGGAGAAACCGTTTTCATTGAGCCGATCGAAGTCACAGAATATGCCGCCCAATTAGTTGCATTAGAGAACGAAGAGAAGGAAGAGATCGAACGGATTTTACGTGCACTTACTGATAGGATCCGTCCCTTTATCCCGGGGATCGAGCAGGATATACGTGTGATCATTGATCTTGATATCGTATTTGCAAAGATCCGATATGCACAAGACCTGGATGCAATAAAGCCATGTTTTTCAGACGATCTGGTGATCGTGGATGGATTCCATCCCATGCTGAAACAGGTATGCGAGCGTGTCGTGCCCTTGAATGTAAATCTGCCTCGAGACCAGACAGTTCTCTTGATCTCAGGACCAAACGCTGGGGGGAAGACGGTCGTTTTAAAAACTGTCGGGGTGATCGCGCTTATGGCTAAGTGCGGTATGATGATCCCTGCTGCCGAGGGGAGCAGGTTACCGTTTTTTCGTGACATATATGCTGATATTGGGGATGAGCAGAGTATTGAATCCCAATTATCCACGTTTGCGGCTCATCTTGTTCAGATTAAAAAGGCGCTTGGCGCAAGTTCTGATTCTCTGGTTCTGCTCGATGAACTGATGAGTCAGACATCGGTTGAAGAAGGATCAGCCCTGGCAATGGCTATTCTGGATGTATTAGCCGGGAAAAAATGCTGGGTATTTACAACCACGCATAATGAGAATTTGAAGTTATATGCGAGTAGCCGAGCAGATATGCAGAACGGGGGTATGGAGTACACTGACCATCCAACCTACCGTTTGATCCTAGGCATACCCCAGGCGAGTAATGCACTTCGTTTAGCCCGGTCTGTAGGTATTGATCATGGCGTGATCGATCGTGCTCGTTCCTATATGGACCAGGAGAAGGTGGGATTCAATGAACTTTTCGAAGACCTTTCGAAAAAACTGAAGATCGTCGAGTCGGAACGAAAAGAGTTGAGTGATATGATCAATGAATACCAGGTTAAATTATCTGATCTTAACACGAAAAAGAAGAACGTCCTGGAGAATCTTAAGACAACGTACAGGAAAGATATGATCAAATCAAAGCGCAGGATCGAAAAACTCATTAAAGATCTGAAAAAGGAGGGTGCAAAACCTGAAAAGATCCGCGAAGTACGGACTTTTTTCGAGGAAAAACTGAAGGATCGGACCGCATATAAACCGTATCATCCCGTTATAGGAGAGATAGTGCGTATCCGCGATTTGAAGAAGAATGGTCAGGTTATTGAAGAACATGATGGTCAGTATAAGATAAGTTTAGATGCGATTTTTTACTGGGTTGATCCTGAGGATATCGAGGCCGTAAACTAGCTTATGATCGAAAGAGAGAAGATCGAAGAGATAAAACGGCAGACGGATATTGTCGCGCTTATATCTCAGTATGTACAGCTGAAAAAGGTCGGTAAGAATTACCGGGCACTCTGTCCATTCCACAATGAAAAGGATGCCTCTTTTTATGTTGTGCCTGAAAAAGGAATATATCACTGCTTTGGTTGTAAGAAAGGTGGGAATGCGATTACCTTTTTAATGGAATTCGAAAAACTTGATTTTCCCGCTGCAGTTAAACGACTGGCAAAGGATCTTGGGATTGAGATCGATACTGCTCGGGGTTTGAAATACCGTGAACTATACGATATGAATGAATTAGCCACCCAGTTTTTTTCGGTCTGTTTGAGTCGGGAGATAGGGAAAAGGGGGCAGAACTACCTGCGTGAACGGTCGATCGATATCGAGAAATGCAAGGATTTCCGTCTTGGCTACGCTCCTGTATCAGGTGGTATTACAACGTTCATGCGACAGAAAGGGATCAAAAAGGAAAGTTTGGTGAAGGTTGGTTTGATCACAAAAAACACATCCGGGAAAAACACAAGAGAGATCTTCAGGGACCGGATTATATTTCCAATCTTCAATCCATCCGGACGGATCATCGGTTTTGGAGGCCGCAGTCTGGATGAAAGTGTCAAGCCTAAATATCTTAACTCGCCGGAAACTCCGATCTTTAAAAAGGGTGAAGGTCTTTACGGACTTTTTCAGTCACGAGAGTTCATCCGACAAAAGCAAGAAGTGATCCTCGTTGAAGGATATTTTGACCTTCTTAATCTCTTCCAGAATGGATTCAATAATATTTGTGCACCTCTGGGTACGGCGTTGACCGAGAAACAAGGAGTGCTGCTGGCGCGTTTTGCAAGAAAGGCTAACATACTATTTGATGGTGACCTTTCCGGCATCAAGGCAGCGTTACGGGCAATTGGTTTGTTGATAAGCGTACAGGTTGATGTCTATATCACTTCATTGCCCGATAACACTGATCCAGATGCCTTGCTCAGGGATCATGGTGTTAAAGCGCTGGATGAAGCGATCAATGCGGCCGATGATTTTTTCCGTTTTTACCGAAAACATGTGAATACCGATACTGTCGAGCAGGAAGTAACTGTGATCAAAGATCTTATTGAGATCGTAAGTTTGATCAAGGATGAAATACGGTTCGATCGATACGTGAAGTATGCTGCCCATGTTTTCAACCTTGACGTTGATATGATTCTGAGACAGATGAAAGGGAAGAAGGAAGAAAAATCCAAGCCGATCCCGCGGTCAAAGAAAACGCCTGAGGAAATACTGATGGCGATGGTCTTGAATCATAAGGAATTTCTTTCTATTGCTACGGAGATGATTACCCCGGCGGATTTTTCGGATCCCGGTCTTGCCCGCCTGTTCAAGACATTACTTAAAGATAAAACGTTCGATGTGTCAGACATTTCTGATGTGGACATCATCGATGAGGGTTTGAAAGAGCATCTGATGGCTTTGATCATCATGGAGCCAACGGTTTCTCAGGATGAATTTCAGAACGCGATGATCCATTTCAAGAGCGAAGTGGAAACAAAAAGGATTAAAGAGATGATCGCTGATGCTCATGCTAAAGGAGATGCTCAGACCGTGATGCAGTGTCATAAAAAGTTGAATATGCTGAAGAAAAAGATGCTTCAGTTGAAAACAGAAAGTTATGCTCAGGATACCGGGGGATCGACGTGAAGAGTCATGATGTGATCCATGATGCCCTGAATGAGCAGGTGAAAGGAGTGATGCATTGAAACTATCACGAAAAATACTGGATAAAGCAAAAGCCGAAGGAAAGATATCACTAAATGATATTAATAAGATCCTTCCTGAAAATGCCACCCCCGAGGAGATAGACGAGATATTAGCTGCTCTGTCACAGGAAGGGATTGCCCTTGTCCAGGAAGGGAAGAAAGAACCTGCAAAACGATCGCAGGCAAAAAAATCACTCCGGCCCGAGGAGCCAATTCGGGCATACTTCAAAGAACTGGCAAAGTACGATCTCCTCACAAAAGAGGAAGAGTACGAACTTGCGGTGAAGATCGAGACCGGATATCGTATGATAGAACGTCAATTCCTCCCGTATCCATGTGCGATTCGAAAGATGATGGAAGTATGCCGTCAGGTCGAACTCTGCCACCGGAGTCTGGATCAAGTGTCGCGTGTTGAAATAGAGGCAATGATGGATAAGCGTACTTTCTGGGCGGAACGCCAACGTTTTGTACGACGCGTCAAATCCATCGAAAGGGATTATGAATCCCTTATTTCACTTTACAAAAAATACCGTAAGGAGAGGGCAAAATCCCTTGAATGGCGGATGTTTGAAAAGGAAGAACGTATCCTCCGGAAACTGAATAACCTTTCCCTCCAACACAGTGTCGTTAATATTGCGATCCACCATTTCAAGAAGAATCTCATGGAACTTGATCAGGTCGAAAAAATGCTGCCAAGACTGCGGAATAAGGATGAAATCAAGATCAACACGAAGAAACGGCGTAATTTAATGAAAGAATTGAATATCGGATATGATGGTATCGACGACACAGTAATGATCGTGAATACATGGGAGAGTCTTATTAATCGTGCACGCCAACGGATGATCGAGGGAAATATGCGTCTTGTTATATCGATCGCAAAGAAGTACGTCAACCGTGGTCTTGAATTCGCGGATCTTGTTGGAGAAGGGAATAATGGATTGATAAAAGCAGTGGAAAAATTCGATTATCGCAAAGGCTATAAATTCTCGACATATGCTACATGGTGGATCCGGCAGGCGATCACTCGTGCGATCGGGGATCAAGCGCGTACCGTCCGGGTACCTGCTCACATATTGGATACGATGAATAAAGTAGCCCGGGCAAAGCGGGATATGATCCAGGATCTGGGGCGCGAGCCGACGGTCGAGGAGATCGCCGGACAGCTGGATATACCGACCGACAAAGTGCGCATGGCGCATAATATCTCGTTGATCCCGATATCGTTGGATAAACCGATCGACGATGAAGAATCAAGTTTTGTCGGTGATTTTATCAAAGATCCTCTTGCTGATTCACCGTCGCGCCGTGCTGCGATCAGTGTTCTCAAGGACCGGTTTTCTGATATTCTCAGGGATCTACCAAAGCGGGAAGAGCGTATCATACGGTTGCGGTTCGGTTTGAACGACGGTATGCCAAAGACTCTTGAGGAGGTTGGACGCATGTTCAATATCACCCGAGAACGCGTTCGTCAGATCGAGGCAAAAGCACTAAAGAAACTACGTCATCCTACAAGATTGAGAAAACTGCAGATGTATAAAGACTTGATCGATTGAAGATTCCAGAATATTGACATGAGAGAGATTTAGGTTATAATAAAATCATGAAAAAATCGCGTAGTGTGATCAAGAATATACGAAAGACGCAGCGCCGACGTAAGCGCAATCTTGTCAAGAAAAGGGTTATGAAAAGCGCTATCCGCAAGATAAAAAAAACAAACACGAAAAAAACAGCAATGAAATCCTATCCTGAAACACAGTCCATTATCGACAAGTCGATTCAGGACGGGATCATCAAAAAGCGGAAAGCGGCGCGTCTTAAATCACGGCTTCTAAAGACAGTCAAAACCAAGAAATAGTCATTCCTTGAACCACCATTTGTATTGCAGATGGGGTCAAATCTTCACATTTCACAATTGACAGAATAGTTATGTGAAGGTAATACATAATGGTTCGTCCACTCCGTATATAGTATCCGGATGCCTTTTACTATGTGACCTGGCGCGGTAATGAGTGCAGGAGAATATTTTTTAACAACGAGATCGATTTGTGAATTGTGAAGATTTGACCCCATCCACATATGAGAACGTTGTGGTTTGTGATGTTGTTTATTTCTGGGGATACATTAAATTTTGTTGACTTCAGTTTTTTTCTTTCTATAATATAATATCATGGATTTTGAAGGTTCATTGAGAAGGATACCACGGATCCAATTAAATGCGGTAGAGTTTAAGAAACTCCTGGGATCACCAGCCTGGGGCGTCCAGGAATATTTTTTTGTGCGAATTGTATAGTAAAGTAAAGGGAGGCGTTATGAAGAAGTTTATCCTGATCTTACTTGCTGTTGCGTCCATTGGGGTCGTATTTGCGCTCGATCTGTTCGGCGACAACGGTGAACTTAAACTCATGGTTCCTATCATCGATATGAAGGGTCATATCGGGAAGTGTGAAGTTGAGGTCCTTGATCCAGATGATAATGTTATCGGAAGCACTTATCGCTATGTATATGTCAATTCAGACGCTTATACCGTACCGGTAACAGTCAAGATCAAAAAAGAAGTGGAAGATACCGATCTTTTGCGTATTGCTGTAACATTCAAAAAGCAAAAACAGGTATTTTCACTTTTTCAATTGCAGGACAAGATGATCGTTAAGATAATCGGTCAGAATGAATTCATCAAGGGAACACCATGTACCTATCGTGTCGTTGTCAAGAACCAGGGAGCCAACGAACTGGTTTCTGATGCACGGGTCACGGTGACATTGATATATGATAGCAAAGAAGAGGTAATATTTTCCGGTACCACAGATCGATCCGGTGAATGCATAGTCGATTTTGTCGTTGATAAAAAGATTGATAATGCTGACCTTCATTTCGATATCGTATCAGACATTGGTAAAGACGAACATGATGCTGCGATATCATTTTACAGTGGCAACATGACCTATCTGGTGACGGATAAGCCGATCTACCAACCAGGACAGATGATCCACATCCGTACTTTGTCCCTGCAAAAACCAGATCTGGTTGCTTTGAAGAACAAGGAAATAACCTTCGAGGTTGAGGACAGCAAAGGTAATAAGGTTTTTAAGAAGAAATTGATGACCGATCAATATGGTACCGCATATGTTCCTTTTCTTCTCGCCGATGAGGTGAATTTCGGCAATTACACTATACGGGCGATTTTGATCAGCGACAAAATTGAAAAAACAGTGAAAGTCGAGAAGTATGTATTGCCAAAGTTCAAGGTATCGCTGGAAACTGATAAGGAATTCTATCTTCCCGGTGAAACCATGGAAGGAGATATCGATGTTCAGTATTTCTTCGGAAAACCGGTAGTACAGGGGAAGGTAAAAATAACAACATACCGGTTTGATATTGGTTTCCAGCAGGAGGCTGTACTTGAAGGGAAGACGGACGAGAACGGACGCCACCATTTTACCTACCGGCTGCCCGATTATTTTGTCGGTGAGCCTTTAGAGCAGGGTGATGCATTTGTCCGCCTGGATGTCGAGGTGATCGATAAAGCGAATCACAGTGAGAAGATATCGATGACTAAAAAAGTTGTTAAGGACGTTATCGGTCTTGCGATCGTTCCAGAAGGAGGGAGACTCCGTCCCAATCTGGAGAACAGGATCTATGTGCTAGCTAATTATCCGGATGGATCACCTTGTGTTGCCCAGATCAAATTAGAGACTGAAGGTGTATCCAATAATGCGACAACCGATGAATACGGTGTTGCAGAATTCGTCTTTACGCCAAAAGATGCACAGACTGAGATCTCAATTGTTGCTCAGGATGAAAAAGGTGAAACCGCTGAACTCACCAAAGCTTTCAGTATGGATATCGATCGGGATCAAATTATCATGCGCATGGCGCGCGGGATCTACAAAGTCGGGGACAAAGTCGATCTCCAATTCCTCACGACCAAAAAAAGCGGTCGTGTTTATATGGATATTATAAAGAACAATCAGACGATACTTACGAAATCCGTGAATATTTCAGGCGGGAAAGGTTCATTTACTCTGCCAATCACCCCGGATATCACCGGTTCGATCTGGTTCCATGCGTATATCGTCACTCCCGGGGGCGATATAGTTCGCGATACTCGATTTTGTTATGTCCACTCTGCTGATGATCTGATAATTACAGTAAAGGGTGATCAGGATGAGTATCTGCCAGGAACCGATGGTAAGATAAACTTCTCAGTGATTGATAAGAATGGAAAACCAAAAGTTGCTGCATTGTGTGTTGCGATCGTGGATGAAGCTGTTTTTGCCGTGTCGGAATTACAGCCTGGACTGGAAAAGGTCTATTTCAGACTGGAAAAAGAGATTCTCACGCCCAGATATGAGATCCATGGCTTCGAACCGGTCGAGATCGTACGGAAGCCAAATATCGATGCGCGTGCGGAAAACGTGCTCTTTTCAACTCTCGAACCAAAGGAACCATTCACCGTGAATTATACTACTCCCCAGGAAGTCGACACAAAGATCCAGCAGGCCTTCTATAACCGTCTGATCGAAGTGCGGGATAACATATACCAGGCATTGAATCAATATTACAACGCGCATAATGAATATCCGGCAACGGTTGATGGTATTGAAATACTTGTCCAGGAGGATTTTCTCAAGGAGCAGGATCTTTACGATCCCTGGGCACGTCGGTATCGTATCACAACGAGCGGGGAGTATCTTTCCTGGTTCAATATTGCCTCGGCCGGTCCAGACGGAGTATTCGATAATGGAGACGATGTTACCGAGTGGGCCTGGGGTTGGGAAGATGAGATGATGCTTGATGGCATGGCTGAACAGCGGATGATGATGCCGAAGGCAGCGGCTCCTGGTGAAGCCAGAGCTGACCGTCCAATGATCGTAAAGAGTGAGACCTCGACTGGTCGGGCTTCAAAGTCGGGTGAGAAAAAAGGTCCGGGTGAACCCCGGGTACGCGAGTACTTCCCGGAAACCTTTATCTTCGAGCCAGCCCTGATCACCGATGCCCATGGCAATGCCACGTTATCGGTCACGATGCCCGATGCGATTACGACCTGGCGGATGACGTCTTTTGCAAATTCAGTCAACGGTGAGCTCGGCTCAGACCTTTCGCAGTTACGTGTATTCCAGGATTTCTTTGTCGATATCGATCTGCCGATTGCACTGACTGACGGGGATGAGATATCGATACCTATCGCACTCTACAACTACCTGCCCAGGGAACAAAAGATACGCATCGTGCTACAGGAGGAGGACTGGTTCGATATCCTTGATAAGAGCGAGATCACGAAGAGCCTGAAAAAAGATGAAGTATCAGTCGTGTATTTCCCGATCAGGGTTAAAAAGATCGGATATTATTCCCTCCTGGTGAGGGCTTACGGAGAAGTGAAGTCGGATGCGATCAAACGCTCGATAGCGGTGTTGCCGGACGGGAGAAGGTTTGATGCGATCGTTTCTGACCGGCTTGAAGGCACGGTGACCAAGACGATCACATTCCCTGCTAATTCGATCTCCGATGCGAATGCAGCATATTTGCGGATCTATCCGGGTATTTATTCGCAGATCGTGCAGGGACTCGATGGACTATTCCGGATGCCGTTCGGATGTTTTGAGCAGACCTCTTCAGTTACTTATCCCAATATCCTCCTGCTTGATTACTTGAGACAGACCGAGCAGATAAAACCTGAGGCCGAAATGGCGGCAGAAGAATATATCAGTATCGGCTATCAGAAACTCCTTTCTTTCGAAGTTACTGGCGGTGGATTCAGCTGGTTCGGGGATGCTCCAGCGAATAAAATACTGACTGCATATGGTCTCATGGAGTTCAGTGATATGGCGAAAGTCTATGAAATCGACGAACGGTTGATCGATCGGACCGCACAGTGGCTCGCGAACCAGCAGAACAAAGACGGTTCCTGGTCACCTGACGCGCAATACCTGCATGCTGAGTCATGGGGTCGAATTCAGAAAAGCGAACTTATGCCGACCGCATACATCGTATGGGCGCTCGGCGAGTCCGGTAAGCAAAAGTCGGCGGTTTCACAGGGAATAGCGTATTTGAAAAAGAACTGGCCATCTGCAAAGGATCCATACATTCTTGCCCTTGTAGCCAACGCCTTTGTGGCAAACGAACCAAAAGGCGCGACTACACTCGAAGTGCTCAAGAAACTGGTCAGTATGGCAAAAGAGGAAAACGACGCAGTGTACTGGGCATCGGATATCCCGACGATCACATTTTCCCGGGACCAGGGCGCGGATATCGAAGCGACCGGTCTTGCGACCTTTGCGCTTATCCGGTCGGGCAAGTTTAGTGATACGGTTACCAAGGCACTCACTTATATTACCCGTACCAAAGACCCGAGTGGACTCTGGTATACGACCCAGGGGACGGTGATCTGCCTTCGTTCACTTGTTACCGCACTTGGTGGTTCGGCTGAAGATGTGAATGCCGATGTCATTGTTATGATGAACGGGAAGACGGTCACGGAGTTGACAATTGATAATGATAATGCGGACCTGATGCATCAGATAGAACTAACTGAACACCTGGGTAAATCGAATAAAGTGGAGATCTCAGTAAAGGGTGAAGGTAATTTCCTCTACGAGATCGCAAGCAACTATTATATTCCATGGAAGGAGCTCCCGCGTCCGGTAAAACCTCCTTTCACGATTGATGTTGATTATGATCGCACGAAACTTGTGATCAATGACATCGTGAACGTCGATGTATCGATCAAACTGAACGCAACGGGTAGGGCACAGATGGTAATGATCGATCTTGGTATTCCCCCGGGATTTGCCGTGCAAACACCAACCCTTGATGAGCTCGTTGGCAAAAAGATACAGAAATACAGTATAACACCCAGGCAACTTGTGATATATCTGGATGAAGTTGATTACAAGAAACCGGTAGAATTTACCTACAGTATCAAGGCAAAATACCCGATCAAAGCACAGGTTCGTGCATCACGCGTATACGAATACTATAACACGGATGATGAGGGTGTAGAACAACCGATTCAACTGAATGTGACATTGTAGACAGATGTATCATCATTTATGGGCCAGGTTTTATAACCTGGCCCTATTTTTTACCAGCTGTATTCTATTACGAACAGGTTAATACAAGGTGGTTCTATAAGGGTGCTATTTTACGATTATGATGATGGTCTTCAGATCGCGACTGATTATCGGCAGGATGCAAAATGTTCTTTTCTTAAGATCTGTCTTTTTGATCTTCTCTTTAAATTCTATTTTTTTGGTGATTTCACATGAGAGATGATCCTGGAACAGCCTTGAGAGGATCTTATTATCCTGAATCGAGGTACCGATACTATCTTTCGTAAGCTCGAACAGATTTATCGCTGCACTATTCATGGTGATGATATCGAGATCCTTGGATAGAACGATTATCGTTTCTTTTATTTCCCCGATTATGGTATCTGATTGCTTTTTCAGCATGACGATCTTTTCAGACTTGAGGGCATTGTATTCCTGAAGACTCTGGATCGCCTCTTTAAATGAGGTGTACAAAGCCTCGAACTCATCGCCTCGATTCAAGGAAGGTTTGAGAACATCTGTTTCGCCCCGGCTGATCGCCTTAAGGACATTCACGATCTTGTCAAAAGGTTTGAGAATTCTCTGTGGCAGGGAAACGATAAAATACAGGAGGATCAGTCCGGTAATGATGAAGATCGTCAGGGCATTACGCTGTGCCTTGAGCCCGGACCGAATTCCCTCATCACCATGTTCCGTGAGGGAGACCTGTGCGATCGATGCGATCTGCCGCGCAAGTTGCAGTAAACCGTCACTGCTTTCCCTTAAACCGGTAAGTACCCGCACCTTTTCAGTTGATGCTTTGGTTGTGGCAGAAGCCATGAGTACATTCAAATCCGATACCCAGGAGGGGATAGAATCTTTATCGACCCTTCCCTGCCCGATTGTTTTTTTAAGACGTTCTTCGTACCGGATGATCTGCTGCTGGATTGATGTCAATGCGCGTGGGTCTTCCTGAAATATCTCATCGAGCGATTCAAGGTTCTCACTGTATCGGGTGATCAAAATGGTCATGGAGTCGAAGATCACGGTGTATTCAGGTGCGATCGAACGAGCATTTTCTATATTCATCTCCACTTCTTTAATGATACCGCGGGTACGATCGATATAGGGCGAATCCAGATAGATAATGAAATTCTTTTCTTCTCGGCGCGCATCCAGCATCAATATTGAAATGCTGTTTGCGGTAATTGCGAGCGATGCATCCCGTTGAGTGATTTCCTTTATGCGATTGATCATAATGTTCATATAGATCAAAGAAATGAAAGAAGTAAGGAGTGATAATCCACCGACCAGGATAAGGGCAAATCGGATCTTGTTCTTACTTGTGAGCACTGTTCGGATTCTCCGTTTCAATGCTCATCTGTTCGATATTCCTGTCCGTTCCAACCACCACCAGGACATCGTCTTTTTGTACAATATCATCCGGTCCCGGGATATCGTTCACTGTCACTGTGTGTGCTATCTTCCCGTCTTCGCCAACATGAGGTACCTTGCGCTGGATCGCAATGATGTTGATCCCAAACGTACGCCGGAAATCAAGTTCTTTCAGGGTTTTGCCGATGAATTCTTTGCGTGCCTGGATCTCCACCAGGCTATGGCCGGTTGTAAGTACCACATGCTGGTAGATTTCGGGTGAAAGCAGCCTTTTTGCGATCACTTCACCCATTTGTTCCTCAATAATAACGACCTTTTGTGCACCCACGGTCCTCAGAACCTCAGCGTATTGGCTGTTGATCGCCCGTGCCACGATATACGGCACTCCAAGTTTATGGAGAAGCGCGGTAGAAAGGATCGCTTCCTCCTGATTATCACCTAAGGCTACTACCGCCCCATCGATATTCCCAATTTCAGCCGATTTCATTGCCAGTTCATCGGTGGAATCCATGATCAGGGCAGCGGATACATGATCCTTGATCTCTTCGATACTATCTTTATCACGATCGATGACGACGACATCTGCTCCCTTGCTGGCAAGCGTGAGAGCAACTTTTTTACCGAATGTCCCGAGTCCAATTACCGCGTATTGTGGCATGCAACCTCCTTAACCGATAAGAACCTTTGCTTCAGGGAATCGAACTCTATCCCGACGGGCACTCTTCATGAGTGCAAAGCCGAGAGTTAGCGGTCCGATACGCCCGGCATACATGAGCAGAATTATAAGCAATTTTCCCGCTGGAGTCAAATCATATGTAATCCCCATGGACAGACCGACCGTGCCAAACGCTGATATGGTTTCAAAGAGGAGCGGAAGAAAGGGTTTATTTTCAACTGCCAGGAGCATGAGAAAGATAGTGAACACGAGGAGGAAAGATGCTACTACCACGGCGATCGCCTTGTAAATGATGCTGTTCAGGATGGTGCGATTGAATACCTGGATATCATCTTTTCCGGTGAATATCCCTCTTAAAGACAAGAGCAGGATGCCAAAAGTCGAAGTTTTCACACCTCCACCCGTCGATCCTGGAGATGCCCCGATGAACATAAGGAATAGGACTACCGTGATTGTGATCGCAGAGCATGAAACGATAGGGATCGTATTGAATCCAGCGGTTCTCGGTGTAACTGACTGGAACAAGGCTGCCCATAATTTCCCCATCAGGGGTAGATCGAACAGGGCACCATCGAATTCAATAAAAAAGAAAAGGAGAAAGGCACTTATTATAAGGACCGCTGATACTGCAAGTACAAGTTTGGTATGAGTGGATAGTTTGCTTCGTTTATTCCGAAGTCGGTGGGTCACTTCATAGATCACAATGAACCCGATACCGCCAAGTCCAATAAGTATCATGATGACACTGTTGACCATCGGGTCACTGGCATAATTCTCAAGTGAATTTGAAAATAGTGAGAATCCAGCATTGCAGAATGCAGAGATTGAATGAAAAACACTCAGGTATACTGTTTTACCAAAATGGTTGAACTGAAATATCCATCGACTGAAGAGGAGTAATGCTCCAACCAATTCAATCGCAACAGTCATCTTGAAAATGTAGGTGATCATGGTAAGGACGTTCTTCTCCTCGTCCATCATTTCTTGAACCATCTGTTTCTGACCCAGGGTGAATTTTCCGAATACCAGGGCAAAGAAAGCTGAATACATCATGATCCCCAGACCTCCCAGTTGGATGAGGGTCAGGATAATCAGCTGTCCGAATGTCGTGAAATACATCGGGGTATCCTGGACAATCAGTCCAGTAACACAGGTAGCTGATGTTGCTGTGAATAGGGCATCAATGAATAAGGTACCGCGACCATCAGTGGTTGCAGAAGGGAAGGTGAGGAGTACTGTACCAAGGATGATCGTGGCGAGGAAACTCAGCGCAACGATCTGTGCTGTATTGAGCCGGACATTGCGCAGGAGATTGGAGAACTTGCGCGTTCTGGTAAATGCTTGAATGAGTATAACAATATGGCGGATGATGATGAAACCAATACCAGCTTGTGGCGCAGTGATCGTAAGGATCAGGGGGATGAGAACAAGTATATCGAGCCAGTACTGGCGTACGTACAAGCGTTTTGGAAAGGTAAAGTAAAAATTCAGGCCAGCATCGGCGAGATAAGAAACAAAAACGATATAGTCGAGGATGATAATGAATATGGTGAGGAAATCCGGTAGCTGCCAGCGTAAGCCCGATTGGATGATAATGAAGAACAGGGCGAGAAAAGATAGTGCGTATACGGTTTTTTTAAAAGGGGGTACCCAGGGAGGAGTTTCCTGTCCGGTTTTTAACACCCGGCTGAAGAGCTTCCAGCGCATGATAATGTACTATAAATGTTCCACGGCTCATGTCAATGGGCTTTCTTATTATTAATAAAACGGTCCGGATATTAAAGGGAATGTTGAGCTTCTCTTTGTTAACGTGCCGCCGATTTAAAAGAACAGCTAAATGAGCAGATCCCCTTATGCACGATGATTTGGTAAATATGGTTTCATCTTCCGCAATCTCATGTAATTTCGAGAGTTTTCTCTGCTATGTTTCAGGATAATCAGAATTCACGGTTGGTTAATGAAGGAAAGTTGAAAACTACTTAAAAAGATATGATAATATGAAAAACACGTACACAAAATGCATAAACAGTTTGAAACCGCTTGACTTTATGGACGTATTAGATATAATTCGGTTATGATAAAATTTACTATTGATAAAGATTTCACTCGCAGAATACAGGAAATTAGCGATCAAAAGGTATCTGACTGTTACCAATGCGGTCGGTGTACAGCTGGATGTCCATTTGCTTCTTTTATGGATGCGCCACCCAATCAAATAATACGTTTTATGCAATTAAGCATGAAAGATGATGTTCTCAAGGCGACCGCACCGTGGTTCTGTGCGGCGTGTCTTGTATGTCAGACCAGGTGCCCCAGGGGGGTGGATATCCCCCGCTTGATGGAGGCGGTACGTACCCTGCATCTTCGAGCCAAGGAAGGTTTGATCGATATCAACGAGATTGACAAGGAATTATTAATGGATGCTCCACCACTTGTTCTTATGAGTGGTTTATATAAATACGCGGATTGATTATGAAAATACCATATTATCCAGGTTGCACGCTCTATACCAAGGCAAAGCATTTGAATACGTCAATGCATGCATCATTTACCGCCCTTGGCGTTGAACTGGCGGAATTACCCCATTGGTACTGTTGCGGTACGACATTCACCCTTGCTCGTGATAATAGGATGTCATTGATCGCACCGCTCCGGATCCTTGCCAAAGCAAAGAAGGAAGATACGCAAGTTCTTGTGCCGTGTTCAGTATGTTATAATACTCTTAAGCGAGCGAATTATTTTTTAAAGGAGGATAAGGAAGTATTGGAGATCATCAACGATCATCTTGAAGAATCGTATGATACTGATCTTTCGATCCTTCATCCTCTGGAGTTTCTCCGCGATCATAAAGATGAACTAAAGAATAAAGTAACTAAAAGTCTAAATGGTATAAAACTGGGTTGTTACTATGGTTGCCTCCTTCTCAGACCGCATAAGGAGATCCAGTTCGATGATCCAGAAGCTCCCACAAGTTTCGAGGATTTTATCGCTGTCCTCGGCGCTACACCGATCGATTTTGCCATGAAGATCGAATGTTGCGGCTCCTATTTGTTACTTTCATCTCTTGATGCGGTCATTGAGGCGTCCTATAAGATCCTCAATAATGCACGCGGAAACGGGGTGGATGCGATTGTAACGTCTTGCCCGATGTGTCATTATAATCTTGATGCGCTGCAAGTCAGGATCAAGAAGGCGCATCCAGAGTTCAAGGAAATGCCGATATTTTATTTTTCCCAGCTCCTTGCTTTGGCGCTTGGCGTCGATAACAAGGATCTGGGATTAGAACAAAACAGGGTTTCACCGAGTGGTTTACTGAAGGAGTACGGTTTATTATGAAGAAAATTGGTGTCTTTATATGCCATTGTGGCATTAATATCGCTAAAACTGTCGATGTTGAGGCGTTGACCAAAGCGATCAGTGAGTATCCCGGGGTCGTATATGCAGAGAACAATAAGTATATGTGCTCGGATCCGGGTCAGAATCTCATTATCGAAGCGATAAAAAATAAAAAACTCGATGCTGTAGTTGTTGCTGCTTGCTCACCCACCCTCCACGAGAATACCTTCCGTGGTACATCTGAGCGCGGAGGATTGAATCGTTATGTGTGTGAGATGGCAACGATCAGGGAGCACTGCTCATGGGTACATGATGATCGTGCAATAGCGACCAAAAAGGCTTTAAGCATTGTCAAAGGTATTGTAGAAAAAGTACGGTTCAATCAGCCGCTTGATCCTATCCTGGTGGATGTTACAAAACGCGCTCTGGTCATTGGTGGGGGCATTGCAGGTATTCAATCAGCACTTGATATTGCCAATGCTGGTATTGAAACTGTCCTGGTGGAAAAGAGCCCGTCAGTTGGGGGGAGGATGGCTCAACTGTCGGAAACATTTCCCACCCTTGATTGCTCACAGTGTATCCTCACACCGAAAATGGTTGAGGTATCGCAACACTCTAAGATCAAACTAATGACCTATTCTGAAGTCGAAGAGATCTCTGGTAGTGTCGGGAATTACAAGGTTAAGATCAAGCAAAAGCCACGTTATGTGAATATGTCTGCGTGTACGGGCTGTGGTGATTGTTTAACGGCATGCCCGGTTAGGAACGAACCTCAGATCCCGGCAAAACCTCAATACAGCAAAAGAATACAAGCAGATGATCTCTCTGTTCTTGATAAGATCATCAATACCTATGCATCACCCGGGAACGGAACAACGGGGAAAGAAATGCTTATACAGGTCATGCAAGATATCAATGTACAATACCGCTATCTACCGGCATTTGCTCTACAATACGTATCGGAAAAACTGGATGTTTCTTTACCTCATGTTTACCATGTTGCCACTTTCTATACGGCTTTTAGTTTGAAACCCAGGGGCAAACACACTGTCAAAGTCTGTATGGGCACTGCCTGCCACGCACGTGGAGCCCCAAAGATCCTTGAGGAATTTGAAAGACAGCTGGAAATCCCACATGGTGAAACAACGAAAGATTGTATGTATACCCTGGAAACTGTGAACTGTCTTGGTTGTTGTGCACTTGGTCCGGTGGTCATGATCGATGATGATTACCACTCTGTAAGTACAAGTATGGTCTCTGGATTGATCAAAAAATACGCAACGGTGGAGGTTGACAATGGGTAGACTCCAAAACCCGAACGATTTACTGCAGTTGAGAGAAAAGATCAAGCAGGGCATTGATAAAAACCGGAAGGTGATAACGATTTGTGGCGGTACAGGGTGCATCGCATACGGCAGTTTAAGTCTTGTCGATGTGTTCAGGCAAGAATTAGCAAAAAAGAATTTAAAGGATAAAGTGAAAGTCCTGGTTACTGGCTGCCATGGTTTTTGTGAGCGTGGTCCTGTTGTAGTGATTCGACCGGAAAATATTTTTTACCAGAAGATACGACCTCAGCACATTGAACGTATTATCGCCGAAACGGTCATGAACGACAAGATCATTGAAGAATTGCTTTATGCTGACCCGCAGACCGGTGAAAAGATCGTGTACGAACATGAAGTGCCGTTCTACAAGAAACAAAAGCGGTTGATCTTTGGCGATAACGGTTTTATTGATCCGACCAGCATCATGGATTATATCGAGATCGGGGGGTATTCTGCACTCGCTAAAGTCCTGAACGGGATGTCAGCCGACGACATTATCGATACGATAAAAAAATCAGGACTACGGGGCAGGGGTGGAGGTGGATTCCCTACCGGGAAGAAATGGGATACCTGTCGCAAGGCTGAGGGTGATGTCAGGTATATCCTCTGCAATGCAGATGAGGGGGATCCAGGTGCATACATGGATAGAAGTGTCTTGGAAGGAAATCCTCATTTGGTTTTGGAAGGAATCCTGATCGGAGCATATGCGATCGGTTCTTCTGAGGGGTATATATATGTCCGTCAGGAATATCCATTGGCGCGCAAGCATTTTGGCCGGGCTCTGGATCAGGCGCGAGAATATGGTCTTTTGGGTAAGAATATCCTCGGAACAGGATTCAATTTCGATGTGACGATAAACCGTGGTGGAGGTGCTTTTGTCTGCGGTGAATCAACTGCCTTGATGGCATCGATCGAAGGTAATCCCGGGGAACCTCGTGCCAAACATGTTCATACGGTTGAAAAAGGATTGTGGGAAAAGCCATCGAATCTTAATAACGTAGAAACATGGGCGAATGTACCATTGATCATTAATAAAGGGTGGGAATGGTATTCCAGTATTGGTACAGAAAAGAGCAAGGGTACAAAGATATTTTCCCTGGTCGGGAAGGTCAATAATACCGGACTCGTTGAAATCCCCATGGGCATGAGTCTGCGTGAAATTATCTACGATATCGGCGGTGGCATCAAGGGTGGCAAACGGTTCAAGGGAGTACAGACAGGTGGTCCTTCCGGTGGTGTGGTTCCGGAAAGTTTGCTTGATTTGCCAGTAGATTTCGAGCGCTTGACCGAGGCCGGTAGTATGATGGGCTCAGGCGGGATGATCGTAATGGATGAGGATAATTGCATGGTGGACATCGCAAAGTATTTCGTTCAGTTTTTAAAGGACGAATCTTGCGGCAAATGTACCCCCTGCCGTGAGGGACTCACCCAAATGCATGAGATCCTCGATCGAATTACCAGTGGTGATGGTAAACCAGAGGATATTGAGACTCTCGAGGAACTTTCATGGATTATTGAGAATACCTCACTTTGTGCACTGGGTACGAGTGCACCGAATCCTGTTTTGACCACGATAAAATACTTCCGTAATGAATACGAGACACATATCAAGGAAAAGAAATGTCCGGCACGAGTTTGCAAACCACTCATTACTTATCGGGTCGATGAGGAAAAATGCACCGGGTGTGTCGCGTGTTTGAAGAAATGTCCTCAGGGAGCAGTAAGTGGCGAACCGAAGAAACTACATAGCATAGACCAAGCGGAATGTATCAAATGTGGCATATGTTTTGATGTCTGCAAGTTCGACGCGGTAATTGTGGAGTAGGGAAAGGAGGAATGAAATGGATAAACTGATAATTGACGGTATTGAAATAGATCCGAATCCCCAGAAAACGGTCCTTGAAGTTGCACGTGAACTAGGGATTGATATTCCAACTCTCTGCTATCACAAATCTTTAACGCCGTATGGTGCCTGCCGTTTCTGTGTAGTTGAGACGATCTGGAAAGGTAGATCAAAACTTCAAACTGCATGCACATTCCCAGCCTGGGAAGGTGAGGTGAGAACGAATTCTGAACCAGTCAAGAAAGCAAGGAAATTGATCCTGGAATTAATGCTCGCTGAGGCTCCTGCTTCAGAAGAACTCCAGGAACTCGGAAAAAAATATGATGTGAATGCGAAGCGATTCACGGTGGTTGAAAAGAAGAAGGACAATAAATGCATTCTATGCGGATTATGCGTGCGTTTATGCAAGGATGTCCTCAATATCGGCGCTCTTGGATTCGAAGATAGGGGATTCAGAAGGGTGATTACCACACCTTTTAACGAGAAATCAGAGACCTGTTCGACCTGTGGAGCATGTGAATACATCTGTCCGACTGGCGCAATAAAAACTAAGGATCTTAGCGATCAAAAAATAAATCCCAATTATTCGGAATTTGAAGAGGGCCTGGATAAACGGGGCGCGATTTATACCCCGTTTCCACAAGCCGTTCCTAACAAACCGGTCATTGATGTGGATCGCTGCATGCAGTTCAAGAATGATGCGTGCCGCATATGTGAGATGGTTTGCCAGCCAGATGCGATCGATTTCAAACAGAAAGAGGAATTTATTGAAGAGGATGTTGGTGCGGTTGTTGTGGCAACCGGGTTTGACCTGTATGATCCTCTCAATCTCAAGGAATATGGCTACGGTACCATTCCTGATGTCGTGACCTCGATCCAGTTCGAAAGGATCCTATCAGCGTCAGGTCCTACCGTAGGTGAGGTAAAGCGACCATCAGACGGTGCTACACCAAAGCGTATTGTGTTCATTCAATGCGCAGGATCCCGGGACAAAGAAAACCATCTTGAATATTGTTCAAAGATCTGCTGTATGTACACGGCCAAACATGCATTACTTTACAAGCACCGTGTCCATGAAGGAGAACCGATCATATTCTACATTGATGTAAGAACATCCGGCAAGAGTTACGAAGAATTCTACAATCGTGTTACTGATGAAGGTACCACCTACATCCGCGGTAAAGTATCGAAAGTATACAAGGATAATGGCAAGATCATTGTCCTCGGCGCGGATACGTTATCAGGAAAACAGGTCGAGGTAGAGGCAGATATGGTGGTGCTGGCATTGGGAATCATCCCAAAACAGGGTGGAGAAGAACTTGTACGGCGACTGAAGATCCAGTGCGATGCAAATGCGTTCTTGAGTGAGGCTCATCCTAAATTGAAACCGGTGGAGAGCCAGACCGCAGGTATTTTCCTTGCCGGTGTAGCACAGGGGCCAAAGGATATTCCCGAAGTGGTTGCTCAGGCATCGGGGGCAGCGAGTAAGGCGATCGGCATTCTTGTTCAGGAAAAGATCGCTTTCGAACCGACCATCGCCGGAGTGGATGATACATTGTGTTCGGGTTGTAGTATCTGTGTCGGTGTATGTCCATATAACGCGCGTGAACTCGATCGGGAAGAGAATATTGTCAAGGTAGTTGAGGCATTATGTCAGGGTTGCGGTTCCTGTAGCTCGGCATGTCCTTCAGGAGCAGCACAGCAAAGGAACCTGGTTGATCGTCAAATCGAAAAAATGGTTACAGCATCATTGGAGGAAAAATGAGTAAGGGGGTTTTCGAACCGAAGATCATAGGCTTTTTCTGTAAATGGTGTACTTCAGCCGCGGCAGATCTCGCTGGTACTAGTCGGAAAAAATACCCGGCGAACGTGATCCCTATTCGTTTTTTCTGTTCATCGCGGATCGATCCACAGCATGTCCTGCATGCCTTTGAGAAGGGAGCGGATGGAGTCCTTATTGGAGGTTGCCATTTTGGTGATTGTCATTATCAGGATGGGAACTACAAGACCGCACGTCGTATTGCATTACTGCACAACTTGCTAAAAGAAATGGGTATCGACAGGAGGAGATTAAGACTTGAATGGATATCTGCCGCTGAGGGTGAAAAATTCACGAAGGTTGTCACGGAATTCACCGATCAGATAAAAAGTCTTGGACCGGTCAAGGGGAATGGTGCATGAGAAACTACGAAGCGATGTTCATTTTTAAACCCAGTCTTGAGGGTGAAGATCTGGATAAGGTGATCACTCATATTGAGGAGATCCTTAAGAAGGAAGGAAAGGGAACAACCAAACACGACAATCTGGGGAAAAAGATCCTCGCTTATCCGATAAGCAAACTACGGGAGGGCGTTTACGTTAACTACGTGTTTACTGCTGAGCCATTATCGATCATTAAAATCAAGGATGCATTACAGCATGATGAGAGTATCATAAGGTTCATAGTATTTGCAAAGGAAGTGAAATCATGAATCAACTGCGTCTTGGTTATTTAAACAATGTTACACTGATCGGGCGTTTGGTTGCGGATCCGGAATTACGGTACACCCAGAAAGGTGCGCCGGTCTGTGACTTCCGTATTGCGTGCTCTCAGCGTTACAAGAACAGGGAATCAGGTGAATGGCAAGAGGAAACGCTATTTATTAATATTGTCGCATGGAGGCGACAGGCTGAGACCGCAAATGATTTTCTGAAGAAGGGAAGTTCGGTATTGGTCGAAGGTAAATTACGATCACGTCAGTGGGAGACAACGAACGGCGAAAAGAGAACGACGATCGAGGTGGTAGCACGACGTGTTCAGTTCCTCGATATGCTTCAACGCGATACTGACGATAGCGAGAGTGGATCAACCGTAGTGACCGAATCGGAAACCAAACAATCAGATGATATCGAAACACCATTTTAATACAGGAAACGGGGATTGAAATGAGAAAAAGACAAAGACGATGCAGGTTCTGTAAAAATAAAGTGACGGACATTGATTATAAGGACACGTCGCTGCTCAAGGGATTTATCAATGAGCGCGGCAAGATACTGGGAGCAAAGATCACCCGTTTATGCGCTTATCATCAGCGTTCTCTTGCCCAGGCTATAAAACGGGCACGTGAGATAGCTCTCTTACCCTACGAGATACATTGAAAGTAATCCTAAGTAAAGACGTCGAGAGGCTGGGCAAAGCCTATGATATTGTGACCGTCAAAGATGGTTATGCCCGCAATTATCTATTCCCGCACAAGCTCGCGATGCCGGCAACCGATGCGAATCTGCAGGGGCTTGAAAAAACTAAGAAAAGGTTCTCCAAGACTATCGAGCGTATTCGTAAAAAGAGCATGGATATCGCTGAGAGATTGAACGCAACGACGTTAAAGACAAGCATTCGGGTGGGCCCGGACGGAAAACCGTTTGGCAGTATCACATCCCAGCAGATCGCTGAATTGCTCATGGCCGAGGGTATTGAGATCGATAAAAAGAGCATCTACCTGGAAGACCCGGTAAAACAACCGGGAACCTATGATATCAAAGTTCACCTTGGCGAACAGATCGATGCGGTAGTTACATTAACCGTTATCGAAGAAGGGGAATAAATCTTAGAGGTATTCGTCAGTGCTGTTGTCGAGGACCGTCAGAATAACTCATATATCGTTCTGTTAAAAGAAAAATTCGGTGATCGAACCCTGCCTATCTGGATAGGGGAGAACGAAGCGTTCGCGATCGTCCTTTCGCTTGAAGGTAAGAAACCACCTCGTCCACTAACCCATGATCTACTCAAACTTATCATTGACGCATTACAGTCCAAGGTTTTGAAAGTTGAAGTTGTGGCATTGAAGATGCTCGGGGAGAGCGGCACATACTATGCAAAATTATTTCTGGAAGTGGACAGTAAGATCATCGCGATCGATGCACGTCCTTCAGATTCGATCGCTCTTGCTTTGCGTACTGAATGTATAATATATGTGGATCCATCGGTCATGGACGAGAACGGTCGTGTTCTTGAAGGTGATACCAGTGTAGATGAAATGAAACGTCGTCTTAGAAGCACCAAACCAGAACAGTTCGGTGATTTTGAATTAAAAAAGTAAGCATGTAATATAATCCCTCAATACGTGTTAAAAAAGAAGATACTCGATATCACAAAACTGACCACCGTTGAAAGGCGCATGGTGGAAGAGATCCTTTCTTTAAAGAATCGGGAAGTGAATAAGATCATCGTTCCCAAGAACGAAATGATCGCTTTCGCTCATGACTCAAAACTCACCGATGTTATTAATATGTACGAGAGGTGCCATTATTCGCGGTATCCTGTTTTTCATCAGAATCTTGATAACATCATCGGGATAATACACATAAAGGATATCATCTCTTTCTGGCATGATCACCGTACGAGTGCTGTCGTTGAATTCGTGAGACTGGCGCATTTCGTATATGAAGATCGATCGGCACTTGAGATCTTCTTGGAACTTCAGAGACTCAGAATTTCGTTAGCGGTAACGATCGATGAATTTGGTGGTGTGTCGGGTATCATAACCGTCGAAGACCTTATCGAGGAGATCGTCGGTGATATTGAGGATGAGTTCGATCAGCGACGAAAACCGTTCATCGAGAAGATTGGTTCTGCAGAATATATGGTGAATACCCGTATGGAAATCGATGATTTTGCCGAGTATTTTAAATTATCGATCGAGGACGCCGATGTTTCAACGGTCGGGGGACTGATACTCAAGAACGCTGACCGGATACCGAGGGTAGGGGAGGAAATTCAGTACCGAAATCTTTTGTTTACGATCCTCGAAGGTACACGTCGCAGGATCACAAAGGTCCGCGTACGCGTCTTGCGTAAGTCATAAAGCAAAAGGCGTTAATTTCAAAGGTAAATTTCCAAATAACAATTGAATGAGCCCGTACGAAATTCATTCTACGGGGTCAATGACCAGCATTAGCAGTGGAACGCGTCGAAAATGATCCTTGCAGTTTTTAGTCCGATACCTGGTACTCTGGCGATATCCTCCTGAGATGCTTTTTTAAGGGCGTCAGTACTGCCAAAGTATTTCAATATTTGCATTCTTCGTTTCTTCCCAATGCCTGAGATAGTGTCGAGTAGTGAAGAGGTGTAAGTTTTCCCTCGTAATTTTCTGTGATATGTGATCGCGAAACGGTGTGCTTCATCGCGAATACGTTTCAGGAGATAGATGCTTTTTGATGTCGCAGGAACCGTAACAGTGCGTCCTGAGCGATCGAACAATTCATCCTGACGTTTGGCAAGCGCGAATATCGGGACAGGAATATTCCTTTCATCATTAAATGCTTTTAATGCCGCGTTTAGCTGACCCGGCCCGCCATCAACGAGCATTAGATCAGGCATTGATTTGGTACGGTACAGATCTTTGAGCCGGCGTTCCACGATCTCGTGTATCATAGCAAAATCATTCTGCCCGCAGCCACGTTTTATCCGATAACGCCGGTAACGCTGTTTGTACGGTTTCCCATCACGGAAAGCTACTGAAGATCCGACGGCGTAGCGATCCCCGATATTGGATACGTCAAACGCTTCGATCCAACGAGGCGGGTTTTTGAGCTTGAGGATAATCTGGAGTTCGAGGATAGAATTGGGAACCCGTCCTGCAGACACCTGTTTGGAGAGTTCATTTTCAGCATTACGCTCGGCCCATTCAAGTAATCTCTTTGGTTCACCACGGGCTCCTCTGGACAGGCGAACAATACATTTATGCTTACCGAACCATTTTTCCTGTATATCCCAGTCAAAAGGCATGTGTGCAACGATGATCTCCCGGGGAACGAATGATAGATGGGTGTAGATCAATCTGATGAACGCACTGGTAATTTCCTCATACGAAACGTGCGGGCTCAAGGTAAGATAAAAGTTCTCCTTAGCCAGAAGCCGATGCTCCCGAATACGCATGAGACAGGCGATGCATGTGCGCTGGTGACGCTTTATACCGATCACATCTCTACTGAGGTTGGTTTTAGTTACGATCTGTTGCCTTTGCGAAATCCGGCGGATTGCCATGAGTTGTTCTCGAACAGGAACGGCTGCTTCGAAGCGTTCTTTATCGGCATATTGCCACATGAGTTTTTCGAGCTCGCGTTCGAGTTCACTGGATTTACCATTCAGGAACGCAATGGCTTTTTCTACGAGCCGGGCATATTCAGTGGGTGTGATGCGACCCGTGCACGGTGCACAGCATCGACCCATACCATATTCCAGACAGGGACGAGCGCGTTTTTTCTCCAGGTCTTCCTTGCATGAGATCAGTTTGAATATCCGACAGAGGGCATCACGTGTCCGGCGCAAGGCACGGGCGTTGGTGTATGGACCAAAAATCAAGGAGCCATCAGGTTCAAGGTCCCGCGTGAACATGATCCTCGGGAATTTTTCGTGAACCGTGATCTTCAGATAGGGGAATTTTTTGTCATCCTTTAAACGGACATTGTATCTTGGTTTGTGAAGTTTGATCAGCGATTCTTCCAGTGTTAGGGCTTCAGTATCCGATCCGGTGATAATGAGATCGATATTCCGGGCATGGGTAACGATAAGACGGTTACGATGATCTTCATGGTTCAAATACGATACTAATCGTTTTTTGAGATTCGCGGCTTTTCCGATATATACGACCTTTTTCCCTTGTCCAATGAATAAATAGACCCCGGGGTCGCGCGGTGCATTGCGCATCTTTTGCTCTATGGATCTGATCATCGGGATTGAACCATTACCGCAAGTTTTTTATCCCTTCACAACACCGAGAGGTTTCATGCGGACTATCTTTTTTGTTATGCCGGCTTCGTGGACCGCTTCAACCACCACATCTATGTCTTTATATGCTTCTGGTACTTCTTCATGCAGCACACCATCACTGGCGGCAAGAACAATGATCCCCTTTTGCGCAAGTTCTTTGTCGATGCGGCGCCCCTGTGTTTGTTTTTTCGCCCTGGTACGTGAAAGGACCCGGCCCGCACCATGACATGTGGAACCAAAAGTTTCTTGCATTGCCTGGTCCGTTCCGGCAAGCAGGTATGAATGTGTGCCCATATCACCCGGAATGATTACTGGTTGACCGATCAGAGCATAGTCTTCAGGTATGTCCCTGTGTCCTGCAGGGAATGCCCGGGTCGCTCCCTTACGGTGCACGCATAATCGTTTTCGTTCACCTGCCACAACATGATCCTCGAACTTGGCAATATTATGTGCCACATCATACACCAGATGCATACCGAGTTTTTCCGCGCTTTTACCGAGAACATGCTCAAAGGCTTCGCGTACCCAGTGCATGATGCATTGACGATTGGCCCATGCATAATTTGCCGCACACGACATCTGTGCGAAATAAGATTTTCCTTCAGGAGAGGAGATCGGAGCACAGGCGAGTTGTCCATCGGGTATTTGGATATCATATTTATGGACAGCTTTTCTGAGTGCTTTAACATTATCATCACAAACCTGGTAGCCGAGTCCTCTTGAACCAGAATGGATCATAACCGTCACTTGTCCGATTTCAGATATCCCCATGGATTGTGCTGCTTTGCTATCGTAAATGTCAGTGACCGATTGTATTTCGAGAAAGTGGTTCCCTGCACCGAGGGTGCCGAGCTGGGGACGGCCCCGTTCCAATGCACGCTTGGATATGGATGATGGATCCGCACTTGAAAGCCGGCCATGCTCTTCAGTATGAACAAGATCTGCATCCCAGCCGTAACCATGCTGAACCGCCCACCGGGCACCGTGACTGAGTACCTTTTTGACCTCAGGTTCGCTGATCCGTATTTTACCCTTGCTACCAATGCCCGAGGGAACATTTGAAAAGAGGGCTTGTACGAGCTTTTCGACATTCTGGCTGATGTCATTTGAATGAAGATCAGTGCGCAATAACCTCACACCACAGTTAATATCGTACCCGACACCACCGGGTGAAACGATTCCTGTATCAACGTCGAAAGCAGCGACACCACCGATCGGGAAACCATAACCCCAGTGAATATCTGGCATTGCCATGGCATAACCGACGATCCCAGGCAGCATTGCGACATTAACTACCTGCTCGGGGGCATTATCAGCACAAATGCTCTGGAACAAGACTTCTGAAGCGATGATAAGACCATCAGTGCGCATGCCTTTTCTGTAAGTCCGGGGGATACGGTACCGGTTTTTATCGATTTTTACGATCTCACCCTGCCAGGTCATAGTAGATCATCCTTTTTTTAATTTGTTTCATACAATATTATATTGCATGGTGTGAACATGTCAACGCAGAGTAGCGTTGTTCTATGTAAATAGCATGATTCTTGACATTGCCCGGGGACCGAATATCATAGGATCATGTTTCATCCATCCAGCGTGAATAAACCAGAAAGATCATGAAAACAAGACGTTATCTGATGATCGGAATGTTGCTGCTCGTACTGCTGGGAGCATTTTTAACACTAAGCATTATGAATAGCCGTCGGGTCATGATGCAATTGATCAAAGAACAAGCTCGTTCTTTTCTGTCAGTCGTTGCATCCACACAGGAGAATTCCATTTTTGCTGAGGGGAAGTATGAAGATGCGATCCGTGAGCAATTGATAAACATATGTAATTACCTGGAAACCAAGCAGCTGACAGTACAGGAACTCGAACGTGTGCGACAGAATTTCCATATCAACTCCATCATTCTTTTTAACAAAAACACTTTGAGAACGATTATATCGTCGGGGACTCCTTTAAAACCCTTAGCGAAAGAAAAGAAACTGGATAAAGAGGAGCGGGTTTTCTTCGAGTATTTCACTATTGGCTCTGCCCGGTACATGAGATTTTTATTTCAAGCGCATGACCGTTTGTACCAGCTGGAAATATCCGCCGAGGATATCCAAGCGTTCCGGCGCGAGTTTGGTATTCAGCAGATAATCCAGCAATTGTCTCTGAACCCGATGATCGAGTATCTTGTTTTACAGGATACAAAAGGTATTCTTTTCGCTACTCCAAATGTACAAGCGATTACGCGCATCGAAGATGATACGAATCTGATAAAGGTTTTAGAAGAAGGTACTGAACTGAGTCGGATTACGGAATTCAATGGTACGGACGTGCTTGAGCTTGCTCGTCCATTCAGTGTCAACAATCAAACCTTCGGTATTTTCCGTATCGGGATCCGGCTTGATGGGTATTATCGTCATGTGCATGCAACAGAACGGCAGCTCATCATTCTGTCGATCATCCTGCTCGGTGCCGGACTTATTTTCGTTTATGTTTTCAATAAATCTGAATCTTATCTGATATTAAAGGAGATGTTCCATAAAACACTTGATGCCATTGAAGATGGGGTATTGATGGTCAGTAAGAATGGCAATATAACCGGGATCAATGCTGCATTCACCACGATGTCTTCTTTCCAGGAAGACATGTTGATAGGTCAAAACTACGATGAACGATTTCAAGATGATCCTTTTACAGTGCAAAAAGTCATTGGCGAAGGAGCCAAAGTGGTGAGTGAAGGAGAGATGTTCGGAAGGCATATACAGTACGCCACTTATCCACTGCTGGATGATCGTAAGAAAATTTCTGGTGTGATCGTTGTACTGCGTGACGTGACTCAGATACGTCTTTTTGAACAAGAGCGGGAAGAAGCGGAACGCTTGAAATTTTTAGGAAATCTCGTAGCAAATTTCGCACATGAGATAAAGAATCCATTGAACGGTCTCTCGATCGCGACTCAGCGTTTAAACAGAGAATTTCCATCTGATGATGATGATTACTCGCGCCTGACCATGATAATACAGCAGGAGATCCAGGCTTTGAACAGGATATTGAATGATTTTCTTAGTCTGGCACGCCCCAAGATGAAACAGGAGACGACGATTTCATTAGCCTCTGTGATCAATGATGCGCTTGTATTAATACGAGAACAGGCACGAGACGGATCATTCATCCTTCATGAAGATGTCGAACATGACCATGAAATAATAGGCAGTCCGGAAGATCTCAAACGTGCCTTCTTTAATATCCTGCTGAATGCTGCAGATGCAGTGCGTGATCTTACTGATCGAAAAGGAGAGATTTCCATTGTAACGGAGGTCAAGGCAGGTATTTTTCATATCAAAATCCATGATAATGGCAATGGCATGGATGATGAAGACAAAGAACGCATATTCACACCATATTTTACAACCAAGAAAAAAGGAACCGGACTTGGTTTATATATCGCACAGCGGATCATTAAAGAACACCACGGAACGATCACAATAGAATCGAAAAAAGGGGTTGGCACCGTCTTTGCCATTGCATTTAGTTGACATATAATCGGTTTTCTATAGTATTGTTATGAAAATATGGTAGACAAACGATCACATACCTGTGCCTGTAATCTAGAAAAGGCTATTGAGGGGAGAAAGCATGAGTGTGCTAACGTGTATCGGTAATACCCCGCTTGTAGCTCTAACGTCGTTCCCATTGAATCCAAATATCCGTTTAATGGGGAAATATGAGGGTTGTAATCCCGGGGGATCGATAAAAGACCGAACCGCGCTGTTTATGGTTCAGGGAGCAGAAGAAAAGGGTTTATTGACACATGATAAAGTAATTCTTGAACCAACGTCAGGAAATACCGGTATTTCGCTTGCAATGATCGGGGCAGCAAAGGGTTACAAAGTGAAATTGCTTATGCCCGAATGCGTGAGCACGGAACGCCAGCATATTCTTGAAGCATTTGGTGCTGAGGTCATTCTAACTCACGCGGCCCAGGGTACAGACGGCGCGATCCGGGAAGCACTTAAGATCATTGAACAGAATCCTGATACCTATTTCATGCCCAACCAGTTTACGAACGAAGATAACATACTGGCACATTATATGGCGACCGCACCCGAGATATTCGCTCAAACAAAAGGTGAGGTGGATTTCATTGTTGCTGGCATGGGTACGACTGGCACGCTGATGGGTATCAGCCGCTATTGCAGGGAGCACAGGCCGGATGTGCGTATTATCGGTGTAGAGCCACCACCAGGCCATACAATTCAGGGATTGAAGAATATGGACGAAGCGATCGTCCCATCCATATATGATCCACTAATGTTGCATGACAAGATCACGGTTGACGATGGAATGGCATATGAAGTCACACGCCAGCTGGTAACGAAAGAAGGTGTGTTTGTCGGGATGTCAAGCGGTGCAGCAGTTGCCGGGGCGTTGCGCATCGCCGAGAAGATTACTACTGGGACCGTCATAGTCATCCTCCCGGATCGGGGAGATCGCTATTTGAGCACCACTCTCTTCCGGTCGGTCTGTGCCAAATGTCCACCCTAGAGAGTATTCAGCATCCACGATGAGAATCGATGAAACGTAGTACATTTCTAAGTCACTTACGCGAGGTGTTTGCCCCGATCGTGAAGATCCTGGATAGACTGATAATCGAACCTATTCGGTACGGAAGAGGTAAGCGCTATAGTGCAGAAAAGTATTGGCGCAACAGGTTCAGGAAATTTGGTATGTCATTACAGGCCTCTGCCAATCGTCAACTGACGGAACAGGAAAATGAAATTTTCTACCGTGCGACAACACAATCTTTTCTTGCCGTTCTGGAACAGGAAAATATAGATCTGTCCGGGTGTCGGGTTTTGGATATTGGATGCGGCACAGGATATTATACACGCTTCTTCCAGCAGCAGGATGTTTGTGATTATACAGGGCTGGATATCACGGATTTCCTGTTCCCGGAACTGCGCAAAGCATTCAAGGAATATCGGTTTTTAAAACATGATATTACTAAAGAACCTCTTGTTGGTATCTTTGATTGTGTTATTATGCTGGATGTAATAGAACACATTATCGATATTTCAAGTCTTGATTTTGCGCTTCATACCGTGCTTGAAGGCTTATCTGATAGGGGAGTACTTATCCTTGCACCAATCATGGATAAAGCAAGGAAAAAATTGTCATATGTTCGATATTGGACTCTGGAGGAATTAAAGCCACTCCTGGATGGATACCGAATTACCACAAGCATGCCTTTCCCTGATGGAACGATCGTCGCAGTCCGCAGGTAAATCACATATACACTATATAACTGCCTTCTGAAAATATTGACACGCGTGCTTATCTTATTAGAATAGTACATGGCAGTATTTCTATTCACCGATATAGAGGCTTCGACCAAGAAGTGGGAAAAACACCCGGATCAGATGAAGTTGAATATCAATAAACATGATGCAATAATCAAAAAATCGATAGAAAAATACGGCGGTACTATTATTAAACATACGGGAGATGGTGTGTTTGCGGTTTTTGAAAATGGCGATCCTTTGCAGGCATCATTGGAAATTCAAGAAGGATTGATCAATGAAAATTGGGGAGAAGTCGGTGAATTGAGAGTAAGGATCGGACTCCATGCAGGGCGGGTAGACAAAAGCGGGGATGACTATTTCGGACCCGTGGTGAATCGAGCCGCCCGCGTCATGGGCGCTGCATGGGGGGGACAGATCATCATAACTCCCGAGGTCAAGGTTTGTTCGAATTTACCCAAGGACGCGATCTTGAAGGATATGGGCATGCATTTACTGAAGGATCTTGGTGAACCACAACAACTGTTTCAACTGCTGCACCCTGAAATGCAGCTGAAGGAATTTCCACCTCTTCATTCATTATCCGCACATCCACACAATCTTCCGATCCAGACAACACCATTTTTAGGGAGAGAGGAGGAACTTGCTGAGATCACGCGATTGCTGGCAGATGCAAAATGCCGGCTCATCACCCTGATCGGTCCCGGCGGTATCGGCAAGACTCGTCTAGCTCTTCAATGCGCGGCTGAGAAAATCGAGCGATTTACCCACGGAGTTTTCTTTATCCCGCTCGATCCATTGAGTTCTGCTGAGCAATTCATTACGATGATTGCACAAATATTGAAATTTCAATTTTACAGCCGAGAAGATGAAAAGCAACAACTCCTAACTTTCCTTGCCGATAAGGAACTGCTTCTTGTAATGGATAATTTTGAACATATTGTCGAAGGTGCAGGTATAATCGGAGATATCCTGAACCAAACACGGAACGTTAAGATCATGGTCACCTCGCGGGAATTGCTGAACTTAAAAGGTGAGTGGATCGTTCAGTTACAGGGGATGGATGTTCCGTCAGGGGAAAGCATTGATATCGAAGGGTATAGTGCGGTGCAACTCTTCCTGTATAATGCACAGCGGGTAAAAACTCAGGTGGAGCTGTCTGACGAAGACAAGGCCTATGTGACAAGGATATGCCAGCTCGTGGGGGGATTGCCATTGGGAATAGAGATCGCTTCGTCCTGGGTGCGTACCCTTACTTGTAAAGAGATCGCTCAGGAGATCGAAAAGAACTACGATTTTCTTGTTACTTCCATGCGGGATATACCTGAACGCCACCGTAGTCTCAGAGCTGTTTTCGAATACTCCTGGAATCTCATCTCACAAAAGGAAAAGAACGTCCTTCAAAGACTTTCTGTTTTCCGTGGTGGGTTCACGCGCGAAGCTGCTGAGCTACTAACCGGAGCAACATTATCGGATCTTGCTTCGTTAACGGATAAATCACTGCTGTTCAGGGATGCATCGGGACGGTATAGAATGTTTGGGGTTCTCCGGCAGTATGCAGCAGAAAAACTATCTGAAGAAACATCGGTCGTTCAAGAAGTAGAGGATAAGCATGCTGAATTCTACGCGGACTTCATGCACAGGAGGGAAGGAGATATTCACAGCGCGCGCTGCAAAGAAGTGTACAGTGAGATAAAGACGGAAATTGAAAATGTCAGAAAAGCCTTTGAACGCGCGATTGAACTTAAAAAAACAGAATGGCTTGATAAGTTCGCGGTAACTTCGTATTTTGTTTACAATCATTACGGCTGGTATAGCGAGGCGGAAAAATTATATGAAAGAGCGATCAAGGCCATAGCAAAAAGTGAATCGCAAGCACAGCAAATCGCATATGGTCGTTTGTTATCCCGTTACGCGATATTCAGATATAGTACCGGGCATTATGATGAAGCATGCAAATATCTGCTTGAATGTCTTGATATATTCAAAGAGCCCGATGATAAACGAGAGAAAGCTCAGGCCCTGATGAGTCTCGGGAATATAAATTCCGTGCTTGGTGATTACGATGCCGCCACCCGATATTATGAAGAGGTGCTGCAAATATATCGCCATTTTAACGATGAAAAAAATGTTGCTGGAATCCTCAACAATCTTGGCGTAATACATTATTACAAGCACGAGTATGATGCTGCAAAGAAACTCTATAAAGAGAGTTCGGAGATCAGTAATAGAATCAATTATAAGGAAATGACCGCGATGGCCACTGCAAATCTTGGATTAGTATACCATCAAGAGGGTGATTATAAGGAAGCCAAACGTTTACTTGCGGCATGTTTGGAGATTGAACACCTGTACGGCGACCAGCAGCAGATCGCCAATACGTTGAATAATCTTGGACTGGCCCTGTTCCGCTTGAAGGAATATGCAGAAGCAAAGAAAGCATACCAGGATTCTCTTGAAATACGACTGGCAACCGGTCATCGTCTCGGATTGTCAACTGCGTTGCACAATCTTGGTAATCTTGCCCTTGAACAAAAGGAGTTCAAGGTCGCGAAAAAATATTTTATTGAAGATCTACAAATATGCAGGGATCTTAATCACAATAAGGGAATCGCTCAGGCATTATGTCGCATGGGCGAAAGCCACTATCTGGTCAACGAATTCAAAGCTGCTCTCACGTGTTTCACTGAAAGCCTCCAGATCGTCCTGAAGTATAATTATGATGATATCCTGGATTCTGCATGCGCGGGGATTGCCCGTTCATACTATAATCTTAATGACCTGGAGAAATCTTATGAAATAAGCTTATATATCGATATTGATGAACTCCATGAGGACATAGAAAAGGAAGATTTAAAGACAATCAAAAGAAGTGCCGTGAAGAAATTATCGAAAAAGAAGATTACTGCATTCAAAACCAGGATGAAAAAGAAGAAACTTAAAGATATCGCTGCGAAATACAGTAAAAGCACTTAGTGCGTGTTTCGATCAGTGTTCGAAGAAAGGATGTGCAATGTTAGGTAAAAAAGAAATAAAGAGGATCGTGAAAGAAGCCTTGAAATATTCCAGGGCGGATCAAAAAGAAATATCGATTTTTAATGATGATCAGGCATTGACCCGATTCGCGAATAATCATATCCATCAGAATGTACGCGAATCTAACACCAATATATCGGTGCGGGTGGCATTCGGCAAAAAAATAGGGTATGCATCAACAAATTCACTCGACCGTAAAAGAATACGGGAAACAGTTGCATGGGCGGATCGTATCGCTCAATTCCAAAAAGAAAATGCGGATTTTAAGACATTACCAAAGGTGAAACCTGATCGATATCGTAGTGTGATCGCCGCGGAGAAAAAAACCATCGATTTCGGACCCACGCAGCGAGCCGAAGCGGTGCAGGATATAGTTGAGGTTGCTAAAAAATACGGTCTTATGTGTTTTGGTTCAGTGTCGAACGGGAGTGGTGAGATCGCAATCGGTAACTCACTGGGTACATTCGCTTATTCGATGAGCGGGGATATATTCTGTAATATCGTTATGACGGGAGTGAACTCAACCGGTTATATACAGGCAGGAAACCGGGATGTTGGTCGTCTTTCATTCCGTAAACTCGCTGAAACCGCTGCTCTTAAAGCGGTCAACTCTGCTGATCCGGTTACTCTTCCCCCGGGAAAGTATACAACCATTTTCGAACCACTTGCCGCGCGCGAGTTCCTTGATTTCATGGGATATTATGCATTCAATGGGAAGGCCTATGAGGAAGGACGATCATGCTTGAGCGGCAAACTTGGTAAGAAGATCATCGATCGACGTATTTCGATTACCGACGAACCCTTTAAAAAAGGCGGGTTTTCATTCCCTTTCGATTTCGAGGGGGTTCCTAAGAAAAAACGCATATTGATAGAGAACGGTGTAGCGCGCAACGTGGTTTATGATGCGTTGACTGCATCGCGTGCAAAAGTGCAGTCCACCGGACACGGTCTCTCTGCGCCCAATCCATTTGGTCCGATTCCTATGCATATGGTCATGCAAGGAGGAGATAAAACGCTTACGCAGATGGTCAATGAGACGGTCCACGGTATTCTTGTCACGCGCTTCCATTACACAAATATTCTAGACCCTCATGCGCTCCTTTTCACCGGCATGACAAGGGATGGTACTTTTCTTATTGAGAACGGGGCGATCACAAAGGGTTTGAAAAACTTTCGCTTTACCGAGAATATCATTGATTGTTTTAACCGCCTTGATACCATTTCAAAAAATACGCAGCTCGTTGCTTCTGAGCCGGGATACGGAGCGCGCTTTGCTACTGGAGCGATCGTTCCGTTCCTTAAGATCAAGGATTTTGCTTTTACTGGAGTCACAAAATTCTGAAGTGAGCAAATATTTTCTTCTCTTACGGCCGCGCCAGTGGTTCAAAAACATATTTGTTTTTGCCGGACTCCTTTTCAGCAAGGAGTTCTACGATCCAGAATCCATAATAACGAGTCTGTACACATTCGCAGTATTTTGCCTTTTAAGCAGCGGAGTTTACATTCTTAATGATATACTTGATTACCGGGAGGATAGAGTACATCCACTCAAATCAAAGCGACCGATCGCTGCCAATGGGATTCCACGAAAAAACGGGTTGATTATCTCGATTGTGTGCTTTATTCTTGCCTTGACGGGAAGTTATGCGGTCAGTACGGAACTTTTCTTAGTATGTGCGATTTATGGCATCATGATGGTCTTATATTCCCTTGTCGTAAAACACATCATCTTACTTGATATACTCTTTGTTGCAATGGGGTATGTGCTTCGAGCCATTGCCGGGGCTGTTGCCATACAAGTCGTAATATCATCATGGTTGTTGCTTTGCAGCCTGCTACTCGCCCTGCTTATAGTCATTGCCAAGCGAAGGAATGAGATCGAGACTCTCGGAACACAGCATGCGACGATCCACCGGAAGACACTGGCACGTTATCCTGTTGCTCTGCTTAATCAGATGATTTCGATCGTCAGTGCTGCCTGTATCGTGTCATATTGTTTGTATACACTGGCGCCGGAAACCGTTTCAAAATTCCATACCCGTAATTTGATCTTTACGGTGCCTTTCGTGTTGTATGGAGTTTTCAGGTACCTTTATCTAACTTTCCACAAGAAGTCTCAACCACCTGACCATGTGATCGTTAGTGATATACCATTGCTTATATGTCTGTTGCTGTGGGTTGGATCGTGCGCTGTAATACTTACTTTTAGTTAATGAGTGATAATGATCTTTTGGATAACTAATGTATGATCGGGTATCCCGGGACCGGGGATATAATCCTCCCGGAGTTTTTCAGCGACCAGATAATACACACCATTGGCCATCTGTCTTTGTAGCTCATCCTTTTCCTCCCAAATCAAAAGAGAGGGTGTAGGATCATCGAATGCCTTGCACATCCGTCCATTAATATCATATACTCGAACATTGCGAAACCGGTGTGGATCAGTAAAATGGACCATTAGAAAATCCTGTGCGGGATTCGGAAAGACGCGAAGACCGTTCGAACCCTGTACATCCTGCTCCGCTTCCATTTTTATCAATGCAATCGATCCGATATCTGTACATGAACCATCCATTACCACAACATCTGATACGGTATACGTATCGTAACCGGGCATTCTGATCTCGATCGAAAAAGTATCCGGCGTAACGTAGCGATAGAATCTGCCGGTTTCTTTATCGCTGAGACGGGGTGGCAGATCAGCATCAGATGATACATGTGTTCCTTGAATGATTACTTCAGCGGCAAGTGGATGACCTTTGAGGGCGTCATATACGTGTCCGGTAATACCACTTCCATCTACCCTGTCGAGCAGGTGGTAAGCGCCGGGCAGGTTCCGCATGCAGATGTCATCGACCATCCATCCTGGCTGTATTGTTGTCGTGCTGACCTCGATACAATAGGTGAATGCACCATAGACACCGTAGAGCCAGTTGCGTGTTTTTCCATCCAATCCTTGTCCGGCCATCGAAGTATAGTGACCGCTGCTGTCATCCTTGATTATAAGCCGGGCAACTGAGATCGCAATATCTCGTAGCGCAAAGAAATCTGGCGGATAGGGCGGCTGACTGCTTGATACCCATGGGTAGTATACAACTTCCGCCAGTCCGGTACGGGCTGAATGATAGGTTATACAGAACTGAAAGTTCTCGCTCGAGCAGAATTCATCCATGACCTGTGTTTCACGCTCGGAGAACGGGAATGGCCCGCGGTAATACTCTGATCCTGGATCATCACTCCCGCCACGTGACCAATAGAAATCATAATTGCGGTTCGGATCGACTCCATCATAACCAAGGTCGAAAATATTGTTGTTATTATTGTCACGCTTATTCTTACGCCAGGTCGTATCAATGCCCTGCATCACCACACTGTGCCCTTCCGGATTCAAGAGGGGTATAAACCATATCTCCCGGTTATCGATCCAGTAAGTTTTGGTCGAATCGTTTCCGTAGTTCGATAGGAGATCCTGGATCATATACATGCAGATCTCTATGCCGAGTATTTCTTCGGCGTGATGACAAGCGACAAACAAGACACGCGGTTCATCCTCGCGTTCAGCAGCATTATCCGAAAGTTTAAAGGCAAAGATGGGCAGTGAATCCTCCGTTGAGTACCCGAGGGTATCAAAGAGGGTGATCGTCGGGTAATCATGAGCGAGCGTATCGAGCTCTACCGCGATTTCATCGAGCGTATGATAACGGGCGTCAATGGTTATGAGAAATAATAATAGAAACATAACTATATTTGATTATAGCAAAATAACCTTGGAAATCAAGACGGATATGACGAGAGTGCTACCTTAAAAATACGATCTTACGGGTCAAAGTATGTTCACCTGCGATCAGGTGAAGGATATATACACCCTGGGCAACTGCACGGCCCATCTGGTCAGTACCATTCCAGGAAAGGACAGTAGGAACCAGGAAGTTGGAACCAGGAACTGAAAAGCTTTTTACCAACCGACCGGATATGTCGTATATTGCTATGTCTGTTTGGAGTTTGGAGTCTGGAGTTTGGAGTTTGATATACACTTCATCCCTGCAGGGATTGGGGTAGATGTTCATAGAAACCATTCCAGGTTGATTATTATACGCATATTCAGATATTCCAGTGGGAGGAATACCGAAATATTTCATGATCGAATCCACCAGTACCGCACGCGTCGATGGGGGGGATGTGTCGACAAGTGACCCTAATTCAAATGATGTGCCGATCGAGCGGTTATACGCAGCAACGCCAACACCGAAGCCATTTGAAGATTTTTCGAATATCAACTGTCCCATACCCTGGTGCTCGATCCGATCGAGTGAATTGCTCTCCCCTGAATAGGCGAAATCCATGGCATTAGTAAATGTTCCAGTTATACCCCGAAGATCAGAAAGGGGACCAACACTTGTACTGACCGGATTTATTTCAAACAGGGGATAGAAAAAATACCCGTGGTAATAATGCGGATCCGCATACCATACGTCCCCGCCTTCGATATATATTTTGCCGTTCAGCGACTGTAAATAATGGTATATTGCCGGCCCTTCCCACCCGCTGTCGGGAACAATATGATTGAATGGATATACCCCCAGACAGATGAAAAGAGATCTGTAAACAGAAAGGAAATCATCAGCTGGAAGAGAATCCGCGCGATAGACACCATTGTAGTTGAGAGTGGTGAGAAGGTTATGGATCACCGGTCCGCTTGTATGATTGATATCAGGGTCCCAGATATAGTAATCGCGCTGCCCTGCATAGACCGTGAATACGACTGTATCGACATAGACCCCGGAGGTTAACTCGCACATCAATGGTATTGCTATCCCGGGCAGAAGTTGTGAAGATGCTACGATCATAAATGGATCTGCCTGGTTCGTAGCGGACCCGCCGGATTGTATCGTGCCGAAGTGTGCGAGGGAATCAAGAAGTACAATAAGAGAATCACTGCAAATGAGCTTGCCGGAAACATCGACCGCCTGGTAGGTACCCGTATTCATAACGCTCATGATCAGTGCGGCTGAATCATTGAGGGGTGCGTATTTATATGTCCCCGGGAAATTGTATGACAAATACTCAAGCACCGGCGCATGGATCTGGATTTGAAAAAACGAATTCCATGTAGTATTCACGGTATCTTTTACAGTCAGACGTAGATGCACAGAGTATGTGTCAGGACAGTCAGGAGCGATTATGATATTGAAGCCGTCATTCGATGAATAGATCGAATCCAGGCCCGGTATTGAACCAAAGGCTTTCAGCGTATCATAGAGAGTAATGCAGCTATCGGATGTAACCATAGACAGTATCCCCGAAACTCCATACGCTGTTGAATCTCCCCAATTCATGAGCCAGCATGGTATTTCAATATCTTCCCCCGGGTTAGGGATAGTGTCGCCGTTCCCTCCGATCGTGTCATTGAGGTAGAATCTCCTGAGCAGAACATGAGGACTACCAGCAAGATGTACAGCAATACTCGCCTGATACGGCATGAGGTTCCTCCCGGTGACAGTAACATATACCGAGTCGCCCGGGATAGTAAAGGAATCAATGAATACGATACTGCCCTGGGTATTGGTGTAGCCATATTGATGCCTGACCGAGTCCTGCGATGACATTATGCACACCAGAGCACTATCAATACGCACCGGACCTGCATTCACCTGAATCACCATGGTGTCGGGTTGACCATCGGCCCATATGACAGTATCGTGGGTGACCGAGATCGTGCGCGGAACCGCGGTCCACAACCGCATATCCGGATCCCCCAGACACGTCCAGCTATGGTATTCTAGAGAATCGTTGAATGTGGTGCTATACAATTGTCGGCCATGCTCAGCAGCAATACCCATGGTACACTGGTTGTCATGGAATATACCGGATAACGTACCCCGGGTCAGGGCACTTCTGAATTCTGCTGCATGATACAGTGCAGTGGTAGTACCAAAAAAGCCGACCGTGCCGCGCGGCTGCTGTGGATTACCCAGAAGCATCCATGTATGACCGATGCCTTCAACCGTTGCACAGGTTGCAGATATTACGACCGGAGTTTTCCAGCCGTTCCACAACAGGTTTTCCCAGAGTCCCATGAAGGGCCAATCCCAGATATAAAATCCAACGCCACGATACATCATGTATGAGCATCCCTGGTTGAATGCTGCAACAACATCCATGCTATCATCACCAAAGCTCTGGGCGAGCGAATCGATGGATTGGAACTCTGACTGCTGCATAAGTTGATGCGCATACCGTGCATCGGCCCAATACACAGAGTCAGCTGGGAAACTATCTTCATCTTCATTAACGATCGTGACGCCACGTTTGTACCAGAAACTATCCTGTTGTGAGGGATATTTTTCATACGCAAGAACCTTAGCAACAATCGTTTTTACATGGTTCGTATCGTACACCCAGAAACGACCGGGTATGATCTCATTATGAAAATCACCGATCATATCAGCATAGTAATTATCAGTGTAAACGTCACCGAGCGGGAGCATAAAACGGACCTGTTTTATCTGGGTGTCATTTCCGACAAGGAGTAAATACTCGGGTTTGATATCCCATGTATTGTATGCATTCCTGATGTAATTTCTAATCTGGGTTGAATCCGCACCGGTTTCAGAGAGTCGAACGACCTTGCTTTTCAGTCCTTTTTGTCGTTTCCATTCAGCGAGGGGTTGTATCGATTCATAGTAATCATCATGAGTAATGATCAGGTATCGAGCCCCGGTTTGTGCACTGCCCAGGATCATCAGGATCAGTATGATGGGAATAGCAAGTTTCATGTTACAGAATAACTCGGTAGTGTGAAATCCGTGTGAAATCGTGCTTTCTTATCGATCACCTGTTAGTTGATCACAGTGATTTTTTCTGAAAGCACGGTGTTTTCAACAACTATTGTGATGATATAAACGCCATTCTGTACTTGTTGTCCGAAGTTGTCAGTGCAATCCCAACCAATAACACCAGGAACCAGGAAGTTGGAACCAGGAACTGAAAAACTTTTCACCAACCGACCGGTTATATCGTAAATGGCAATCTGGTTTCTGGCTCCTGGGTCATGGTTTTTATTATTCTGGAATTTGATATTCACGCTATTATGGCATGGATTCGGGTAAACAGTGAATAATGATCGCTGGGAAGGAGTGGTGATAGTATGTTCTTCTACTGATACACCATGCCAGTTCTGTCCACCATCAGATGTATAAAGGATGATATCCTGACCACAGGCAATTCCGTGATTGTTGTCGGAAAAATCCACGTCGAACAATGTCGTGGTCGCAGGATTAGTCTGGAAAACCCACGTATTACCCCCGTCACTCGTATGGATGATCGATCCGAACCGTCCGACTGCCCATCCTTCCAGATCATCGACAAAATCAAGCGCCCGTAGATAGTAAGTATTCATTGGTGGGGTGATCGGCGTCCAGTCTGTTCCTCCATTGGTGGTTTTCCATATTAATGCAGATGTATCATTTTCATCGCCTCCGACCACGATACCATCGAGTAGATTAAAGAAATGAACATCGAATAGATCTTCGAACCCTGTCACCTGGAGCAGAGAATCCCACATAATGCCACCATCAGTTGACTTGAGGATAAGCCCCTGCCCTGGTAAGAGTGAGTCTGGATATCCGGCAACGATCCATCCATCGTACTGATTCAGGAAGGATACGCCATACAATTCTGCACTGTACCACGGGATAAAGATCTGTTCCCAGTAAGAACCACCATTGTCAGTCCGACCGATCGCGCCGTCGCCACACACAGTCCAGCCATAATTCTGGTCAATAAACTCGATGCGCGTTGCATATTTAGACAGGCCTTCGGCTTGTCGGAGCCAGTCAAGCCCACCATTATCCGTGTGTTCGATCTCGCCTAAGATACCGCAGGTCCAGGCAGTGAGTTGATCAATGCATGTTACATCGAAAAAACGACGGGCATTAGAATCCGGTTGTTGTTCTGTCCATGTCGCACCACCATCTGTTGTATAGTATATCAAGGTTGTGTCAATGCAAACCACCCAGCCGTGCTGATTGTCCGGGGCAAGTGCGACCCCGTGATAGTTGTGCTGTGCAGCAAGAAACGTGAAAAAAAGCAGGATAATCATCATGTATTTCATAGTGACCCCCTTATATTCCATAGTAAATCATTTTTTTCTAATGTCAAGCCTAATGCAGAAGAATCACCTTTTCATAAAAATGTTGTTCGTCTGAGAACAGGTGTATGAAGTAAATGCCCTGTGGTAGTGCCCTATTGTGTTCGTCAGTACCGTCCCAGTAAAGGGCACCAGGATCCAGGAAGTAGGAACCAGGAACTGAAAAATGTTTCACGCAGCGACCGGTGATGTCGTATATGTCAATCGTCGTGTTTCGCGCATTACGCCCTACGCTGTACGCAATACGCAGTTCTTTCTCAAACGGATTCGGGTACACTCTGAACATAGTGCCCGCTGCATGCTGTGCGGTTTGTTCGTCCACCCCAGGAAAGGTATCGGGAGGATCGGTGGTGAATTTTATCGCGCGTCCATTTACCAGCGGGGCAGCGGAAGCAGGGTATTGATCCGCATAAGAGTACTCAAGACCGATCGCATGATCATAATCCTCAATACCTACTGTCGCATAATTATGCCAGATATCATCGTTAGTGATATCGTTATACTGAAAGATGATCTCACCATCACCAGTCAGGGTATTATGATATTGAGGGTCAAGGAGGAGGATCTCGAACGTTTGAAGCTCAGCCGGTGTTGGATTGGTGGGATCATGGATATGCTGGACACGTGAATATTCGATGATGAACTGATGGTTCGATCCATCGTTCCAAAAACACACATAACCGCTTGAGTCAGTGGCATTCGGATCGAGATCATCCCAGAATGGTGCGATAAGCAGGGGAGGACCACCAGCCGCGCCGATATGCCAATTATACATATCCGCTACCCATGTTGAGTCCATGGCAATATAACCATTAGAGCAGATCGATAACCGATCGTAGTCAATCCCATAGTACTGGAAGGTGAAGGGGAGAGCAATGGTTTTGGTTTGATCGTTCTCCAGGTAGAGAGAATCCCCTGGACCGCCCAACGCAGGATCGATCTCTATCCAGTTGTACGTAGGGCATTCACCGTATCCAGTATCAGTATTATCATAAGCAAAATAACCATATTCATCCGGTCCGGTGGGCGTGCTCGTGAGCACTTCTCCGATGATGATCTCAAACTGCAGGGTGTCGGCTTTCGTGCAATTACTGTAAGATATGATCGCGCTCATTGCTATTGGGTGACCCGGAGATACACTGGCTGAAGCACTCACCGTAAAGGGATTACCCGAATTCGTTGCAGAATCATCGATCGCGATCGTACTGAAACTGCCATTCGCATCGGTTACAGAAACGGCTGGATTATGGGAACGTAATACACCAATTGTGTTCGTTGCCTCGAGTCCTCCCTGATTTTTGATCGTTAAGGTCAAATTACTTGTTTCGCCCGGTTCCAATATTCCATTACCATCCACGATAGCAGACCGGAGAAAAATACAATCAGGTGCTTCGATCATCAGTGATAAACCCGCATTCCAGTTGCCCTGTGAAGAGGAAATCGCCAGCATGAAGGGTATCTCATGTCCATGGTCTGCATTCTGCGCGATCGTGAAAGTGAATGGATCAGCAGTTGCCGTATTGCCTGGTGCGATCGATCCGTACGATGCAGTGGAATCAGTTACCGTGATATAAGGATCAATAGTACGCAGTATGGCGTTGACATTCGTTGCCGTGATCGATGTTCCGTAATTGCGCAGAGTAATACTGAGATCGATCGTTTCACCAGGATTCAGTTCACCATTATTATTCCCTCCTGAATCGTCCACAGAATGACTATCATACCCGACATACACGCTGCTGCTGGTGATCATGCAATGACCGCAATACGGCTTGAAATTGTGTTTGCTGACTGTGACAAACATACTATCCGGTGTTATCGTACGGAAATTGAATGAGACATTACCGGATGGATCAGTATACGCTGTTTCTCTGACTTCTCCGTTCTTTAAAAGACAGACAAGGGCGTGCTCGATCGGCTGGGAGGAGGAATTCAGAACCTGGATTGTCAGCGCGCTGCTGCCTGCAGGTAACGTACCAGCATGGGTAACTATGAACGTATCAGGACTGGCAGTCCACATATCAAGGGAAGGATCACCGAGTAGATTATAAGTATGGAAGTACTTCGAAACACCAGAAAACCAGGTAGTATCCAGCGGGAAGTTCATGAATACTTCCAATTTGCCACGATACATCGCAGGAGCGAGATTGTCTATCTCTTCCTGGAGAATCCCTTTGTATATTCCCATATCAAGACAATTATTCCAGCGACTCGAAGTATTTGCAGCAGAAGCGCCGAAGAATGCCACTGCACCGCGCGGATTAACCTGGTTGCCCGCGCGCAGCCACGCTTCACCAAAACAAGTGGCATAACCGAAATTCCCGTTCAGGCAAACGATACTTGTTACGATCGGTAATTTCCAGCCGTTCGATAAGCCAGTAACTTCGGTATTATGAAAATTGGGGTGTATCCAGCCATCTGGATCAGCATCTCCACCCCGGTAATTCACGAAAGTGACACCCTGGTTTATTGAGGCAGTTATTTCCGCACTACCTGATGTGGGCGGGTAAAAGACTGTATCAACCTCGCTGTAACCGTATGCAAGCATCCGTTCACGTATCAATTGTTTGGTTGGTATCGGTGTGGTCATGATATTGATCGGATAGTTTGCGGCCACGACCAGGGTCCGCTCGAACCACGCAGGATCCGCAATATAGGGATCCGTTTCATATCCGATGATCTTTGCCGTCATGGTATTCAATTCAGTAGCATTCGCGGCGGGAAGTCGACCGATAAATACATCGCTTAAAAAATCAGTACCCTCAAGGAGTGTATACGGATGGTCAGTGTAGCTGACTGGCACAGCCGTGGAATGAGCAGGAAGGAGATTATGGTCACCGATAAGCAGGACATATTCAGGCGGGATTGAATCCGAATAAAAGCGATTTGATATGTAGTTTTTAATCGGGCCAGGAGTACTCCCGGTTTGAGAAAGAGTGGCAACAGTCACATACCAACCTTTTTTCTCTTTCCACCGGGCAAAGGGGAGGACATCATTATAGAGTGCATCCGGGACAATAATAAGGTACCCTTGCGGGTCATCGATCGATGAGATCGTAGCATTGACCACATGTCCGCGGAAGACCTGTGCAAGCGCTGGAGGAAGTTCAATAATTGGATTCGAATTGTTTATAAATACTCTTATTTCGGTACTTTTTTGGGTAATTGTAATGTTATTCTTTAAGTAATTAGGGAATATATGTATTGGGTAGAGTGCTTGTCCACGCAGACAAATAGGTGAGCTGATCAGTATTGGCTGATCAGGCAGATTTTCCAGCAGCGTGCATACAGAAGGAGCATATATTGATGCGACGTATTGAAGGACCGGCGTGTTATCTGATGCCAGAAATCGGGTCACGGGTATATTTTCATCGATGTGTTGCTGATTGAACACAACCTCAAACGTGACTTCAAACGGAGAACTGTTAATGACCCTGATTGGATCGCTGTGTTGAGCCAGGCATATGATAGAGAATAGTAAGATCATGGGTTCTCCTCACGGGCGACGACAAGACCGAGATCGCGATCCGCGACGTATACCAGGTCGTCGTGTATAACAACATCACTCGCATAAGAGGTCTCAATCGTCGCATAAAGGACAGGATCATATGGGTCAGAAACATCCACGATCTGAATGCCTCCGTCGCCGTCGGCAACATAGGCATGGTCATTGAGCACGTAGACATTGTTGGCGTATTCAGGTGTATCGTATATTCCAGTAATCATTGGCTGGACAGGATTGGATATGTCAATAATGATCAAACCGCCTCGTCCGTCCGCTACGTATGCAATATTCCCACGTACAAAGACGTTCTGGGCATTCGATGGTGTGTCGATCGATCCAACCAGGTAGACTTCACTGTCCGGGCGGGCGGCATAATATATATACAAGCCCATCTGTTCGCAGGCAATGAACGCAAACGAATTGTCGACAAAGATCCCGCGTGCATCTCCGGGGGTGCTTACGCGTTGTTCGTAATAGGGGAATTGAGGGATACTGCAGTTCTCGATGATAAAGAAATCAAATGCCGCGATATACACATAATATGTGTCTGGCAGAGCAAATACCTTGTACTCAGTATATCCAGGATCAGAGCCTAGTAATGAACATGCAGCTGGGTTCTGTATATTGACGACGAGAAGTCCATTCCCCGATGTCGTGGCAATAAAGGCAAGACTATCACGGATGGCAACGCCCTGGGCACTCTTACTCGTCATAAACTCTCCGACAATGAAGGTGGATTCCGGATCGGAAATGTCGACGATCTGCAGGCCAGCCTGTCCATTTGCAATATAAGCATAATCCCCAGAAATTTCAACATCTTCGGCATATCCCGGCAAGGGGCATGTACTCAGTATTGTGTAGGTAGGTTGATATACAGGTTCAGGGCGTCCGCACCCGGTAATAAATAACAGGATAAAGGCAAAAAGAACAGCGATGCATAAGAACCAGAGAATCATTTTTTGCCATCCTGACAATAATTCGTTTGATTGCATTTCTTCTCCTAAAAGTAAAGGTGTAAACCAGTGCCAATACGGTCTTTACTATAATTCTTGATCATATCGATCGCGGGGAAAACCTGGGATGTTGTTTCACGAACAGAGTGCATATAGGTGACAGAGAACATCAGACCTGCTCTGATTTTTATCCTTGTTTCAATGCTAATTGTGTGGTTATGATCCTGGCGACCGTAATGCATTCTATCATCAGGCTGTTCAGATCGGTGATTTCGGAAAGAATAGGTATACCCGAGTGATAAAAACACCGGGAGATGCGCGATCCCTCGTATTTGAATATCTGCGGCGACTTTCTGCTGGTAATAGGCTCCATCCGGGATAGGTTCATCAGTCCCACCATCGATATTCACCAGCCTGTCAAGAGATGATGTTTTAAAATCATACGAGACATCCACCATGAGCGCTTTTGTCAGAGTGATCATGGTTTTTACACCCATTGTATGTGCACGGGCATCATAGATCTCAAATGCTTCTACATAATCATCGATCGAGTACCGGTATATAACTGCCGGTGAGACGACGGTAATCATTGGAAGGGTGATTTTACCTGTAAAAATGTGATATGCGACCTTGCATGGAATATAGTCGGTAACCGTACCCAGGGGATCTCGATAATACCGTATCAGATATCCTGGGACGATGTGATATGAACCTTTTACCGCCCAGGAATTGAAGGACTGACGTACCCCAACAGTGAGGCGCTGGAAGTCCTTTTGTCGGTTTATCGCATAATGGCGGATACGGATACCTGAATTAAAGGTCATGGTATGGTTTCCGAATAATTTTAGGCGTAATCGAAGATCGAGATCCGACTCGGTATACAGGTCATCATATGTCTCGAATGGGAAACGATACGGCTGGACATGGTTCATAAAATCATCGATGTACTCTCGGGAATAGGTGAAAATGTTATTATCATATGCAAATGTAATATCGCATTCGTAAGCATGATCCCAGACCGTTAAAAGAAATAAGAGCGCGATCATCTATTCCTATGGTTCTGTTTCAAATCGGAGTGCTACACTCCTGGCAAGTGTGCCCGATATTGTGAAAATGATCGTCTGTAGACCATCCGGCAATGACAGGTACACAGAATGTGCATCGGACGGCACGATATCATTTCTGTTCTGGTAGACCAGAGCATCCGACCTGTCACATTTGATCGGAAAGGTATTTTCCACTCCATTGTTATCTGCGATCAGGGTGAAACTCTGTTCACCGAACAATGTTTCATCATAATTCAACCGCGCAGTAACCCGGAGCCGATTCGGTCCTGAGACCTTCACCACTACCTGTTCTGTTCTTTGAAGTTCGTAATATCGTACCGTACTTTCATCTTCTATCGCCTCAAGCACTGACTGATACTGTGCTGCTGGAACAATAGTCCAGGGTTTTGGTGATTCGTAGGCGAACCTCAGCAGAATAGTGTCTTTTGGTGAAGCCCAGTGTGTGAGAGTATAGGTTTTTATTCCTTCTGGAACTTCAACATAGAATGAACGCCATTTACTTACTGCAGTGCCATTTTTATCGGACGTGATCGATGATGCATTCGTTTCAAAAGATATGATCCTTTCGTCCAGCGGTCCTTCAGCAAGGATCAGTTTGTATAAATGATCGCCCTTGTTTTGAGCGGGAAGCAATATGCGCGTATAAACGCGTATATGTGTCGGGCCGTCAACTGTCAGCGTGATCGGTTCAGATTTTGTCAGGAGCAGATATTCCTGTTGTTTTGTTGTTACTATCTTGATCGTCCATGGATTTTCTGGCGCTACTGTTTTGATCTGTGACATCAAACACAATGCAAGCAATGATATGATCATATACCTCTCCTTCGTAGAAGTGCATCCAAATCATACCGCAACATAAAAAACAGTACCACACAAAGCAGTAACAGGAATATCACGGCCAGCACAACCGAGTTGCGATATTCATGGTATAATTTTCCTTCACCGACACCGGGCAGTGGGACTGGCGCGATTGGTAGTCCGTATTCCATCGCTAATTGGTGGATTTGTGTAAGATGGATGACCGGGATGCCGTTTCGAGAAAAATAGGGGATAAGTCCGGGACCTTCTTTGATACGGTTTGAAAAAATGATCCCAGGTGGATGGTCGAATCCACTCACTCCGGACGGTTGTTCTGAAATCGAGATAAATGCATGGATGTTCTGGTCCGTAGTATAGACATCGACATATTTATCGATCGCATCGTTGATATCATTGACCTTGAGTAGCGGGATACCATTGCGTACCAAGCAGGAATCAATGAGTGTTCGTCCCTCAGGACTGAAGCCCCGACCTGTTTCGTCATGACCACCTATCGAAGCGAATGCAGTCCGGGAGGAAATAATATCATTACCCCAGAGGATCCGTTCGATATCGAGGATCGTAAGTTCAGGATAATTCGCGCCCCACATAGACGAACCGATAGAGGCGATGATGATGGGGATTGCACCAACCGTTTCTAATGCGATAATCGCAGCAGTATTCAGTGCCGGGGTAGATCCTGTTAAATATACCGCAACGGTATCTCCGGCGTTGATCTGTGCGCGTTTCAACAGGTGGACGACCATTGCTGCGATGTTTGGATTGGTTGCAGTCAATTTGACTGTTATGTCCCCGCGTTCGATAGTCAGGGGAGAGAACTGCAAACCGATCAAGCCTGTTTGATTGGGATCGTTGATCCGGTCGATCGGGATGTGTAGACTGTCGACTGCATTTTTTATCGTCGAAAATGCACGTGCAGTTCGTTCTGATGCAGATAACTTTTCTTCATAATAAGGTGCCTTTGCCTGAACTCGAACGGACAGTACGATCGTCATGAGAATGATCGTCAGTATCGAAACGATACAAAGGGTGAAGATCGAGATCTTGCCATGACGTTTCTTCATGGCAGGATCACTCCGTTGTGGATAATAATCATAATGAGTCGGACCAGGCTGGCTACAATGAGCATTGCAGAAACAGTTGGGATGATACCCTGACGTGCCATCCAGTAGGCAATGAGCCCGGGGATGACGAAACCGATCGTTTCGATATTTATTGCAAGAGTGTCCACAGTTATCATCGGCGCTATCCTGGTGATATATGCGACCATGTAACCGATTAGAATCGATACGATCAATAATCTACGACCGTATATGATCATGTAGCGGGAGAGGACATGTACGATCATAAAGGTAACGATACCAGCAAGTATCGTAATAATTATCTGTATCGGGTCGTGCAGAACCAGAGCGATATATCCCGGAACAACGATACCCCCGGCTGCAAGTCCGACTGTTTCCGTGAGGATGAGGCTGAGGAACATTCCCAGGCCAACTGCTTCGATCAGCATGCAGAACCGCCTTTTTCAACGATCTTGTTGATGAGATCCATTCCGTATCCAACGGTATTGCCGATTGCGAATATCATGCTGCTGTTTTTCGCCTGGGATATGATGATCCTGCTGGCTTGCTCAAGTCCCTTATTCCCGAGATCCAGTATCTTATCAGGAGTGACATGTTTTTTCAATCGTTTGTATAGAACACTGGTTGCTTCACCAGTGAGGATCAAACTGGTAGCGTCACGTCCCAGTTCCCGGATCGTCTCGATGAATGTTAAGGAACGGTCGATGCGGTCTTTACGGCAGTTGATCAATATATGAATGTGCTGATAAGATCCTTTATCCACCTTATTCCAGATGATACGGGTCGATTCTGGATCGTTCGCTGCCATCGCATTGACAAGATCCACGCGTTTTCCGTCCACTATCATTGCATGACATCTGAGCGCGCCCGGATCCGGTTGGCTGAGGGTCATACTTTGCAGTGCATCATTAGCCTCGATCCCGCATTGTTGGCATACAGAAAGCGCAAGTGCAATATTCTCCTCATGCTCGATGTGGGAGAACCGTGCTAGTGTTTCTTCGGTCATCGGGTCAAGTGAGTTCGCATTCACGAGGATACTTTCAATCCCGTCTTTGGTTTTACTTTGTTGTGCCAGGATTGTATCAGTTGTGAATAGTATACACCGGGCAGGCATTGCATCGAGAAATGCTTTCCGGATATCCTTAAGGCTCGGTCCCATGACATCGAGATGATCTGGTCGTACATTCGTGACAACTACGATGGTGGGTTGTACGATATGGTGCGCCTCAATACGTTGTAGATCAGGGCGCAGGGCCATACATTCGAATACAATGGCTTGAGCCTCGAATTTCTTGGCCCGGGCCACGATTTTGATCTGTTCCCGTATGTTTGCCATGCCCAGGCGTATGATGGGTTCCTCAGTATGGTTGTCAACGACAAGTCGTGGTAAGGTTCCTGTTGTCTTGGCAATAACCTGCATGCCGTTTGCCCGGAGCCCTGCGGCAATGAGCCTGGTTACCGACGATTTACCCCGTGAGCCATTGACCCAGATGCGCAGGGGTATGGTCCGTAGACGTTTTTTATGACGTGAACGTTCTGACCAATAAATGAGTATGAATATCAGAAGCAGTATGCTCACAGCATATATCCCATAGAGGGTGGGCATGGATGATTATAGCCAAAATATCGACGCTGTAAAGACCTGGAGCATGACTTTTTTATTGATTATTGTACAATATTTCATATAATTAGCTACATTTGTTTATTTTTCAGATAAACCGAAAGAGTATTTTTACTGTCGAAAAAACGATATGAGAAACGATAAATTCACTCAAAAAGCACAGGAAGCGCTTGCTGCAGCCCAGGAAGTGCTTGAAGAATACAATCATCAGGAGTTTGATACCGAGCATATATTTCTTGCCCTGCTTAAGCAGGAGGATGGTTTGATCGGGAAGATCATTAAACGTATGGATATTATGCCCGATATGGTACTGCGCCGGATAGAATCCACCCTTGAGAAGCGACCAAAAATCTATGGTGGGGCTACTGCTCAAATATATGTTACACCGAGGGCAAAAAAACTTTTTTCCCTTGCTCGCTCCGAAGCCGAACGGATGAAGGACGAATTTGTTGGCTGTGAACATTTATTTCTTGCTTTGACTGAAGAACGGGAAGGTGATACATGCCGGATCCTTAAGGAGTTCGGTATAACAAAAGAGAAAACGTATCAATCTCTTCAAGCGATCAGGGGCAGTCAGCGTGTCACTGATCAGGATGCGGAGAATAAATATATGGCCCTGGAGCGGTTCGCACATGATGTTACTGCGCTCGCCAAACAGGGTAAGCTCGATCCTGTTATCGGGCGCAACAATGAAATCAAACGTGTTATTCAGGTTCTTTCACGCCGTACCAAGAATAATCCGGTGTTGATCGGAGATGCTGGAGTCGGTAAAACAGCGATTGTTGAAGGGTTGGCGCAGCAGATCACATCCAAGGATATCCCCGAAATCCTTAAGGGTAAGCGGATACTTTCACTTGATATGGGGGCGCTTGTTGCCGGTTCAAAATACCGCGGGGAGTTCGAGGACCGCTTAAAGGCAGTTATGGACGAGATCAAAAAGGGGAAAGGGGAGATAATTCTCTTTATTGACGAAATGCACACGATCGTCGGTGCAGGTGCGGCAGAGGGAGCGATCGATGCTAGTAATATGCTTAAACCAGCTTTGGCACGGGGAGAATTGCAGTGCATTGGTGCAACAACGTTGAAAGAGTACAAAAAATTCATTGAAAAGGATGCTGCACTTGAGCGGCGATTCGCTCCGGTGTTTGTCAAAGAACCATCAGTGGAAGATACCATAGAGATCCTCAGGGGTCTGAAAAAAAGGTATGAATCACACCATGGTGTGGTAGTCGATGATAGTGCGATAATAGCTGCGGCAAAGTTGTCGGATCGATATATCACCGAGCGGTTTCTACCGGATAAAGCGATCGATCTGATCGATGAAGCGTGTGCTCAGGCCCGCATCGAGGTGTACTCCATGCCTGAGGATCTTAAAAAGATGGAGCAGAGGCTTGAACAGTTTAGTGTCGAGGGCAAGGAAGCAGTTGATATGCGTAACTATGAGAAGGCTGCAGAATTACGCGATGAATCCGAGACATTACAGCAAGAGTATAAGCAAAGGCGGGCAGAGTGGATGAAACAACGTGGGATAGATGATCAGGTGACTGAAGACGACATTGCTCGGATCGTATCGCAATGGACTGGCATTCCCGTGTCGCGCATGCAGGAATCTGAGATGGACAAACTCCTGAAAATGGAGGAGAGGATCCACGAACGTCTGGTCGGGCAGCACGATGCTGTTGTCGCGGTCAGTGATGCGATCCGCCGTTCGCGTGCTGGACTGAAAGACCTTAAGCGTCCGATAGGATCGTTCATTTTTCTCGGTCCGACCGGTGTGGGGAAGACCGAACTGGCAAAATCCCTGGCGCAATTCTTGTTTGATACTGAGGAAGCGATGATCCGTATCGACATGAGTGAATATCAGGAAAAGCATACAGTTTCCCGTTTGATCGGTGCTCCACCTGGATATGTCGGCTATGAGGAAGGTGGTCAACTCACCGAAGCGGTGCGTCGCCGACCATACCGGGTCATCTTGCTTGATGAATTTGAGAAAGCACATCCGGACGTGTTCAATATACTCTTACAACTTCTTGATGATGGACGTTTGACCGACGGACAGGGCAGGACTGTTGATTTCAAGAATACGATAATTATCATGACATCAAATGTTGGTAGTGAAGTCATTACCGAGAACCTTCAGAAAGGTTCATTTGATTACGAAAAGGTGAAGGATAATGTTTATCAGATCTTGCAGCGCAGCGTTAAACCGGAATTCTTGAACCGTGTCGATGAAGTTATAGTTTTCAAACCTCTTGAATTCGAAGAGATCAAAGGAATTGTAGAACGGGAACTTAAGAAGGTCGAGAAAAATGTCGCTGAGTTCGATTTCAATCTACAATTCAGTGATGAGGTTAAGGATTTCATCGCACACGAAGGTTTCGATCAGATGTATGGAGCCCGTCCGCTTAAGCGTGCGATCCAGCGACATATTGAGAATCCGCTATCGAAAAACATTATCGGTGGCAAATTCACCAAAGGCAGCACGATCAAAATAACTATGGAAAAAGGGGAAGTGGTTTTCTCGTAATTGACAATTTCGGTTGCGATCACTAAATCATAAAGGTGATTGATGACATTTAAGCAATTGTTCAAGTATTCACAGAAGATAAGATCCGAATCATCACGTAATGGGAAAATAGCAGTCATTGCAGATTACCTGGGAAAGCTTGCTTTAAAAGAAGGGTTTTTTGGTGTGCACTACATTGCCGGGAGAATCCCACAGGGTAGGATGAGTCTCGCCTGGAAAGGGCTTTCTGAACTGCTTCACATTCCCCATAAAAAGGGTGGGTTGTTATCGTTGAGTGAGCTGGATCGGATTATGGAGCAGGTGGGGAAAGCGCACGGAAAAAGCAAGTATGAGATACTGAGGCCGGTATTCGAGAAGATGAGAAAAGAACATCGGGAATATCTTCTGTCTTTGATCTTTCACGAGGCTCAGCAGGGAGCCGGGGAGGGTGTGGTAAAAAAAGCGATCGCGCAAACGTTTGATCTCAGTGAAAAATCTATTGAAGAGGCATACCTTCACAATCCTGACCTGGGTAAACTTTTTGTTTTCTTGAAAAGTAAAGGAAAGGGGGCAATTAAGGACGTTGTTGTCCAGCTTTTCAGACCGGTCAAACCCATGCTTGCTCAGGTTTCGGGTTCGATCGAAGATGCACTCAAAGAACTCGATGATGCTGTCGTCGAGTTCAAACTCGATGGGATTAGGATACAGGTTCACAGGGATCATGATGAGGTCAGGATATTCTCGAGGAATCTAAAGGACCGGACCATTCACTTCCCTGAGTTGGTGAAACGGATCAAAGAAATACCGGTCGATCGTTTTATTATGGATGGAGAAGCGATCGCCCTCGATGACAAAGGGCATATCGTACCGTTTCAGGTTCTTGCGAAACGCACTACCAGAAAAAAGGATATCGAAGAGGTCATGAAAGACATCCCGGTCATACCGAAGTTCTTTGATATCCTGTATATTGATAATGACGATATGACCTCTTTGCCTTATGAAAAGCGCTATTCAACCCTCACAGAGATCCTGCCCGATACTGCCTTCCGTGCATCACAGGAACTGGTTAGAGATGCAAATGGTGCACATCGGTTTTTTCAGCAGGCGGTGAATGATGGCAATGAAGGGATCGTCATTAAAGGATTACAGTCGCCCTATCGTCCAGGCAAACGCGGCAAACACTGGTTCAAAATAAAACGCACGTACACGATCGACTGCGTGATCCTTGCCGCAGAATGGGGATACGGGCGCAGGAAAGGATGGCTGTCCAATATCCATCTTGGGGTGCTTGATGAAACACGCACAAGGTTCCTGATGGTGGGGAAAACATTCAAGGGTTTGACGGACGAGATGTTGCAGTGGATGACGGATACTCTCCCACAATACAAGGTACACGAGGATAAATGGACCGTATATGTCCAACCCGCCATCGTCGTAGAGATAGTATTCAATGAAATACAGAAGAGCCCGCGTTATGATTCGGGAATGTCTCTAAGGTTCGCCCGGGTGAAACAGTTCCGTCAGGATAAAGATGCCAGAGATGCAAATACCGTCATTGACCTGGAACGAATAGCTAATGCACAACGACCACTTTAGCGGTATGCGTCTCCTGCGTGCTAATGCACCGGATGACATAGATGCCATTCTTGAGGTCATTTACCTGCAAACAACACACCGATCCTCCTGGAGCACGCCATTTTCTGATGAGTCTTCCCTGGACATCAAAGAGTTCCATTGCGACCGTACCCGGAACCGGTGATTCCAGCCAGACTCGACATTCACGAGAACAAATGCTTGGTGTGATTTGAAGTGAGGTTTGTCCGGCATTTAAGGGATGATGTTCCTTCGTCCCGACATAGGTGAACGGTTCAAAATAGACATCATGATCGTACGGGTATGATACACAGTACGCCCAGAGCAGATAGATAGTAGTGTTCTCGATGAAAAAGTGGGGCTGGGTGTTGTTCGTCATATCTAAGGTGACCGGTTCATCCTGTTCCCAGTTGACCGCGTCGTATGACCGACGACGATGCAGATTATAGGCCGGGGCAGTATACGTGGCATAATATACCAGGTAGGCGCCATCCGGGGTTTGGTTGGGAAAAGGATCATGTGAATTTCCGTTGAAAGTGAGTTGGGTCTCATTGCTCCACGTGATACGGTCCATCGAGGTCCGCACAAACACTTCATATTGACCGCCACCGATGTTCCGATGATACGCATATAAATACGTGCCGTTCGAATGTTTCATTATCCGCGGTCGGTATCCACCCGATCCAACCATTGTGCGGAGTGTATCCCACTGGCCATAATGGGGTTTGTGAGTGATGTACGCGCCCCCGGGTCCTCGGTAGCTCATGGTCAATGATGAGTCAGGTTCCATGATAACCGTTGGATCATAGAACATGTCAGACATTGACCACCCGATATCAAGCCATCCTTCCTGTGTCCATGTGATACCATCCACTGAACGAGCAGAATGGATACCGTATTGCCCGCTTTCGTTCGACGCATACCATACCCTAAATGTATCATGCGGCAACTGAGCAAAAGTCAGTGTCGCCTGGTCACCGTTTTCAATGATGATCGGGGCAACTGCATCCCAGGTCATGCCATTATCACTCGAAAAGGTGACATACAGGTCACCGGACGTCCAATCAGGATTACGGCAAAAGATCACCATGAGACGTCCGTCATTGATGCGCTCTATCCAACCTTCATAGTCATTCGCCGTACCGCCGGAAACAACGATGGGATCGGCCGGGAGAAAATGCACCATGACGAGTATGCTTACAATGATAAATGCTTTCATATGATATCCTATAGTATGAAAAATACGATAGGATGTCAATCAAAATTTGTAATGATGATGTATTATGTCCGCGTGCAGAGCCGGTTGGACATATGCCCTGGTATATTGACACACGCAAGGAGATATTTACAATCAGGCTATGATATATCAGTTCATCATGATCATCGTAGACAATACAGTATGCGTGTCAGGAGGGGGAGATTATGCAACAAGCATTATTCGATAGTATTGCAAGGTTTTATGACGAGGAAGTCAAGGGATTGCTCCTGGTAAAAAATGATGTTTCATTTTACCAGGACTATGCACGTGAATGCGGGGGAGAAGTGCTGGAATTGGCGTGTGGAACCGGACGTGTGCTTATTCCACTTGCCCGGCATGGTATTACGGTTACGGGGATCGATGCATCGGGGAATATGCTCGAGCAAGCACAGAAAAAAATGAACCTACTCTCTACCGAAGTCAGGGAACGCATCGATCTTCAACACATGGATATGATGAGTTTCGTTCTGAACAAGACATTTTCCTTGATCTTTTGTACGTTCCGCTCTTTTCAGCATCTTCTTACCAGGGAGGAACAGGGGGCTTGTTTGACCCAGGTCCAAAAACATATGGATAAAGAGGGGATCTTTATCATCCATTTGTTCGTGCCATTCCATCATCTGCTGGCACAAAAACAGCGGAGCATCTATCTTGGTACTTTCAATGATCCTGTAACCGGGGATGTGATATCTCGGCGTTCAGAAGTAAGCTACGACCTTGCTGCTCAGACTCTTCATGAAGACCGTTTTTACGAATGGACCGACAAAGAGGGTGTTGTACACCGCCATATCTGGTCATTTGATCTATCCTTTATGTTCCGGTATGAAGTTGAACTGCTTCTGGAGAAGTATGGCTTTTCTGTGATTGCTGTGTATGGAGATTTTGACAGATCTCCGTTTGACTATTATTCAGGAGAACAGATCTTCGTTGCCAGGAAAGTCGCGTGACCGCCACCTATCTATATGAATTGGTAAAAACATCGTTCGGGGTGGTGGGTATCGTTTGGTCAACGCCCCGGCATATATGCAAGATCTTTCTTCCCGCTGCTCGTTCCTTTATCGAAAAAGAGATTACAGGACATTACCCGCATAGTGATCTACGTGCCCGGACCAGCCTATTGGCACAGCAGATTGTACGATACTTCAAAGGCGAACGGATACGGTTCGAAACGGATATCCTCGATACATCGTACCTTTACGAATTCCAGCACAGGATATTGTTGCTCGAACACACAATTCCGTATGGAAAGGTGAGTACGTATGGAATATTGGCCAATAAAGCCGGGAATTCGCGTGCAGCACGGGCAGTGGGGAGAGCTCTTGCCGGGAATCCATTTCCCATCGTCATTCCGTGTCACCGTACAGTGAAAACCGATGGGTCTCTTGGCGGGTATCAGGGTGGTGTTGAAATGAAAATGAAGTTTCTGCGGCTTGAGAGAGTGACCTTCACAAAAAAGAAGAAGGTTTCACCCTCATGCTTCGTTTGATCATTCGTTCATGGTGAATTCCCAGCAACAGTAAAAAGCGTCTGGATGGGGATCCGGTGGACAGGCAATGCATGTGGTTTTGATCCTCGGGTCGATCGTTTTAGCGAAATATGTATACTCCAGAATGCCAACTGGCTTGCATGGGAAATCAGGCAATTGCTTTCTCTTTCGTGCTGCCTGAACACGGCAGTTATTCATCCGGAAAACGCATCTCTTGTCCGATACTTCCGTGATCTCTTGAACATTGAGGAATGCATATAATCTGAATTTCAATGCCTGGATTAAAGCCGGAATCCCACCGTTTGGTTTGATGTCAAGGCGTTTCATGATCCGTTGTGCTTCGATCCGGGTGAAGGTTTTCCATGCATTACCATCCATTTCAATCGCGACATCCATGCCGAATTTTTTTTCAACTTCCTGGAACCACAAGCCATCATGGGCTAACCAGTTTTTTGCTGCATCAACAATAAAATTGAGGAGTTCTTTATTGTTTAGATCCTTAGGTTCTATCATGCTTCCTCCCGAGGAGCAATTTCATAAAAAACATTGTCCTGGTGGCGATGTTTTCTGACCTTCCCCTGTTCGATAAGCCGTGTCAATTGTCCGGACAGCTCAACAGGTTCGATGCCGCTGACTGCAGCTATATCCTCGATCGTACTCGGTCGTCGTTGGATGATGTCAAGTATCCTGGATACTGCGTTCCGGTGTGCCAGTCGAGCTGGATTTTTCTGTTGTGTGACGATGATCTCAGCCCTGTCACCAATAATGTTTCTGGCGCGCTCAAGCATTTCAGGAGAAACCGAAGATACCGATGATTCAAGAGGTGGACGTACAACGGTGTTTAAATGTACTTTGTCGGGTTGTATCCGAGAGATAACTTCTTTCATGCTCCGGATTTCCTCCTCGGTATCATTGAGTCCATTGATCATCATGATTTCGAGCCAGATCGCTCCAGAATAAGATTTCCGGAAAGAGATCAGTCCTTCGATGATCGTACTAACTTTTATACTTTTATGCGCCCGGTGTATTCTCATGTATGTATCATCCCTGGTCGAGCACAGTGTAGGTGCAACGACCGATGCGTGACTGAGATCACGCTGGACATCCGCCCGGTCGATAAGGGAGCTGTTTGTCAGTACAGCAACAGGGATAGAGGTTTTTGAGCGTAAACGCTGAATGAGAATGCCAAGTTCAGAATGGAGAGTGGGTTCACCAGAACCGGAGAATGTGATATAATCGATCGATTCATTGCGAGAGGTATTATCAGTGATCTCCTTCAGAACATTTTCAATCGGTACCAAGGCCTGTCTGGTGAGATCAAGGTGCGTGGTCTTCCCAACCTGACAGTAAATACAATTGAAACTGCAGTGTTTAAAGGGAACAATGTCAACACCGAGGGAAAGCCCCAACCGTCTGGAAGCGACGGGGCCATATATGTATTTATAATTAGTCGGAGCCATTTTCTGTTGCGGGAATGGCGAGGAAACGCCTTAGGCAGGTTCGCGCTTTGGTTTGTTCTTTTTATCGAGTACGATGATCTGCGGTTTGATGCGTGAGGCTTCACTGCAGGGGACCATCTGATAGGATAGTATGCATAACTTATCACCGACATTCCCTTTCCTCGAGGCCGGACCATATAATACGAAATTACCAGAACCGGCCTTTTCTTCGATCGTATATGTTTCCAGGCGTTCTCCATTGCTATAATTCAGCACCTGGACTTTTTCCCCTGAACTGATGCCGACCGCATCCATGATATTTTTATCGATACCCATACTTCCTCTATAATAAAGGTGGGTATCAGTGATCCGCGCTTCAGTTATCTTGGATTTTAGAACTTCGACATAACGATGGCTTTGTGGTTGCACTGCATCTGCGATCATATGTCTGTGGCTGTTGAATGGAATTACCGGGAGTTTTTTGAGTGGAAAAAATCTCACCGCACAGGAATCCGAACCAGCACGGGGTTTTCCTGATCCAACTGTCAATTCGTATCCGATCAAGACGATCTTTCCGTACTCCTTTGTTTGTTCACAGTGAACATTGACCAGGCGTTTTATTCTACTGGACAGACCGGTTTCCTCGCGTAATTCCCGGATAACCGCTTGTTCAGTGGTCTCATTCTGCTCCATGAATCCGGTTGGTAGCGCCCAGGAACCTTTTTTCGGTGGTTCGCCGCGTTTTATAAGGAGAATGTGATCGCTTTTTTCGTTGAATACGATGGCGGCAACACTGGGTAATGGATTCATGTACTGGATTAGACCACATTCTTCGCACACCAACCGAATATTGCCGTTGCGTGTTTTCTTAACAAGATAACTCTTGCATGACGGGCAGTATTTATGCTGTTTCATGAGCAAGACCAGGGTATTTCTTTCGTACATTTTCGACACAGGGATCTTTGATTATTATCATAGACACATTATATGCAAAATTGCTTCTTTATCAAGTATTCAATCCAGCATTTACTCTTGCTTATGCCAGGTGAATATATATAATATGCGACCTTATGAAATCACGACTATATCAAATCGGTCAAGGACAGGCAATGGCGGTGATATGATCTTTGTTGTGATCTTTGCATGTATAGGGATGATCCTTTTCTACACCTGGATCGCGCATTACATTAGTTATACAATTCATAAAAGGTATCTTCTTAAAAAACAGGATTGGGACCTCAATATCTGCTGCGGTAAAACTGATGTCGGGAAGATCAATGCCGATATAGTGCAGCATGCATCAATAAAAAATTTTCACCTTATCAACGATATTTATGACCTGCCATTCAAAGACAAACAGTTCAGTAATGTGCTCTGTTCTCACACAATGGAGCATGTGGAAGATCCTGAGTGTTTCTTAAAAGAACTGAAGCGCGTCGGACATAATGTTACGATCATCATACCACCGCTCTATGATATCAGTGCTGTATTGAATTTTCTTGAGCACAAGTGGATATTCTTGACTTTTCGGAAAACATATGTTGATCATTTGCCAAGACATTTAAGATTACCTTGTGCCGAATGGATCCATCGACGGTTTGGCCAGGTCAAAAAGGGTTAAACAATTTATGGAATTCAGCGGATCAGGAGATAGAGGTACCAGGGCATAAATATGGCTCGATCACATGTCTTGATAACAAGTGTTCTCCCTGATGCAGGTATGACCGTTTTGAAAAAACACTTCAGGGTAACCAGTCCAGAGGAAAACCAGCCTTTTGACCGCCAGGGAATGATCGATCGATTAAAGGATGCAAAAGGGTTGATTTGTATGCTCAGTGACCGGATAGATAGAGAGATCTTTGAGCAAGGGAGCAAGCTGAAGGTGATCGCTAACTATGCCGTGGGGTATAATAATATCGATATTGATGAGGCAACCAGTCGAGGCATCGCGGTCGCCAATACACCGGATGTATTGACCAACACAACGGCTGATCTGACCTTTGCCTTGATCCTTGGTATTTCACGCCGTATCGTCGAGGCTGATTCTTTTGTTCGTTCAGGTGCGTTCAGCGGCTGGTCTCCTAAGCTCATGCTCGGAACCGATATATATGGTAAAACCATTGGTATCATTGGATTTGGTCGTATCGGACAGGCCGTTGCACAAAGGGCGAAGGGATTCGGTATGCATATTCTCTATTACGAGCCTGAACCAAAATCCTATGCTATCGAGCGTACGTTTGAGGCTTTTTATTGTGATCTTGCATTGTTATTGTCTGAGGCTGATTTTGTCTCGGTGCATGTGCCATTGAACGATGAGACATACCACATGATATCGGATCGGGAATTCTCGCGCATGAAGCCCAGTGCATTCTTGATAAATGTAGCGCGTGGACCGGTGGTCGATGAAAAAGCGCTGATCCGGGCTCTAACGAATGGGATAATCGCTGGATGTGCTCTGGATGTATATGAGCATGAGCCTGCTGTTACCGGTGAGCTTATCGCAATGAAGAATACGGTCCTTGTACCTCACATCGGCTCAGCGACAGCACAGACACGAGACCGTATGGCAGTGATGGTTGCAGAAAGCATGGTATCGGTTCTCGTAAGAGATGAGTGTCCTGTGCATATCGTAAATCCTCAAATATACCCATCTTGATGTCATGAAAATCCTGATCGCACCCAATAGTTTCAAAGAATCTTTAAACTCAATAGAAGTCACCAAACATATAAGCAAGGGATTGAGGAAAGCCTCAAAAAAATACATTGTCATTGGAGTGCCACTTGCCGATGGTGGTGTTGGTACAATGAAGATCATCACTGATTTGTTTAACGGCGAATATATCCGATGTAAGGTCGGGGGTCCATTCGGAGAGCCGATCCATGCTGAATACGGTATAATTCCACGACAACGCGTGGGAGTGCTGGAATTAGCCCAGGTTGCCGGATTACATCTTGTCCCCAAAAAATCGCGGAATCCATTGATTTCCACGACTTCTGGTGTAGGCCAGTTGCTTCTTGATGCTCTTGAACACGGATATCGGAAATTTATCCTGGGGATCGGAGACAGCGCAACGATCGATTGTGGTGTCGGTGCGTTGAATGAGCTCGGGATTCGCTTTCTCGATAAAAAAGGGGGTCGTATCGAACTTAATTGCAGGGGATTGTTGCAGTTGAACACTATTGATATGTCAGAGCTTGATCCACGCGCGGCAATAATGAAGATAACGATAGCATCAGATGTAAAGAATATACTTACGGGAAGGAATGGGGCAATCGTATATGCCAAGCAGAAAGGTGCCCGTGAAAAGGACAGGCCAGTGATTCGACGGTCTTTAAAGCAATTCAAAAAGATCATTTATCAGCAATTTGACAGGGATATAGATAAGATCACTGGATCAGGTGCTGCAGGTGGTATAGGCGGTGCATTCGTTACACTCCTGAGTTCCCAGATCGTGTCGGGATCGGGTCTGATACAGGAAATGGTGCGACTCGAGGAGGAGATCGCAACCAGTGATCTGGTTATTACCGGGGAAGGTCGGGTCGACGAGCAGAGTTTTTATGGAAAAACATTAAAAAGGGTGATAGATATTGCTTACATTCACAAAAAACCAGTGATACTGATCGCCGGCAGTATCGCACAAGGAACAAAACTGAAGAAAGAGTATGGTATTATGGCACATTACAGTCTCTCCCGGATCAGCGGTTCCCGGAAACAGGCGTTTGAAAAAGCCGGGGAATTGCTCGAAAAGATCGCCTACCGCATTGGACAGGAGATCAGGCAGAGAATGAAATAACAATCACCGCTAGATCGTTCAGTCATCAAAATCAGTATAATTCGTACTCAATTGTATCATTGAGGGTTATAATCGCATAGTGTTTTGGAAAAGTGCCGGGATTGATGCAAACTGTGTTAATCAGGCGGTCACTCCCGCGCGCTTCGTGAATATGGCCGCAAATGACCAGATCCGGTCCACTTGTTTCGATAAAAGACCTGACAGCATTGCTACCGACATGCAAACCTAAAAAAGTCCGATCGATCCTGGTGTGCGCCGGTGGACAATGGGTAACCAGCACATGCCATTTTGCTTTGGCGTGATACTCGATTCTATTGAGCATCGCTGCGATCTCTTTGTCCGGGTATTCCTGGGGCGTATGGAACGGTGTGGTAGCACATCCTCCAATGCCATACAGCATGACAGTATCGATGTATTTGGTACGTTCATGGAGAGATACACTTGTATCATCGAGAAATTTGTTAACCGTCAAACGATCGCAATTTCCTGGTACTGCAACAATGGATTCATTGTATGTCTTGATGGTGGAGATAATCTGACAGGCGTCATTATAACCTCCGAAATTTGTAATATCGCCGGCAATAATTACCAGGTCAGCAGTACTGAGAATGTCGATCACGGCTGCAGGGATAGAAGATCTTCCATGGATATCAGCCAGTGCAACGATGCGCATAGAGATGCTATTATTTTATATGAAACCGATGTTCTTTTTTGCACCGGGTGTATTTAGTGAACATCGGAGGGATTGTTGATGATTGATGATCAATGTTTGGCCAAAAGATTGTTGATTAAATTGAGGTAATCGATACACAGCCGCGTGATAAGGAATTTTTCGCGTACTACTGCCGGGCCGGTAACCGCGAATTTTTCCCCGATCTTCTTGTTCTTAAGGATATCGATTATCGCATCTGCATATTGGTCTATATCATCCGGTGGAATGAGGAATCCATTTTCACCATCATCGATCTGTAAAGGTATGCCCCCGATATTCGATGCAACAACCGGCCGTCCTTTCCATAGTCCCTCGGTCACGGTCAGACCAAATCCTTCGCGTAGTGATTTCTGGACAATAACCGCAGCCCTTCTTTGCAGCGCATTAACGAGGATATTATCGGATAACGTAAGCAGGATGACATCTTCTTTTTTGATGTCGCTATTCGCTTTTCGTCTCAGACGCTCGTAAGTCGTGCTGCTTTCAGGATCGTCGGTTGCGGTACTGCCACATAGTACCAGCCGGCAATCGATTTTTTCTTTGACCAACCGATAAACGTCGACGACACCTTCAGGATCCTTCCATTTATCAAAACGGGAGATCTGACAGATGAACGGTTTATCCAGGGGTACTTTGTACTTCCTTAATGTCCGGTCAATTATTTTTTCCGAGATATTAACATTTTTCGGCGATAGAGGATCGATCGCCGGATGGATAATATGCTGATCAACCGGGAGATCATTTTTTTTATACTCTTCATGGGAAACGATCACCGCATCGAAACGCAAGACGTAATTGCGCAGGTAATCCCAGAGATCCTTGTTTGGATGGGAAAAATCAATGTGTACACGCCAGATCCACGGTTGTTTTTTCTTGTAGAATTTGATGAGTGGAAGCGGTTGTGGATCGTGAATTATGATACAATTGTGATTGAGGTGGTTGTACATGGAAAAGTCCTCGTTTGCTTCAATATACAGGAGTTTCTTTATGTCGGTGAAGTGGATAGGATCGCCTTGCAGAGCGTTATGAAATTTCTTAGTGATCTTAAAGAACTCTGGTGTACCACGAAGATGCCGCCACCCGGTTTCGATCCCTGCATCGTTCATAAGGGGCACGAGCGCACTAAGAATTTCAACGACACCACCACCATAATAGGTACTGTTGATATTTACGATTGATTTCCCGCACAAAAGACGTGCGTTCTTGTAGATCTCGTAGAGTACTTCCTCTCCAACGATATTTGCATAATCATCCATTCTATGTGCCATGTATTTCCTCTCAGTTGATTGCGTGAATCATTTTATTGTACTTAGATATTTTCAAAATTCAAGGTTTGGATACTGCTAGATTTTATTTGAAGAAGACCGTGCTGCGATCTTTTTCAATAATCTGCGGACATCAGATGGTGTGTGTATATGGTATTTAGCTTCGGACAAACCGATGCCCACTTTTATTGAATAGGCATTTGAGGGCAATGCCTTAAAAATATCTTCATCAGTCCAGTCATCACCGATCGCCATGATAAAATCCCATTTCTTTTTCGTTATCCATTTGGTAACAGCACGTCCTTTGTTCACGCCCGTGTTCTTTATTTCAACGATCTTATTTCCCTCAAGTACACCGAGGTCGAGATTGCTGGTTAAATGTCGAATAGTTTCTTTCAGTTCCCCGGCTCGTATCTTGGCAAGTTTGGTATCTGAACGACGGTAGTGCCATACTAAACTGTACTCCTTTTCTTCAATGAAAGATCCTGGTGTTCGATCTGCAAATACCTCAAGTATCGGTTTGATCTGATCTTTCCAACGATGATCGAGCGGACCGATCAATCTCCAATGACCATCTCTTTTTTTAAGCCATATCCCGTGTTCAGCAATAAGTGACACATCGGTTCCTCTAAACCATGTTTCCAGAGTGTTCCTGCGCCGACCACTCACAATTACAGTTTCGTTTGCAGGATCTTGTGTGAAAGAACACAACAGCCTCTTGATCTCCTTTGTTGGCTTTGCATCATCTGGATTATTCTGGAACGCGACGAGCGTGCCATCGTAGTCAAGGAGAATGAGTCTTTGTTTGCTGTTTCGGTATGCGGTCCTTAAAGTACGTATTGTGTCGTTTTTTATCGAGCGGAACTTTGTCGCTGACTGGATATGTTTAGTATGACTCAACCGCTCCATGAAATCCCGAGCCCACCGGTCGATATTGTACCGCTTCAACCGACGCTGCATGACCATATTACGCCGTTGCTGTTCTTCTTCGGGCATATTGAGTGCTTGATAGATAGCATCCGCAAGTTCATCCCGGTTATTGGGATTTACAATCAGGGCTTCACCCAATTCACGGGCAGCGCCTGCCATTTCGCCGAGAATGAGCACACCGCGTCGGTCAACTTTGCTCGCAATATATTCCTTGGCGATAAGGTTCATCCCATCCCGCAGTGGTGTCACAAGTGCAATATCACCGGCAACATATAAGGGGACAAGTTTTTCAAGAGGGAGCATCCTGTAAAGGTACCATATCGGCATAAATCCTATATCTCCATGCTTACCGTTGATCATGCTGATCATTTCATCGACCTTCTTCTTCAACTGCATGTAGTGCTCGACGCTTGTCCTCGATGGGACAGCAACGAGGATAAGTGCTACTTTCTTGCGGAACTCAGGGTATCTGGTAAGGAATAGATCGAATGCCTCTAAACGTTCCGGGATCCCTTTTGTGTAATCAAGTCGATCGATGCTAACGATTATTTTTCTGTTTTTGAATCGATCACGCATGCGACTTACTTCCCGTTCAGTACCGGTTGTCTGAGCCTGCGAGGAGAAACGGTCGTAGTCGACACCCATGGGGAATGCATCGACACTGATACGTGAACGTCCAGTATTAACAAAGCCGAGTGAATAATCATATCCAAAGAGACGTCGAACACTTTCAGTGAAATGGTGCACATAATCATGGGTGTGAAATCCAAGCAGATCGGCACCTAGTAGTCCGTTTATTATTTCATCCCGGCAGGGAAGCAGGCGGAACACTTCGGAAGAGGGGAAGGGGATGTGGAGGAAGAATCCTATTGATGTCCTGGGGAACTTTTTCCGCAAGAGAGAGGGGAGGAGGAGTAATTGATAATCATGGACCCATATTGTATCATCAGGGCGTGCGATCCGACATACCGCATCGCAGAACTGTTCGTTGACCCGTTGGTAAGCGTTCCATGCTTTATTATCATAGGATACGTGCTGCATGAAGTAGTGGAAAAGGGGCCACAGTGTTCTATTACAGAACCCGTGATAGTAGTTCTCAACATCATATGCGGACAGGAAAACCGGATAACAGTTTTTTTCTTTCAGAATTTTCTTAATGGATCGGGTGTCTTTGACATTCCGTGTTGATATATAACCTGGCCAGCCGATCCAAAGACTTTTATGAGTACTATGGAACGCATCCAGACCACTGACAAGACCACCAACACTGGAATGTAATTTGATCGAACTGCCACGTTTGGTTACAGTAACCGGCAGACGGTTTGATACAAAGATCAGTCTACTCATTTATGATATAATAGTAATCAATATGAATAAGCCGTCAACCGTGAATTGTCGATTGTGATCAGAAATAACCGTGTGTTGATCAGAGCCCGGTGATGATACGGTCGACTATTTTATTGAATGTCTTTGCTGCATCCGATCCACGGTCATAAAGGATGAATGATTTTCCCTCGTCACAGAGTGCAACAATCTTCGGTTCGAGAGGTATCGAACCAAGAAATGGTATGCCAAGTTCTTGTGCAACCCGCTCGCCGCCCCCGGTTTTGAAAACATCGATCGGTTTTCCGCAATGGGGACATGACATACTACTCATATTCTCGACGATCCCATGGATCGTAAGATCGAGTTTACGCGCGAAATTGACTGCTTTACGGGAATCAAGCAAGGAAACCTCCTGGGGAGTAGTAACAACGATCGCTCCGGATGCAGGGATGAGTTGTGCGATGGTGAGGGGTTCATCTCCAGTACCAGGTGGTGAATCGATGATCAGGTAGTCCAATTCACCCCAAACAACGTCACCAATGAACTGCTGGATGAGTTTTATTTTCAGTGGTCCACGCCATATAACCGGTGTTGCCTGATCATGGAGGAAAAAAGACATCGAGACCAACGACAGGTTCTTACTGACCGATACAGGAAGTATTTTATCCCCCTGGACTGGTTCCATCCGCTTATCCTCGACACCGAGCATTTTGGCGACATTGGGACCATGGATGTCAACATCCAGCAAGCCTACCTTTTTCCCCCTTTCACTGAGGGCGACCGCTAAATTGACTGCAACGGTGCTTTTTCCAACGCCCCCCTTGCCGCTGAACACAAGGATTCTGTGTTTGATCTTGCTCAGGGTATCAAGGAGCGTTTTTTTACTTATATCATTCTGTTCTGTCATTTTCTTCCTTAGTTATATAAGTTGGTTACACCAGATGGGTTACTACCAACCATCATCGTTTGGTTCATAGCTTCTCCGATCTGTTTGGTTTCGAGGACTTTTCCTGTTTCCTTTTTAGTTGTATCCACGATTATGCTAATGATCACTCCTTACTGTCATCTTCCAGTATATAAGAGTTATGGAATACGATACGGTCAAGCGGGAGTCGTTCCGGGCGGTTCTGTTCGGCTTCGATCTGTTTATCGGACAATACCGGGCTGAGCGTATCCGCCTTTTTTCCTACAATGACCAGGGTTAAAACCTCCATCGCATCAGGTATATTGAGGATCGATCGGGTTTTTTCTGGACTGAAACCAGCGATCGGGTGGACAACCAGACCGAGTTCAGTAGCCCGGAGGATCAGAGCAGCAGTTGCCATTCCTGTGTCGAATTGATAGTAACTACGGCCTTTGATCTGGCAATCAAGATCCGGACGGCTGAGTACTGCAATAATCATGGATGCAGCCTGTGCCCATTCATTCCCTTTGGATAGTGCCTCATGCATGCGTGTTAGCACATCTGGAGCATAAACGAAAACATAGCGCCAGGGTTGGTTATTGAAACAGGAGCAAAAAAGACGTGCTTTGCCGGCAAGATCGTTTATCAGTTCAGAAGTGATCTTGACCGGTGCAAGTGATCTGTACGCACGCCGTTTCTCGATCGCTTCGCTTACATCCATAAATACTACTCGCCCCAGATGATCGTGCCTTTGTTTGACATGTGGTAGAACTGGTCTTCAAGGATCCGCTGATGTTTTGATTCCTCGTCTGCCAGATCATTAAAGATGGTCTTTCCCTCGTCAGTTTCCATCAGGTTGGCGATCTTACGGTATCGTTCTTGAGCTTCTTTCTCGGCCTGGACTGCTTTATTGATGACATCGACGATTTCATCTTTGTTCGTCTCGACCTCACCTTCGATCTCGGGCTTGATCATGGGAATTTCCGCCGGGGTATGTGGTTGTAGAGTATCTCCTGCCAGTCGGGCATCAATGATTTTTTTCACCCGGTCGTAGTGATTCTGCTCAAAATCCGCAAGTTGCGAAAAGAAGTCCTTTCCTTTACTGCTTTGAGCCTTATTCGCTGCGCTCGAATAGAATTCTTTCGCCTTGATCTCCGCGTTCAATGCTTCCTGTAATAAGTCATTGATTGTACTCATCATGAACCTCCTTGTTTTTGCAGTACCTGAATGATCTCTTCGATATCAGGCAAAGTACTGATCTCATATACTTTTAGAAACATGATCTTCTGATCTTTATCGATAATGATGTTTGCCCGCTCGGAAATGCCGTCTTTTTCTCGAAAGATACCGAATTTCTTCGCGACCCCGCCATGCGGCCAGAAGTCGGCAAGAAGACGAGTATTATTGATATGAAGTTCCTTCTCGACCCAGGCTTTTTTAGATGGCACACTATCAACACTGAGGCCAAAAGCAATAGTATTAAGTTCATCGAACCGCTCTTTGTTTACTTCCAGCGATTTCATTTGCTGCGCGCATATTGACGTCCAAGCAAGCGGATGGAAGGAGAGCAATACATTTTTCCCTTTATACTCGGTGATCGATACCAGTTGTTTATTGTGGTCGTTCAGGGAAAAGTTGGGTGTTAAATTTCCAATTTTTATGATTTCATGATTAATCACAGGTCATCTCCTTTGGATCATATTTATTCCCAAACAAGCACTTCTTCGTCATATAACGTCTCCAGACGGAGTTTATGCTTAGCCTCCTCCTGGGCAAGTGCGTTAAGCGTGGTCGCGATTTCGGGATCATCGGTTTTTTGTGCTAGATCAGTGTAAAGTTTATATGACGACTTTTCCCGTTTCATCGCGACGATCAAAGCATGCTGGTAGTCCATATCCGGTGTTGGCGATATATCGACAAGATAGTCAGCGATCTTCAGATCCATCACTTTTTCCATTGAGGAGGAAAGTGTTTCCCCCTTTTTTACTTTGAGAAGCAATTCTTTATGCTTCATCTCTTCTTGAGCGAATTCACTGAATATATTCTTTATCCATTTAGTGTCTATCTTTTGGGCCCAGTAATGATAGAAATCGTGCGCTTCCTGTTCTTTAACGACAGCGAAATCAATGACATCATTTGGTGTTTTAAATTCTTTGAGCAGCGACATGGGTACTCCGCAGCACGTGAGTTTACCCTTACCCTGATCGATGATCCTCAAGAATGTATCGCATTTGTCGCATTTGTAGTAATCTGCCATTGTATACCCCCTTTTATTGTATGTGGCAAGACGATGATTATATCCATATCATTGTTGTGAATCAAGCGTTGTTGTACGCGATCCTATCCGCTTGAGTGTGGTCTTGATATCCGATGTCGGATCATAACAGGTGTTGCGTGCGCAGGCATATATCACCGGATGTTTTTTTTGCATTGGGAGCGATCCCAGCTCGGGTATGATGCTAAGGAGATCGGTGTCGAGGTCGGACTTTCGCAGACGAACTGCCGCGTAAGGAAGGAATCGATCATTTAACGTATTTATCACCGTGCCAGTAGCTTTGCTTTCAGGATCGCCAATAATGGTAACGGTTGAAGGCGTGTTGAAATGACGCAGGAATGTACTGAGAAAAAAGGCATATGACGTAGGATTATTACGGACCGGAGCGGACATCCATTGCTCTGATCGCTCGATGAATGAGGAATACCGGTCTGTTCCGGTAATTGCGGTGATTTCCTGGAGAACGAAATATGCGACAGAGTTCCCTGAAGGAATAGCACCATCATACAGGACCTTCTGGTGTACGAGCAGTCGTTCGCTTTCAGATGAGGTGAAAAAAAAGCCCTTATCTGTTTGATGATCCCAGAACTCTGAGATCATTGTATCGCAGAGTTCTACGGCATGTATAAGATATCGCGCCTGAAAGGTGGCTCGGTAACATTCAACAAGACCCCATGTAAAGAATGCATAATCATCCAGATTCGCAATTATCCCTGCTTTTCTCTTGCGGAAACGGTGGAGAAGTTGTTCCTTATCATTATAAAGATGATTCATAATGAATGTTGCGGTGCAGCCCGCGGTTGCTATCAGCTGGGCATTACCGGTGATCCGTCCGGATAATGCCAGGGCAGCGATCATGAGACCGTTCCAGTCAGTGAGTATTTTGTCATCGCGGGATGGAAGTGTGCGTTTTTTCCTTGCAGTAGAAAGTTTTTTTAAAGATCGTTCGATAGTCCTGTTTATATGCTCAGGTTCCACCCTGCATTCCTGTGCGAGGGCTGGGATCGGTTTCGCACGGTACAGAATATTGAGCCCGGTCTTATTGAAATGTGCATCTTCCCGGAGATTGCCTTCAGGACGGATATCATAAATACGGCAAAATAATTCTGAGTCATCTTTTAAGATCCGTTGGATCTCATCATATGACCACAGGTAATACCTGCCTTCCTCACCCTCGGTGTCAGCGTCCTCGGCTGAGAAAAAACCACCCTTTGATCGGGTAAGACGGTTGTTTACGTAATCAATAATACGGTTGACAGTTTTTTTGTACTGGTCATTGTGGGTTATTTGATATGCCTCGGCATATGCGATCATAATGAGGGCTTGATCGTAGAGCATTTTCTCAAAATGGGGGACGAGCCAGTATCGGTCAGTGGAGTACCGATGAAATCCTCCTCCCACATGATCCTGGATACCTCCGTCATGCAATCTGTTGAGTGTTTGCTCGACCATGTGAAGGGCATTGTTTTCTCCGTATACATGCCAGTAACGCAGCAGGAAGAGACAGGTATTGGGTGATGGGAACTTTGGCGCGGTCCCGAATCCACCATATTCGGAGTCAAAACTGTCTTTCAATGATCGATAAAATACATTGATGTCCGCTTCTGTGAGAGAGGGCGCTTCATCATGGTGATTGACGTGTTCAAGGGCGACCTGAACCTGGTTCGTTGTTTGTCTGATTGTATCCTGTTTTTCTCTCCAGACGAAATCGATCTCTTGAATAAGATCGATCATACCTTTTCGTCCATAACTTGTATTCTTTGGAATATAAGTTGCAGCAAAAAAAGGTTTTTTATCTGGCGTAAGAACCAAGGTGAGTGGCCAACCCCCGGATCCAGTCATGAGTTGACATACCGACATGTACATATGATCAATATCCGGACGTTCCTCTCGGTCCACTTTTATACAGACGAATGACTTGTTCAAGAGTATGGCAACTTCAGCATCCTCGAAACTTTCGTGCGCCATTACATGACACCAGTGGCAGGTTGAATAACCGATCGACAGGAATACCGGTTTATTTTCTTTTTGTGCCCGGTCAAATGCCTCTGTACACCAGGGATACCAGTTAACCGGATTAGCAGCATGCTGAAGCAGGTAGGGACTCTTTTCTTTGCCTAATCGATTACGGATCATTCCTCCTTTTTGCGCTTCCTGATAATGCTTCGCTTATTGATCTCACGCCATGAATCCTTCAAAGCGCTCTTTTTTTGCTTTGCAGATAGGGCAGCTCTCAGGTGGATCATCCCTTGCACAGAGGTAACCACAGACTCTGCACCGCCATACAGGGAAGGCAAGTTTCTGTCGAGTCCCTGTGGACGTATTCTTGCGTTCTTCTTCTGATCGACGGCGTTCCGGGATACGTCCTGGAACTTTCAATCCTTTGATAATATCGCTCGAGACATAAAGACCGCAATAACAGGTGTCATATTCAGTCAGATCTGGATCACGGTAATCACAGGGACAGATTATGTCGAGGTCTTGTTTCTTTTTGCCCGATGCAAGCCGGCACGGACACGCCCCGTACCCATAGCGCCTTTTGTTGATAATTAATCCTTCAATGAGTTCTTTGGTGAATTCGCCATCTGGATTGAGATGATAACCGGCTGATTCGGCTTCCTTGTTCAAGGTTTCATACAACGTATCGATCTCGGGTTTTGGTACCTGCTGTTTTTCATTCCCCATTGTCCAATACCTCCCTGATCTCCTTTTCATCGTACCCGACGATGCACGAGCTTCCATCAACAACTACGGTAGGGTACGATCCTTTCGGATTCCATTTCAGGACTTCGTGTTTCACCTGTTCTTTTTCTGTTTCGTCCAGAAGATCGACGTCGATATAGTCATAAGATATGCCGAGAGAATTGAGCAGTCGTTTAGTTTTGCGGCACCACACGCAGGTACTGATTGCATACAGGAGCACCCGTTTTTTATCTGATTTTCCATTAACATGCTGGATTTTCATCATCACGCTCTCTTTCTATGTATCATTAGCGTCTGATACGACATATGTTTCCGGAGATTCATCGAATTTCTTTTTGCAGCCAGGTGCGCAGAAATAATACGTATTGCCCTTATACACGCTGGTGTACTGTGCGGTTTTTTCGTCAACCGTCATTTTACAGATTGGATCGATCGGCATGTTTGACTCCTTTCATGTATATTTCAAATACAGACGGTGTATACCGCTGTAAGAAAAGTGATAAGGTGACAACGGTCACTGAACTCATTGCCATAGCCAGCCCCGCGAACTCCGGTCGAAAAGCGATCCCGGCGATGGGGTAGAGAAGGCCCGCTGCAACCGGAATAAGTGCTGTATTATATGCAAATGCCCAGAAAAGATTCTGCTTTATCCGTTTCATGACCTTTTTCCCGAGTTGGATCGCAGCCGGTACACCCATAAGGTTTTCCTGCATGAGCACGATGTCACCGCTTTCAAATGCGATATCAGTCCCGGTTTTTACGGCGATGCCAATATCTGCCTGGGCAAGCGCCGGGGCATCGTTTATACCATCCCCGATGAAAATAACTTTTTGCTGTTGTTCCTGTAATTTTTTTATCACCTCGGTCTTACCCTCAGGCAGCACGTTCGCGATCGTCGTATCGATACCAAGATCATGTGCGATCGCATGAGCAGTGTTTTCACGATCTCCAGTGACCATGATAATTTTGTAGTTCATATTGTGTAACACGTTAACAAGATCACGGGATTCTGTTCTTACCCTATCGGCCAGTGCGATTACACCGGCACACACATTATTTTGTGCGATATAGACAAGCGAAACGCCCATATTTTTTAATTGTTTGAGCCGCGTTTTAAGCGGTGCAGGAATTGTGATATTCTGCTCTTCGATGAAGCGTTCATTACCGATCATGGTCGGGATCTTATTGACCGATGCCTGAATACCCTTGCCCGCGAATGAGTGAAAATCACCGACCGGATATAATTTCTTTCCATGTTCCTGTGCTCGCAGTACGATCGCATGGGCAAGCGGATGTTGTGAGTTCTGTTCAATGCTTGCGGCGATCGTAATAAGTTTTTCATCAGTGTATGGAGGAGAAGAGATAATATCCACTACAACCGGGACTCCCTGCGTAAGCGTACCGGTTTTGTCAAACATGATGGTTGATACAGTGTCAAGCAGTTCCAGGGCTTCACCATGTTTTATTAGAATACCCAGTTGGGCACCTCGTCCTATTCCCACGGTTACTGCCGTCGGAGTAGCCAGGCCAAGCGCACAAGGACATGCAATGACCAGTACTGATATCAGCCGGGTCAGGGCGAAAAGTAATGTTGCATTGAATATCCAGAACCACCCGACGAATGTCAGGAAAGCGATCAAGAGGATGACCGGTATGAAGTATGCGACGACGCGATCTGCCAGCCGTTGCATCGGCGGTCGACTGCCCTGTGCAGTTTCGACCAGACGGATGATCTGGGCCAGTACCGTGTCACGACCTATCCTGGTCGCAATGATCTTCAATGCTCCGTCAGTATTTATCGTACCGCCGATCACCTGATCGTTTTCTTCTTTCAGGACGGGCAATGATTCACCCGTGATCATTGATTCGTTGATATAACTGGTACCCTCCAGTACTTTACCGTCGACCGGTATCCTTTCACCAGGTTTCACGAGCAATTGATCACCAATGCCGACCATCTCAATAGAAGTTTCTTCTATCCCTTCACCCTTGATGCGGTGGGCGTTTGTTACCTGGATGTCCATCAGTTTTGTGATCGCGGCTGACGTACGACCCTTTGCACGGGCTTCAAGGTACCGACCAAGAGTTAGGAAGGACGCAAGCATCAGCGTCGTTTCATAGAACATGAATTCACGCGTCAACAGAATTCCAAATGTGCCGAGAACACTTGCTGCATATGCCACTCCCATGCCCAGTGAATACATGACATCCATATTAAGGGTAAAATGGCGTAATGACCGGTATGCAGCGGCGAATATCGGCAGACTGACATATAAAAATACTGGTGATATAATCACAAACTGTATAAAATGTATATAGTGAGGTAGTTCAAAAGGTAGATACATGATGAGCATAAAGGGTAATCCGAATGCAAAACCAATGATGAAACGCTTTTTCTTCTCCTGCATGTTGCGTTCACGAGCAGTTTCCTCTGCTTCCCTTGATTGTTCTCCCTCTCCGATGAATTGATAGCCGGCATCCTCTACTGCTTTCTGAAGATCCATAGAGGATAAAAGACCAGGATCATAGGTTACATGGGCTTTTTCCGATGCAAGATTGATCCTCACGTAGCCAATACCATCAAGATCCTTTAAAGACTTTTCGATGGTCTGTACGCACATTGCACATGTCATCCCACCGATCTTGATGGTTGTTTTCTGGAGGTGATTGATCTTAGTTTTTGTCATTTGTCTTATCCATTCAACAAGATCGGTCAGGGTAACATGACCACTGCATCGATAAAAAGTTCATATTCTTCATCCTCATCTTTGTTGTTTATGCGTACCTTTTCTACCTCTTTAACCCCCATGACTTCTAATAATTCCGATTCATAAAGGATTTTGGCACCAACTTCCCGTAATCTTTTTTTGACATCTGGATCAAACTCTTTTTCTGGCGAAATGGTTACGAACACGATGCGTGGAGATTCTTTGCTGAGTTCGATTGCTGCTTCGATTGAAGATCTTCCGTTATCGATGACGAGCGTACGCTTTCCCGAGAAAATCGCTGGGTCATCAATTGCGATATATACTCCATTACCGATAAATTTCTCAGCACTAAGCATCGGTCTCCTGCATGTATGAATAGTATCAGAGACCTTGATCTTTGGCTCCTGTTTGTTCTGGTAATTATGAATCGCATCCTTGAGCGCATCAGCAGCAAGGTTGGAACAATGCATTTTGACAGGGGGGAGTCCGTCAAGTTCATTAGCAACATCTTGTCTTGTGATCCTGAGTGCTTGTTCCAGAGTTTTGCCTCTGGCGAGTTCAGTGATCATGCTTGCAGTCGCAATCGCTGAACCACAACCGAAGGTCTTGAACCGTATGTCATCGATCGTATCGTTCCTCACTTTGATATAGATTTCCATGAGATCCCCGCATACTGGATTCCCAACACGCCCGATCGCGATATCGTCTCCTTCCAGCGTCCCAACATTACGGGGATTGCGGAAGTGATCGAGCACTTTTTCTGAATACTGTGTTGATTTCATTCCTTTACTCCTCATTATATAATGGCGACAGTGATCGGAGCCGTTTCACGACATCTGGGATCGCCTTTATGACCTCACCGATATCAGTATCCTTGGTGAACCTTCCCACTGTGATCTCGAGCGAACCATGAGCCTCTTCGTGCAGCAGACCGAGTGCTATCAAGGTATGCGAAGGTTCGAGTGTTTTCGATGAGCACGCAGATCCGGTTGATACTGCGATCCCCTTATCTTTCATGCCAAGAAGGATTGATTCCCCTTCGATACCGTCAAAGCGAAAGTGAGCATTGTTCGACAGCCGGTCTTTTGGATGACCGTTCAGATAGGATCGGGGTACCTGTTGAAGCACTTCCTGGATGATCCGGTCACGGTATTTCTTGAAGCGTGCAACCTCATCCGGCATGTTTTTATGCATGAGATCAGCAGCTTTTGCCATGCCGACAATACCAGGAATATTCTCTGATCCTGAACGAAGACCAAACTCCTGGCCACCACCGATAATACCAGGGATGAGCTTTGTTCCTTTTCGAACATAGAGTGCCCCAACACCCCTGGGACCATAAAGATCGTTGGCTGATAGCGACATAAGATCGACTCCCAGGGATTCGACGTCAAGCGATAATAAACCCTCGGCAGCGACCGCATCGGTGTGCAAGGCGATATTATTATTCTTACAGAGCGCAGCGATATCTTTGAGCGGCTGGATCGTACCGATCTCATTATTCGCATAACCGACAGATATGAGAATGGTTTTGTCAGTAATACGGTCGAGGATCTTCTGTGGACTGATCCGCCCGTGTGAATCGACTGGAACCTTGCATACAGAGAAACCCAATTTCACCAGGTACTTGGCCAGATTATGTATACTGATATGTTCTATTTCACTTATGATTACCTGATCCCCTTTCTGTTTGTTTCTTTGCGCGTATCCCACCAGGGCAAGGTTATTGGATTCAGTTGCACTTGCAGTGAATATGATCTCATCTGAACGGGCATTGATGAATTGAGCGATCGATCTCCTCGATTCTTCCAGCACTTTTAATGCCTCATCACCAGGAGTGTGTAAGGACGATGCGTTGCCGAATTGTTCAGTGAAATAGGGGATCATTGTTTCCACGACAAGGGGATCGACCGGTTTTGCGGACTGGTAATCCATATACACACCCATATTCCGATCTCCTAAAACCACATAGTTGTATCTGCATCAAGGGCAAGATCATTAAGGGTTGCGGCACCAACGATCTTCACACCAGACAGGAGATCCACCCTGTCCCACCCGAGCAATTGTTTGGATGCTTCACATACATAGATCTCAATTCCCAGTGAGAGTGTCTTCTTGATCATCTCCGCGACACTCGGGAATGAACCTAATTGTATCGCCTCTGCTTTCCCCGGTTCGAGGATACGCAGTCCGGCACCAAGATAGTATACTTTGGCATCAATATCCATTGCTTTTGCTGACTGAGCAAGCACTAATGGTGAATATTGCCGCTCTGGTGCGTCACTAGTCTGGACATATAATATGGATGGTTTCTTGGCCATACAACACCTCCTTATTTTGTCCGTTCGATGAGAAAACGGATTATTCCGTTCTCCTTTTCAAAACGGACCAATCTGTGACCTGTCCGTTTGCAGAATCGTGCAATATCCTCTTCGGCTGCCGGATCGTCTGCAAGCACCTCCAGGATCTCACCGACTTCAATGCTGTCGATGCCTTCACGCGCCTGGAACAACGGTTGGGGACAGTACAGTCCTACACAATCGAGGGTTTTCGCTGGTGAATCCTTTTCGGCCATTCATCCTCCTGGATTCAGAATAACGGTGCGAATTGTTGTTCTGCCCAATAATCTTCTTTAAGGACATCCATTTGTTTTGTGATCGCTTCAAGATGCTTTTGTTCCCACTTCTGAAGGCTGTCGAAAAGCTGTTTAGCATGGGGATCATCTGTTTCTTCCTTTATCCGACGATAGAAATCGATCGAGTTGGATTCGAGCAAAGCACCTATACTTAAAGCCGACATTTCAAAATGGCGTTCCTTTATACGATTTTTTAGATCATCACTGAAGATCGGATTTTCTCCTTTAAATAAGGTTTGAGCCTCGGTCAGCGTGATCGCAGGGTTCAATGCATTAGAATTCGTTAATGAACTGAGCTGTCTCTGGATCTCTTTGAAATGTAGTTCTTCGTCTTTCGCTAGAAGAGTAAATACTTCCTTGCCTTTTTTATCGATTGTTTTTTCTGCCGCGATACGATAGAATTGTATCCCGTTCAATTCGGTCTGCAAAGCTACTTTAAGACCCTGTAATAACTTCTCCTTGTCCATATCCACTCTCCTTTCTGCTCCTATGATTAGGACAATAGTCTCAGTATTTGATTTAGTGTAAAATACATATTCAATATCAAAAAACGGGTAAATCTATACATTTTCTCTATATACCACGCCATTGTTGTATCCAGATCGATCCATCCTGAATGGTCTAGAAATAAGCATCAAAACTGTTTTATATCAAATGGATTCGATCAATGCAGGGGGAATATTATCGATCCCTGCTTCATGGATACATCCGGTGGAAACATTAGTATACATGATCACGATCATCCGCAGGCGAAAAGGAAAGAGAGATCAAAACCTGCCATCCATTTTGAATTCGGCCATATCGAACCAGAATCCGGAACCAGTAATGTTATCATATTGCGCCTGAAGAAGGTCATAATGGTATTGTTCTTCATTTATGATATGTGAAAAAAGATCCTTTACTGTTGTGTTATCAGTGTTTTCGGCTTGTTTGGTATAGTAATCTATTGCACCACGTTCCAGTTCCAGACCGATACGGAGTGCTTCAAGATCTGTTGCTTTCTCCTCTTTACCACGTTGTTCCACGCGCGCCTTTAGCTCCGTCAGCAGAGTATCCTTATCATTCTCTTCTTTGTCGATATATGCTTTCCATTCATCATTTCCGAGTACTGATGTGAATATTTCATTGAATTGCTGAATATGAACGATCTCATCCTGGGCGAGCCGGCTAAAAACTTTCTTCCCGTGATCGCTTTTCGTTTGACCGGTCATATATTCGTAGAAACTCCTACCCTGTATCTCCATACGGGTAGCATACTTGATCGCATCGAGTATCTCTTTACTCAGTTCTGCCATGATTCCTCCTATTCATTCTGATTGGACGGTACAAAAATCCGTTGACCCAGTTCCTTGTCAAGCATGAATAGGCCACCCTTGCTATTCTCAATGAGCTTTAATTTCTGTACGATCTCTTCAGCTGACGATTCTTCTTCAACCTGTTCGGCAATGAACCACTGGAGCATTTGAGTGGTCGCATGATCCTTTAGCGAAGATGCCTGATCGACCAGATTGTTGATCAGTCCAGTGACTTTTCGTTCATGATCAAGGGTTTGTTCAAACACGTCAAGCGGTGAATTCCATTCGGTGGGAGGTGCTTCGATCGCCATCATAGTGACTCGAGACCCGCGTTCGTTCATGTAAGTGTAGAATTTCAATGCATGAGATATTTCTTCCCGGGCTTGTACCGTCATCCAGTTTGCGAATCCCTTCAGGTTGAGCGCATCAAAATAAGATGCCATGGATAGATACAGGTAAGCTGAATACAGTTCAGCATTTACCTGCTTATTAAGTGCTTCATTCATCGCTGCAACTATCATTATTGTCTCCTTAACTTTTCCATAATCCGTGTATATTACAGTAGGCGCGCGCAATAATAGACGTTGCACTGATATCAAACATGGTCTCAGGTTTGCCTCCGGGATCGAGGAATGCACGATATACCTTTCCATCAGCATTGATCTCGATCCATTCAATGTAATGCTTATCTTCCATAGGATGAGCAACCTGCCCGACTTTCACAGTGGCTCCTGTATCGGTTGTTTCGATGATCGGGACGTGCTTTTCCTTTGCTGCATCGACCGTGTTTTCTTTCATGAGGGCCATAGGTTCATTGCAGCATATCAGTTGTCCTGCACCTTCATGCAGGATCTCGACAATATTGCCACATTTTTCACATTTATATACCTGCAGTCTTGCGGTCATAGTAAGCTCCTTCTCATGTCCTAAGTTCTTATTTCCTTACACAAACTGAATTTTTACACCCGGAAAGTTTTACGTAGTGGCGCCGTTCCTCTTCGATAATTGTATCGATCTTCGAACGTTCGCTCTGAGGTACATTATTTTTCAACTCCTGGTAATATAGTATTGATTCGATCTCCCGTGCCATGGCGAAATTCAGTGCTGCTTCTGCTGTATTAATCCCTTTAATTTCTTTTTTCATTTTTTCCGCGGGGAAGATGTGGTTATCTGCATATGCTCGCAGGTAGTCATAGTATTCCCCTGGATACACTTCAGGAGGATCGTAATTCTCAACGGTCGAGAGTAAATTTTCATACGTTTTTCTATGTTTGACCTCTTCTCCAGCAAGTGCCTTGAAGAGCTCTTTTACCTCTTTTTCATTAAGTTGATCCGCAACGGTATTATAAAACATCTCACCATTTTCTTCGATCCGTATGGCGAACTGAAATATTTCTGCTGGTTTAAACATACATACCTCCTTTTATGTTAGTATTCCGATCTCTTGGTGTTTCTCACGGATATCATCAGCCAACCGCTTCAATTCCTGTACATCTTTTTCTTTGGGGTATCCTCGTGCAATGACCGGATCCAGCATTTCGACTGTGAGATTCGACAGCATCGAGGTTATGGTCTCAGGCATTTTTCCGCCCCACCCATATGATCCAAGGATCGAAGCAAAACGTGTTTTTGGCCGCAATGCGTTCGTCAGGTATGCAGCATAAACTGCGGCAGGATGGGGACCAGTCAGGACGGTGGGTGTGGCGATCACGACGGTCGCAGCATCAACAAGTGCCATTGCTAGTTCACCGAGATCAGTCACGGTTAGATTGAACGGCAATACTCTGATCCCTCGGGTCATCAGATCCTCGACAAAAACGTCTACCATATGCTGCACGCTTCCGTGCATCGAGACATACGGGATCAGGACTTCGTTTTTCACGCTGTCAGAGATCCAATCACGATAAGCGTTAATAATGAAATCAGGATTACGGTGGATCGGGCCATGACTCGGCGCGATGGTCGAAATATCAACCGTTTTCAGTTTATCCATGTGCTTGCGAATGTTGGTCCTGAAGGGCATCATTATTTCGGCGTAATAGCGTTTTGCCGCTCGGTAAACATGACCTTCATCCACGGAAGTCACGTCACTGGTGGCAAGGTGTGATCCGAAAAGGTCACACGGGAAGAGGATCCTATCCTCTTTGAGATAAGTAAACATCGTTTCAGGCCAGTGTACCCATGGCGCAAGGATGAATGAAAGGGTTTTATTACCAAGTGAGAGTGTCTGGCCATCTTTTACTTCGATAAACCTGTCTTCTGGAACAAGCAAGTGCTCCATCGTAAAAGTTCTGCATTTGGCATTGGTAACAACCTTTGCATCGGGATTCATTTCAAGGACCCTGGGGATCAAACCCGAGTGATCCTGTTCGGTATGATTAGTAATGAGATAATCAATACGGGGGAGTGAGAGGCTGGCGAGATTGTTCATGAACTCCTGTTCTTTAACCGGGTCGACGGTATCGATGAGAGCGATTTTTTCTGTACCTTTTACTATATAAGCATTATACGATGTTCCATCCGGGAGAGGGATGAGTTCATCAAACAGTTTCCGGTCCCAGTGCATCGTACCGACATAGTGTACACCCGGTGAGAGCTCTCGGATCGCCATTGATCATTCCTCCTTTTCAAACTGATCTTTTGACGCACCGCATACCGGGCAGACCCAGTCATCGGGTATTTGCTCGAACGGGGTGCCTGCGGTAATGCCATTGTCCAAATCCCCCTGAGCAGGATCATAGGTATAACCACAGACTGTGCAGTTATATTTATCCATGTTCACTCCTTTTATTTATTACCAATTCTCGGCGAGAAGCTCGAAATATGCTTGTGGATGCACACACGCAGGACATTTGTCCGGTGGCTCTGTTCCTTCATGAACGAAACCACAATTTCCACAGCGCCATTTTTTTGGCTGTTCACGCTTGAATACGCGTCCTTTTTCGATATTCTCGGCCAATGTTTTGTAGCGCTTTTCATGCTGTTTTTCGGCCACAGCGATATTCATGAAAATTGCAGCAACATCCGGGAATCCTTCTTCATTAGCGACTTTCGCAAAATCAGGGTACATGACAGTATGTTCATGATTTTCACCGGCTGCTGCGGCCTTGAGATTTTCCTGGGTAGATCCGATTAGACCTGCAGGGAATGAGGTATGTACTTCTGCTTCACCTCCTTCGAGGAATTTGAAGAAGCGTTTTGCATGTTCCTTCTCGTTATCTGCAGTTTCCATAAAAATACCCGAGATCTGCTCATACCCTTCTTTCTTTGCTTTGCTGGCAAAATAGGTATAGCGGTTTCGTGCCTGGGATTCACCGGCAAATGCAGTAAGCAGGTTCTTCTCGGTTTTTGTTCCTTTGATTTTTTTCATGCCCTATTGCTCCTTTCTTTAGCGATTAAAATACCTGTTCAACAGACTTTACTTCAGGTATACGCTCTTTAAGTTTTTTCTCGATCGCCATTTTCAATGTCAGCGTGCTCATGGGACAACCAGCACAGGCTCCGGTAAGTTTCACGCGTACAATACCATCATCAGTAACCTCGACCAGTTCAACATCACCGCCATCAGCCTGCAAACCAGGACGTACTTCGTTGAGAACTTCGATCACTTTCTCTTTCATGCTTTCCTCCTTATGCTCATGGTGTACCACGCCTTGAGACATCTCCTTGGTTCTTTTGTTTACCGTTCTTTTTATTACACGCCCGACAAATCCCTCTGAAATATCCATGGATCTCTATTATTATGTGGCCATTGATCTCATCGTTTATATCATGACCAAGAGGGCATTGTACTTTAACGTCATAGATCCTTCCACACGTAATGCAAAGGAAGTGATGATGCGGTTCAGGGGCAAAATCATAGCGGATTTCAGTTCCGGTAATGGTTTCAGCCGATAGGATCCCTTTCTCCAAGAACGCATTAAGAGTGTTGTATATCGTGGTGATGGATATTGTGGGGATCTTTCCGATCAATGCCTCATAGATCATTTCCGCGGTAGGATGCTGACATTCATGTTTCTGCAGGTATTCGAGAACGGTCAGTCTCTGGAAGGTCGGTTTGAGATCCTTGGACTCAAGGAGAGTCTTTAATTTTTCCATATTTGTAATCATTTTCATTATGTAATTATTATAATGAAAAAACGGAGTTTGTCAAGGGGTAACTTTTTGTGCTGGTTGATATACGGTAAATTTTAATTCGAAATTCCAAACAAGAGATAAATTACACGTTACTGGTCACTCATCGATTAAACACAGGATGAATAATGCCAATAACTATTTCTATAAAATTAACGGATTTAAGGGAGTTATGTCGACGATATTAAAGTAAAAGATTAAGAACACTACCAACCAAAAAGGCAGACCCTACCATGATCAATGCGGCTTTCAGCATTTGAATTATTCCCAACTCTTTAAGGAGCACGATAAAAGTTGCAACACACGGGAAATACATGGTCAGGACCACACACGCAATGATCAGCTGCTTCATTGATAATCCAAGTGGAGCGAGCATACCGACCGCGATATCCTTACGCAGGAATCCGATCAAGAGGATACCAACCGCATCCAATGGCAATCCGAGGAGTTTATGGATCATTGGACCGGTAAGTTGTCCTAAAAAAGCGATGACCCCGAAGGTGTAGAGAATATTCACAACAAGAACGCCGATCAATACAAAAGGCAGTGCTTCACGCAAGAACCAATGGACCCGCATCCAAACCTTTTTTAACAGCGTAGAGAAATGGGGGATACGGTATTGTGGAATTTCTGTGAAGATCTCAGGGCTCTGTCCCTTGACCAACCAGCGCATAATGTTCCCAGCAATCAACCAGACAAAGAACAGGGTGATGAATACCGGTAACAATCCCCTTGCACCGTATTTCCCGAGAAGACCGAAGATCATTGCGGTTTGTGCCATACAGGGTATTGATATGGACATCAGTGTCGCGGCAATGAACCGTTCACGCCTGGTTTCCAGAACTCTCGTGGCGAGAACACCGGGGACATTGCAGCCGCACGCAAGAAACATCGGTACAATTGCCATACCGTGGAGTCCAATGATATGCATCGTTTTATCAATCAACACGGCAAGCCGGGGCAGGTATCCGGAATCCTCCAGAAAACTGAGGACGAGATAGAATGCAAAGATATAGGGAAGTACTGCGCCAAGAGGTACATAGAGACCGGTAGTAAGAATCCCGAAGGACTGACCGAAATCTATCTGTCCATTGAACAGTTGACCGATAATAAGCGTGTGTAGAAAGGAATCTGCTCCCAATATCCTGGATATTAACATCATAACCGGCGCCCACAGGTTTTCAAACAGGGGATCAGCGACGTAATTAATCAGACCTTCGCCGATAAGTCGGATAAGAAAGAAAGCGATCAGTAATACCACGAAAGCAATCGGTATTCCGGTGATCGGATGAATCGTCAGATCACTAAGCCTTTCAAATACTGTGTGATGCCGGTGGTGTATGACTTGTACTTTTTCAGTAATAGTCCCTACTTCGTGCCAGCGTTTATTATCATCAAAGTCAAGATGACCCTGTTTTGCCTGTTTGATCATATCGACAAGAACATTCACACCCTGGCCTGTCACCGCCACAGTCGGGATGACCGGGACTCCGAGCAGTGCCTTGAGCTCATGAACGTCGATTTTGACGCCAATATGCTGGGCTTCATCCCATAGATTGAGTGCAATGATCACCGGGATTTTTTTCTTCAGAAGCTGGAGCGTGAGGTTGAGGTTACGCTCCAGATTGGTTGCGTCAAGCACGTTGATGATTATGCTGTTTTTTTTCTCGATCGCTTCTTCGAGGAGATTGACCGCGACCTCCTCTGCTGGTGATGTTGGATCCAGGGTGTAGATACCAGGCACATCGATGACCTTCACTGTATGATCACCAAAACCCATTGTACCGATACTGTATTCAACCGTTGTCCCGGGGTAGTTGGAAGCAATAACACCGACACCTGTGAGGCGTGTGAAGAGTACGCTTTTACCAACATTGGGATTACCCATGAGCAGTATCTGTTTCTTCAGATGCTTGAATTTTGAATCACGTGTTGTTTTCATAGAGATGCTTATAGGTTGTCTTCAGGAGCAGGGAGGAGGACCTTGATCTTGCGTGCCATTCCGAAACCGAGCGCTACCTGCGTACTTCCAACTTTGATGACGATTGGTCCTTGCATGAGTTGTCCGCTCAATTTTGTGATCTTAACTCCCGGTCGAACACCCATTGCCTCTAAACGTCTCACCAGACCATGGCCTCCTTCGACAAGCATTATCTTACCGGTTTGCTGAACCTGCATTTGAGTGACATCGATTGTGTTCATTGTTTCGATCCGCTTTTCGTTTTTGTCTCCTGACAGGCTCCACACAGTCCAAAGAGTTGCAGCTCATGTTCATCAACCGTGAATCCAAGCGATCGCGCAACTTTATGCTGTAGTCGTTCAATGCCCCGGTGATGGAATTCGACGATCCTGCCGCATTGTCGGCATACGAAGTGATCGTGGTGCTCTTCTTTATGCACAAGTTCGAACCGGGCATCTTCCTCACCGAAGTGATGGACCGTTGCAACACCGCTGTCAACGAGCAATTTGAGGGTTCGGTAAACAGTTGAGTACCCGAGACCCGGGTATTTTTTCCTTAATTCGATATGGAGCTGTTCAACCGTAAAATGCCGGTCAGCATTCACAAAATACTCGATCACAGCAGCACGTCGTTTTGAGAATTTTAATCCCTGCTCATTGATGTACCTGTAAAAGGTCTGGAGATCCACATGTTTATCAGCGCGGACAGTGATGGTTTTAGACCATTTCGTTCTCATCTTTCCTCCTGCTCTATCTTCATGATTTTGATTTTCATTTTCATTATTATAGTGATAGTCCGGGAAATGTCAAGAGCGGATCGTTGTGCGATCAAGGTCATGATAACTGATTTTGCGTAGACATCCGATAGATTCTGTGTATACTCATGCAATGCGTGCTCTCCTCAAGCTGAAACGGTATTTATTCAAATACAAATATCACTTCTTAGCCGGCTTTTTCGCACTCATTGTCATTGATATAATGCAACTGCTCGTACCGCGCGTTTTAAAGTATGCAGTGGATGGATTAGCCACCGGTGACATTGGATTGACCGGATTGGGCCGCTACTTCGTTATCATATTATTGCTCGCCCTGGGGATTGCGATCGGAAGATTTTTCTGGCGTTATCTGATCATTGGTTCGTCCCGGCGTATCGAGCGAGCGCTAAGAACGGATTTTTACCGTCATTTATTGACCCTGGATTTTGCTTATTTCGACATCACTAAAACCGGTGATCTAATGGCTCATGCAGTGAATGATATCAACGCAGTGCGTATGGCACTCGGCTTTGGATTTATCATCCTGATAGATGTTTTTATCATTGGAGTTGCCGCAATGATAATGATGATCGGTATAAGTCCGACATTGACTTTATATGCACTAATTCCCTTCCCTTTTCTTGCGATCATATCCACGCGTTTTGGTAGAATGATCCATGCTTTTTTCGAGAAGGTTCAGGAATCCTTTGCAGTTATGACCGAACGTGTGCGGGAAAACCTTTCAGGGATGCGCGTTGTCAAGGTTTTTGTGCAAGAACAGGGGGAGATTAAAAAGTTCGATACCCTGAGCAGGGATTATGTAGAGAAGAATGTGAAATTGATACGCGTATGGAGTCTTTTTTTCCCGATGATAATGCTTTTTGCTGCCCTTGGTCAGGTGATTGTTTTATTATTTGGCGGGAGATATGTTATCCAGGGTTTAATATCAGTAGGGTCATTCGTAGCATTCATGCAATATCTCCAGATCCTGGTCTGGCCTATGATCGCGATCGGCTGGGCAATCAACCTTTTTCAGCGGGGTGCTGCATCCCAGGGTCGTTTGAACAAGATCTTTCATGAAAAAGCCCTGATCAGCAGTGGTGACCGTTCGCTTGATGATCTTAAAAGGGAAATTCAATATAACAATGTATCATTCACCTATCAGGGTAAAATTGAACCGGCTCTGGATAGGATCAAACTGAGCATTCAAGCACATGATTTTATCGGTGTGACCGGCCGAATCGCTTCAGGAAAGACTACATTCGTTAATCTATTATTGCGGTTGTACGAACCACAATCAGGTGATATTCTCATTGATGGGATCCCAGTTGAAGACTTTTCACTCCAGAGCCTCCGTGAGAATATCGCTTATGTACCGCAGGATACGTTTTTGTTCTCTGATACGATCAAGATGAATATAACCCTTGGAGCTCCTGATGCTCGGATCAGTGACATCGAGCGGGTGACTCGTATCGCTCATGTGTATGACGAGATCATTAAATTCCCAAAGGGTTTTGATACACGCATTGGTGAGCGTGGCGTAACCCTCAGCGGCGGTCAAAAACAGCGTATTGCACTTGCGCGTGCACTCCTGCTCGATCGATCCCTGTTGATCCTTGATGATGCCGTTTCATCAGTGGATGCTGAGACAGAAATGAAGATACTTGACGCGATAAAACAAGAACTGGAAACCAGGACGTCGATCGTGATCTCTCATCGGGTTTTCGTACTCAAGAACGCAACCTGTATTGTCGTATTCGACAAAGGATGTATCGCAGAGAGAGGTACCCATGAGGAGCTTCTTAAAGGTAAAGGTATATACAAGGAGATATATGATATCCAGCAGTTTGAAAGACGGCTAGGGGAGATATAGTGCACGATTTCGATCACGAAGAACAGACAGTAGGAAAGGTTTTCGATCTCAAATTGATCTCACGCTTGTTCATATTCATGCGCCCCTACCTGAGGTATCTCTGGTTAGCAGCTCTTTTCCTCGTGATCGCAGCGGGAGCTGAAATTCTCTATCCCTACCTCACTAAACACGCGATCGACGACTTTATCGTTAAGAATGGGAAGAAACTTGTGAACGTTGACAGTATTGGGTACTTTTATTCACTCGATGATACAACGTTATTCGCCCCGCAGAATTCATTGCAGATGGTCGATGCGCGCATCCTCAAACAATGGGAGCAGGAAGGTAATCTGTTGTCAGATCGTTACTATTATCGCGTTTTGGAGCCAGGTGATACAACACTACGATCCCTCATAACCAGATATCCCGACCATATCGAACAGTTCCCTTCACTCATTCTGGTTAAATACAGCGACCTGGGTAAACTCGATGTGAAGGATACGTTCCTGCTACGCCGTAATGATGTCAATGGCCTGATCCGGATTGTGATCTATTTTCTCATTATCTTGATAATCGGGGCATGTGCAAACTACACACAACTGTATCTTTCCCAGTATGCTGGACAATTATTCATGCATACCATACGTTCCAGGGTATTTCAGAAACTGCAATCATTACACCTGGCTTTTTTTGACCGGAATCCGGTTGGTCGATTAGTGACCCGCGCAACGAATGATGTCGAAGCAATCAATGAAGCCTTTACACAGGTTTTTACCCATCTTTTTCGTGATATCATCTTACTCGTAGGCATTATCGTTATTATGCTGACCATTAATGTGCGGCTCGCACTGATAAGTTTCACTGTTATTCCAATCCTTTTAATCATTACTTTCTATTTCCGTGTTCGCGCGCGGACGATCTATCGAGAGGTACGTACGAAACTAGCCAAGCTGAATGCCCGTTTACAGGAGAACCTATCGGGTATTCGCATCATCAAGATCTTTGGCCAGGAACGATCGAACCTTGCTCAATTCGACGGAGTGAACAAAGAATACATGAAGGCAAACCTGAAACATGTTCTGCTTATTTCATTTTTCCGTCCTTTTATTGAGATCATCAGTTCCATCGGAATAGGTTTAGTCCTTTATTTTGGTGGAGCAAATGTCATTACAGGGAAGGTTTCCTTCGGTGTTCTGGTCGCCTTCATCATCTATGTCGAGATGTTTTTCCGCCCGATCCGGGAATTAACTGAAAGCTACACACTTCTTCAGTCAGCAATGGCATCGAGTGAACGCATATTCTTGCTTCTTGATGAGAAAATTGCTATCCGATCGGAAGCGAACAGCAGAAAGGTCACTGATGTTCGTGGAACGATCGAGTTTGCCAGAGTCTGGTTCAAATATGATAAGGAATGGGTGCTGAAGGATATTTCTTTTAAAGTCAATGCCGGTGAACATGTCGCATTCGTCGGGCCAACCGGTTCCGGGAAAACCAGCATCATAAGTTTGATCTCGAGATTATACGACATTCAGAAAGGTTCCATTTTTATTGACGGACTTAACATCCAGAATATCAATGTACTATCGCTACGCAAGCACATTGGTGTTGTACCACAAGATGTCTTTTTATTCGCAGGAGATATACGATCCAATATCCGATTGAATAGAGATCTCAGTGATGATGAAGTGGAGCGAATTGCATCCTATATCAATGCAGACCGGTTTATCGATAGATTCCCCTCTAAGTTCGGTCAAGATGTAGCAGAACGGGGTATTACTTTCAGTGCCGGTGAGAGGCAATTACTCTCCTTTGCGCGTGCACTGGCATTTGAACCACGTATCCTGGTGCTTGATGAAGCAACTGCTAATATCGATGCTGAAACAGAGAAATTGATCCAGGATGGTTTGGAAAAACTTCTCCAGGGACGTACGGCGATCATTATCGCTCATCGCTTGAGCACGATAAAGAATGTCGATCATATTTACGTCATACATAACGGGGAGATAATTGAACAGGGTACCCATACATCGCTCCTGGATCAAAAAGGTTTGTATTATAACCTTTATCAACTGCAGAGTATGCAGTATTCGTAGCACTGAACATACAATAAAGCAAGAGCACGCTCTTTAAAAGTGCCCTGCTATTGACATAAATACCTCTTTTACTATAATGGTGTGTGTGTGGAATAATTGGTTACTTAGGCAACCACGATACCGTGAGGGTGCTTATCGATGGTTTGTTCCGAATGGAATACCGTGGGTATGACTCGGCTGGAATTGCCCTTGTTACAAAAGATAATATCTTCTTGAGGAAAGTTGCCGGTCAGGTGCGTGAACTTGACCGGGTAATGAAGGAGAAAGAGTATTCGGTCAATATCGGTATCGCACACACACGTTGGGCAACACATGGCGTTCCAAATGATATCAATGCTCATCCACATATTGACTGCAAAGGTCAATTCGCAGTCGTGCATAACGGGATAGTTGAGAATTACCGTACAATAAAGAAATTTCTTCAGGAGCGAGGGCACACTTTTACTTCAGAAACTGATTCAGAAATAATACCTCATCTCATCGAAGAATTCTATAACGGCGATCTCATGTCCGCGGTCAAGAAAGCATGCAGTTATCTTGAAGGAACGTATGGTTTAGCGATCATTTCACACCAGGATCCGGACCGGATCATCGCTGCCCGTATGGGCAGTCCATTGGTGATCGGGCAGGGGAAGGATGAATATATTATTGCTTCAGACCTCGCCGCAATAATCGGGCATACTGACAAGGTGGTATACCTCCGGGACGGTGATTTTGCAGAGATCACAATGGATCGCTTGAAGATCGAAAGCCGACATACTGGACAAATTACTCCTGAGATACAAAAAATCACCTGGACCCTCGAACAGATCGAAAAGGGAGGGTACGCGCATTTCATGCTCAAGGAGATTAATGAACAACCCCTGGTCATGCGCGATACGATCCGTGGTCGATTAAATTATGATGAAGGCATCGCCCGTCTCAATGGTATAGCGGATTATGTTAACCACCTCAGGGATGCTGATCGCATTATCATGATTGCCTGCGGGACTTCATGGCATGCCGCCCTGATCGGCGAGTACATGATCGAGAGTCTTGCAGGTATTCCGGTTGAAGTCGAATACGGCTCAGAGTTTCGCTATCGAAAACCGGTTTTAACCAAGAAGTCTGTCTGTATCGCAGTTTCTCAATCGGGTGAAACAGCTGATACACTTGCTGCAATACGGGAGGCAAAGCGTCATGGTATTCCTGTCCTTGGTATCTGTAATGTGGTGGGCAGTACGATCGCCCGCGATACTGATGCAGGTATCTATACTCATGCCGGTCCAGAGATCGGTGTAGCATCAACCAAAGCATTTCTTGCTCAGATCATGACATTCGCTATGCTTTCGCTTCTTCTTGGGCGTCTGACCCATCTATCGATCGATGAAGGCAGGATCATTATCGATGCGCTAAAACTCATCCCGGATCAACTTGATGATCTGCTTAAGAAACTTCCCGAACAACTGATCAAGATCGCAAAAAGCTTCAAGGATCACAGGAATTTTTTATATCTTGGTAGGGGCTACAATTTCCCGGTTGCACTTGAAGGCGCATTGAAACTAAAGGAAATATCCTACATCCACGCAGAAGGATATCCCGCAGCAGAGATGAAACATGGACCGATTGCATTGATCGATAAGGATATGCCTGTAGTGGTGATCGCTATAAAAGATGCGATCTATGAGAAGGTTATTTCGAACTTAGAGGAGATCCGTGCGCGGCGGGGTATTGTGATCGCTATCGGTTCAGAGGGGGATACGGATATTCCACAGTATGCTGATTATTCTATCCATGTACCGAAAACACTCGATCATTTATATCCTTTGCTGACGACATTGCCTCTACAATTGCTTGCTTACTATATTGCCGACCTTAAGAAACTTGATGTTGACCGTCCCCGCAATCTGGCCAAAAGTGTAACGGTTGAGTAATATAGTATTGAAACTCAATCACCTTAAATTACATCAAATGAAAATGGCAGATAAAGTAAAGGTGGAAAAGATCCATACTAGAATCACTCGTATCGCCGGGGAAAAGGCAAGGAGGCTTGATGTCTGAGGTAAGGCGGGATATCGTTACTGATACCTGGGTGATCATCGACACAAAGAATGATACGATACCAAATGGTGTTCCAGAGCAGCACATTGACAAAGGAAAATGCCCTCTTTGCGAGGGGAATGAGCAGCAAACACCTAATGAAATATGGGCAGTTCGTGATGGATCACCAGTGAACCAGCCTGGATGGAAAGTACGTGTGATCCCGAACATAAATCCGATATTGCAGGTAGAGGGGGAACTGGAAAAAAGCGGTACCGGAGTTTACGACATGGTGAGTGGAATCGGGGCAAATGAGGTGATCGTTGAAGCTCCTCATCACACACCACATTTTTTTGATCTATCTGATGAACAGGTTATGCTTGTCTTGCAGACATACCGCATGCGGATCGAAGATCTTCATAACGACAAGCGACTCCGTTATATCTTGATCTTCAAAAATCACGGGAAAGCAGCCGGTGCATCAGGGATAGACCATCCTCATTCCGATCTGATCGCGTTACCGGCAACTCCGATACGGATCAAACAGAAACTTAATGGTAGTCGTGAATATTTCAGTTATAAAGAACGCTGTTTATTCTGTGATATCATCCAACAGGAGATCGAGATGGCTGATCGACTGGTCTTCTTGAGCGATCATTTTGCTGTCATTACACCATATGCTTCGCGATTTCCCTTTGAATTACTTGTCATACCTCGAAAACACCAATTCTCCTATACTATGATCAACGATGAACAGATCAACGATCTTGCTCATGTAGTAAAAAGAGTGCTCCGGGTAATACACTCAACTCTGAATGATCCACCGTATAACATCGTGCTCAATGACAGTCCGAACTTGCTCCCAAAGCAGAATTACTGGACTACGATAACGGACGATTTTCACTGGCATATAGAGATAATCCCGCGCTTATACCGGCGAACAGGATTTGAACTCGGCACGGGATTCTATATTAATCGGTTTGCTCCGGAAAAGGCATCCGCTTTACTCCGGCAACGCTTATGATACGTGCAATTATTTTTGATCTTGATAATACCCTGGTGGATTTCATGGCGATGAAAGAAGCCGCGGTTGAAGCGGCAGTTATGGCCATGATCGATGCCGGTCTTACAATCAACGAGGATGCGGCAAAGAAAAAGATCTACATGATATATGATCAGGAAGGCATCGAAGATCAGAGAGTATTCGATAAATTCTTGACCAAAGAGTTTGGCGCCATTGATTACCGGATTCATGCCGCCGGTATAATCGGCTATCGACGAGCCCGTGAGGCTGCGTTAGTTCTCTATCCCCATATGCAACTCACCCTTATGGAGCTTGTGAAACGCGGACTCAAACTCGCTGTTGTCAGTGATGCACCCCGGCTTCAAGCATGGTTGCGTCTCTGTCAGCTCAATCTCCACCATATTTTCGACGTCGTCATTACCTTTGATGATACGAAGAAGCGAAAACCTGACCCCCAACCCTTTAAAAAAGCCCTTCAAATGCTTAAGATCGAAGCACCCCAGGCGATCATGGTCGGTGATTGGGCTGAACGTGATATAGTCGGTGCCAAGTTGCTCGGTATGAAGACTGTATTTGCGCGCTACGGTGACCGTTTTGATACGAAGAATTCAGGTGCCGATTTTGAAGCCAATGATGCGATAGAAATACTGCAGTACGTTGATGATCTCGCATCTAAAGACTGAAACATCACGATGAATCTGCTTCTGGTGCTTCTCACTTTGCTTCCGAGATATGAAACAATCGTTTATGAGACCATTGATAAGGGCAAGAGAGGTACGATGAATATTGCCGCAGAAAAAGATTCAATGGGCTACCATGCAGTTTATACATGGGAAGATCGAATGATCGATATTGTTTTTGACAGTCTCACCATGGCGACACGCTATGTTTCAAAAACGATCGGCGGTAAGCAGGTGCTTGAGGCAAGGCAAAACGAGAAATTCGACGTAAAATTCAAAGGGGGCAGATATTCCTACCGAGAAAGTAAACCTGTATACGATCGTCACGCGGTCGAGTTTGCATTGCGTGGTTTTGATTACAGCCCTGATTTTTCCACCACCATACGTTTCCATGTGCCTGAACTGATGGTCATATCTGCTGATATAAATGTGGTCGGCGAAGAAACGATAACAAGCCCTGCCGGAACATTCATTTGCTGGAAGGTTCAGATGGAACCCAGGGTTTTATTCATTAAGATCAAACTCTATTTTTGGATCGAAAAGGAGTATCCTTACCGGTTCGTTAAGTATAGTGATACAAAAGGAGATCATTCCATTCTTTTGATCGAGTACAGCAAAACAGACTAACGGAAACAGCGAACAGCAGTCATTGGTTTATCTTCCTTGACTTTGTATAGTCGTTTACTATAATTTTTAGTTCATGATACGATATATTGGCCTTGTCCTATCGATCGTCGCTTCGCTTACAGCACAACGATCCATCACTTTGACGATTCCGGTCCATTCAGTTGTGCATACTATCCAATCTGAAAAAGGGTACGTACGGATCAATGCTCCTGCGGGGAGGAAATTTGGTGTCCCGGGTGATCCTGAACTTCCAGCATTTACCTTTACCTACCTTATCCCATACGGTACCCGGGTAAAAGATATAGATATCCAGACGAATGATTGGCATGAAATTGCCACCAACATTCGCATTTATCCAAAGCAGATAGATTACCCGATATATATGACTGGAGCACAAAAAGAGTGGACTGAACCGGTCTATGAAAGGATTCAATCATATCCACAAAGTCCGGTTGTTGCCTGGTCAAACGGTAGCCTGCGTGGATACAGTTGTATGCAAGTATCCATTGTACCTTATAAATACCACCCTGGCTCAGGCAAGTTATTACAATTACGTTCATTGGAGATAGAGTGTATACTTGAAGTATACGATCCACCGGTCTCGCCCGGCATCCAATCGACTCGATCAGATGATATCACGAAGCGAATTGTCGCTGCCTGTGTCAATAATCACAGTGCAGTCAGTTCTCCTCTGTACAAACCGCCATGCACGATAAATGACCGTTTCCATCCGCAGGAGCCGGTTGGAGAACCGGCGCGGAGTACCGCACCAGTCGATCTTCTCATAATCACTGATGACCTGCAATATGATGCCTACTACGAATATGCGCAAATGTCCCGCTTGTTGGGATACAATACAGTAGTTCGCACCCTGACATGGATCCGTCAACGGTACAGTGGAGTTGATGATGCGGAACGTATCCGGTCCTTTATCCGTGCAGCGGTGAATGAGTGGGGAGTGGTGTATGTGCTGCTGGGCGGTGATACTCCCGTGATCCCAACACGCTGGGTACACATGGAACCGCTTTATGACCGATGGCCCGTACATATTGTCAGTGATCTCTATTATGCTGATCTTGATGGTGATTGGAACTTTGATCGTGATAGTAGATTCGGTGAGGTGACCGACTCTCTTGATCTTTTCCCTGATGTCTTTGTCGGGCGGTTGCCGACCAGAACACCTGGCGATGTGAATCTTTATGCAGAAAAATACCAGGCCTATATATTTTCGCCCCCGCATTCTGCGCTTACCCGCGCGCTCTTCATTACCTCTGATTTTGAAGTGACAAATGATGCTTATAACATGGCGAAACGGCTGGCGCAACATTTGCCCACTTGTTTTGATACGGTATTTCTTAATGAACGTCCCCTTTACGAGGTTGTCGACTCTCTGAACAGTGGATTTGGTTTTGTCGCTGGGCTCGGACATGGGGACAATAATAATCTGCGCATCCGTAATAATCCGCGCGCGAATATCTATAATTTCAATTTTGATTCACTCATGAATCAATACTTTTGCGGTATCATGCCGGTGATCACATGTTTTACGAACACCATTCAAACCGACTGCCTTGGTGAACACTGGATACTTAATTCACACGGTGGTGGTATTTCTTATATTGGTCCAACATGTTGCAGTGAGGCTTATCTACACGAGGAATTCACCCGCACTTTGCTGGATTCATTATACCGTATGCCGGTCGGAGCCGCCCAGGCATTATCCAAAGTTCCCTTCATAGCTCAGGCTCAATGGGATAATTGGTACCGATTATACGAGTTCTGTATCATTATGCTCGGAGATCCAACGATCCAGTTATGGGACAGTATTCCCAATCAATGGACGATCGTCAATGTGAGCAAGGATACCGTGGTATGTGGCATAGATAGTATCATAACATACTGTTCGCCAATGGTGCCCTATTATGGAGTATTTGTTAAAGATGAAGAGTTATTTCTCCTCGATTCTACCATGACCGGTATTATGCAGACGGTCCTGAATACTGAAACACCCGGCTATATCCATTATCGTCTGCAGAGTGATGGCTTTATCCCATATCAAGGTTCTTTGTATGTATGTCCTGGTGAACCGAGGCTTTATATCGATCATTATTCCATATCAGACAGTCTGGGTAATAATAACGGTGTGTTGAATCCAGGAGATACCATAGCACTTTGGTTGCATGTTAAGAACAGCGGTGGTGATATTGCCACAAAAGTGAGTGGGCGTATCTCATGTGACGATAGTGATGTGATAATACTTAATGATACTTCCATGTATCCTGACATTGAGAGTAATTCAGTGATCGGAAATAACGTCCCTTTTATGCTTTGGATCACCGATTCGGTACCGGATGCTTATGCATTTGATATTGACCTCACGATAAATTTTCAAAGTACTCTGAGTGCTGATTTTTTCAGTGTTGAAGACAGCATACAGCTGGTATGTGCTTCGTCGGTTCTGGAGCACTTCAGTCAGAATGTTTCCGCGAGCATGTCCCTGGACTCGATAGTATACGATATCTCGGTTGAGATCAGAAATACTGGCCATGCTACTGCAGAAAATATTCATGCTTGCATTCGATCACTTAGCGACAGCATAGTGATCATAGACAGCTCGATCAATATTGCACAGATCCCGGCGAATCGGATCGTCTCATCCGGGGCGGATGTTTTCCAGGTGCAAAGAACAGATACTGCCACACCCATTCATTATTACTATTCTTTGTATGAGGACAATGAATTGATCAATACGACTCAGATCGTGATAGATACACCCGATGTGCCTGCTTTTGTAACCAGCATTCCCTGTGGGAACGCGATCCAGATAGGGTGGCAACCGGTATCCGGGATATGCGGGTATCGTATATTCCGCTCAAACGATCCGGATAGTGGTTATGTTCTTCTTACCGAGGATTTGATCGGGGTATGTCACTATGAAGACTTTACTGCACAGTCAGGGCAGCAGTATTTTTACCGGGTCGTTGCAATCGATCAGTGGATGAATCAGGGGGATCTTTCAAATTATAGTACCGGCAGTCTTTCACCGGCGCATGCACCGGGGTGGCCGCAGCCGGTGTATGACTATTTGTTCTCATCGTGCACGATCGGGGATCTGGATCCTTTTTATCCGGGATATGAGATCGTCGTATGCGGGAAGGATGGCAGGGTGTATGCATGGCATTACGATGGTTCTCCGGTCTGCGATCAAAGTGTAATTTTCGATATATCGCCGACACAGGTGTGGACATCACCAGCGATCGGTGATATTGATAATGAAGGGACAAGCGAGATCGTTTTTGGTGTGCGGCGTTCTGTAGACAATTTATACGTCATCACGCGAGACGGGCAGTGCATGTATGGATGGCCGATAACCGTACCCGGACAGATAATAGGGTCCCCGGTTCTTGCAGATCTTGATCAGAATGGGGATCTCGAGATCATTATATGGACCGTGCAGGCAGATATATACGTTTTCGATCATACCGGGCAGGGATTTTTCTCTCCAACCGGGATACTTAAAGATCTACCAGGGATAGCTTTTGGTTCGGTGTCAGTGGGTGATATCGATCAGGATGGGAATTTAGAGATAGTATGTGCTGGCGGGAGCAGTGGTGATTCCCTTTATGTATGGGATGATCAAGGTCAGCCTGAAACACCTTTTCCCATCCATATTCAGTCAGGAGGTTTGACCTATTCTACTGTTCTAGGGGATATCTGCGGTGATGATCGGCTTGAGATACTTTTTTATGCTGATAATTCAGAAGGAGTGTATGCGGTTGATGCGGATGGTGTGGTATTGTGGTTCACAATGCTCGATAATGTCGCTGATATCGAAGGCAGTCCGGTGATCGGGGATATGACTGGGGATGGACACCCGGAGATCCTGTGCGGTTATCAAACAGGATTTACGATCCTTGATTCTCTCGGTATTATGTTGACTGGATTCCCGGATACAGTACATGATGCGAAACTGGTGGTAGTCGCCGATGTTGACAATAACGGTGCTGGAAATGCGATCGTTGGTTCAGTCGACTGGAATGTATATACATATACCAGTAAAAATGTACAGGTACCCGGCTTTCCCATATTTCTTAACAATCGTATCGAATCCTCACCCGGAATTTATGATATTGACAACGATGGTCGGTTGGAACTCATGATCGGGGGAAACGGTTTATTGTTCCATGTATATGATCTACACGCGACTGAATTTGACTGGCCGTTATTCCGCTATGATCAGTATAATTCTGGTACCTATAGGTCCGGGAATCTTCTATCATTAAAATCGTCCGATCTTAACAGTGAAAGCAGATCACCTCGGTTGACTGTATCACCGACCGTCTTCTCTGACCGATTGATGGTAACTATTCCCGCCGAGTGTATGGCAAAAGGTGGTTTGGAGCAAAAACTGACTATTTATGATATCTGCGGAAGATCGGTCACAACGATTCGCATTCCATATCGCTACCCGGAGGTGGATGTATCATGGGGAGGATATGATATTAGAGGAGAACCGGTTGCTGCTGGGGTCTATTTCATCACATTCAATTCAGGAGAGCGGTCATACACGACCAAAGTCATTAAGATCAAGTAGTTCGGCTGGTATTCTTACCGTCTGAAAACCGTAATTTCAGGTTCGAATCCAAGCTGCCAGCATTGTTGCACCACCATAGGTGAGGCATCCAGAGGAACAAGATAGATCTCATATGCTTGCCTACCAGTACGTAATGGATTATAGAAATCTTTGTCATATAAAGGTGCATCATCGAATTCCGTTCTCCACACGAGGGACATCTGATCGAACAGGTTCTTGAATTTTCCCTTAATTGAATCATTGATCGTGGCATGTACATATACCAGAGATGTCTCCTCATTTAACTGATTATTGGATCGCTTCATGATCTCTTTACTGCGCATGAAGACGGGAAATCGCTTTCCCAGCGTGGTCCATTGATGGTCTTCAGGTACCATGATATTACCCGGCAGATAAAAAGCCACATTCGGCGGAACCGCAGCATACATATGGTAACATTCATTTTCAGAACATATTCTATCAGCCTGATCGCCAACATCACGCGGCACTGAAGTGGAATAGACGATCGTGGTAAAACTAAGAGCGAGGCCGGTTACAACGCTAGCGGCAAGAACAAGAAGTTGGTATCTTTTTGTCACTGCGATGAACCGTGAAGCGAGTATCGCAGCGATTGGGATGATCGGAAGTGCAAGTCTCATAAATGGATGATAAAAACCGACCAGTAAAAAATATGTACCGGCAATTATTGCCAGCCCGGAAATGCAGCGCCTGAACCTGACAAATATGAGACATATAATTCCCAGAATGAAAACAATCGGAGCATAGACAATATAATAATGTAAGTATTTGATATGGTTGAATCCTAACAAGTACTCATGACGAAGCGAGATCGTAGTTGGCTTGACAAGGGTGATGAAAAGTATCAGGTAGGGGAGGAAGAGGACGATCGGAGCGAGTATAGAAATAAGAAACCATGGTTTTGTTAATTTTTTCCTGTTCAGTAATCCGATGATTATGAAAGCACCAAGCAGTGGTGCTGCAGAATATTTTGTATAGAGAGCCAGAGTGGTAAAGATCCCGGCAATTATGAAATCGCGTGAACGATCTTTATCTATCCCCTTAAGGAAAAAGTAGACTGCACTGATGAACAGGAACAGGAATGTTGCATCGCTCAAGCCGGAACGGGAAAAAAATACAACTAACTCGGTTGAGAGCATGAGTAACATCGCGAAAATCGCCTCTTTCTTAGAGAGGAATGATACGGATATCCCATACACGACATAGAGCGTTAAGCACATGAAGATGGTTGATAGCAGAGGGAGAACATACCATTGAGGGCCGATAAGCGCAAAGATAGCTGCAATGATAAATTGAAAAAAGGGCGGGGTCTGAAAATTAAAAGGTTTGCCCTGTGAACCGATAGAGGAGAACCATTGTCCCTGTAAAGCGAAAACGCCCTCATCCCAGTCAATAAGTGATGTATTCCAGATTGTAAATATGCAAAAAAGGAATAAAACAGAAACAATGATGTGGTGTCCGTAGGATCTTCTCGGTACGGTCGTTTGCATGTCCGTCAACTCCCGTCAAGCAGAGATATATGTATCCTCAGGAGTATATCTGCAGGATTAAGGCTTTTTCCGCCAGTACAGGATGCGTCCACAATTTGGGCAGGTAAGGAATTCCTTCTGTCGGCTAATGAGCTCGGTCGGGAGTTTTTGAAAACACCCGAAACAAAATCCATTGTCCACCGGTGCGATCGCGCGCTGATATCTTTTTTTCAGTCGTTCATACATATCAGCTACTTCCGGTGGTAACTTCCTAAGGAGCTCGTTGCGGGCCCTGGTCAGCGATAGGTGTTCCTCTTTTTCTATCGTGAAACCGATATCTTGATATTCTGGTGCTTCCATATCTTCAAGCAGGTTATCAAGATCGAACAGAAATTTAAGATGCATTTCAACATGTTCTAATGTCATTTTATTTCCTTTTTCGCAGATCCTTTTCGATCTCATCGATCAATTGAATGAATTCTTCAGATGTTTTAGGTTTATTAACAGCCTTTGCTTTAGTTAGCTCCTTGGCGATCTGGACGATCTTACCCAGGGTAAGCAGGTATTGATTACCAGGATCTTGAGGTGGTGCTATTATAAGAAAGATAAGCGAGACCGGTTTTTTATCTATTGCATTGAAATTTATCGGTTTTGTTGTACGCCCGATCGCGATCTCGAGTTTATCAACCGCAAGAGAACGGCAATGGGGAATAGCAATGCTCTTGCCGATACCCGTAGAACCCAATTCTTCACGCTTTAGTAGTGTTGATACGATCAATTCAGCATCTGCCCCCGTTTTTATCGAATAGACAAGGTCTTCGATTACTTTGTCCTTTTTCCCCGGTTTAAGTGACAGGTTTATCCTGTCCTTTGATAAGAGACTTGAAACGTTCATTAAACCTCCTTATAAATGAATCACGCGACTACATTTTCTCTGGGCACGATACACCCAGGATTGTAAGTCCTTCTTTGATCACCTGTGCTGCCTTTTCGATCAGCGCAAGGCGAGCTTTTGTTAAAGGTAGATCATCCTCATTGATGACCCGTTGCTTCTGGTAAAAGTAATGGAAGATACGTGCTACGTCAAGAAGATAATAAGTGAGCATATAAGGCTCAAGGTGATGGACTGCATCCTCGAGGATTTCTGGAAATTTAAGCAATACTCTGGTAAGATCGAGTTCCTCAGTTTCTTTGATAAGGAGGTGATCGAAATTCTCAGCAAGAGGTATTCCCTGTTCCTCTGCCCGGTGTATGATGCTATGGATCCGGGCATGAGCGTACTGAACGTAATAAACAGGATTTTCATCGGACTGTTGTTGTGCCAGATCAAGATCAAAATCAAGGTGCTGGGAATTGGAGCGCATGAGCAGGAAGAACCTCACGACATCCCTGGGGACCTGATTCAGCAGATCGTCCAGTGTCTCCAGAGTCCCGGCGCGTTTACTCATTTTCAGGATCTCCCCGCCTTTTTTCAGATTCACCTGCTGCACGATAATGACCTGGAGAATATCAACCGGGTTGCCTAATGCCTGTAAACTGCTTTGCATGCTTTTTGCCTGTGCCTGGTGATCAGGACCGAGGATATCAATAAGTCGGGTGTAACCCCGCTTGATCTTATCAAAATGATATCCAATATCAGGGAGAAGATATGTATGACGTTCATCGGAAGTAATGATCACCCGATCATCCAGGTCACCGAATTCACTTGTTTTAAGCCAGACCGCTCCATCCTGTTCGTACACCAATTCCTTTGATTTCAAACTGTTCAAAACACGATCGACCATTCCTTTATCGTAAATCGAAGATTCACGAGTCCACTGATCGAACTCTACGCCGAAATGTTCCAATGTCTTCTTATGTTGTTCGATGAAAAATGAAACACTGAAATCCCGCAGGTCATCAAGCCCTTTTATTCCTTGTGCCTGTGCAGCACGTGCAACATCGATCAGGTATGTTCCTTTATAACCATCTTCTGGTATCTCCGCTGAACCACCTGCGAGTTCGATCATCCGTTGTTCGACTGAGTCGGCAAGTAACTGGATCTGCCTGCCCCCATCATTTACATAATATTCTGCATGGGCTTGAAATCCCATTTTATTGAGCAGTCGGACAAGTGAATCACCGACTGCAGCAGCGCGGGCGCTAACGATGTTGAGCGGACCTGTGGGATTCGCGCTGACAAACTCTACCAGGATTTTTATCTTATTGCCAATATTGAATGGATCCTCGGTGTGAAAAAGTGTATCAAGCATATAATCACGATCGATAGAGAAATTTATAAAGGCTGGTTTCAAAACGGTTATTTTTTCGATCATGGGATCTTTGATACGTGCTGCGATCTCTTCAGCAACTTGATACGGTGGTTTATTCTGCTGCGCTGCTATCTTGAAAGCGATGTTCGTTGCATAATCTCCGGACTTGTCTTTCGGTACATAATCAATAATAATGTTTTCATCAGGAAACAGATTTTTAAGCAGTGTTTGCAGGGCGCGTCTAATCATACGAGTAATCCAGTTGAGGAGCATCTCCCCAGAGGCGTTCCAGACCGTAAAACAGTCTGGTTTCTTCGACGAAAACGTGGACGATCACATCAACATAATCCAGCAGAATCCATGTTGCTGCCTCATAGCCTTCAATATGATTGGGTTTTTCGTGGTCTGCCAGTGATCCTGCGATCGTCCGGGCATGGATCTCGGAAAGACCATTTGCGACCACGAAATAATCGGTGATCGGTGATATCCCGCGCAGATCGAATATGATGATCTTGGATCCCTTTTTTTCATCGATCACGCGAGCAAGCTCGCGAGCAAGGACAGCTCCATTTTTTCCTGCGACCTTGTTTTTTTTAGAACTCTTCGTCGATATCTTTAAAGATTTTTTCATAATCTTTTCCAATGATCACAGTAACTTCGAGGTACATGGCGGGATCTATATCCTTTCCTATGTTATGGCAGCCGATGCGCTGGGCAAAGTAACGGGCATTCGCCATGCTTTCATCGCTTCTTTCAAGAACAACCGTTTCCTCAAAGTTAGCCTCATCGGTATTCCCGATCGTTACCACATTGAACCCCTGTTTCCTGAGCAGGTTGGTCACTTTAAGGGCAAGACGGTTGACACCACAACCATTTAAAACTTCAACGCGGATATTACTGTTTTCCCGGTATATTTCATCCGGGTCCTGCCGCAGGTGCCGGTACAGGATCGAAACAAGAAATGCGCCAAGAACTGAGATCATGATATAAATAATGATCCTGCTGATCGTACTGGGGCGTTTTTTTTCTTTTTTATCCTCAGACATGCTTAGGCGCCGGGCGTTTCCTGTTGTTTTTTATCCATGAACCTTCTGTGTTTTACGATTTTTTGAACCGCAACCAGCTGTCTTTTCGTATTGATGCCTTGTACCTGATCATCATCCGTGATCTTTACTCCGATAACCCGTTTTTTGCGCTTCAATAAAAGGTGCACGACATCTGTCAAATACAATTCCTTTTGGTCATTGTTTGTTGAGATCCTGCCCAGTGAATTGAGAAACATCGTCTTTTTCCCGTAATATACACCCACATTGATCTCGCGTATCCTGCGCTGTTGGGCAGTCGCATCACGGTGTTCTACTATGGCAGTAACATTGTTTTTCTTTCTGATAACCCGTCCATAACCGAAAGGATCCTTCATATCACACGAGAGGAAGGTGAGGTCCGCATTTTTTTTTTGATGGCTCTGTATGATCTTCTGTATCGTGTCATGTTGCAGTAATGGTATGTCACCATTGAGCACTAGGATGTTGCGATGTTTCGCTTTTTGAATACCATGTTGTGCCGCATCCCCAGTACCCAGGGGAACAGGTTGTCTGGCATATACGACCGAGCGTTTGAATATCTTTTTTACCCTGTCTGCCTGTTTACCGACGACGAGCACGACTTCGCTGCTCCCTGCCAGTTGTGCGGTCTCGACGACAAAAGAGAGCATCGGTTTCCCGAGTATTTCATGGAGAACCTTGATTTTCGGTGAATGCATGCGTTTGCCAATACCTGCTGCGAGTATCACGGTACTGAATTTTGTCGTGGACAGAGGTGATTTACCTGCGGTCACGCCTAACTATAGTCAATAATAAAATGGTGTCAAGGGGATGAAAGTATTGATTTTTCAAATCTTTCGGTTATTTCAAATACACTATTTTTTTAGTCGTCACCTGATCACCGGCTTGCAGGCGCAGGAAGTACACTCCGCTGGGCACGGATTGTCCTTTGTCATCCCTGCCGTTCCAGAACACGGTCTTGGTGCCGGGGGGGATTGCACGACCATCGATAATCGTGCGGACAATCCGACCAGCACTATCATAGATTTTGAATTGTATGGACGATAAAAGATTATTTGAGAATGTTATCGGCACAGGACTTTTCACTGGATTAATGAGAGGATTGATAAGTAATGCGGTTGGCAGATGTCTGGATGGTTGTTCTTCAGTGCCGCCCCACAAGTTCGAAAATTTCTCATGACTGTTCAGAAATATACCATTATAACCACCTGGTACGAAAATCTGCCAATAGTTCGGCAAATAAATCAAAGCCAACGGAGCCACATTAGCCATCGGAGTTGGCTTTGGACATTCCCAATCATACCAGAAATCGCCATTTGGATCATAGGTCCACACATCGTTATATGGACCATATTGTCCGTTGATTAACCATAGCCACCATCCATCTTGCGTATAAGGGACACGGTAACGACCTGTCGTCATTCCAGGGATCGTCTGCCAGTTACCCCACGTGATCTGGGTTGGATCATCTGTATCAATAATACCGACAATATAGTCATTGCCATACGTACCATCCTGTTTATATCCGCAAGCACCAACTGCGTATTTCTCCCATGACCACCAGTCGACAACTGCGAATGCTGCTGCACCACGTGCAGTACCTGGAAAAGTTGTGCCAGTTGACCAGGTGTCGAGTTCCGTATCATACACATAGACCTCATTGGTCGGGGTTATTGCCCAGTTGCCATTGCCAAAGGTGATAATGTAGCGGTTCATATAAACTGCAGCAGCATGGTCAAGGAGACCGGTCGGTGCATCCGCGCCTTGTGTCCACTGGTCATTCACAGGATCGTATATATGGACACGACGAAGAGGATTTGGCCAGGATACGGTACCTCCAATGCAGTAGATTTTTCCATTAACGGCATTCGCGGTGCCATAGGACCCTGCGCCAAATGGATTTACTGTTGCGCTGGGTGTCCAGGTATTGGTATTGATGTTGTACAAATCGCAATCGGGAATGAATCCGCTCGTGGTCTGAATGTTCATCATCCAGTACGAAGTGTCGTTTGTTGCCGCGCAAGAATGTCCTGAGCTCGCATGGGGTATCTCGGGTGGATTAAGCACCTCCCAGAAATGAGTTACCGTAGTAATAGTGGCATAGGCAGTATCATTACTGGGATTCTCATCGTTAGGGAGCGCTGTCCAACAGGCGACTGTATAAATAAGACCAGCATTTTGTGGGGCTGTCCATGGAGGGAGCGTAATTACTGTGTCCTGTCCTACCGCAAGAAAAACACTATCAATTGTCTCTTGATATACAATCGTTCCTGAAGAATCGATCATAAACTCTACAGGGAACGTCTCATCACTTGAACCGAAATTTCGTATCAATGCTTCGCAATCATAGCAGCTATTCGGAAACACCTGCGAGGGCGGCGACGTGATCGCAACACACCCGACATCATGCGTCGGACCGCCGCCCGTCGTACCGAGGATCACAAAACCAGCTTCGTTCGGTGAACCGAATACGGTCGAGGCAGTGACCCAGTTCGGATATCCCAACACTTGGCTACGGAAATACGCTTCCTGACTGTTACCGATCCCTGGTTCGCCAACGATACCAGTCATTCCATTAACGGTAAATACGTTGGACGGCTGTATTTCAAACCACTGTAAACCAGGGTCGATGTTAAGAACACCTGAGGTGTAGCACTCAAGACGCCAGCGTTCATCTGTGACATACTCGAACACCGCATAATTTCCCTGCTCGATCACGACCTCCTGGTACGGATCATCGGCCGGCTGACCACTGTTGTCGTCATACATGACCATGTGGATGTTCGGAACCAATGTCCAGGTCATAAAGCCACTCCAGCACCACCACCAGGAAATAACCGTATCAACATTCCAGTAGTTTGCCGGATTGATATCGTCTGTGACATCAGCCTCGAACGGATACACACTATCGAGCTGGCATACCATATTGGATGCATTGATTGTGTCGGGGATGGCGGAATACAGAACAGCTCGGCTGTCCCATACCCGGGTCGGACCGTATAATACACTACCTCTCGGGGCAGGATTCATAATCTCGAACCTCTGATTGCGAAAATCTGAGAGATCACGCTCTGAGAACAGTACAGTACTAAGCGATATGATCACAACGACATATTTATACATGCACTCTCCTTCTACGTATTTCATTATAATAAGGAGGAATATAGTTGTCAAGGTAACAAAAAGGGACCTCATCTGAGGTCCCTTTTGAATGAAAAGTTATCTTACCGTACAATGATCATGCGTACAGTTTGTACATCAGTGTCTGCAGCCATATGTACGAAATACACACCTGCTGGTAGATCTGCTTTCCAGTTCAGTGTATGATGACCGGTAGTCTGGTATTGATCGAACATTGTACTCTGGTACCTACCATCTGCACCGTACACTGTAATTCCCACCTGAGATGGTTGTACAAGTGTATAGCTCAGAGTTGCGGTGTTCGTCACGGGGTTCGGGCTGATCGAGAGGGTTTGGATAATGGTTTCATGACCATATTCTCCGATACCGACAACCTCGGTATTCTCGTACATCTCGATATAGCCGTCATAACCACTAACGATGATGTCATAATCACCATCCCCATACCAGTCGACCATTCCAAAGCGCGCACCGTAGTAGGCATCGATCGGTTGACCGCTCTCCATTTTCAATGTATCATACCCGGCAAATGCGGGATTGGCGTTCGTTCCTATATTCCTGTAGAAGAAAATGTAACCGTAACTCTCTCCGACCAGGAGATCTTTTACGCCATCACGGTCAAGATCGAAAATCCGTGGATCCGCCCGGTAGTGGTAAATATCGCTGCCGCTTGATTCAATGACGGTGTAGGTGGTGAATACAGGATTATCATTCGTCCCCTGATTCAGGTACACCCGAATATTACCGGTGTTGGGGGAGACGTACGTTTGTTCCCCAACGATCAAGTCTTTTTTTCCATCCTCATTCCAGTCGTTGATCTCGGGATTGCTGTTGTAGTTTACCTTAAGATTGACACCGCTTATCTTGAGGGTGTCCAGTAATGTAAGACCCCGTCCCTCTTCCACGAATATCTGCAGATAACCATTGCGACAACCAACAATGATGTCTCGCTGGCCATCTTCGTTCCAATCGCAAACTGCGATTGCTGAGCCCTGACATCAAGACGCATACGCAGTTATGAAGGAACCATCTGCCCGCAGGGTATCGTATCCATTGAAAACAGGGTTATTGTTTGTGCCAACATTCTTATAAAACCAGACGTAACCACTATAGAATCGACCCGTGACGATATCTTTCAATCCATCACCGTCCCAGTCATACGCGAGTGGGGCACCGTAATACGATACATCGATCGGTACACCGCCTGATTTGAGGGTTTCTGGAGAAAAGAATGTTGGCGCTTGGGCGTATACTGCACAGAAGAATCCGCACAGCACCATTATACTTATGACATATTTCATATACTATCCTCCTTTAGTTAATTATATATCGCATTTCAGTATTGTCAAGTGATACTTAAGTCTTTCATATAGTTGACAGAGGGATACGTCTGGATATAATTGAGCATTACTAGCCACTAGATATACAATAATGATTTATGCTCGATACGGGAAGGAGGATATGAAGAACGCCGTCATGTGTCTTTTACTCGTTATTATGGGTCTTTCTTTCAGCGAGGAATCGGTCGCTGTATTCACATCGATATCAGGTGAGGTAAGATTGCTCCGGGCGCAGGATAGTATTGCATATCCTGCGGTTATGCTCGATGACCTGTTTACCGGGGATTCAGTATCTATTTCTATTGGGGAAGCAACATTATTATACCGCACCGGTAAGATCATTACCATTAAGGATAGCAGTGCGATCTTAATAACCGAAGAGAGCGATTCAGTACGGGGGATGAGCGGAGATGCAGATCTAAGCGAGGATGTGCGATTTTCGTTATCGCCTTTATTCGAAGTCGGTAAAGGTACCGAGAAAGTCGTTCCGAAATTCGTCTTGCGTGCACCCGAGGATTCTCTCATGATACCTTTAACAATATATATCCCGGGCAACACAAGTTTGACTACGGCCCGTCCGGATGTTATATGGAGTTTGTACCCGCAAGCAAACTGGTATGCAGTTATTTTTCAGACCAGGGGCGATATTGTGATCAATAATGCAACGACCGATACAGTTATGGAGTATATTGAACAGAACGAAGATCTAAAACCGGGTACGTACCTGGTCCGTGTGCATGCTTTCCATAACAAGGATACACTACAGTCACAACAATGTTTCGTGCGTATCATCGACTCCAGTGAAGTGGAAACGGTCAAAGGTAAGATCACTGTTCTGGACAAAATACAAGCGGATGATTATACCAAGAATTTGCTGAAAGCCCTTGTTTATGAAGATCATTCACTACTGATCCGCGCTGCTGAGTATTATGGTGCAATGAGTTCAATACGACCGGATGATCCTTATACATATAAGGCACTGGCGGATATTTATGGCAAACTGGGTTTGCCTGAGCAAGCAAATGATTACGTTGATAAGTATGAGTTACTGACAACAGACGAATAATGTTCCTTTTTGCCCTGTGTTTTTTTTCTCAAATAAATAATCCAGGAATACGTTTAGCAGATTCTCTTTTCGAGGCTGAAGAGTACTCTGCTGCTCAAGAGATATATTTAAAGAACCTTGCTGACGGTGATCAGGCAGATAGCGGCTGGATCTTCAAGGGATTGGGCAATTGTGCTTTTGTTCAAGGTAGTTTTACTAAAGCGCAGAACCTCTATGTTGATGCCCTTGAGATATTCGAAAAAACCGGTGATAACCGTGGTATGGTGAAGGTGCTTAACAATCTCGGGCAGATTCATGGAGCGCTGGGCGAGCCGGAAAAGGCTATAAAACTCTACGATCAGGCACTGCAATTTTCTGATCGTATCCTGAGCGTCACGAAAGATGATAACGTGGATAGGATCGCTCTGTTAGGTAATACAGGGCAGGCGTTACAGGCATTGCATCAGATCGATGGAGCGAAAGAAAAGTACCTTACTGCAAGCGAAATAGCCAGGTCGATACCGTATGAGAAAGGGATCGCGGATAATTTTTATAATTATGCTGTCCTGCTCCAGGTCAGTGGTGAAGTTGACTCAGCGACAATATTCTATCAGGCTGCATGTTCTATTTATAGTCATTTAGATCAGCTGAAAAGCGCGGCTGATTGTTATCGTGAAATCGGCAATATCTTCCGCGTTATCGGCGATTATTCAACCTCGATCGAATATATCCAGAAAGCACTGGAGATCTTTCGATCATATTATAGCCAGACCAATGAAATGCTCCTGGGTCATGCTGAGTTATTGAATAACCTAAGCCTTGTGTATCTGGAAATAGGAGAATATTCGACGGCGCTTGAAGGCTTCTTAAAAGCACAGAAAAAGTTTGAAAGTATCGGTGATATTGCCGGTGTCGGAGTAACACTCCAGAACCGCGCCGCTGTTTACCTTGAATATGCACTTCATGACAGCGCATACTACGATTCCGCCGGATCAATGTACGATATCGCGGCAAAGTATACCAAGAATCCCGCAGATAAGGCGATACTTTTAAATCACCACGGGATTTTGTCCCGGCGTTTAGGGCATTATCAAGAAGCGGATAACGCCTTTGCCAAAGCCTTGGAACTACTGGATAAAAACGATAAACTGAACCGGATTAAGTTATTAAATAACATGGGTAATAACGCTTTTTCTCAACGAGATTATCAACTTGCATTAGAGTATTATACTGAGGCGTATTCACATGCAATCATTCAGAGCCATAAAACCTGGGAAGCCGCTCTTTTGTCGAATATTGGGATGACTTATCATGCCCTTAAAAAAACGGATGAAGCGATCAAATCCTTGACCCGTGCTGCTTTTATTATTGAAGAGATAAGAGGTTTGATCCTTAGCCAGGAATACCGCTCAGAATATTTTGAAGATAAAGTAGTGATCTATGAAGAGTTGATGAGCATTATGTATGAAAAAGGTGATACAAAACAGACTTTCCTGTATGCTGAACAGGCAAAAGCACGGGCTTTTCTGGATTTGATCGCAGGGGTTGATTTCAGTGAACGACATGATATCAGTCCTGACATCCGTGCATTGATCCAGACCGAACAACGCTTAGAACGAAAGATCGAATATTTGAATGGCGATCCGTCGCAGAATCAGGCTATTTCCGAACTTAAAAAAGTGATCGAACAGTTACAGCATGTGTTTCCGGAATACTATGCCTTGAAAAATATCGTGCCCGCAAGGATCGAGGAAATACAGGGTGTTCTGGACCGTGAAACAGCGGTGATCGAATATTTCATTGGATCCCGCAGCAGTTATATTTTTTCCATCACCGACCGGACCATCACCGTGCATGCTTTAACCGTACATCCTGAAATAATCTACCGGACAGTTGATTCACTCGTTCGTACAATAAGGCGACGCAAGGATTTTTCTGTATACGGAACATGGTTGTTCGACAATTTGATCAAACCGGTGCAGAGCAGCTTAACCGGTAAAAAACGGATCTGTTTCATCCCCCACGGCATTCTCCACCATCTACCCTTTGCCACATTGATAGATGAACAGGATCGATTATTGATCGAACAGTTTAATATCTTCTATGCACCCTCAGCATCGGTCTTTGCACTCGTGCATGAGAGAGGTCACACCCTTAAGCAAGGGGTGGTTATATTCGCAAAATCAGATTTCAGCGATCACGAACAATGGCAGAATATGCCTTTACCCGGTACACAAATAGAAAAAGACTCACTCGTTTCGAGCGGAGGCTTTAACAGCATACGCATATATGCAGATTCGGAGGGTCCTGCATTTCAGCCCACTGAGGCAAATATAAAAGCTGTCACTCAAGATTTTGACATTATCCATTGTGCGACGCACGGACAACTTATATACGATTCGCCCATGGATTCAAAGATCGTGCTGTCTGCGGGAGATGAAGAGGATGGTAATCTTACGGTTCGGGAGATATTCAATATGGACTTTAATGCATACCTTGTTACATTGTCCGCGTGCGAAACCGGGAAACTTCGTGGTTTCAATGAACGTACCAGGTACTCGGCGGGTGATGATCTGACCGGTCTGACACGTGCATTCCTGTATGCTGGAGCCTCATCAGTAGTTGCCTCGCTGTGGAAGGTGCATGACCTCTCAACTGCCTTGATGATGACGCGCTTCTACAAGAACCTCGGATCCATGGACAAGGTGGAAGCATTGTGTGAAGCACAACGCTGGTTGCTCCATAGTGACGAACTTTATTATTTCAACAAGCCATTCTTCTGGGCACCATTTGTCGTGTTTGGAGATTGGCAATAAATCAGCTCAGTTATTTTAACGCTAACCAAAAAGGAGGTATTATGAAATCATGGATGCGATCCATGACCGTTCTGTTGATTGCTATGCTGATAATCCCCGGCATTGTAATGGCTGAAGAGATGAAAGATGCTCCGGTGAAAAAAGAGGTTGTTAAGCTTAAGTACGCAAACATCCAGGATGAACTGAATCCCGATTTTGATTTTCTTGCTGATATCGGCGAGTTGATTGATAATGCGCGCTATGAGAAAGATGGGCACGACCTTTTTGCCGCCATGGTGCTTCTCGCGATGGCTGAGAAAGCGACCGGGAAAATCAGTGTTCACATCACTTCAGAAGCACTACTTACGGAGATCGGTGATCTGGCCAAAGGGCAGAAGAACACGGAACTTGCCCAGGCACTGGCTGATTTTTATGCAGGGAAGGGCCTTGGTCAGAACAAAAAGCTTGCCGATGAGTTCGCAAAACTGGCGAAGGAATTCAAAGCCACGGCTTCTGCTACCCGGGGCTATGGTTGGGTTAAGATCGAGAACTACTCATCTTATTTTATTGATGTATACATTGATGATTGGTATCAGGGTCAGGTGAACAGCGGATACTACGCCTATTTCCAGATATGGGAAGGTGAAACCGAACTGTATGCTGAAGCCCCCTATACCGAGCCATATAATTGGTTCTGGGGTCCACGGTGGGTCGACCTTTACGAGGACGAAACCTATACCTGGACGATCACTGATTAACAGGCAATCGGGGCACTGTTTCATGCAGTGCCCCTTTCTATTTATGGGGAGTATATGAGAAGAATTGGGATGAGTTTTTTGATCCTTTGGATCTCCCTTGCAGGAGCACAGCAGGTAGGCCATGGTCCTTCCTTTGTGCTCGCGTTAAGTGAAGAGGCTGCCCGCAAGATCGAAGAGGAAAATGGTCTGGTCAGCGATAAGGAGGATATATGTCAATGATCGTGGGTTTCCTGATTTCTATTGCGGTTCAGGGATCATCCGTGGATATTGCACAGAATTATTTTCTGCGTGGTTCAGAATACGCCGAACACGAGAATTATTCGCAGGCGATCGCTGAATACAACAAAGCGGTTAAGCTCGAACCCACCTATGGGGTCTACCGTTTTGCTCTGGGCAGTGCATATTTTCAAGAACTACAATAGTGCACTTGTTCACCTGCAAAAGGCTGTGCTTTATGATCCTGGCTTCACTGACGTCTATTTTCTGATCGAAGAATGTTATACCCGTCTTAAAACGATCGATCAAGGAATCATATACTTCAAGCAGCAGCGTCAGGAGTATCCTGAGCACATTGATATTATTATCAATCTGGGACATCTTTATTATCAGAATAAAGAGCACAAAGAAGCGATGAGGGAATTCGGTCATGCGCAATTACTTGATCCAACGGATCCAATACCGTATGTCGGGATGGGAGTGGTTGCGCTTTCGCAAGGCGATGATGCTTCGGCCGAGTCATTATTCACAAGCGCCCTGGCGATCGATTCACTCTATCCTGAAGCACACCTTTATCTCAGTTTAGTATATGAACGTAATGGAGATTTTGCCCGAGCTGAAAAGGAAAAGGAAACCGCCTTTGTGCTCAAACCATCGCTTGAGAACGTTGATCTCAGTGATGTATTGATGTTACGGGGGGAAAAAGCGGATATCCCATTTATTGTGAGCTCCCTGGATATCATCCTTGAAAAACTGATACGTCCTGAAGTCCGTAAAGTCATGATGGAAGAACGAAAACCCTTTGACCTGAACCTCGGTCTTGGTTTTGCCAACATCAATGATGGGACCTGGTTGTCGCTTTCATCAGATCCTGAGATGGATACTGATTGGATCGGACTGAATCTTTCTTTGAACCTTCTTTTCAACAAGGACGGTGATATTCGCTCCGAGGAATTCGATATTGCGCGGATCGTACAGCGCATTCGAGTAGGACATCCATACCTTCCCCTGCACATCAGTGGTGGTTCAGTGCAGGACTATACCTTCGGTTACGGTTTGATCGTACGCAATTATTTCAACCAGGCGGATGAGAATAATCGTAAGATCGGCACCATGTTTTCTCTTCAGAATGGTACCAACACGATCGGAATACAGGGTTTGGTGAATACGGTCACGTTCGATGAGGTCATGGGTGCACGGGCGTTTCTTGGACGCTGGGCACCCCAACCAGAAGATTTTCTCCAGCGGTTCGAAATAGCCGGAACATTCGTCCAGGATGCTGCCTATGAATTTCAGATCATTGGTGGAGACGTTTTATTCTACATCACTTCTCGCGGCACCTTCCATTTTCTCGTTGCCAGCGAATTTGCCAAGATCCTCGATCATGGTATGGGTAATACAACCGGTCTTTTACTCCACATCGGCGGTGTGTCGAGCCGTGATGTTTCCTTTTCCCTTTTTGGCGGCGGCCTGTTCCTGGGTGAAGATTTCATCCCCGCACCGTTCGATGCGTTCTATGAAAAGAACCGAAAGTTATATGATACAACGCTTACCCGGATGATGTTTCAGGATTACGATAGCAGTACGACCGGGCTTTATGGTATGGGTGGGTTGCAGGTCGGATCGATCGTGAGTATTGCTGCTGACTACCAGAGTATATCAGGTATTCCTGAAAGTAACGTGTTCAGTGCCCGTGCGATCGTCGGTGAAGAAATACCCCATATACGGTTACAGGGATTCTTTTACAAATACAGTTTCGATGATGTCGCAACCCTGTTCACGCTCGATGAAAATACCTATCTGGCCGGTCTTGCTGGTGTCAAACTGAACCGGTTCCTATCACTCAATGTCCTTTTTGAAAATACCTATGTCTGGCAGGAATCGAGCAATACCTATGAAGTGCAGCGGAAATTCTCCCCATTCATTCAGTTCGGAACGACGTTTTGAAAAGACGGCAGGAACGGAATAGTAGGAACTAAGAACTAGGAACCAGGAACTAAGAACTTCTTCTATCCCTTGACAGTTAAAGTATTATGAATATCATTCTACCAGCATGAAGCATACGATACTTTTGTTTTTTTTGTTATTATTATTCATCGGTTGTAATGAACTCCCGCTCGGAGAAGATGAACTGAATGTACGCGGTGATTTCAATGTTCAAGAGGTCGTACTGGAGCGTGACAATTCCCTGACCGAGTTCAATCGTTATTTTACGGTTGGTACATCGCGCAATCTCATGATCGGGAAGAACAATGAATACGAATCACGTATTCTATTGGATTTCTCGTTTCCTGACACCAGTTATTCAGGTCTCGATGAGATAAAGCTGATCCTGAAACGGAATATTATATTTGATAGGGACACGGTCGAATTCAGCGTCCATCTTCTTTCCGGTTCGTTTGATGAAAGCACGGCAAATTGGTATCAACGCACAAGTAATGAATGGTGGGACAGTGCTGGCGGTGATTTCACGCTTGATTCCCTCTGTCTGGTCACTGCTGTACACGACTCGATCGTGATCCATTTCAACTACAATGAACTTGAAGCGATCCAGGCAGCCGAAGGGATCATTCTTGTACCGCAGGATACCGGTTTTGTGTATTTCAATGCAAGGGAAAGCGGGGTATATCCAGAGTTCATTATCGTAAAAAATGATGATGAGACTTCATTCACGCTCGAGGGAGATTGCAGTATCATAACTGGGCCTGAACCATTTTATATCGAGAACTGGATCGGATCGGGATTTCCTCTGCGTAATTACGTAAAATTCCATTTTGACCCGATCCTGCAGGATAAGAAGGCGATATATGCGGAACTGACATTTGCCGTCACTCAGGGATTTGCTTATCGCGATACGATCGAGGTTGGTGTCAGACAATTGCTTGAACCATTCGATGACTTTAATACTTCGATTGGACCGTATATTGCCCTTGATCAATATGATCGCGATGATACGCTTATCAGCCTTGATATTGTCAAACATATCCAACATCTTATCGATCATCCAGATTCGAATTTCGGTGTATTTGTCATCCTTGCACCGGAAAACTATGATATTGCTCGGCTAAGGATACAAGATCAATCCCATACACTGAAAGTAGGGTATATTGATCCACCAGACGAACGGTAGGAGAGATTAATGTCGGTAATCATCATACTTTTAACGAGTGCATCGCTTTTTTCCATTGATGGTCTGGGCCAGGATATGAGTGTTTTTCAAAAACCTTATCTGTATATTGGTAAATACGCACGCATAGAATTCGTTGTTCGTCCTGAATGGACCATGCTTTACACCGACGGTGATGTCCGCTCGATCTTCTGGTCCAATCCTTTTCACTTTTTTTTGACCGCACCGGTTTACCGGGGATTTGGCGTGGGCGTGGGCAATCAAGAACGCTATAACCAGAATGTCGATGTGTTCCTTGAAAACGATGATCTGCAGCTGCATATGACAAGTCGCGGCGGGGTAGAAGAAGTTTTTGGCACGATCGGGTATCGTACGAAACTAGGTGAGATAGTTATTCAGGGATCATATTTATTCGGTAAATCGTCTGAAACATGGAATTACTTGATCCAGAACTATAACCTGGTTGATACCCTTTTGTATTCGTATACCGGGCACATATTCTGTACTGGCATTTATTCAAAATATCTTTATGTCTATTATGAAACGTTCGGATCCCTGGATATGACCAAATCATCAATGGATACTTCTTTTACACTGCCCAACCGGATCGGCGCAGGCGTGCATACAATGTTTGCCAATGGACGTATCTCAGCCGGATATGAATACTCCTGGTGGGAGCCTCAATACGATTTTAAGAATGTCCATCGTTTTCAGCTCGAATATGACCAGAAAAAGTATAGTATCGGCTATACCTATAAACCATGGTATCTTGAGCGGGTGCAGGAACATGGCCTGGATGTATCATACAAAGTCCCTTTGCCGAATCTCGGGACAATGAGGGTGCACCTTGAATTGGCTTATCGGGAAACTGATAATGTCCAGGAATTCCTGATCGCCCCGCAGATCGAACTTTCGATCCGTGAACTTTTTGCCCGACGACGGAAATAAAAGCCAGGCCATACAATGGTCGGGAACAGTTGTAAATAAGGCGCAAGTAATATACAATAATAAAGATAATGGTCAAAACGAACTGAACGTATGTTGTTTTCATTAGAATGAAACAGAAGATCCTTTTACTCGATGACGAAGAAAGCTTGATCAAGTGGCTTTCCTATGCACTTGAGCAAAAGGGGTATAGTGTTTTCGCAACCACTGAACCCGATCATGCCCTCAGCAAGCTAAAAAATGAACACTTTGACGGTATTATCAGTGATATTAAAATGCCGGGGATCGACGGTTTTGAATTCCTCAAGCAGGTGAGGAATATATATCCCCGGGTTCCGGTTATCTTCATTACTGCCTATGGATCGATCGAATCTGCGATCACGGCGCTGCGCGATAAAGCCAGCGATTACATTCTCAAACCCTTTTCGATCGAAGAAATGACGCTGCGCCTGCGGGAAAACCTTGGAAAAGATAAAAAGATCCAGCAGACGATCATCGGCATCAGCAAACAGATCCTGGAGGTCCTTGGCCTGGTGAATAAGATCGCTACCACTGATACGACCATCCTCGTACTCGGTGAATCCGGTACCGGCAAAGAATTGATCGCGCGCGAGATCCACAAACGTTCAAACCGTGCTCAACACAAATTCGTCAGTATCTCCTGTGCTGCTTTGCCCGAGACATTGCTTGAGAGTGAATTGTTCGGCTATAAAAAAGGAGCCTTTACTGGAGCCCATGCTGATAAGGATGGATTATTTAAATTCGCGGACAAAGGTACGTTTTTCTTGGATGAGATCGGTGATGCGCCGACCGCAATACAAATGAAACTCCTTCGATTTCTTGAAGAAAAGACGATAACTCCATTGGGGTCGACCCAGGAGCAAAAAGTGGATGTCCGCTTGATCGCAGCAACGAACAAGGATCTCAAAGCAGAGGTGCAAAAAGGCGCATTCCGCGAAGATCTGTATTATCGTTTGAATGTTATTCCCGTCTCTTTACCACCTTTGCGTCAGCGCACCCATGATATAGAATTGCTTGCGGCATTCTTCCTTGAATCAGTATGTAGCCGGGAGAATCTGGGGGAGAGGAAGCTGTCGGAAAACACGCTGGATTTTATGAAAAAATATCCATGGCCCGGTAATATAAGGGAATTAAAGCATATTATCGAGCGGGCTGCCATCCTGAGTGAATCCTATTATATTGAGGTTGAACATCTCGGATTACCCGGTTTGATCCAGGGTACTTCAAAAAGTCTTGATCAACTCCAGGAAGAAGAAATCCGCTCCGTGCTCGCTGATTACGGAGGGAACGTTACGAAAGCGGCCAGAGCACTTGGCGTTGGAAGGGCGACATTGTACAGAAAGCTAAATTTATACGATAAAAAAGGAAAAAAGAAAAAAAGAGGCAAAAAAAATTAATCTGATTAGGAGTATAATACCTTTACTTTTCGAGACTTAAGTGTCTCAAAATGAGACAAGATTAACAATTTGAGACAAACGCTAAGAAGAAATCTACGAAAAATGAAGACTTAATTTGCTAAAACCTGGCATGAGTATTGCATATTATATAGGTGCTGATCTTTGAAAACACATCTGTTGACAAATCCTTATAAATGATTAGGATTTAAAAGGCTTTAATAAAATACGGATTGTGCCTGAAAGCCTAAAGGTGTTCCGGGTTACTTGGTTAACCGCTCATACGCTCAGGCGCAGGGAAAATGTGATAAGCATCAAATGAAAATTTGATAGTATTTTGACCAACTAAGGAGGTTAGCGATGAGAAAAGGTTTTACTCTTATCGAACTCATGGTCGTGGTCGTGATCATCGGTATTCTTGCCGCGATCGCCATCCCGAATTTCATGAGAATGCAGCAGAGGGCAAAAGAGTCCTCAGTAAAAAACAATATGCACACGCTTCAGCTCGCAATTGAAGATTTTTCAACCCTGAATGCGGGTGCGTATGCAAGTGATTACGGTGATATTACATCAGAGACACTCGAAACATTGCTGTCGCTGTTACCGGGCGCCGTGCATCCAAGAAATCCATTCACTGGAATAGCAACAGTTCCAGCCGGTTCTTTTGTCAATGCAGATCCGAAGATCGCTGGATTTGTCGCGGATCTTGGCCTGGGTGTGTACCAGTACGGTACCGATGCAAGCGGCATTGGTACACCTGATGCGCAGAGATATGCGATCCATGGTGGCGATTCCGATGATGCCAATGGTGCTAATCTCAGCCTGATCCTTGCTAATTATTAATACGTAAGGACTATAAAAGGACGGTTGGTTTCAACCAGCCGTCCTTTCTTTTTTAGCCCGAGAGGACAATGAATAAAATTCACCCCAGAGGTTTCACGCTGATCGAACTCATGACCGTGGTCGTGATCATCGGTATTCTTGCCGCGATCGCGATTCCGAATTTTATCAATATGACGAACCGGGCAAAAGAGGGGTCGGTCAAAAATAATATGCATACCCTGCAACTCACGATCGAGAATTTTGCCTGCTTGAGCGACGGACTGTATCCATGCGACAACACCTGTCAGACAACGAGCACCGGGGAAACGCTCGAGGATATCAAACAGGGTGGTGCGGTCAGTCCCTGGTTCACGAATCCGTTTGCCAGCGCACCGACTGTTATCACCTGGTCACCGAACCAGGTGAATCCATGGATCCCTACCAATAATGACCTGCCACGCGGGCAGATCGAGTATTGCAATGACGGTACGGGATCAGGCAATCGTGATGCGACCAAGTACACGATCCATGGAGGAGATGGTGAAAACGGTAATGCACAGAATCTCTTTTTAAAACTGAAGAATTTTTAGATCTATTCCCTGAAACAGAAAAGCGTTTATTTATTTCCCTCACGTGCTTTTTGCCAGAGAAGCAAATCGCGTTTATAGGTTGATACTGCCTTTCCTTTTTCGATTTTGTAATTCTCCCCGTGAGGTTCCCGGGGTACTGAATCGAGGATACCGTATTGCACCAGTTCTTCAAGGTCCATCGGATCCCGGTCAAATTTGTTCTTGAAAACCTCCACCTTATCATTCAGGTACTCGATATCGAGCCGTGATTTGATATCCATAATGTAAAGGCGGGCAATTTCGCGCTCGACCTCATTCTGTGAGGAATTGTACAGGTCGAGCCATAATTCCAGGGCTGATTCCAGATCTCCGATCTTTTTATAGGTGATAAACGCTGCCCAACGTTGGGGCAGGTCCGGTGCATAAGGCTTGCGGGCAGCAAGTTTAAAGTAAACCTGTGCCGTCGTGAAGTCGCGCAGAAATACAAAATGTATGAATCCATAGTAAAATGGTAGCACCCAGGTATCTGGATTATGATACATGCCTTTTCTTATTAATTTCTTCGCCTGATCCGGGTGCTGGGCATCGTGGGTCAAGAGCAGACTTCCGAGCAGGTAAGCCCGAATGAATCTCGGATTAAGGGTGGTAAGGATGTCGAGGATATGATACATGTGGGTATATTTTCTGTCAGTGAGTCGGTGTTCCCCGTAATACTGGATGAATTGGAGCCAGACGATATCCGCCAGCAATGATCGGAATCCGAGCGATAGAACCCGCAAACCATATCCGGACGGAAAATACATGAGTTCTTCTTCCCGTTCCTGGCTGAGGGCCAGGTGATCAAGGCGATAAGCGATATTTACCAGAATACCGACAAGGATAACAGTAATTATCAGACGTTTGAACATATTAGTAAATTCTTATCAGGTAAATTCGCGCCGTTCAATAAGTATGGTTGATACGAAGAGTAGAATGACCGTATATACAATCCCATAACATAGCGCGAAGACAATATGATCAGCATAAATCGGCAAGCCATACACGATCGGCAGTTTTAAGTTCAAATATTCCAAATTGGGTATGATATAGTAAATGCCTTTCATAAGGACGCTTAATAAACCCGTGCTCATACTGAATGCGAATGTCCGGATGTCCGGGGCAGCATGACCAACAAGATAAAAAATTATCCCCATGATCGTCGCAAGAACCGGTGTCGATGAGGATGAAAATACGAATAAGAATCCGAGGATGACAAAAAGTTCGAGCAAGGTTAGGGGCAATACGATAAAAAGCCTGAGTTCTACTACTCCCTCCTGGATATAAATGGTTAATAAATGGATCACAAAAAAGCCGATCTCGATCAGAAGAACAAGCAGGGCAAGGCCGAGGAATTTCCCGAGGACGATCTCACTCCGGCGGATCGGACGGGTTATTACGGTATAGATGGTACGCTCTTTAATATCATGGTAGATAAGACGTGATCCGATCACCAGCACGATCACCATGCCGATAAATGAAGACGCGGCTAGTCCCGTGTCCCGGATAATGTGGGGCATTTCTCCCAGCGCGAAAGGACCGATAAACAACGAGACAATGATCAACCCGACGGCAAAGACCACCAGTACGATGAGGATCCGCTGGCGCAGTGATTCCTTAAGGGTATTCAGGGCGATCGCTTTAATCCTTGTCATGACGTACCTTCACCTGTTCATAGAACCATTGTTCAAGGCTGATCTCATCTGTCTTCACATCCGACTGGAGCAGATCATCGAGAGCGCCGACCTGCAGTATGCGACCGTTCATGATAATCCCAATGCGGTCACATATCTCTTCAGCATCAGGGAGAATATGGGATGAAAAGAAGATCGTCTTGCCCTTTTTCTTTTCGATCATTATCTGATCCTTTATCTCTTTACGTCCGATCGGATCAAGCCCGCTCAGCGGTTCATCGAGGATCAGCAGGTCTGGATCGTTGATCAGTACCTGGGCAAATCCGATCCGCTGGAGCATGCCGCGGGAATAATGACGGAGAGGAACATCTACAGCATCCTTGAGATCCATGAGCGTGAGCAGATCAAAAATGTATTTGCGGTCAATGCCGTACCTGCTTAGTTGCTGATGGAAACGAAGGAATTCATAACCGGTCAGATAATCATAGAAATAGGGTGCCTCGGGCAGGAATCCGATGCGTTTTTTCACCTCGAGAGTATCGACATCCTGGCCGAAAATACGTACTGAACCCCGGGTCGGGCGTATGAGTCCGGTGATGATCTTTATTGTGGTGGTCTTTCCCGCGCCATTCGGGCCGAGAAAGCCAAATACCTCTCCTTTGTTGATCGAAAGGGAAACCCCGTCCAGCACCTTTTTAGGCTGGTGCCAGAAGTGCTTTCGAAAACTGCGGTGAACGTCTTTGATCTCAATAGCAGGATCCATACAGGCCATATTATACGCTATTTAGGGATAATGTAAAGGCACACAACAGGAGCATGAACATCCATCGCCACCTCATCTTCTTGACAAATACCCCATAAATATATACAATGTGATTTCTGAGAAGGAGGTATTAATGAATATACTGCTCTTATTACTAATGGGGTTACCCCAGGATTATGTAAATATGGTACTCAATGATGAGTACACTCAAGCATTGACCTATTGTGAGACTATGATAATCCAGGGAAAGGACACCTATGAATGGACCCTTGAACAGGGAGACCTTTACCTTGATAAACTCAATGATTTTGAAAAAGCGGTCGTTGTGTATCAGCAACTCGTTGATCAATATCCAAAAAAGGGTGGATGGTTGCATTACCGTCTGGCAATCGCCCTGGAAATGGCAGAACAGTATTTGAATTCTGCTAAAGAATATGAAATTGTTGCTACCCAATACCGCCAGGCACCGCTGGATTCTTTCGCGCTCAATGGCGTTGAACGGTGTTTTAAAAAGAACTACCAGGATCCGGTGGCCGTGGTCAATGGTCAGACCGTGACAAGGCTGGAACTGGATGAGTATATGTCGAATCTATCTCCATTTGCTAAAAAGGATCCCCTTGCGGTGCTCGATCAGATGATCCTGCAGATCCTCATCCGCCAGAAAGCCCTTGAATACGGGATTGATACTACCGAAGTTTTCATCCAGTACATGGAGGATACCCGCCGCGGGCAGATGATCGATGAAGTGTACGCGACAGATGTGATGGAGAAAGCAACACCAACTGAAAAGGAAATTAAAAAATACTACAAGAAGAACAAAGAGAATTATCTGGTTAAAGAACAGATACGCGGTAAAGAACTGATCGTTGAATCAGACAGTCTTGCACAAAGTTTAATTGATATATTGGAAAATGATATTGCCAGTTTTGATTCCCTGGCAAAGCAATACTCCACAGCCGGGAACGCTCAGAACGGTGGTTATATGGGTATCGTATTCAAGGGTGTACGACCTGAACCGATCGATAAGGCACTTTTTAAAGCAAAAGTGAATGAGATCATCGGGATCATCGAACATGATAACAAGTTCGGGATTTACATGGTGACCGAACACCGGCCAGCCCGCTACCGTAATCTTGAAGAAGTTCAAAGTCAGATAGAAGCAAACCTCAAGGCAGATAATCTGGCGACGGTTGAAGCAAAACTGCTCAAGGATTTACGCAAGAAAGCCACGATAAAGGTATTTGAAAGTGTGATCCAGGATACCAGCGAAGAGAGCAGATCAAAAGCGGTCGCTCTCGTTAATGACCGAGAAATAAGTAAGGAAGCAGTGCTGGTAAGGAATGAATTGCAGCCACAGTTCGGAAAAGTCGAGGTAGCTCAACCCGAACAGTTCAAGGAATTGCTCAATATCATGATCAACGAAGGTTTGAAGCAGGAGTATGGTGAACGGAACGATTACTATCTCAACGATGGTTATGTGGCGAAGATGATCGAGCAAAGGAATAAGTTTTTAGAAAATGGTCTATACCATAAGATCGTCGTGGAACCGGTGAGTGTTGATTCATCCGAGGTCATTGCTTATTATGATGAACACAAAGAGGAATTCATTATCCCTGAAAGTGTGACCGCAAAGGAGATCATTGTCCATTCAAAAGACCTGGCAAAGGAATTGCGTGCGCAGATCGTTGCCGATCCGGCGCTCTTTGATTCACTCGCAAAAGTGCATTCCAAAACCATCAATGCGAGCCGTGGGGGATTGACCGGTGCATTGCGCCGTGGTATGCGACCCAAGGTTTTCGATGATATTGCATTCAATATCGAGATCGGGAAGATCAGTACGATATTTTCTACGGATGATACCACATTCAGTTTCATTACCGTGATCGAACGTGCACCAACTGATTACCGGTCTTTTGAGGATGTACAGCCGAGTATCGAAACCAATATTTTGCGTCGTAAGCAACGGGCAGCAGCGGATGAGTTTCTTACGGGCATAAACGAGAACGCAGAAATTGAGATACTGCTCAAGACCGAAGATGGATCTTCTGAAGAACCTGAGATACCGGATCAAGAAACACCCGATGTAGAAGAGTAAGCGAATAGATGCCAGAACTGAGAAAGGATCCGGTCCTCGGTCGCTGGGTCATTATTTCCACGGAACGGGCAAAACGACCGAAAGATTTCAAATCTGCTCCAGAAAAGAAAGTGATCACACCGGATGCATGTCCGTTCTGCCCTGGCAATGAGGGCGCGACGCCGCCGGAGATAATGTCTTATCGTAACCAGGGAACACAGCCAAATACAAGTGGTTGGACTTTGCGGGTCATTCCGAATAAATTCCCAGCCCTTTTGATCGAGGGTGAGATCAACCGACGAGGGGAGGGGATATACGATCGGATGAACGGGATCGGTGCGCATGAAGTGGTGATCGAAACCAATGATCATTCAAAAGACCTTTCTGATCTCGACATCGAACAGTTCCGGGATGTGGTTTATTCATACCAGGAGCGTACGCTCGATCTTAAAAAGGATCCGCGTTTGCGGTATGTAATGATTTTCAAAAATTTCGGTGCCGCAGCCGGGGCATCACTTGAACATAATCACTCTCAGATCATCGCAACTCCGATAATTCCCAAGCGGGTAATGGAAGAAATGGATGGAGCCCGTCGCTACTTCGAATATCGAGAGCGCTGTATTTTCTGCGATATCGTCGTGCAGGAAACAAAAGGAAGAAAGCGCCTTATCACCGAGAATAATTCCTTTATCGCGGCATGCCCTTTCGCCCCACGTTTTCCTTTCGAGATCTGGATATTGCCCCGTGTCCACGCCTCAAATTTCGAAGATGCAAAACGACATGAACTCGATGATCTGGCATCGATCCTGAAGGATTGTCTGATACGGTTGAAAAAAGCACTTAATACACCACCGTATAACTATGTTATCCATTCCACGCCAGTCACCTTGAAAGGTATTGATTTTTATCATTACCATATCGAGATCATCCCTGTACTGACGCATATCGCAGGATTTGAATGGGGAACAGGATTCTATATCAATCCAACCGGACCTGAAGAATCAGCCGCCTATCTTAAAAATATCGTGTGAAAGTAGCTTTTGTCGCCTCTGAAGCGGTTCCATATGCCAAAACCGGTGGCCTCGCAGATGTGATCGGATCCTTACCCCATCATATTCAAAAAGCTGGTATCGACATTTCGGTCTTTTTACCCCGATACAAAAAGATTACATCCGGCAAACCGGTCCATTCATTCAACGTAACCCTGTCAGAGTCTTCTTATCAGGTAACCATGATTCAGGATGGACACTTCTTTTTTGTCGACTGCCCGCAATTTTTTGAACGTGATGGTCTCTATGGAACTGCACAGGGGGATCATCCTGATAATCTCGAACGGTTCACGTTGTTCAGTAAAGCCGTGTGTACGTTCCTCAGGGACAGGGATGTTGATATTGTTCATTGTCATGATTGGCAATCGGGTTTGATCCCGTTATTTTTACATGATCAGCAAAGTCCTTTTAAAACCGTCTTCACGATTCATAATCTCGGATACCAGGGACGTTTTCCAAAGGAAAAGTACCGTGTGCTCGGTATCAGTCCTGCATATTTCACACCTGATGGATTAGAGTATTATGGGGATATCAATTGCCTGAAGGCAGGTATTGTATATAGTGATATGGTAACGACCGTATCCGAGAATTATGCACGCGAGATACAGACTCCGGAAATGGGTTTTGGGCTTGAAGGTATTCTTCAAACCCGGGGAAAAGACCTTATCGGGATAGTCAATGGCATCGATTATAACAAATGGGATCCTGGTGAGGACCGCAATCTTTCCTCCCCCTATTGTAACAGATCGGGAAAAGAAGAGAACAAACATCAATTACTGCAGGATTGTGCATTGTGCGATCAAAGACCCTTGATCGGCATGGTTTCTCGTATTGCCAAGCAAAAAGGTTTTGACATTCTGATAAAGGCGTTTGATGAGATCATGTCATATAATGTTATTTTTATCATCCTTGGTCTTGGAGATGAAGCATATCAAAAAAAGCTTGCGGTCTATCAGCGACTCTACCCAAAACGATTCTTCTTGAATCTGAAGTTCGATAACAAACTCGCTCATCGAATATATGCTGCGAGCGATTTTTTCCTTATGCCCTCGCAATACGAGCCCTGTGGTTTAGGGCAATTGATAAGTTTGCGGTACGGTACTGTTCCGATCGTCCGTTATACCGGTGGTTTAGCCGACACAGTGCAGGAATATGATGCAGCCACGGGTAAAGGTAATGGGTTTGGTTTTAGAAAATATACATGCCAGGCTCTTACCACGGCGATCCATCGGGCGATTGACGTATACCAGGATCAAACCGCATTCAGCAGACTCTCAGAGAAATGCATGGGGATGAACTTCTCATGGGCTGAATCAGCCAAAAAGTATGTGAAATTATATGAAAAACTCATATCTGCATAATCATTCGCATTAAACCTTTTGCCCGTATCATCGCGTCAAATACAAATGAAAGGTGATAAAGATGAAGATCTGGTTTCAGCATTTAAAAAAGGCGATGAACAGGCTTTTGAGCGGCTTTTTGAGAAATACCGGATGCCAATATATTCGATTTGCTATCGATTTCTCAGGAACGAGGCTGATGCCCAGGAGGTGGTGCTTGATGTATTCACAAAGATCTTTCATAATATCGGTAAATTCCGCGAAAAATCGAAGTTTTTTACCTGGGCATACCGTATCTCGGTCAATACGTGCATTTCCTACCGACGTGCCCATAAGGTTGTTCACCTTGAGCCAGATCCGAAAAATATCTCCCCTTCAATGGGGGATCGTGTGCGCATGAAAGTAGCGATCGACGATGCCCTGGCGAGCCTGCCAGAGCGCCAGCGCATGTGTTTTGTACTACGTTTTTATCAAGGGTATACCTTTCAGGAAATAGGCGACATCATGGCGATCACCAGCGGTGCCGCCAAGGCAAATCATCACCATGCGATCAAGAAACTCCGAAACTCTCTTAAGGGCTGGTTATGAAGACATGTAAGTGGATCCGCGACGCTATGATCGACCGAATTGAGGGAGAATTATCCAGTACTGATTCCGAGGTGTTCGATATCCATCTTGAGACCTGTTCGGCCTGCCAGCAGGAATTTGCCCGGTATGAGAAGATCTATACGCGCTTGCAGGCAGATGATATGCCGGTACCTGGGGCTTCTTTTTGGGATGCTTTGCTGCTGCGTATCCGGCAGCAACATGTCCCGTTTTATGCGAAAAGTTCCTGGATAGGCCGGTTACTTCCGGTTGCAGTACCGGTCCTCGCGGTAGGCGTCGTCCTGTTTATATTCCTAACCAGACCACCATCTACTATTCAGATGATCGTACCAGTGTCAGAACTGCTCGAGGATGAAGATATTGCTGCGATCACACTCAATGCAATGGTTCATGATGATCTTGTGGAGGATTTTACCATTATTGAGGAATCTTTGCCCTTTGATATCGATGAGGCGTTGAATGAAATGACCTCAGGTGAAAGAGAACTTTTTTTGAAATTGATGACAGAAAGCAATGGGGTGGGTATCTAGTGGATGCTTTATCAGGCAATCGTCAGGAGGTATCATGAAGAAATTATGTGTGGTGTTATTGATCTTCGTTATCACCGGGTTGTATGGAAAACCCGAAAAAGATCCCAGAGAGATCATTGAGAATGTACGTATTTATAGAATGACAAAAGAACTCGATCTTTCTTCTGAACAGGCGATTAGATTCTTTCCTGAGTTGAAAGAGTTCCAGCAGGTGGAACACGTTTTTCAGGACGAAAAAACACGCATTCTTAATGCCCTGCGTGATCGCTTGGAACGCGGGAGCTCCGATCAAGAAATACTATCGCTGCTCGGCGAATATGAAAAGGCTCACCGTGATCGCCTGACGCGACTGATCGAACATACGAAAGAGATGTTCAAGATATTATCGCCGCGACAACAAGCGAAATTTCTGATCTTTCAGGATGATTTCAATCGAGAAATTCGTGAGATGATAAAAAGGATCAAACAAAACAAGGATTTGGAGCCCTAAAGTTTATTTATTGATCCGGCCGCAATTTTTCGAGCATTGCCCGGAAATCATTGTTGACGGCGTCAATAAGTTTAGTCTCCTCGGATGCATTATTGGTTTTTTTATCGATCTCCAGAGAGGTAGCAACTTCTTTAAGAGAGATCGAGTAGTTTATACGATTCCCGAACTTAGTGACCGTGCCACTAAAAAAGTAGTCGCTCGGTAATTCACGCGCGATCGTCATGGCTTGATTATCTTCAAGATTTCGTCCATAACCGCTATTAACGATCTCGCGGCTGATCTCGTTCTTTTGCACTATGTCGTATTGCTTGGTGAAACTCGAAAGAGCCTGATAGAGTTTGTCCTGCATCCATTCACCAAGATCATTATCCTCTGCTTCAGTGTTCTCCTCCCGGAATGGGAATACTGCGATTATCTTTTTTTCTTCAACTCCGGGGATCGTCTGAGGACCGTATTCAAGATTCAATTCGCTGATAACGAGATCAGTAAGGTCCAGGTCACTATTTGCGTAATATACACCTTCTGAAAGGTCAAGGACAATGGAGAAACCCTCCTGCTCTGCTGTTTTTTGCACTGCCTCGTTGATCTTCTTTAGTAACGGGGTCATGAGTTCATCGTTCTTCTGTTCGATCCTTCCTCCTGGACCGAAGACTGATTCCAGGAATTGCTCATACTTCTCTTTTAATTGGTCTATCTCGTCGATTTTTCGGAGTCGCGCCTCCTCTGACAGCACGAGTTTTTCCGCATCGAGTTGTGTTTTAATGTCCTGAATATCCTGGCGTAATGATGATGCTGAATCCCGATAGGTTTGAACGAAATCATTGAAATCGATCTTTGCCACGGCTGTTGCCTGATATTGTTCCAGGATACGTTCAGAATCGACAAAACCTATCTTTGCATCTTTTGCGAACAGCAGAAGGAAAGATACGATAAATATTCCAAAAACTTTTTTCATAATTCCCCCGGAAAGGTTAGAACATACCAAACGGATTGATCTGAAAATGTGGTTCGAAGCCCGGTGTTTCAGCATCAAAACCATATCCAAGATCGAAGCCGAGTACGCCCATCATAGGAATTTCGATACGAATCCCGGCTCCTGCACCTCTGTATAATCCATGAAGGTTGATCTCACGGTAGTTTTCAAATGAATTACCAACGTCGTAGAATAAAAGGAATGCAAGACTCTGGGAGAGTTTTAATTTCAATTCAATATTATTTATAAGGATAGCATTGCCACCGATCCTGCGACCATCCTGGATCGGTGCCAGTGATCGGTCAGGATAGCCGCGCACGCCATCATCACCGATACCCCCCGCATAAAAACGTTTATAAAGTGGAACTTCATCGATACTGGTCACGATACCGGCCTTGGTCCGCAACATGAGGACGAATTTCCAGAATACTGGATAATAGGTACGGGCTTCCAATGTGAAGCGATTATAATCGACATTCGCAAAAAGGAATTTCTTTGCTATTTCAGCCCGGAGTGCCAGGTATGTTCCGCTTGAAGGATTGAAGATGAAATCACGGGAATCCCGTATAACAGCAAATGAATTGGAGACTGTCCATTTAGGGATCGAATCATCATAAAGGCTATATCCAGTCTCAGGAGCGACGTATGATGAAGCAATATCAAAGATCTCGGTTCGCTCTGTTCGGAACGTGTAGGCGAACTGGCTGTAATCAAGGTAAAAGGGGAGTGATAACCGCCCGGCAAAACCGATATCTCGCTTGGTGTAAAAATCCCAATCGCGGTTCGTATAGTAAATATCACCTCCAGCACTGATCCTGCGATCGAAGAGCCATGGCTCAGTGAAGCCAAGCTGGATATTCGTTAGTCGTCCTCCGATCTCGAATTTCGTATAGAGTCTTTGACCGCGGCCGAAAAGATTCGGATGTGAAAGTTCAAAGTATCCCGTTAAACGATCTTGTGCTGAATAAGCAATCCCCGCACCGACCGTGGCTACACCATCTTTCTCCGTGACATGATAGATCAGGTCGATATTCCCATTTTCATCTGGATTCCCGTAGTTCGGCTCGACATTATCAAAAAAGCCTAGATTGAATATCTCACGCGCACTACGGATAATATCCGAACGCCGGAACCGATCACCAGGGAGTGATACGATCTCTCTTCGAATGACTTTTTCGTGGGTAGAGTAATTACCCGTGATGATCACCCGGTTGATATTGGCCGGTTCTGATTCATACACTTTATAGATGATATCTATTATACTGTCGTCACGAACCTTCTCATCCCGTACAATATTACAGTATATGTATCCCTCATCTCCATACGCCGCACCGAAGATCATATCCGTTTCCTGAACTTCGGTCATATTGTATACTTCGTTAGGACCATAGGTCATCATTTCCTGTAAACGTTCGGTACTGAACACCTCATTGTTCTCGAAAGCCACAGTACCAGTATAATACTGCCTGTTTTCCGTGATCAATATCGTGATGGTAAAATTATCATTCACGACTTCTATTGCTGGTTCATCAACAACGACTTCGAGATAACCATTTTCTTTGTAGAACGCTTCGATCTTAAGACAGTCCTGAGCGAGTTTTTCTTTGTCAAGTTTACCGGTTCGTAAAAAACCCTTAGGTTTCGTTTTCATCTGCTTCAGGATCTTTCTGTCGAGATAGGCAGAATTACCCTCGATTTCGATCCGTTCGATCCGGGGTTTTGATCCTTCATCGATCGTGAAAATCAGATCAACCTGGTTCTCTTCCGCGTCGATTACACTATCCTGAACAGTTGTCCCGTAATATGTCTTTTCTTCATAGTAAGCCAGAATCGCGTTCTTGGCGTTGAAGATATGACGATTCGTCAGTACTTGACCTCTACGTAATTCCACCTGTTTAGCGAGGTTTTTGTCTTTTATCTTTGAATTGCCGTTGAATTCAGGTGGTGATCTCAGAAAAGGTGCTTCAATGACACTGATCGTAATAAATATCCCATCTCCGACAATACTGGTGTCGACTATAATATGATTGAAAAGGTGCAGGCGGGACAGATTGTTGATTATTCTCTGGATATCTGCGGGATAAAAATCTTCACCAGCCTTGATACCGGATGTCTCGAGAATGAGGTTCGGATCGACACGGCCAGCCTCGATATCGATATCAGCGATCGTATATGAGAGGAGAAATGCTAAGAGGATCACTTTTGTTTGAATTCTATATGATTACCATCACGAACCAGAGATATGCGTTTTCCGTTCTTGATATTTCCCTTAAGTATCTCTTCGGATAGGGGGTCCTCTATCAGGCGTCGGATCGTGCGCTTGATCGGTCGGGCGCCGAATTCAGGATCGAATCCCTCCTCGACAAGCAGTTCTTTGCTTGTTTCGTCAAGTTCGATCGTCATCTTCTTTTCACTGAGTCGTTCCTCGACCTCGGTGATCAATATATCCACTATCATCTTCATATCTTCCCTGGACAACTGCCGGAACACAACTATTTCGTCGATTCGGTTGAGGAACTCGGGTGAAAACAGTTTTTTAACCTGCTCCAGCAGCTTGGTCTTCATTTTGTCATGGGTCATTTCTGCAGAAGGTTTTGAAAAACCCAGTCCATTTGCATGTTTAATATCAGCCGTACCAATGTTTGAAGTCATGATGATAACGGTATTTTTGAAATCGATTTTGCGACCATAAGCATCCGTCAACTGACCATCTTCAAGTATCTGAAGCAGAATATTGAAGATATCCGGATGCGCTTTTTCTATTTCGTCAAAAAGGACAACTGAATATGGCTTACGCTTCACTTTTTCGGTTAATTGGCCGCCTTCTTCATAACCAACATAACCTGGCGGTGCACCGATCAACCTCGACACATTGAACTTTTCCATGTACTCGGACATGTCAAGGGTCACCAGAGTGTTCGCATCACCGAACATGAATTCCGCAAGCCTTCGTGCCAGTTCTGTTTTGCCAACTCCGGTTGGTCCGAGAAAGATAAAGGAACCTATCGGACGGCGGGGATCTTTTATTCCTGCACGGCTGCGACGAACGGCCTTTGCTATTGCACTTATGGCTTCGTTCTGACCGACGATCTTTTTCGTCAGTTCATCCTCCATTCGCAGGAGCCGCTTCGATTCCTTTTCCTCGATCTTCGATACCGGTATCCCGGTCCAGCGTGACACCACAAAAGCGATATCCTCTTCCTGCACTATCGGTCGCGGGGTATCTGAAGTTTTATGCAGGGTTTCTAGCTGGGCGCTCATCTTTTTATGTTCATCGCGCAACCGGGCTGCTTCTTCGAACTTCTGATCTGCTACTGCCTTGTCCTTCTTTACTTTGAGACCATGAAGGGTTGTTTCGAGGTCGATCTGCTCATCACTTTTGGCTACTTTTGAGAGTTTTACCTTTGCTCCTGCCTCATCGATGACATCGATCGCTTTATCCGGGAGAAAACGGTCCGCGATGTAACGATTTGAAAGGCGTGCAGCAGCTTCGAGCGAAGCATCAGTGTACGTTGTATTATGGTGATCTTCATATCTCTTTTTCAAACCCTGGAGGATATTGATCGTTTCTTCGACGGTTGGAGGATTGACAATGATCGGCTGAAATCGTCGTTCCAGAGCACCATTTTTCTCTATATACCGTCGATAGTCTTCGAGTGTGGTCGCGCCGACACACTGGATCTCACCCCGCGCAAGAGCAGGCTTCAACATATTCGATGCATCGATCGCACCTTCAGCCGCTCCTGCTCCGACGATCGTATGGAGTTCATCGATGAATACGATAATATCATCGGTTTTGCTCACCTCGTTTATGATTGCTTTGAGCCTTTCCTCAAACTGTCCACGGTATTTTGTACCGGCAACGATCGAAGCCATGTCGAGTGCGACGACGCGTTTGGATTTCAAGCAATCCGGAACATTCCCTGCAATGATGTCCTGTGCAAGTCCTTCAACGATCGCCGTCTTACCGACCCCGGCTTCACCAACAAGGACTGGATTGTTCTTTTTACGACGGGACAGGACCTGTATTACCCGTTCGATCTCCTTCTCACGCCCGATAATAGGATCCAATTTATCTTCGCGCGCCATCTGGGTAAGATCTCTTGAGAACAGTTCAAGCGCTGATCCGCGCTGCTTACCCTTTGTTTTTCCGGTCATAACTCCTTCCGGACGTAGCAGTTGGATAATCTCGCTTTTCACTGTATCATAGTCCATTCCAACGGATTCCAGGATCTGTGATCCAAGGCTTCCTTGAGTCCGGATGATACCAAGGAGCAGATGCTCGGTCCCGACATATGAATGACCGAAATTTTTTGCTTCCTCCATTGCATAATTGAGACACAGCCTGGCTTCATTGCTAAGCGGGATGTCTATCTTACCACCAACGCCATTATTTATTGAATTTTCGATACTTTTTCGTAATTCATTCAGTTCCAGACCGAGGTTGATCAGCACCATAGCACCGACTCCTTCACCTTCCTTGATCATGGCAAGAAGCAGGTGTTCTGTCCCGATAAAATTCTGTTTAAATCTTGCCGCTTCGTCACGGGCGAGGTGGAGTATCTTCCTGACCCGTTCGGTAAAACGTTCCTGCACTATTCCTCCTTAAATTCGTTATTATTGTACACACTTTGAAAAAACTGTCAAGTACAAGCTATTATTCATCTGCTCATTAGACATACTAAATGGAATATCGTGTAGTACGTAAACGAACGGTCCGTCGATCAGTATGTTTTGAAACGTATCAGAAAATTGCGATATTTGACCGGATCGTTCAGTGGGCGTAATCGCAATTGCGGTTTATTATAAACCCGACCAAGAGATCGGGCCACATAGTCAAGGTGTTCGCGGACATAAACACGGCGGGGAAGGGCAAGACGGTAAAGATCATCGAATATTCCACCACGAATACCTGAGTCGAGATATACCCGGGCAGCCAGAGAAAAAGCACCACAGGATCGGTCTTTCCTTGGCGGGATCGCGATAGCATGACGGCCGATCGGTGTTTTTATCGGGACGTGTTGGTTTCGCAATGCTCTGGCTAAGTATTGGATTTGATCTGAATGGGCATGAAGATACGTTTGATCTATTGCTTCACGTAAACCCTGAGTCATTGCCGCCAGGTCACGGGCGGCGAGTCCGCCAGATGTAGGGTATGATTCCCGCTGCAGGACCGCAGCAATGAGTTTTTCATAAAGGGATCTACTGCGCATTGTGATGCAGCCACCGACATTTGCCAGAGCGCTCTTCTTACAACTTAAATATATTATGTCAGCACAGCTGAACATACGCCGACATATTCGGTGGATACTGGCTGTTCGGCTGGTGTGTTGTTGGAGGAAATAAGCATTATCAGCAAAGCGACTTGCATCAAATATCACCGGGATATTGTAACGACGAACAGCTGTTTTTATCTGGCGCATGTTCCTGAATGATACAGGCTGTCCACCCCGGATATTACTCGTTATCGTGAGGATAATACATCGCACTGCCTGGGCGGAGTGGAGCAGCGTGGTGAGCCTTTTGATACTCATGTCACCGCAGTACGGTCGCGCAAAACAGGGCAGGTCGATCGCACGACAACCGAGTGATTCGATATTGTCGCGAGTAGTTTCAAAATGGGTATTCGAGACAGCAATATCACCCGGGCGCAACAACAGGTGGAATAAAAGATTTTCCGCTGCTCGTCCCTGGTGAACCGGTTGTACATAGCGCATACCGAACAACCAGCGAGCGGTTCGGACAAAATCATTGTATGCCTGCTGTCCGGAAAAATCCTCCGAAGCACGAAAAAGTGCCTGCCATTGTTCAATACTCATCGCGCCGGTTCCAGAATCTGAAATAAGGTCGACCGTAATCGTATTTGCAGGGATCGCGAAAGGATTGAAACCAGCACGCTGCAGAGCAGCATATCTTTGCTTTCTACTCACGACCGGTAATCGCTCGGTTATTTTAATGCGAAAAGGAGGGTACATGTCAGTCTTTATTGAGTTGCTTGATTTTCCTCAACAGCGTTCTACTATCAGGCTCGAGTTGCAGGGCCCGTTCATAAGCCTGCTGTGCTCTTTCTGGATCATCGAGTTTGTGATAAACATCACCGAGATGTTCAAAGAGCAGTGCATCTTCAACGATATCGATGGCGCGTAACAGATCGTGTAGAGCATCCTCATACCGTTTCATTTTGAAGAAAACCCATGCTCGTGAATCGATAAAGTATGCATTATGGGATTCCAGAGAAAGCGCGCGCTCGATAAGTTCAAGGGCGTAATCCAGGCGTTCATTTCGTTCCGCCAGGGTATAACCTACGAAGTTCATGGCCGTAGCGTTCGTCGAATCGATCGTGACAATGTCCTGGAAGTACCGGAATGCGTCTTTTCCCTTGCCGATCCGGGCGGCGAGATTCGCAATTGCGTCCAGAGTCGGTATATCATTCGGTTCAACGTTTAATGCCTTATTATAGTAACGATACGCTTCGATCTCGTTTCCTACCATTTCATGAACAACCCCCAGCAGGTAGAATAGCTGTAAAACATCTCCACCCCGGTGCGCTGCCTCCTGGAAAGCTTTGAGAGCGAGTTCAAAATCACGGGTATCAAGCGCGATAAAACCGAGATAGACCCAGAGTTCAATAAAATCAGGATTGATCTTGATCGCCTGGGAGATCTCTCTTAAAGCACTTTTATATTGTCGATTTTCCAGGTAGATGCGGCCAATATAGAATCGCGAGTACACATCCTGGGGATCCCGGCGTGACGCAAGCATGAATTCCTGGAGTGCTCTTTCAAGAGAATCACTTTTGTAGTAAGCATAACCAACACTGCGCCGTGTATAGACATCATCCGGATCCTCCAGCAGGACATGGCGGGCTATCGGGATCACTTTGTTATAAAGGTCAACATCTGTATACAGATCAATAAGCCGACGTCCGACCGAGATAAAAAGAGTGTCATCGGCTAACGCAAGTTCATAATAGTGGATCGCCGAGTCTTTTACATTAATGATGTCGAATCCTGTTCCTAATCCAACGAGGGCTGTGGAGTTCAGTGGATCGATCCCATGGGCTTTACGGTAGTATTCTATCGCGGTGAGGTGATCTTTGTTTTTCCCCGCAAGCAGTCCCAGCTGGACGAATGTCCCGGCGGTCTTTAGTGAATCTGGAATATCGAGCAGGATACGTTGTGCTGCTTCAAGATCCTGAATCCCTTCGTACAGGATCGATAGACTTTCATAGTGATCCAGGCATTCTGGACAGCGCTCACGCAGATCGTGGTACGCTTTGATCGCACGACGAAGGTCGCTTTTTCCAAGAAACCCGATCGCCGTGATCTCAAGCAAGTTCAGGTCATGCGGGGCAATATTTAATCCCGCACGTGCGACTGCTATTCCTTCATCGAATTTTCTGATTTGATATAAGGCATTCGCAAGGGTCACATAAATATCGGGCTCACCTGGATCCTCTGACAGAGCCCCCTGGTAGTACTGGATCGCGGTGATGATATCACCTGCCATTTCATGCTGTAAACCAAGACTGTATAGTTCATACGCGGTGGCATTCGTGCTTAAAAACAGCGAATGGATCAGAAGGCTAGAAATAGTGATAAAAGCCATAATTTATCCGGATCCTTGATCGGATCATTGTTCCAGATATTATAGGTGAGTTCGGTACCAATACGTTTTCCATTGGTCGATACATACGCGAGAATACTTGCTTTATGTTGATGGTACCAGGTAGAATCTCCCTTGATGATCTGCAGACGGGGATGGATGCTGCTGCCGAAACTACCACGCCGGAACCATTCCCAGACGACCTCGGTGGTCGCCTCAAAAGTATAGTCAGCCCCAGCATTGATATCCCATCCATGGTACTTCCAGTGTGGATAAATACCGAATTCTATGTTCCATAAAAATCGATCAGTTGAGGTATATCGGGTGCTGGGATGGAAATCACTATCCGCGCACTGCATTCGAAAACGATTGAAAACCGGCGTGCCCTCGACATCATAGTCGATATCATGTACACAGTCATGGACAAAGTATATTGCCATGAACACCGATGGCAGGGTATAGTCGAAACCCCCGGTAATGTAATAGTGCGCATAACGCGGATCGAGCGATACACCGCCTGTCTGTTCGGCCATATCCAGATCATCACGGTATCGTACGAAAAAGGAAGCACGTCGATGCTTTAGAATTGAACAATATATATTGATCGATGCATCCATATTATATCTTGTCGTATCACTATTAAGGTACTTTCCCAAGAAACCACCTCCGTGAAAATCGAGTGGCACCTCCAGTGCATGACCGGTTATGAATATCAATAGGACAAATATAATTATATACCGAATAAAGATCAGATTATTTTTCATGAATTATTTCTGCGTATCGGTGTTTTTCATCAAGGTGATCGAAACGGGCAGGGTAAAAATGACCATATCTGAGTGATTGATCCTTGATCAGGATCGGATCGTCAATTTCAGGACAAGAATGCTCGTTATGACCTTGGTAAAGACCATTCCGGCCATGGATCATGATCATACTAGTGGTACCAAGATCTTCCTTATATCGTTTCTGGAGCAGTTCCTGCTGGACATCCAGTAATTGATCATACCGTTCATCGATCAACTTTGGATCGAGTTGAGGCAATGATGCAGCCCTGGTACCTGACTCTGGATAATATTTGGACACACCAAGCCATCCTATAATGGATTGCTTGAGGTAGTTGATCAATTCCATGAACTCAAGATCGGTTTCAGTTGGTAATCCGGCGATAACGGTTGTTCTAACAGAAAATCCTTTAATCTTACTCAGTCGGCTGAATATCCTGTCGATCTGTCTTTTTGAGGTTTGTCGATTCACCATGTTCAACAGTCTATCATTGATGTGTTGTATCGGCATATCAAGGTAATTACATACCCGTTCATTTTGTTTAAATTCCGAAAGCAGCGTATCCGTAATGCCCCGGGGATGGGCATACAAGAGCCTTACCCATGAGATCCCTTGAATTTCACCGCATGATCGTATCAGATCAGCAAGCCTGGATTCACCATAAAGGTCTTCACCGTATCTTGTTGTATCCTGGGCAACAAGGATCAATTCCTTAATCCCGAGATCAGCGAGTTCATGGACATGTTCCAGAATATCATGTTCAGGTATACTGCGAAAAGGACCCCGTATAAGCGGTATCGTGCAGTATGCACAATGGTTGCTACAACCATCGGCAATTTTCAGGTAGGCATATCCGTGTGTGGTAACCAGGCGGTTCGTTCGTGTTATATGATGATTCAATATCGCCTCGATCATTTCCTGACGTTGTTGAATATGAAAAAAACGAGAAATCTCTGGAAATGTCGTGCGCAAATCTTCTTCATTCCGATCTACCGCACACCCATACACATAAACAAGAGCATCGGTTTGCTGCGCAATAACAAGAGCTTTTTGGATCTCATCCCGGGTTTCCTGCATTGCTGGTTCGATAAAACCACAGGTATTTATGATCAAAATATCTGCATCATCTGGTCGGATCGCGATCTCAGCGCCTGCTGCACCCAGTGTGCCGATGATCTCTTCCGATTCAACGAGATTCTTCGGACAACCCAGTGAGAGTATATTGCATTTCATTGGATTTTGGTATCTATGACTTCTTCATGAGTTTCAGGTGGGCGTATGCATATACCCGGTCACAGTCATTAATGATCTCGGCATAGACAAGAACGAACTGGTGACGGGTTTTCAACACCTTTCCACGTCCCGTATAACTGGTATTAACATACATCGGAATTTTAATGCGAACCGTGAGTTCCGCAGTTACACATTTGTACCCGGCATGATATGCTGCCCATACTGCGATTTCATCAAGGATCGTGGATACAATGCCGCCATGCACGACATCCTGGTAGCCCTGGCACCATGGCGGGACTAGAAATCCCACCGCGACACCGTCTTCATGCGAGGATTTGATCTCAAGCTGGAGACCCTTGTCGTTATCTTTTCCACAGGCAAAGCAGTGCGTATCCATAAAAAAATCAGTATTCATCGATCGTGGTACCTTTTGGTGGTTTAAATTCGAATTTCTTCTTGGATATCTTTTTATTGACAACGATCTTATTAAAAACAAATGAGTTTTCTGATCCAGCCTGATCACATATCGTGATCGCAATGATCTGATAATCTGCTTTTGCGATCGATATTGTTATGTGGTCATAGATATCCGTAGCTTCTTTGGGTATCAGTGAAATCTCATATTTTACTTCTGATTCATGGCTGAGTTCTGCATTGAAGCGCTCCTGATAATTGTGCAAAAACATGTCCGGGTTGATATGGAACGGTACTTCTCCCAGATTCTGACGGATCGCGTGGTTTTGTGCAGGCATATATATCCATAATGACACACTATCACCAACATATATCGTTTCAGGATCCTTCATTTCCATTCTGAAGAAATTTGGCTTAACAAAATAGATCGTGCCGGTATATTCATTGCATGTACCGCTTACAACATCACACTGTCGTTGATCGAATTCCGCATAAAAACTCTCCATGTTTTTGTAATGGGTAAGCGTTTTTTCAATTATCTTTTCAACGTCCTGAGCATATGCCCCAGTAAACAGATAGATCAGAACAAGGATGATCGGTTTCATCTATTCATCTCCTTTCAATAATACTAATCAGAAAAAAAACACTGTCAACACAAGGATACTGATTACTCACTTCGACGATGGTTCCAATGTATTCTTCTTTTGTCTGGTTATCGTTCTCTTGACTTTTGTCATATTCGATTTAGTATATATGATCCATGAAGGAATCAAAGAACAGGAGTATCAGGAATATCCCGAAGAAGGATTTCCCCGCCTTTGCAGACATTGTGGCCAATGCATATCCAGGTATGAATATCAGAACCTCCGACGAAAAGAAAAAAATGATACAGCGTCTCAACAAAGCATCCAAGGATGCGAGGACGAAATATTACGGTTTATATGCCCGGAATAAACTTATTGGGGGAATGGCATTATATGATTTCACAATGAATTTTCACTCAATCATGTTGCCGACCGGTGGAGTTGGTTTGGTGGCGGTCGATCTCTTGCACAAAAAAGAGCACGTGTGTAAAAAACTCATTGAATTTTTCCACTATTTGTACCGCAAAAAGAAAACGCCGCTCACTGCGCTGTATCCTTTCCGACCCGATTTCTACAAGAAAATGGGCTATGGTTTCGGTACCAAGATGAATCAATACTATATCCGTCCAGCCGACCTGCCAAACCGCGGCAGTAAAAGAAATGTACGATATATGATGGCAAATGATCGTACAAAGATCAAGACATGTTATTCTCGGTTCCACGCTTCGCATCATGGGATGTTCACTGAACGTTCGACCAAATGGTCCTTTTTATTTGCATCGCCAACTGACAGGGTAATCGTGTACACCCAGGGGAATTTGGTACGCGGGTATATGGTTTATTCATTCAAGAAAGTGCAGGATACTAACTGGATAAAGAATGACCTGGTGATCCATGAATTCATTTATGAATCTCCCCAGGCTTTACAGGGACTTCTCACCTTTATCCACACCCAATCCGATCAGATTCATCGGGTCGTCTATGCTACCCAGGATGATTCTTTCCACCACCTTCTTTCCGATCCGCGCAATGGAACGGATAAGATGTTCGTGCTTCTCGCACATGAAGTGAATGCCGAAGGGATCGGGATCATGTACCGTGTGATAGACGTAAAAGGGTTGTTTAATAAGATCAAATCCCATGATTTCAACGGTCAAACCTGCATTATTACATTGACAATCAAGGATGATTTCTTACCCGAGAACAAGGGCAGTATCGTTGTTCGGTTCAAACATGGCAAGCCGGAAGTTCTGGATACGATCAAGAGTGAGGTAGAGCTCAGCATGAACGTAGCTGACTTTTCCTCGCTCATAATGGGTGTGATCGATCTAAAAGACCTTTATATGTACGGATTGGTCGATATTTCAAAACCGCGATTTATCGAACGGTTAAATCGACTTTTTTCCTCAATGGAAAGGCCGATCACCACCACACAGTTCTAATAATCAGGGAGTTAAAATCCCTGGGTGATTACCAGGTTTCTACCCTTTATTATCCGCTCCATGCTTTCTAATGTCCTGTATTGACTTATATGTCGTATTGTCGCTTGACAAATATGGCAAATTGAACACAATTAACCATGGCAAAGCGGAAACCTGCGCGCAAGGTAAAAAAATCGTCTAAAAGGAACAAAGACACATCAGAGCCCGGGATTGTCTCTCGGACGATTTCACCAGACACGGATACCGAGAATAAAATGGCAGTTTTCCACATCGGGGAGGAAATGTATGCTTTCCGTCTTGACATTATTATGGAGACCCTGTATACCTACACTGTATCACCGGTTGCTCATTTACCTGAGGTTTACAAAGGGGTCATCACTTTTCAGGGTGAGACTCTACCGGTTGTTTCACTACGTGAACTATTGCATGCAGGAGAGACAGGATCACCTGCTGCGGTTTGTATTATCATCGCACTGAATGGAGATCGCATGGGTTTTTTGATCGATACGGATATCGATATCGTACCAGCAACAACAGGTCAACGCTATCCGCTACCTGATTGTTATACCCTGGAGGAGTCTGAATTCATTGAAGGTATTTTCTGGTTGGATCAGAGATTCATCGGAATATTGAATCCGCGTCGAATGATGGAAGTACTTGCAGGGTGGAGGAGAAGTAATGAGAAAAAATAGCATGTTGATCACACTCATCTCGTTTGTTATTACGATACCATTATTTGCTTTTGTGATGGTAAATCTGAATATCTGGAGCGCTACACGCTGGTATTTAGCCGTGATTTTATTCTTAATTTATCTTCTCGTGGTTTTATACAAACGGCTGAGTCTCCGGCTGCAAACCATTATATTGATATGTGGTACCGTTGTTGCAGCCTGTCTCGCCGGTATTATCGCTGGATCATATGGTTTAGATATTCTCTGGTTGTTTATCATGGGTATAAGCATCGGCACTCCAGTAGCAATGGGCCGTTATTTTGCGATCCGACTGTATGATCGCGAAAAAGGTGATAAAGGATTCACTTTTGTCCAGGAAATAGCACTCGCGATATTTGCATGTATTCTCTACCCGGTCATGGTTCTATTACCCATGAGGTTAACGAGTATCATCGTATTTGTCATCGTTATCGCAATTGTGGCAATAATTGTGGCATTGGTATTGTATAGAGCATTACGGGTGAGTATCGTCCTGTGCGCCCGTGATATCGAGCATTGGCGTGACTATGATGTTGATACACGTCAAACTGAAGGATTGTTTGCTCCACTTGGCAAGGCACTTGTTACGGTGATCACCCAGATCAAAGATTCTGCCATCTCGCTCCAGAAGATGGGTAGGGAGATAAAAACCTCATCCGAAGATCTCTCCTCGGTTTCTGAGCAGATGAATGCCTCATTGGAAGAAGTGAGTTCGACCATCCAGCAGATATCAAAAGGCGCCCAGGATCAGTCATCGTCGATCACATCCATAGCGCACGCGATTGAACATTTGAATAATCTGACAACGTCAATCTCCTCCCAGGTAAAAATGGCGTCAGTGTCCTCCCGTCGTACAGCCTCATCGGCACAACAGGGCGTTGAGTTATCCAAGCACGAAGCAGCACTATCAAAAGACGTTTTTGAGCAGACAAAGATCATCGAAGATAAGATGATCCGCTTACGCGATCAAGCGATCGGAATAAAAAAGATCCTTAGTATCATTGCCAGTATTACTGAACAAACCGATCTTCTAGCTTTAAATACAGCGATCGAGGCTGCACGCGTAGGAGAACAGGGAAGGGGTTTTGCGGTTGTCGCCGACGAGATCCGAAACCTGGCAACAGAGACCCAGCGTTCTTCATCGATCGTCGAGTCATTGATACTGGAGATCAATAATACGATCCGTGAGTTGGGTGACCTGCTGACATCCGAACGTGAGAAGATGACAGAATCAAAAGAACTCGCCATCCAGACAGAAGAACAGTTTACAGGAATCGCTAAAGCAGTCGATCTCATTACTGATATGATTTCGCGCATCAATGATGCAGCATCCAATCAGGCAAGTAATACCAAGGAATTAGTAAAGCAGGTGGAACAGATCGCTCAGGTTGCGGCTGATACAGCAGCGGCCACCGAGGAGGTATCAGCGTCGGTACAGGAACAGACGGCATCCATGCAGGAATTCACATCCACCGCTCAGATGCTGGCTGATTTTGCCATGAAACTGGAAGAATTGATCAACCGGATCCGTTAATGCGATATTACCTGACATTCATGATAAAAGATATTCCATTTGCAGCACCTATTGAGGAGGTTCAGGAGATCGCCAGACCCAAGAGTATGCTTATCAAAAAAAAGAAGTTGATAAAGAATGTGCTTGGACATTTTAAACTGCGTGGTATTCGAATACCTTTATATGATCTTTCTGCTCATCTGTCCCTTGATCACAATGATAACCTCGAAGTTATAATAATCAAACATAAAGATGTTGCAATCGGCGTTCGGGTCGATGAAGTACGTGGTATAGTTGCTGCTCATGAGATCGTACCATATCCAGATATGATCCCGCGGCATACCTTTTTGATCGGAATCATTCCGGATGTAAAACCATTGGTGCAGGTAATATCTTTGATGAAAATATTCACGCAATCGAGGATACAGGCGATCAAAAGCTACCTCAAGCAGCAAACTGTTTGATATTATTCGACCGATAATTTATAATTCGTTGATATGAGCTTTTAAAAAAAACTGAATATAAGGAGGAGAACATACAGAAGGGGGGTATTATGCTTCGATTATCGGTTATAACATTCATATGTACAATAGCGTTCTCACAAAATCTTTTGCAGAATCCAGGTTTTGAATCATGGTCAGGAGGTCTTCCTGTTAGCTGGGGAATCGATGATAGTATTCATGTTTATCAGGAAGACGTTATCGTACATGGCGGTAACTTCAGTCTCCGTGATAGCCTTATATCGCAGACACAGGCAACCGCTGATCTGTACCAGGGAAACTTTGCTGTGCAGCCCAGCACACAATACACCTATTCAGTATGGGTGTATGAAAATGATCCCGCTGGTCGAGTACGGCAGGGGATATATTGGTATCCATCGGGATCATCTTGGGCAGCAGATTACTCGATCGATACTACTGCATGGCAGTTTCTTTCTTTTAGCGTAACATCTCCCTCAGATGCAGAGTCGGCACTTGTCATGTTGCGCGCTTATGATATCTCTACTCAATGGGATGGAGATGCGATATTCTATATTGATGATGCAAATTTCGAGGCACCGGCTACCCAACCTCCTGTCATTAACCGCACTTTCCATGATCCGATCAATCCATCGCCTGGGTCATCCGTTGACGTGTACGCGTATGTCGTAGATGATGGTACGATCGTTACTGATACCTGCTATTTCGGTGTGAATAATCTGAACAGTCCGACCGCTCTCATGCACGTATCTATGGTTAACGATACTTTTATGTACACAATACCAGGTCAGAACACGGGGGATACTGTTTTCTACTACTGTGTGTTTGTTGACAATGATGGTCTGTCGGCAATATCCGACACACATGCTTTGCTCGTAGGAAACCAGGGATTGTATATCAACGAGGTTCTCTACGATACTCCGGGATCTGATTCAGGGTGTTTTATCGAAATATACGGTATCAATGCTGGCATGGATCTGGATGGCTTCAGTCTTGTCGGTGTCAATGGATACAATGGCAGTGAGTACATAACGATCGATCTCAGTGGTAATACTCTGCCCGCAGATGGTTTCTTTGTCATTGCCCAGGATTCATCCGTGGCAAACCACGATCTTGTTACTTCTTCCGCTGACTTACAGAACGGACCGGACAATATGGACCTTCGTGTGAACGATGTAACGATCGACGCACTCGGGTACGGGACGATCAATGGCTGGTACTTCACCGGTGAGTGGTTGCCAGCCCCTGATGTTGATTACGATCATGCCCTGGGACGTTACCCTGACGGCGACGACACGGATCATAATTTCATTGATTTTCACGACTATACCACCCCGACACCGGGTGAGCCGAATCCTTATGTTGGCATATCCGAACGCATGAACTCGATTGTCGCTTCCCCTGTACTTGTTAATCCAGTTCGCAGTGGCGTATTGTTTTCAGTTCTCCTATCACATGACGAGTATTATCCTCTTATGGTATACAACTCCAGCGGTCGTCTGATCATGATCGCGCATAATAAATATTCGGTGCTGAATGTTCCCTGTGGTGTTTATTTTCTTAAGTCAGATGCGCAAGGAACCGGGTGTGCTAAGATCGTCGTGGTGAAGTAGCGAACATTAACGGATTTCAATTGCGGGCATAAGATAAAGATATCTGCTCTGCGTAACTGATTCCCCGAATAGTGAAAAATGTGTACGCGAGGGATAGACCACGATCTCAACATCACCGGATATATTGGCGAGTTGTTTTGCTGTTTCCAGAGCATCAATAAAACCACCGATCTCATCAACAAGTTCGATCTCTTGAGCGTGGCTGCCCGAATAAATACGACCTCGACCAAGTGAATCAACGCGAGCCTGTTTCATGATTCGGCCTTGAGCGACACGGGCAGTGAACTTGTCATACCACCATTGACTTTCTTCCTGCTCTTTTTCATATTCATCTTCAGAAAAACGGCGCAAGCCCATGTACATATCACTGTGTTCACCCCGTTTGACGTAATCCCAGGTAACACCGAGTTTTTCATAAAGTCCTCTGGTCGTAAGATGGAGACTGAACACACCGATCGATCCAGTGATCGTGCGTTCACATGCGAAAATCTTGTCTGCAAGACAGGCAATATAGTAACCGCCCGAGCCGGCAACATCGCCCATTGAAACGACCACAGGTTTCTCCTCGGCACACCGTGCAATAGCTGTCGCGATCTGCTCTGATGCAAAACCATCGCCACCACCGGAATTGATCCTGAGGATAACGGCACGGATATCCCGGTCTTCTTTAAGCATTTCAAAAATATGCATATAGTTAGAACTGCCAATGACCGGTGATGAAAATATTCCCGGAGTACCTTTCCCGGATACGATCATTCCTTCAGCGATAACGAGTGCTATCTTTGGTCGGTTTTGTTTCCATGGCTGGCCGATCGGTTCCATCCGTGCCAGATCATGGAGCGTGGCTGTTCGCATTGCGCCATGGCGGTCTTCCATGTAATCTTTGACATCGTATTCGTACAACACAGTATCGATAAGTCCGAACCTTATCGCGTCATCACAATTAAAGTAGCCGATCGAGTCGATCAGTTTCGTTATTTGATCCGGATTTTTACCCCGGGCACGGGCGATACGATCGATGATCGGCAAATACATGTCATCCAGGAGCTTGCCTATCTGTTCACGGTCGTGTTCCGACATGTCGGTTCGTGTGATGATCTCGGTTGCCGATTTGTACTCTCCGATGCTTGCGATATCTGCCTCGATCCCGAGTTTCTCGAATGTTCCAGCAAGATAGAACTTTTTCAAAGCAAGACCTGGTATGTTAACACTGCCCATGGGAGAGAGGATGATCTCATCTCCGATGCATGCAAGGTCATATACCAGTATGTTCCAGTAATGATCAGCATAGAAAACAACATATATACCCTGTTCTCTTAGATGCTGGATCGTGTTACGGAGTTCCTCGAGTTGTGCCTGACCGATTGATAGGTTACCGATCCGAATGAGTAGTACCTTCACGCCTTCATGTCTGGTAGCTGAACGCAGATCGGTTATTAGTTGAGTGAAACCCGCTTTTTGACCGATTGGTATTCCCAAGAAAGTCTGTCGCTCGATCTCAGGATACGCCTGGTCAAGGTTCAAAAATAGGGCTTTTTTTTTGTCTGGTAAGAAAGTCTTGTAGGGTCGTGCGGAAAGAATGATACCACCACTGATGCGCTGATCTTCGTGAGAATAAGTCCCAGCGATCTTGACCTGACCGAACGATACCTCCAAACCGGTTTTCCAGTGAAACTCCTTGTTAGCGAAAAAATGTGCCTTGATACCATCAACAGGTTGAAGCATCGCACCGAAGTGATAATCCATGATACTGTCCTGCGCTTCATATTCAATGTCGCAGCTCAGCGTGATGTAGTCTTTATAGGGTCGTATACTGATACCACCGAGCATATGGAAGACCTCTCCGATCGTAGTATAATAACCAAGACTCAACTGTTGCGTTGGATGACCGATGATCCCTGCTTTATGGTGGGCAGAGTCACCGAATTGATACGCATAACCAAGGCAAAAAGCACCGGGTAGTTTATAGCCGACAGCAGCCTCGTAGTAATTGATCGTATCCATATGCCACCATCCAATACCGAAGTAACGTATCATAAAATTAGGGGAAAAGATGTTTGCCTGGTCTTCGTGGTATTCATAGAAAGCATTCAATTCAGACCCGGGTTGCAATCCAAGACCGGCTGGATTACGAAAAATACTCGTGGACCGGTATGAAAGTGAACTGAAATTGGCATCATAAAAAGGGTGGACAGAAAGTAAACCTATGAGAATCAAAGTCATAATACCTCCTTACATGCATTATAATTATTTAGAGTATAAAATCAACAGAAGAAATAAGGCATTAGATGGCTGCAACAAGGCAGGAGATAGGTACTAAGTGCTTCCCGGTTCTTACTTCTTAGTACCTACTGTCTGTATTGCTTTGTGCCAGGCAATACGCGGGGTATAATGTTCAGGATCACGGAAAAACAATGCCGCAGTGAAGATAAGTGGTTTCGATCTGCGATACTGGTTCATGGGATTGATCAGAATACCCTTGCAACGAGTTACAAGAGAGGATGGTCGGTATCGATACGGGAACGCATGGATCACGCCCGGGATATAATCATTGGCAAAAATGTTGTCCCAGATCAAAGGTGGTTTACCATACAATTCTGTTATCCGGTGGATCTGTTTTTCCGTAATGCGGGGCGAAACTACGTGCTTACCAGTCCAGAATATATCGATCTCTTTTTCAAGCGATTGCGCGACCGATCTGATGTATTCGCTGTTTTTTAATCCGCGGTATTGGGTGGGACAGAAAAACAATATCGGCTGGGTTATCGTTTTTTTAAGATAGGCGTATACTTCGTTCGTACAGGCACACTGGACAGTTGCCGTTTCACTGGTCAGAGGAACCTTTATGTCGTCAAAAAAAATGCTGAAAGATTCGATCCCGATCGCCGCCATGGTACGGATCTTACGGATAAGATCCTCGGTGTCTGGTTGTGACACAGGTGAGATGGCATAATTGAACCGGATACCAAGATCTTTGCATAACTTATTCAAGCGTGTAAATGCACGCATAGTATCACCTGGATAGGGCTCTTTCCAGCGGCGTCTATGGAACGGATCGGTCTTTGGACCATACACATACGTATTACAGTCTGTTTCTGCCAGCATCCGGATGCAGTCACATCGCTCTTCCCAGGTATAGGGCTGACGATAAAATCCTTCAACAATACCGAAATGCTTAGTCCTGTGACTCATTACGCAGTGCTTTCAGTAATATCACCCATTGTTCTGGGTGATCTTTTAAATAGGTGATTTCTTTTTCCCTATCGATGCGATACTTCTGCTGAAGGATTTCAAGACTGTCACGTAATTGGATCGGATCGCTTATACGATCCCGCATAAGTTGTTCAGCTTTCAGGAAGTTGACAAAGCGTTTATTGATGGTCTTTTTGCAGTGGACCGCAAAACAGATCAGTAGTAGTGACACCAAACACAACAACCGTCGGTGCATCGGATCAGAGGTCAGAACTACGCCAGCGGAATTGTAGTGAAGGAATAAGCAGGTTTTCAACCGGCTCAGTGAGATAATCGATGAAACTCATTGGACGACGGGGATACACGAGGAACGGGTCGTCGATCCCTACCAGGTCACCAGCGATTTCAACGGCATCATAGAATGTCCCGAGCGTGTCAATAAAACCAAGGTCACGGGCTTGCCGTCCGGTGAAGATACGACCATCTGCGTACTTCAAGACGCTATCTCGGGCAAGACCTCGTGCTTCAATAGTGGCGGTTATGAATTGGTCATAGACATCCATTATAACATCATTAAGCAATTCACGTTCCTCTTTATTGATCCTCCGGAATGGAGAACCGATATCCTTGTGCTCTCTTGATTTAACCACCTCAAATTCGATACCTATCTTGTCCAGAAGTTCTTTTAGCACCGGGAATTCCATGATCACACCGATAGAACCGGTGATCGTTCCCGGATTTGCGACGATTATATCGGCTGGCAAAGCGATATAGTATCCACCAGATGCTGCTACTGCTCCCATGGATGCCACGATCTTTTTTGTTTCCTTGGCTTTTTTTAATTCTTCATAGATCTCCTGTGATGCCGCAACACCACCACCAGGAGAATCAATACGTAGAAGAATTGCTTTGATCGATGGATCTTCGCTGAAATCCCTGATATGTTCAGTAATGTATTTTGAAGTCGAGATCACATTATTAACCTCGATAACACCGATTTGACCACCGTAAAAACCATTCTGCCTCATGGCCTTCATGGTAAATCCTATAAGCAGTCCAAAGACGATCACTCCACCAACCACACAGATGACAATAATATGGCTCTTTTTCATTAATACTCCATTCCGATCATTCTAATGGAACAATAAAATCATCACTCTTTATGTATCGTTTCCAGTGTTCGCTTCAGGATATTAACATCCACTTTTGTGACCAATTTACTTTTGTAAGCAAGTGAGATCGTACCGGTTTCTTCGGAAATCACGATACAGATTGCATCACTCTGTTCGGCGATCCCAAGGGCTGCACGGTGTCGTAATCCATATCGACCGCTGAGACTTGGATTTTCACTGAGCGGTAAAACACATCCTGCGGCAACGATCGAGTCACTGTGGATCACGACCGCTCCATCATGCAGAGGTGTATCGGGGAAAAATATCGTGCGTAGTAGTGATGAATCAACCACCGCGTTAATACGGATACCGGTATCAATGATATCATTCAGACCGATGCTTCGCTGTAATAAAATGAGCGCTCCGATCTTTTCTTCAGACATCTTTCGTACGGCATCAATGATCTCATCAATGATCGGGGTTTCTTCAACCCGTAAGAAAAAGCGGATCGGACGTTGTCGTCCCATCCGAGCCAGAACGTTTCTGATCTCGGGCTGGAATACAATAACGAAAGCGACTACCCAGACCGCAAGGACTGATGTCATGATCCAGGATAATGCTTTAAGATCAAGCCACCTCGCGGCAAAAGATATGATGAAGAACATGCCCAGGCCAACAAGTATGGGAGTTGCTTTCGTCCCCTTGACGAATTTAAAGAATTCATACAACAGGATCGCAACCACAATGATATCGAGGATATCGATCGCTCGCATCGGTATAAAACCGAATAACTTCATGACAATACCTTATCGGTTACCAAAGAGACTTTTTTGATTTCCTTAACATCGTGAACCCTCAGGATATGAGCACCGTTCTGGATAAGGAGAGACGCAAGACCGAGTGATCCTTCAAGTCGCTTCTCTGGTAGCGATCCGTCAGGCTTTCCAATGAAAGATTTGCGTGAATGTCCGACACAGACAGGACGCCCAAAGATCGACAATTCCTCCAACCGATCAATGATTCGATAGTTATCAACAAGACGTTTGCCAAATCCCAAACCCGGATCGACGATGATCCGGTCATAAGCGATTCCGAGTTGCGTCGCGCAATCAAGACGTTCTTTGAAAAATGCATGGATCTCGTGCATAAGGTCATTATATCTTGGTTTACGCTGCATTGTATGCGGGGTTCCCTTCATATGCATAAGGATGACTCCCACTTTTGTACGGGCAATAACAGAGGGCATTTTTTTGTCGAATCGAAGTGCGGAAATATCATTTACAATCGATGCGCCAGTATCGATCGCGTATAGCGCTACTTTTGATTTATATGTATCGATCGAGATCGGTTTCTTGGTGCTCTTTGCAATGATCGGAAGAACATGTTTTAGTCTTGCTATCTCAGCCCCGACCGGGGTTGGTTTCACCCCAGGACGTGATGATTCTGCACCAACATCGATGATATCCACTCCAGCTGCTTCCATTTCATGCACGATGTTCCGGACTGCACCGGGATCATTGTACCGGCTTTTGGAATAGAAAGAATCAGGAGTGACATTGATGATACCCATGATCAATGTACGTGTGCATTTGATCGTTTTTCGGCACGCACGCATGATCGGCGATACATCGTGCTTCATGAATCGCTCGATCTCGTGTGCAATAGGCAGTAGCCAATCCTGTTCCACCAATCTTTCCCTGATTTTCGAGAGTTCGCGGTCGTTGGCGAATAGGAGTACTGATGTTTTTCTTTTTCTTCCACCAAAGTAAGTCTTCCTCGGGATCGCAGCGTCAGCACCGCATAACAGGGCCGTTTGCTTGAGTACGTTTGCCTGGGCACAGGATAAGGCATCCATTTTGAGGATGTTGTAATGTGCTTTTTGGACAAATATCCCATAGGCTTTTGGATCAACACCGATCTTGCATAATTCATCGATCATATGGCTGTCATTGCGCACTTTCAATGCTCTCACGCCTGCATTATACCTGTGAGCAACCAAAAAGTCAACAGAGACAGATAACTGTAAGCTGATAGCAGCAATCGGTGATCGGTCGTCTGTTATCGGTCATCAATGTTCTGTTATCTGTAAACTGTAATCTGTCTAAACGAAGTATGCTGCCGGATTTATACCGTATTTTTGGGCAAAGACCAGTTGTTTAATTGAAGTACTACCATTGGTTGAAAGATCGATGATTGTACCATCGATTTTTTCACCGTGTGTATCACAGACGATCTTAATGACTGGTTTGGTTGGAAGACCTTCATTCTGCCGGATCACCAATGCCACTTCTTCAGTATCCAGTATCATGCAGGTTCCAACCGGATACAAGCCCAATAGCTGGATAAAAACCTTTAACAGCATTGGATCGAAACAAGTGAACCTGAGTTTCCAAAGGACGCGTAGTGCCACAAAGGGGGGATAGGGGATTGGCTGGTATATTCTTGGCGTGGTCATGGCATCATAGGAATCACATATTCGCACAATGCGTGAAAATAGTACTGGCCGGTCCTGTTCCTCATGAACGGGATACCCTGAGCCATCGAAATTCCAGTGATGCTGGTATGCTACGGTCATTGAGATCAAACCTGTATCATCGAGTCCTCTTGTTCGTAAGATCTGTTTGACTCCATAAGCTGAATGATGCTTCAGTATCTGCCATTCACTATCAGTGAGTTTCTCTGGTTTGTAGATAAGATCTTTTGGTATACTCACTTTGCCAATATCATGCAACAGTCCTGCAGTTCCGATATCGGCCAGATCCTTCTTACTTAATCCGATGCGCTGTCCAATCGCCAGTGTCAGGATAGCGACATTCAAAGAATGATTATAGGTATACTCATCGAAATTCTTTATCGCGGTAAGTGCCAGTATGCCAAACTCATCCCGCGACAATGAATCGATCAAATTGTAGACGATCCGCCTTGATTGCCGGACATCAACGGGTCGGTTGATCCATAGATTTTGCATCAGGGTTTTTGTTACCTTCAAGGCTTTAAAATATGACCGCTTGATCCGAGCATCGTCTTTGAGAAAATCCGGAATCTCATCATCGCCACTTGAGAATTCAACCGAGATATGCGGAAATTGCTGTTGATTCAGTGATTTTGCATATTCAGCGGGTGGTTTTTTGAACAAGAGACAGAATGACACTAATTCCTGTTGGGTGATTCCCTGAAGAAAAATCATATTTTTTATCTGCAGTGATTTTAACCTGGTATGCATGAATTGCAGACTGGCATACCCTTCAATTTCAAAACGCATCCTTTGCTTATTGAAAAATATATAATCACGGTACCGAACGAGTTCAAGTCGTGCATAGAGTGTGAATACCGTTTGCATATAGTTGAATAAGCGCTGAAGGCATGTTTGGACAACGTCATTGCCAACATCGTAAACCTGAATTGCTTTTATCAGTGCATAGAAATAGTTGATGAACTGCTTCCCTGAATCGTAGGTGCTCATAGTTGTTTTAACGCCATTTCACATGCGCCGCGAATATCTTTGTTGCGTTTCTTCTGACCATTCTCAAGGATATGGCGGGCTTCATCACCTTTGACCATTGACAGTGCATATGCAGCAAGTCTCCTCATGATCATGTACTTTTTACCACCGAACAAGAACCATTTAAAAAGTATTTTTCGTAATTGTATCAATACATCCTTACCGCCGGTCGCGACGAGGGTGTTGAAGTATTCTTTTTGTTCGGTAAATTCTAGAACCCTGAAGTATTTGCTTTTTATTCTACGGAGCAGATCTTCGTATACCCGTAGATATTTGATCGATGCTATCGCTTGAAGGGCCCGGATGCGGACATCAGCAGTTTCATCATCAAGGAATCGGGCGATCGAACTGCCTGTCTGGTGATTTTCTAGAGCCGTGATTATCTCGATACGTACATCCTTTGCATCGTGTCGCGAAAGCGGCTCCAGGTATTGTACGATATTTTTCAGGTGCATTTTTCCGATCAGAGCGATCGCATTGATGCAAATCGCAACATGGTTGCTTGATAAATAGGGGACAACGGGTGTCGGATCATCCTGGAGAATATATACGATCCTGTTCCTGAGTTCCACAAGTCTCTCTTTTCGTTTTACCTGTGCGAGCAACTTTAAAAAGTAGGGGATAGAAGCTTTGGTGAACATGCCGATGAACGCAATGAATTCATTGTATACAGTATCCGGTGCTGTATTGACGATATCCTTAAAACCGACGATCGTTCCTTCGTTCTCGATCTTGGTCAAAAAATCGATGTCCGGATCTTGAGAGAACCGGTGCACGATCCGCCGTGCATTATGGAAATCCCGGTTATCAATGCATCGTTCGAGCAGTTCCATTAAACTGTCGATGATCTCTTGTGAACGTTCCGTCTTTAAAAAATTTAATAATGTAGTTATTGTTACCGGAATAAAAGACATGCGTGTGGTAGCGTTGATCTCTTTGGTCAGGGAATCCAATTCCTTGTCTTCAAGGTGGATCGCAACCGGGGCATTGACATCGATCTTCTCTTTTTCAATGATCATCTTGAGCTGTTGATCATAGTCGATCGACACTATCGGTGTATCGGGTATCCGGTAGTTAAGCGTTTCATCTTCCTCTTCCACGACATAGAAATCTATGTGAGAAAAATGGCTTTCCCATAGATCAAGCGCAATATCGTGTTCCCGCGATGATTTGCTGATGATCTCAAGAAAGAGGAGCAATTCATCCAGGGTCAGTCCATCGGCAATGTTGAGTGATCGAATCCCATCACGGAAAAGTTTGAACGCAATAGTAAGATCTGCCTCGTTCTCGGTATAGACAGCATTGTCCTGATAGAGGATAGAGAATTGTTCGATCCGTAAGTTGATCTCGGGCAATGTTTTCAGAAGTTTGGTGGTTTTTTCGTAGAGGGGTACATATAGATTTTTAGAGGAGGGATGGTGTATTCCGTACATATGGATCGCTTTAATCGCTTTGACAAGAGAGAGTACAACCTCTTTTACGTCGTCGATCATGACTTAAGTATATGATATCTTTTTAAAAAAGTCAATAACCTGTTGTGAAAATGCCGGTAATTACCGTATTGACATCACTTTGTATCTATATATACTATCGATATGAAAAGGACCTATCAACCGAGTAAGAGAAAACGACAAAAAAAGCACGGTTTTCGCAAGCGGATGAAAACAAAAAGCGGCAATGATGTGTTAAAACGCAGACGACGAAAGGGACGAAAACGCTTGACCGTGTGACCTGGAATATGTGTGACTGTTCCGACAGGTTCATTTCATAATGCCTGTACAGCAGGCAAACATTACGGCCTACCGAGGAATATCAGGCTAAAAGGAAAGCAGGCATTTACAGGGCTGTTCAAGAAAGGAAATCGCTTTCGTCACGACAACCTTGTTTTTATATACCTGCTTTCAGAAGAGCCTTCGGTCGGTTTCGTAGCCTCCAAGAGAGTTGGCGGCGCAGTACAGCGGAATAGAACAAAGAGATTGCTTAGGGAGGCATATCGCATGAACAAAAACCTTTTTGCAGGACTACAGATAGTCTTTTACGCACGCAGTCCACTTACCACCAAGGACATACAGAATGCTATAAATGCATTAAAGGAGTCGCTGTGAGAGGGATCCTGATCTTCCTTATTCGTATGTATCAGTATCTGATCAGTCCTATTCTACCGCGTAGTTGTCGCTATTCACCGTCGTGTTCGGAGTATGCGATCGAAGCATTCCAAATACATGGTGTTCCCCGGGGATTTGTTTTGACTGCATGGCGAATCTTGCGATGTAATCCGTTCCTGCACGGGGGATATGATCCAGTTCCAACGAAGTATGGTACAAGGGAAGTCTGTGGTTTAGAGGAGCGCGCTCATTATGAGTGATAGAGCCCGGACGGCAATTGCATTTTTCCTGATCGTGTGCATACTCCTTCTCTGGACATTCCTGAGTCGTAAGAAACCAGAGTCGACCGGGGCTGAAGTACCAGTCGCGGTAGATTCTATGGATCGGGAAATCATTGATTCATCGGGTGTTGTTACTGAAACGGATATACCGATCGATGAAGATTCTATCCTGATAGATCGCGATCATATCACAGTCGTACTCAGTAATCGTGGTGGGGCGATCAAACACTTTGTGCTCAAAGATTATGGAATCGATATCGTACCACAAGGACATCACCTGCTCGACTCCCGAACAGGACAGGGAACATTGCTTCCGTTTACACATACTGTTAAAGACGATACAGTTCTTTTCCATTACGACCATGATGACATCAGGATTACTAAGACCTATATATTCAGGGATGACTACGGATTCCACCTTCAGATTGATGTTCCTTCTGGGTATGATCACATTCTTAGTCTCAAAACAGGATTACGGATCACTGAAGAAAGAAACCGCAATGAAGATCTACGACACTTCAATGTCTATGTTAAACAGGAAAAAGTCGCATCAGTTAAGGGCAAAGTAAAAGACACCCACACTGTACAGGGTAATGTTGCGTGGTTCGGATTAAGGACCAAGTACTTTTTCCTTGTCGCAAACAATTCTGGCACGTTTGACAGGATCACATTCTATAAATTGGCAAAAGACGAAACTGCGCAGGTGAAAAACACCGAGGTCGATCAAGCCATTTTCGGTTGTTATTATTTTCGCGGTAGTGGAAACAGGTATGGCGCTGAAGTATATGCACACAGCGATATACAATGCGACATTAAATTACTGCCGGTGAAATACAGCATACTTGCTGAGTATGAAGAGGAATATGAAAAGATAACGTCTGGTGGTATCCTGGGGCCAATTTCCCGATTGTTTTTAGCGGTTTTCAATCTGTTGTTTACACTCTTCGGGAATTATGGTATAGCGATCATCACCTTTGCGATCTGCATAAAACTTCTCTTTTTCCCACTTTCACGCCAGATGATAAAATCACAACACCGAATGCAGATGATCCAACCTGAACTAAAAAAACTCCAGAAGAAATATAAGGATGAACCACAGCGGCTAAATCAGGAAATGATGCATTTGTATAAGACTTACAAGGTGAATCCGTTCACGGGCTGTTTACCACTGGTTGTACAAATGCCGATCTTCTTTGCTCTCTATCAGACGCTCATCACTTCGATCGAATTCCGGAACGCTCCATTCATGTTGTGGATCACTGATCTGTCCTTTAAGGACCCCTACTATATACTTCCGATCGCAATGGGTGTCATGATGTTGGTGCAATCATTTCTTACAACGATCGATCCGCGTCAACGTTATATGACGATAATCATGCCCATATTTATGGTATTCATATTCTTGAACTTTCCGTCTGGCCTCCAGCTGTACTGGTTTTCGTACAATATTTTGACACTGGTCGAGCACATAATCACAAAGAGAGGAGGCATCAAATGAAGGTTGTGGAAGCAACAGGGAAAGATTTAGATACTGCGATCGATGTTGGTTTAAGCACACTCCGGGTACGAAAAGAAGAGATAGAGTATGAAACAATATCGGAGAGTGATGAAGAAGTTGTGGTTAAGGTCACGATAAAGGAACCACGGAAACATCTTCAGGAATTAACGAGTTTCATCCTTGCCAGTTGCGGATTCAAACCAACTATATCGATCGTTCGTGACGGAAAAGGTTTGTACGTTAATATAAAGACTAAACACACAGATGCAATATTGATCGGGAAAAAAGGGGAAACACTTTGGGCTCTTCAATATTTAATCTCACGTTTGATGAAAAGATTTCATCCAAATCTCAAGATACTCGTTGATGTTGGTGGTTACCGGATGCGCAGGAACAATTTTCTCAAGAAGAAAGCTGAAGCGATCGCACGTATCGTTTTGGAGACTGGTCGGGAAATGGCACTCGATCCGCTGACAAAAAAAGAACAACAGATAGTCGAAAGCAAACTAAGCGAGATAAAAGGAGTTAAGATCTACACGATTGGTAAAGGCGTTAGTAAAAACGTTATCATCGCACCAAGCGATGACGTAAATCAAAAAGAAGCAGCAGATGAATCAACAGCCGATAAGGCAGAATCCGAATGATACCATCGTCGCATGTGCAACACCAGAAGGTTATGCTAGCATAGGTGTAATCAGGGTCAGTGGTGATCAAGCAGAATCTGCCGTAAGAAGATTATTCAGACCCAGCCATAAAGAATCATCATTTGAATCTCACCGTGCTTATTTCGGTGATATCATAGACCCGGATGATATTACGATCATTGATAAAGTAATCGTAACCTTCCATAAACGACCTTACTCGTATACTGGAGAGGATGTTGTTGAAGTCTCATCCCATGGAAATCCTCTCATTATTGACCGGATAATTGGTGCTTTGATAAAGTACGGGGCTCGTTTAGCAGAAAAAGGGGAATTCACTAAAAGGGCTTTACTTAATGGAAAGATCGATCTTTTACAGGCAGAGGCAGTTCTTGATACTGTTTTTTCCCCTTGCGATGAAGCACGGAAACTGGCGATCGCTCAATATGAAGGACGTTTATCCGAAATCGTTCTATCCCTACGGGAAAAATTGAACAATATACTGGTATTAGCCGAAGCCCAGATCGATTTCAGCGAGGAAGAGGATGTTCAGAAACAAATACAGGCCAACCATCTCATGCAAGAACTTGCTATACTGGATTCTGAGCTTGTATCGATACTCCAGGGCGCCCAGATCGGGATAAAGATGAAACAAGGATATCGTGTTCTCATCATGGGACGGTCCAATGTGGGAAAATCAACGTTATTCAATCGACTGGTTGGATATGATCGCGCTCTTATTCACCACATTCCCGGGACCACACGTGATTACCTTGAAGAGAAAATTGAGATCAAAGGTTTATTGATCCGCTTATTTGATACCGCCGGATTATTAAATCAACCACATGGTGCAGACGAAATCGCCCAGGAACGCAGCCGACAATTGATCGAGCAGGCTGATCTCATTGTTTTACTATTTGATGGCTCTGAACCGATGAATGAACAGGATATATACCTGTATAATTTAACCAAAAAGAAGAACACGATCGCAGTTGTTAACAAAGTTGATCTTAATATCAGGTTGAGTGAAAGTGATATGTTAAGCGATTCAATAAAAATATCTGCAAAAAAAGGCGAAAACATCGATTGTCTTCTCTCTTGTATGAAGCGTATCCTCATCCCGGAACTGTGTCCCTCAGAACGACCGTTAATAACTAAACAACGCCATATGGAAGCTTTCAATCGTATCCATGACTGCACGCAGCAAGCAATAGAATCTGCCGCACCCGAAATGATCGCATTTGAGATGAAAAGAGCCCTGCAACAGCTCGGTACCCTGACCGGGGAAACCCTCGGTGCAGATATTCTCGACCGGATATTCGAAGAATTCTGCATCGGTAAATAGACCAGGGACAGATGTTGGAACACTGACTGCTGATCACAGCCTTCTTTCCTTGACTTCATATCGTTATTGTTTATAATCACGAAGTGATAATCGACCCCATCGATCTTCATATTATCCGCCAACTTGAACTCAGAGGTTGTGTCTTTGTCAATGAAATAATTGGAAAATTCCAGATCACAGAAGACGAGATTCTGCTACGGATCAATAACTTCGAGGCAAGTGGATTCATCTGTGGTTATGGTCTCAAGCTATTCTTCCCCCGTATTGTCGGTGGTACGTGGTATTGGGGTTGCATTGCGATGGAATCTACTGATCATTTCAAACCGAGCCGATCGGTTGCATGTCTCGAGGAAATCGTTGAGAATATTACTTTACCCCGGGGAGCCTGTCCCAATATATCCCTTCTCTTTTACACACAAAGTCTGCAGGATACCTATAAGACGATAAATAAAACTGCGGGAGTGAAGTACGCAGAAGTCTATAAGATCGAAGAATACAACGTAGATGTTAAGCAAATCCTGCTGAAAGAGGACTGGGAGACGATCTCGAATTTATACAAAGAACTGCCAGATATGTCCTATCAACGTATCCACACACTTGTAAACCAACCATCAAGCGCGGAGGATGTACGATTGTCAAGAACGGTCTGGAGCAAAAGGAATCGCAAGGGTGTGGTCTCTGTATTTCCCAATTTTGATTGGTCGATTATAAAAAACTATTTACATCTGCATGTTGGCGTGAAAACATCAATGCGGGTGAAAGAATTACGCTCGATCGTGAACAACATTGGTTTTTCAGGCAATATTGCATCTCGTTTCAAAAAACGGTACCTACAGCTGGAATTTGATGTCTGGGGATTTGAGGATATGCAACGAATAATCACCTCACTTCAATCGATCAAGAAAGTGTTGGTAGAGGGATTATCGTTTGCTTACCGGAACCGCATATACAATGAATGGCTTGAGCAATATATTGCGCAGCAATTATAACTTAGTAATCATCCTTACCGCGGCGTTCATTTGCTGTTCTCCACGTGAACAGGTTAGTCATGAACCAAAACGAACAGAAGAAATTCTCATTGTAAAAAGGAATCAAACGCTTGAAACTGTACTCGACCAGAGCCTTGCACATGCGACTACGTTCCAGATCATTGAGATCCTTAGTGCGGCTGAATTTCCCTTTCGGCGCTGTCTCCCGGGCGATACAGTCACCATTATTCGGGTTAATGATACGCTTGTTGATATCACTTACAAACAGAACCTGCTGACAGTATGGAATCTCTCCGCGGAAAACACGCAGTGGTTTGTTTCCATGAAATTCCCCTATATCGATACGACGGGTTGCCTCACCAAAGGTGTGGTGAATTCCACCCTGTATGAGTCCATGCTGAATATGGATGAGACACCTAAACTAGTCTATCGTTTCGTCGATGTTTTTGCCTGGGAGATAGACTTTGTTACCGATACAAGGAATGGCGATTCCTTTTTTGTCTATTACGAAAAAACATTCTGTGATTCTGTATTCATCAATTATCAGAGCCTGATCGTTATGAGGTATAAAGGAGAGGTGGGTGATTACTATGGTTTCTATTACCAGGATCCAGACGGATATGAAGATTACTACAATAAGAAGGGTGAATCACTCAGAAAATCTCTTCTAAAATCACCCCTTCAATTTTCATACATCAGCTCCTATTTTTCCAAATCCCGTTATCATCCAATATTAAAAACATGGCGCCCGCACCACGGTCTTGACTATAGTGCGCCAAAGGGAACACCCGTTTCATCCATCGGCAACGGGACGGTTTCGTTCAAGGGGTGGAAAGGCGGCTATGGCAACCTTGTCGAGATCAGGCATATGAATAATTTCAAAACACGATATGGGCACCTATCACGTTTTGCCAAAGGTCTATACCAGGGGAAAAAGGTAAAAATGGGGGAGGTGATCGGCTATGTTGGATCAACCGGACTCTCCACGGGTCCGCACCTGCATTTTGAAATGCATAAAAACGGCGTTCCGATCAATCCATTGAAAGTTGATATTCCCCGTGCACCGTCAGTGAAAAAGGAATATCTTGATGAATTCGAAACAGTGCGGGATTCATTACTGCAATTGCTTGTTGATCCGGTAGAGTACGGTGATGAACAAGCGGAGAACATATAGTTTGTAAGGAGGTTTTATGGTACTTCATCTGAGAGCAAAGAAAGAAGATTATGCACCTACCGTATTACTCGTTGGTGATCCAGGGCGCGCTGAAACGATCAGTCAACTTTTTACTGACGGACAATGCGTCGCAAAGAACCGAGGTCTTCTCGGATATACCGGAAGGTACAACAATAAACCTATTTCGGTACAGACTACAGGGATCGGTTGTCCGTCCGCGAGTATCGTCGTTGAAGAACTCATTCAACTCGGTGTTCAACGTGTCATCAGAATTGGTACATGTGGTGGGATCGGTAAAGGGATCAAGCCTCTGGATATGATCGCTGCAATATCAGCTGCTCCACTTGATGGCGCGACAAGAACACTGGTACAGGGAGAGCCGATCGCTCCCCATGCTGATTTTTCAATTCTGCATGAAGCTTATGAAGTAGCCCATGAGATGGGCGTATCTCTATTATTCGACGGTATTGCCAGTGTGGACATTTTTTATAATCCATTCCCTGATTACACTGACAAACTCCGTGGATTAGGAGCGATTGCGGTTGAAATGGAAACGAGTTTGATCTATTACCTCGCAAAAAAGAATCGTATCAAAGCAGCATCGTTCCTGCTCGTTTCTGATATTGTTGGAAAGCACGAGGACGAATTTACCACCTTTGTCACGGATGAAGACCTCGCCAAAGGGATGGAAACACTTATCGAGTTAGTGCTCCGGGCTGCTACGAGGAAGTGAGAGATCTATGAAGAAATGGCGTTGTGGTGTATGCGGGTATATTTTCGATCCCAGGAAAGGGGACAGCGAGAACGGGATCATGCCCGGTTGGCCATTCGAAAAATTGCCTGATCACTGGGGGTGTCCTGATTGCGGAGCATCCACTGATATGTTCGAACGTCTTGACGACGCAGGATATTATACTGAACACTGAGCAATACTGTGCTGTCAACATACCTTGATAACAACAAGATCATCGTCGACCTTGATGCAACAAATTATCATCAAGCGTTGGAAATATTGATTCAGAAAAGTAGTGAAAAAGATAATAAAGCACTGCTTGAAGCGATCTTTAAGCGAGAGAAATTGATGAAAACTACCCTGGGTAAAGGTATGGCATTCCCGCGGGTCCATGTAGCGAATAAGGATAGCAGTGAGATCATGGTCGGGATCAGTAAGAACGCGATCGATGCGCGTGGATTTGACCTGATCAATATAAGGATCATAGTACTTTTTATTTTTTCTTCTCAAGATGACCACGCCGCGATCCTTGCTGAATGTTTACACTTGCTCAATGATAATTCCATGCGTGCGGAACTACTCCAGGTAAGCAACGGGGAGGAATTCATCGCGCGTGTGCGAGAGTGGGAGAGAAGTGAATAGGAAATCTCAGATAATTCTGCTCATTGTGTGGATCGTGGTGATCTTTGTTTTAACGGGATATCCAGGATTAAAATCACCTCGGATCAAGGATGTTCCTGTTGATAAGCTCTACCATTTTATTGCTTTTTTTTTGCTGGGCATTTTCGAAATTCGTGTTATGAAACCGGTCATGTTCTTCACAGTTGGAACCACAGTAGCGTTACTCGCTGAATTCCAACAGCTTATTATTCCGGGAAGGGATTTTGAATGGATGGATATTATTGCTGGTATATTTGGGTTGATCATAGTTTTTTTGTTCGGTAGGAGAAGGGAGCTGGTGAAGAATGGCGTATCAAAAACCTAAGGGTACAAGAGATATTTTCGGACATGACCTTAGACGAATAGAGACTGTCTGTCACAGCGCTCGTTCATTCTTTGGAGAACACGGTTACCAGGAAATACGAACACCGGTGTTTGAATATGCCGACCTGTTCATACGGTCGATCGGCGAACATACGGATATCGTGGAGAAAGAGAATTATACGTTTAAAGTAAGTGAACGCACATACATGCTGCGACCAGAAGGGACTGCCTCTGTACTGCGCGCGGTAATTGAGAACAATATCTCTCTACCTCAGCGTTTCTTGTATATCGAACCAATGTTCAGACGGGAAAAACCTCAAAAAGGAAGATACCGCGAATTCATCCAGATAGGTATCGAGCATATTGGAGAAGCAGGAGCGGTGTTCGATGCCGAGATGATAGAACAAGGAAAAAGGTTTTTGCACGCTGTCGGCTGCAATGATTTCGCGATTGAATTGAACTCTATTGGTTGCCCGGAATGTCGCGCAGGCTATAAGAAGATACTGCATAGCGAACTTGACGCACGATCAGCAAAATTATGTGATGATTGCAGCCGAAGAATGGAAAGGAATTTCCTACGTATATTCGACTGCAAGAATAAGGAATGCCAGAGTATTTATGACAGAGTACCGAAGATCACTGATAATCTCTGTAAAGCATGTGCTGAGCATTACGAACGGGTAAAACTTTACCTGGGGATCTTCGGGATTGAGGCGCTGGAGAATAAAAAGATGGTGCGCGGTCTTGATTATTATACACGTACGGTGTTTGAGTTCAAAGCAGGAAAACTGGGTGCCCAGGATACGATCCTGGCCGGGGGTAGATACGATATTCTCATGAAGGAACTCGGAGGACCGGATACCCCTGCTCTGGGCTGGGCAATGGGCGTTGACCGGATGCTGATCGCGCTTGTGGATGACATTCCGGTTGTACCGAAACAGACAATATTCTATATCGTCGCAATGGGGGAGACCTACCTGGCTGATATGATACCAATACGCAATACGATCCAATCCCACGGGTGTATAAGCATATTCGCTGATCCCGATGATCCAATAAAAAAACAGATGAAAAAAGCGAATCGCAGTAATGCCGATTATGTACTGATCTATGGTGAACAGGAAGCGATCGATCATACGGTTACGATCAAGAATATGAAAACCGGCGAACAAAATGCAGTTGCCCTGGATACTTTGCAGCAGTTCATAGCCGCTCTTAAGTAACGCTAACTTCACCTAAAAAAATATACTGGATGACCAAACAATACCTCGACTGAATTCGAAATTCTAATATCGAAATCCTGGACAAATTCGAATATATAAATTCAAATGTTCCAAAAACTATTAGCAATTCAACAACAAAAATCAAGAAATAATGAGTAATTGTTTATGCTTCGAGAAGTCCATTGTATAAAATTCTCGATCCATGCCGACGCCATTTACTCGAGCAACAATAATCTCAAGTTCGAAATAGTGGCAGGCTTCAGTCATACAAAAAGGGCGGCATTTGTGCCGCCCTTTTTACTATTGTAGAGAGATTACTCGATGACCAGAACCTTATGTATATTGCGGTATGAATCCGCGATCACTTCAACAAAATATATTCCATTCGCGGTTTGTATTGTACCTTCAAGATCATGTATTCCAGGGGTGAAGCGTTCGTTCACAAGGGTCGTTACCAGACGACCATTCAGGTCAAACACGCGTGCACTCACGTGAGATGATGTTTTGAGCGCAATGCTCATGGAAACAACACCCTTTGTTACAAAACTCGCACAACGGCTTTCCGTTGATCCCACGTAGGCGCCAGTGTGTTCTTCCACACCCGGGATAACCTGGGTGACATCACCGGTGATCGCATAGGCATACGGCTGTGGTCCGTAAGGAACACTCTGCCCGGTCACTGTGATCGTCCAGATGCCGGTTGCTGGTGAGTTGACCCGGAAACATTCTTCGACATTGCGATTATCCCATGAACCCGGATTGCTCGATGATTGACCACCACTGTACTGATTACCCCGGTAGTACGTACCGCCGGGCGCTGTTACCTGGATGTTCAAATCGTCGACCAATGTCGGATTTGCTCCGGAACTGGCCGCAGTATCGGTCCAGGCAACACATATGCGCAATGTCATCGATGAGTGAACCTCAAACGAATCAGTGATCGCGTTGCCCGTATTGATACCGATCGTATCGTCGAGGATGATCAAGCGGCGTGCATCACCATCAAAATAACATACACTGTCCAC
>Ga0180438_10000082_pt1 | contig 194546 bp, 135 predicted proteins | sample SS_ome_12_FD_132455 | JGI IMG/M metagenome (GOLD analysis project Ga0180438, IMG submission 132455) | Hypersaline lake sediment archaeal communities from the Salton Sea, California, USA - SS_3_D_2 metaG | ecosystem: Environmental > Aquatic > Non-marine Saline and Alkaline > Hypersaline >... | reverse complement strand
AGGCTCGTACTGCTGCTCAACCTGCCTGATCAGTTTCTGTCTTTCAAGCTCATGCATGGTCTTATGGAAGCTGTTCTCGATCCGCCTTTCGTACATCAGCATCCTGTCGAGCACCCTGTTGCACGACCAGTCGCTGTTAGCGATTCGGCCGAGCGGCAGCTCATCCAGGTCCACTCCCGGCTCGTCCGGCCGTCTGCCCTGGTTGTAGTAATAATCTTCTCGTCTGCGTCTTGCTGGATTGCTGGTAACCAAACGGCCAATCATATCTTCGATGACCTGGTTCTGCATGCGCTGGGCACGTTTCAGCCGCCACGCAAGGTTCGCAGCACGCTCAGCAAGAAATAATTCCACCGCCCCTACGGGATCGAGCCTGGCGAAGAATTTTTCGTGAAAAGCCTCGTAATCACCCTCATTTTCGCCATATATTACCGATTGGGCGAACAGACCGTGCTTAACCGCGTTCTGCGAGACTGTTGCCTTGCCCTCGTCGGTCTTCGGCCCGGTCGATTTCTTGGCATTTTTTCGGTTTGCTTTAGTTTGCTTTTCGCTACTCATAATAGTTCCTCTCAATTTTAAATTTCAGATTTCAGATTTCAGATTTAATATTCAACTCGCGACATACGATCCTTCGATTATACTCAGGACAAGCATACAACATACGAAATACGAAGCAATTCGGCGAAGGCCGAACGGTAGCGCCTCTACTATTGAACGGATATGCACGTATGAGTCGAAAATCTACAAAAATGTAGGCACTATTTTAGCTGTAAGTTCTTGTGTAGCAGGGAATAAAAAATTATTTCAAATTTCCGATTTTTGTTCGGCGCTACCATCGTTTTTGGTCGAAAATCCCCCCCCAACTCAAAACACAACACTCAACACTCAAAACTAACATTGCTACCATCGTTTTTGGTCGAAACGATGTCGTCTCGTTCCCGACGCCTTCTCGGAAAATCCGTCAATAAAATATATGTAGGATGGGCAGGTTCCCTGCCCATGCGGTTCGGATCACGTTACATTATCAGCATGGGCAAAAATTTGCCCATCCTACTCTCTCACCCAATTTACCAATTCGCTAAGATATCCCACTTTTCTTCCTTGCTCGATAAGCAAACCGCATTTATAATTGAACATGGCGGATTTGACAGCTCTGAAGCGGCAACAGCGTTTTTTGTGATTTCTTGATTTAAGCCGAGAGGCTTGGGGTGTTATACGGAAACCATATATACATTGTTAGGTCCATTATTATGAACAGCCTGCCAACAACTGCGACACTTGTAGTTCTTACGGTTGTACTCGGATGTTCCAAGCCTCCGCCGCCAGTTGAGTTGACAGAAGGTGATATCTTAGACGGAGTCTATAGGAATGAGAGACTTGGTTGGAAGTTTCCAATACCGAAAGACTGTACGGCCCTATCAAAGAGTGAAATCAAGAGACTGGAAGATGTAGGGCATGAGGCAATTGCAGATACTCTCTCGCACGAATATACGTCATACCACGTTCCCTTGCTTTACCTTCGCAAAGGCCAGTCAAACGTCTTCGCATCCGCAGCCCAAGCCTACGATCCAAAGAAGCACGGAGACTATCGGGAGCAACAGCAAGCCGTTTTTGATGTCCTGCTCAACGCATATCGATCTCAGGACATTCCAATCGAATCCCAAAGAAGCGAAGAGAGGATTGACGGCCTTGTCTTCGATGTGCTCGAGGTGACTATATATACGAATAACAAAAAAACCATTTTACTCCGCCAGTGTTATTATGACCGTCTCATAAACGATAGATCGCTCATGGTGAGCATAATATACCACAATGAACGTGACAAACAGGCTCTGCTTGAAGCTCTGAGGCAATCCAAGTTTTTATCAAAGGCGAGGACCCAAAAGACAGCTCAACCCGACAAGTGAAAACCGTGTTTTCGCTTGCGGATTAGTTGAGTCATTATCCGATTTGTGTTAAGCTATGCTGGATTCGATGATATATATAAAGTTCGCCACTGATTACGAAGAAATGGGGATTTCAAAACGGTATGAACTGGTCTTTCTTCTGAGCAGCACATACCAAGAAAACGCAACCTATACATAACCTGTTTATTAAATTACACAAATTCAAGCGAAAAAGCAAGTTTTACAATGGTTGGGCAGACCGTTAACCTATGATTATATGGATGATGGGGAAAATAAAGGGATCGTTTCGATTTACGATTTAGAAAAACAAAGAAAAACTATGAATAGCGGGATAGCACACAGAAATAGTTGACTTTCCCTAATAAACTATCCTAATCAACTTTGCTTATACGTCCTATTGAATAAATGCACTGTTAGCGTTCACATTCGCTATAAAGTTAAAATGAGTGTGGCTTTTCAGGAATGACTAATGAGCAAGGCTACAAAATGGAATGCTGCAACCTGGGCGTTGACATTAGTAGCATTTGGCTTCGCAATGTTTTTGTCATATCGACAGGTTCATTACAGCAACGCCAATGACCTCCGTAGTTCTTCGGTATTGCTAATCAATGCTCTTTTAGGCACGGCTGTTGCATTTGGGTTTGCTGTTCGTGCAGGTTCATTGGAAAGTTGGATGGATTATCATCTTTGCTTGATGTTTGGGTTATGGGCTGCTGCAATCTTTCGTTTGATACCGCCATTGCCCATGGAACATATCCTTTATATGAAGAATAGCATTTCGGTTGACGTGCCATATATCATACTTGCTGCATTTATCCATGGTGGATTGACATTCTTGCTTGCCAGCCCGATTGCACTTCGGGTGCTTGGACGCTCCACATGGACGCCTGATGAAAGTCTAATGGAGATGTGTGGAGCCGCAATTCTCCTTTTCTTTATCGTTGCAGTAGTCGTACGGCTATTGGCAGATCCAGCGGTGTTCAATTGGTGATTTAGACAAGAGGTGCGAGACTTCGCACCCTACGAGATTTACTGTTCGCCACTGGTAATCACCGAGGCCCTGTTCGGGTTCCAGATAGTTGCACCAATATACCGTTCGGGGCCGGTTTTTTCGTCGCTGATGTAATAAATCGCCACCATTTTACCATCCGGACGCTGGATGCTTCGCACATAACCGATGTCCCGGTCAACGCCGTCGTCTCGTAATACAATCTGAGGTCCCCAGGTTTTCCCATTGTCCGTGCTCAGACGAGCCCGGATGCTGTAAGGATAGGCCCGGAAACCGTACGTCAGGCACAGGCGGCCATCTTTCAGCTTGTTCAACATAGGGGGATTACCTTCGCCGAGGTATTCGACAGGGTTGCTCTGCTGCGTCCAGATCTCGCCGTTGTCTTTACTGCGCCATGCGGAAATCCAGCGGAAAGTCCCCTCCCGGCGTCTCAATGTGGTCAGCAGCTCGGTATCGGAGATGCGTATGGTAGATGGCATTATAGCAAAGCCATCGGGCTCCGGCCCGATCCAGGAAACCGGTTTCCACGTCAGGCCGCCGTCGGTGGTCCGTGCACAGAGAGGCCGGCCTTCACGCCCGTTCTTCTTACCGGCAGTGATAAAGATAAAGGCGTCCCTTTTGGCGTTGACGATGTAGTCGGTTCGGGCGGCCGTGCCCTGTGTGCCGAAGTTCGGCAGGCGGTAAGGACCGCTCCAGGTCTTGCCGCGGTCGTAAGAATATTCAAAACGTGAGGTGCCTGCGTTGATGTTTTCCATACGGAACGTCAATACAAAATCAGGATGCGTGAAGTCCATGGGCTCTTTGAGGTCGGTGATCGGCGGAAGCACCAGACCCGGCGTCTCAGTTCCGTGGAGAAACTCGCCCCGGGGTATAAGGAATCCTTTTTCCGCCGGGTGCTCCAGAATCCATGTCAGACCGGCGTCCATGCTGCGGGCGAGCCAGAATTCTTCCGGCTTTTCACGGTCTATGTGGTGGCGTGTCGCGCCCAGGTCCTTGTAGTAGCCACGGCTGTAGCCGACAAGGATTTCGTCGCCCCAGCTCCATATGCCGTGGTTTGCCGGCCAGCCTCCGAAACGGCCTGCTTCATAATAAACTGTAACATGCGTTACGTCTTCGGCAATCAACATCGGTTTGCCGGGAAGCATACCCAGCAGTGTCGTCGCAATAATCGTTATAAACATCTTTTAAATCCTTATATTCGGTTAATCCGAGATCTTATGTTTGTAGTTATTATTGGCGATTCTGTCAATAGGGCAAGAATGGCGGGGCAAGCCCCGCCCTACAACTAAAGGTGCGTTTCAATACACCGTACGCTCTATTACGAATTTTCATTGACTTTTATCTTTTTAGCCGATTAATTTATAGTAGTCGTATTAACCTTGAATGTCGGTCGACATAAAATGAAACGCCGAGTATGAAAGGATTGACAGATGTGCAAAACATGCGGATGCAGTTCAGGCAAGAAAGCAAAGAAGAAATCCAAGAAAAAAGCCAAGGCCAAAAAGAAATAAATACCTGCACCCAATCAAATTTTAGTATTGATGTTCGCCTGCTTTGAAAACTGAAACTGTCCTGAGCTTTATGGTTCCAAGCAGAGTATTGTTACCCCTCTTTCCAGTACCGCTGGACGATACCGTCTCTGACTTCAAACGCAACGGTGTGTACGATATCTTCTTCGTCTTTAATAACAATCGGAGGTGGGAACATAACAAATTTATTGTCTTTTGTCCTTACGCATTTGTACTTGAGTATCTCGCTGCCGTCATCAGCCAGAATTTGCTCGCTCGGTTCGCCGAAGGACTCGATAACCCAGTCCCTTGTTGTTTGGCCGCACTCGACTTCTTTTAACGCCTTGTTTTCAATGCCGGTATAGTGCTCATCCGTTTGGCTAACTACACATCCGACACCCAGGATCGATACGGCCAACAATGTCACAAAAAGACCGATTTGATTGCATTTGTGTAATTTCATTTTTAGCATCCCCTTATTTCATTGTTTTTTCTGCAAATTCATGCATGTCGCCAAGTATATTTTTCTTACCTATTATTATAGGCGCTAAAACCGGCAAAAGGTTACAAAAAAAATTGAAATTTTTTTGCCGGTTCAAAGGTCATTTATGAACGAAATGAGAACAAGAGCTTTAATATCAGTTTTGCAGCAGAAAGTGTTACAAGGTACTGGAGTGAAACAGCAATAGTCCCGCCGGTCAGGACTATCACAAAAAATATCGGTGCGGTAATAGTAAATGTTTCAAATCTGTAGCCTATCATCTGGCCCGCTACGGCCCAGAGCGTTATCAGACAACACATCAGCGCCATGACGGCCGCACTGAAAATAGCTGTCCTTTTGAAATATCTCCTGCGGATTTGTTCATCTGCTCGTGCAAGCTGCATCTTTCTTGCTGCGTAAAGGCCGGCGGCAATTCCCAGTGTAAAACTGCCTATCGGCAAACCCATAAACATGCCGAGAGTGACAATCGAATAAAACAGATAAAGTATACCCAGAGTTACGCTGCTCATTTGATAGGCGCCCTTGATCCATTTTTTCATAAGAGCAGCATCAAAAGCTATCGCGGGAGCGAACGACCACAATGTCCAAGGTCCAAGAGATTTTGTCCCGAATAAAACCGATGCGATAATAACCGTTACGACCAGACAGAACAAAATGGGAACGAAACCGAAAAAAACGGCGAGCATGACACATTCAACGCCTCTGATTATGTTAAACGTAAGACTGCCTCGCATCTCGTTTAAATCCCTGTGTGTGCAGAATAACAAGAACTATCGTTATCGCTGTAACAAGCTTCAATAAACAATAGTCAATAATCCATTGTCAATAGTCAATTATCACAATGTCTTCCGGGATAGCGACGACGTCACGGTGTTTCGGGCCGAGGAGCTTTTTGATTTCCGTGCTGTGCCTGCCGGCCAGAATTTTTAGCTGTGTGCTGCCGATGCTGGTGACGGCCTTTGCGTTTTCGTTTAGCATTACGACGGCACCAGGCTGGAACGTGCCCCTGACCGAAACCACGCCGCTCGGCAGCAGGCTTTTACGCGCCCGGACCGCTCGCATTGCTCCGTCGTCGATTAATATCGTGCCGGCCGGGCTGCTGTTAAGAATCCATCTGGAGCGATTCGAAAGCTTTCGTTTCGGCATAAAAATGGTGCCGATTTCTTCGCCGGCGATAATTCGGCCGATGATGTTTTTCAATCGGCCGTTCGCCAGGACGATTCGACAGCCAGCATTGGAAGCGATTTTCGCCGCCTCGATTTTCGTTCTCATGCCGCCCGTACTGTGCCGGCTGCCTTTACCGCCGGCATTGTTAACTATTTCATCGGTGATCTCGAAGACTGTGGTGATTGGACTGGCATCGGCGAATTTTTGCGGATTCTTATCATAAAGAGCATCGATATCACTGAGCATAATCAAAAGGTCAGCATCGATCTTGCTGGCGACCAGCGCGCTTAGTTTGTCATTATCGCCGAAGGCCGTGCCGATTTCGTCCGTGCTGACGCTGTCGTTCTCGTTGAGAATCGGCACGACGGACAGCTTCAGCAGCGTCTCGATCGAATGGCGAAGGTTCAGATACGTTTTTCTGTTATTGAGCACCTCGGCAGTTAGCAAAACCTGAGCGACAGCCACGCCGTAGCGCTGAAATGACTTGCGGTACTCGGCCATCAGCAGCGGCTGGCCGATAGCAGCACAGGCCTGCCGCATTTTGATGTCCTTGGCCCTGTCGGCGTCGAGCTGACCGAGCCCCATCCCGATAGCGCCGGAGCTGATAATAACAACCTGCCTGCCGGCTTTAAGCAGAGAATTCACCTGCCCTGCCACACGACGAACATAGCCCGCATCCACACGGTCATTCTTCGTAAGAATATTCGTGCCGATCTTTATAACTATTCGCTTTGTCTTGCTAAAGTCTCGCATTTTTTAGTCGATAGTATTTAGTCGTTAGTATTTAGTTTTTTAATAAGACTCATTGTCATCTTACTGATTTCCTCAATTTCGTTCAACAATGTATCGGCTTTAGTCTTATCAATATACTTCAAACGCGATGCTATAATAATTTGTGTCGTCAGTTCTGCACAGCTTCCGAGAGAGATATACAAAAAATTTCTGTATTCTCTGTTGTGAAGCCTGGCAAATCCTTCGGCAATGTTAGAAGGTATCGACACTGCTGATCGTCTCAACTGAGACTTTAATCCGTACATTTCTTCCTTTGGAAAGTTTCTACTGACTGCATAGACTTGTTCAACCAGATAAATACCCTTTTGCCATATCTTCAAGTCCATGAAACTTTTTATTTTTCCACTTACTTTCTTGACCATGTTTTCTATCCCTCCTGTAAACTAAATACCAAATACTAAATACTATTCACTTATCGATTCGTTTCTCCAATAGTCTGCGTGGTACGTTTCGCCGTCTTTGTTCCAGACCTTGGTTATAATATCGGTATCTCCATCGCCATCTACATCTGCAAGCACGGCGTCGTGCCAGCCGGGATTGTCCACGTGTATCACTACCGGCGTAAAACTCGGAATTTCCGAGCCGGAATTTTCCCAAATCACGCCGCGTTCCTTGAGCCCGCGTGGTTTCATTGCCAGCTTGCCCTGCGCTTCCATGTAAGTATCGGGATCTTCCTGCTCACCGGCGAAGATATCCAGATCACCGTCCCGGTCGAAGTCCGCTACTCCCAGCGAATGGAACGAGCCGGTGCCGGGAACGTCTCCTGCGGCCGTCGGCGGATCAATAAGCTGATGCCGCACCCATTCAGTGCCCTTTTTTGTATTCTCAACCCAATAGACATGCGAGTGCCCTGTGTCGCAGTCGCTATAGACAATGTCATTTTGTCCGTCACGGTTGATGTCCGCTACCCAGCAGCGCATGCTTGTGCCGTAGGAGGCGTTCTCGACCGGTTTGTGCGGCCAGGGGTGTTTTCGCCAGTCACCTTCGCCTTTGCCGGGATTAGCGAACCAATAGCCCGGTATAACAACGTCGTTATCACCATCGCCGTCCAGATCGCCGATGCCTTTTGTTGCCGTGCCGCCGTGATTTTCGTCGGCCCCGCCGATGACGGTCTCTTTCATGCCGCGTGCCGGGTCGTACCAGGAAACGATCTTGCCGTCATAAACCAGCACATCGATATGACCATCGCCGTTAACATCGCCGGAAAGAATATCGTGGCCTTTGCCGGTGTATTTGTGCTCCTGCCAAAGCGTATCAGGCTTCTCGGCCAGGTTTCCGGGATTCTTGAACCACGCGAGCGAGTACACAACATCCACAAGTCCATCCAGGTCGCAATCAACCGCCGTCGAACCGAGCTGGGTATTAAATAACTCACCGGTGGCTATTTTATGTCGGATCCACGTTGAGTCATTTATTCTTTGGAACCAGTAAGCAGCCTCGGCTTCCCGCCGGGATAGGCTGATGTCCATGTCGCCGTCGCCGTCGAAGTCCGCTAATGGAATCCCGCCTGTCCCCCAAGCAGAACCCGGCAGCGGATCGGCAATCGTAAAATGCGTCCACTTAGCAGAATCAATCTTTGCACCAGCAGAGATAGAGAATATTATTACCAGGATCACAACGATTCTCAACAGGATTCTTAGCTTCTTAACGTTGGTATAACATGTCATTATTCAGCCTTTTTCTTTGATATTTTTTTGTAGCTTAGTTGACTATATCATATTATATTTATAGAGGACCGTCTGTGTTAGCAACTTATTTAAAATTTACGCTGACAATTTTCCAAAATCCAATTATTAAAACATTGCTAAATCTTCTTCAATTTCAATGGTTCAACCATCGATTCGCGACTGATCTGTTTTCCTCTGAAGGTATTCCTCATAAAGTATCCGCTTATTCTCCGGGTTGCCACGAATAGCCTCTATGAGTTGCTTTGCCTTTTCGTAATCTTTTGGGTCTTCACACTCAATGAGCTCATGATATATTTCTCTCCGGAACTCTAAATCTTCATTCTCAAATAATTCCATCAAAGATAAAACATCGCAACTCATTCGATACTGAAATAAAGAATACTTTGTGTTATGAAGCCCATCTTTATGAACACCTCCTATAAAGAGATATCTTACATATCTCCCCAATCCACCGCCGGCCCATTGATGTTCATGTGTTTCAGTAATATATTTATCATAAAGTTCTGTATAAGTAGTTTTTTGGGGAATCTCCATCTTTCTATAGATAGGTATGCCATAGATGTAAATAGTCTCTTCGTGCTGCTTAGATGCACATAATCTACAATTATATCCTTTGTGATCGTGTATGAATATTGGAACGAAGAAACTCAAGCTGATCAAACCAGCCATGAATAACAACGCAACAATTATAATTTTATTTCTCCGCTTCATAGTCAGCTTCCAATTCTCATCTACACTTTTTCAGAAAGCTGTCGCTTCTATTACCCTCATACACAATTCATAGACAACTAACTCAGCTTTCTATGTGTGAACTTTTTTTTTGCGTCCGGGCCGGAGTAGTCAGCGACGACTTGGCCGGTGCCGTATAGTTTCCATTTATAGATTAGCAGGCCTTCGAGGCCGACGGGGCCCCGGGCGTGGATTTTGTTGGTGCTGATGCCGACCTCGGCGCCGAGGTTGTAGCGGAAACCGTCGCTGAAACGTGTGCTGCAGTTCCATAATACATTGGCCGAATCTACCAGGGCCATGAAACGCTCCGCCTTATCCTTGTCGTTTGTAACAATCGAATCGGTGTGTTTCGAGCCGTAACGGTTGATGTGCTCGATTGCGTCGTCCAGACCGTCAACAATTTTTATCGAGAGGATATAATCGAGATACTCGGTTGAGAAATCCTCTTCTGTCGCCGGTTTTATGTCGATTATCGAGGCCGTTCGCTCGCAGCCGCGAAGCTCGACGTTCTTTTGCTCCAGGGCGGTTTTTACTTTCGGCAGGAATTGTTCTGCAATCGTACTATCCACAATTAGCGTTTCGGCGGCGTTGCAGACCGCGACGTACTGGCACTTGGAATCGACGGCGATGTTCACAGCCATATCGAGATCGGCATCGCCGTCAATGTAAACGTGGCATATGCCGTCGGCATGGCCGAGGACGGGGATGTTCGTGTTGTCCATGATGTAGCGGACGAATTCGTTCGAGCCGCGGGGAATAACAAGGTCGATAAATTCATCCATCGCCAGCATTTGGGCAACATCCTGTCGCGTTTCCAAAAGCTGAATCCAGCCCTTGGGCAGGCCTGCTTTTTCACTCGCCTCGGCGATTATCCCGGCCAGGATGCGATTGGTATTGGCCGCTTCGCTGCCGCCTTTTAGCAGCACGGCGTTGCCGCTTTTCAGGCAGAGCGTTGAAATCTGCACTAAAGCATCCGGCCGGGACTCGAAGACCACGCCGATTACGCCGATTGGGCAACTGACCTTGTAGAGTTCGAGGCCGGCGTCAAGCTCGGTTGCGGCAAGAGTTTTTCCCGCCGGATCATCAAGCTTTATCAGGCTCTCGATGCCGGTAATGGTCTGGGCGATTTTGCTTTGATCGAACTTCAGCCGTTTAAGCAACGGGGACGCCAGATTATTCTTCTCCGCCTCGGCCAGGTCCTGCTGATTGGCGGCGATGATTTCAGCGCTGCGCTGATTAAGGGCCTTTGCAATTTCTGCCAGAGCGTCATTTTTTGTGCTGGTATTGACCGCCGCGAGACGGAGCGAGGCCGATTTGGCCGCCGCTGCGATTTCATTAATTTTCATTTTTTAAATTCCTGTTGACTAACCACTTTTGACGAATTAATATAAGATTGTAAATAATATATATCGGCTAATCAATAACGAATAACAAGCGGGCGTAGCATAGTGGTAATGCATCGGCCTTCCAAGCCGACTAGGTGGGTTCGATTCCCATCGCCCGCTTTTGCTGCCTAAGCGTGAACCTGGAATTTATATTCAATCCCGTTTATTTACCTTGAAAATCGAAGTATCCAGACCACGGATGAAATTCCAGAATGCCACCTCAGCACTTGTCGCCGGCTGCACGGTCTGCCTTCCGAAGTAAATATTCTGGAGAATCTCCAGGCCGCGGATCTTTACGATACTCACATTGTCCCGGCAAATCTTTCGCACGATCATATTAGAAATAAAACCTACTCCCAGACCCTGCTGGACTGCCAGGGCAATCGCTTCCGATGTGCCCATCTCCATAAATACGTTCAGTTTTGCAATATCGATCCCAAGTTCAGCAAGTCCGTTTTTAACAGCTCTATACGTGCCGGAACCGGGTTCACGCATAATAAAACGCTCTTCATATAACCGTTCCGGCTCAATCTGGCCATGCTCGGTCCATGCATGTCCGTTCGGGACGATCAGCACCAGAGGCTCCTGCAAATAAAGCTGGATTTCAGTAGTACCCTGGTCCATATCGCCAATATTGGTAAAGGCAAAATGAATATCACCTTCGGCAAGCTGAGTCAGGGTTTGGTCCTGCGGCAAAACCTTGCATGTGAAACGTACTAACGGATACACCTCATTAAATTTTGACAATAAAACAGGCAGTACATATTTGCCGGGAGCCGTATTGCAGCCGACAATTAAATGGCCGTGAACCTCTTTCTTCATCAGCTCCATTTGCTCGGCGGCACGAATCGAACCTTCGACAATCTCACGTGCCATTGGCAGCAGCAGATTGCCTGCATCTGTGAGCTTAATTGTACGGGCCTTTCGCTTAAACAGCTCAACCTCTAACTGGCTCTCAAGAGTCTTGATAATCTGGCTAACGCTTGACTGTGTCAGGTGTAAGCGCTTTGCAGTAACTGTAAAATTCAACGTTTCCGCCGCTGTAATGAACACATTTAACTGATGAATATTTAGCATAAATCCTATTATATAAATAAATTTCTATCAATCATATCACAAATCGACCATTTTTCCTGATTGTTTAACATTCTTATCAATCAGTTTTTCTTATGGGACTACATTAAAATAATTCATTAATAAAACTTGGCCAAATTCTTGAAAATCCCTTAATAAAAGTTATAATAAAGGTTAGTATTGTACAAGACTTTAATGTCCCTTTTTGAAACTTCGTTAGGAGAAAGTCAAGATGAAAACAGTAAGAATTTGGAAAGGCAGGCCTGGTATACTTGCTATCCTGCTCCTGCTCGGGTTGATTTTTGCAGTAACTGATTATGCTGTTGCCCAGGTCAATCACTCGGTTTTCGCACCGCTGAAGAAGGATTTTCAGACGGCATCCGAGGTTACGGCAACCTGTTTACAGTGCCACCCCGAGGCCGGACAAGAGGTCATGAAGACCACCCACTGGACCTGGGAGTACGTCACTCAAGACGGCCAGCAGTTGGGCAAGAACAATGTCATTAATAACTACTGCGTTGCTGTTTCCTCCAACGAACCTCGCTGCACGAGCTGTCACGTAGGCTACGGCTATAAAAACGCCGAAACGTTCGCCCAGATGGGTGAAACAGAGGTTGACTGCCTTGTCTGTCATGACCAGTCCGGCACATATAAGAAATTTCCCGCCGGCGCCGGTGATCCTACTTATGAAGAGAAAATCTTCCCGGCAGGTTTCGGCGAACCATATGGCAAGCTCTGGTCGCCTGTAGACCTGAGAACAGCCGCCCAAAGCGTGGGCATGCCAACCCGGAAAAACTGCGGCACGTGTCACTTTAACGGCGGCGGCGGCGCAAATGTCAAGCATGGCGACCTGGATATTTCCATGTACGACCCGAATTCTGCTGTGGATGTGCACATGGCTTCAGAAGGTGCAAACATGACATGCCAGAGCTGTCATACAACTGTCGAGCACAAAATTGCCGGCGGCCGTTATGAAATGGACTTTCATGGTTTCACCGGTATGCAGAGCTGTACAACATGTCATGCAGACCATCAGCATGCTCTGAATATAATCGATCAGCATACCGACCGGGTTGCCTGCCAGACCTGCCACATCCCCGTTTATGCCAAAGAGCAATACGTAAAGACATGGTGGGACTGGAGCACCGCCGGGGAACTGAAAGACGGCGAAGGTGAATTCGAAGGCAGGATGGTTTGGAAAGTCGAAAAAGATGAAAACGGCAACAAGATTTATATGTCCAACAAGGGCAGCTTCGAATGGGGCAAGATGCTTACTCCCGATTATGTCTGGTTTAACGGCAACACTACATATATCACTCTTGACGATACATTCGATCCTAACAGTGTAGTGGCCATCAACACAATGAACGGCGATATCAATGACCCGAACGCAGTGATTTTCCCCACCCATAAGATCGGTGGTATGCAGCCTTACGACGCAGTAGCCAATTCTCTTGTGGTTCCGAATCTGTTCCCGACAAATCCGGAAACCGCTTACTGGAAGAACTGGGACTGGGAAAAGGCTATCGCCGGAGGCCAAGCCTCGGTCGGTCGCGAGTTCAGCGGCGAATACGGTTTTGTACAAACCGAAATGCGCTGGCCGCTGACCCACCAGGTATCACCTGCTGATAAGGCACTCAGTTGTGTATCCTGTCACAGCCCGAACGGTGTTCTCGATTTCGCAGCTCTTGGCTACTCGGAGCAGCGCGCAGAAACGTTGACCACCTTTTTAGGATGCACCGAATAAGCTGGCCTATAAGATTTTGATAGCAATCAGGATCATTAGTTCGGGGCCTGTATCGAGTCGTATGGTGCAGGCCCTATTTTTATGCGCGGAACAATATTTACCGATCGGCTTTGGTTCACTCAGAGATGTTTATTCTGTTAATAAATAACGAATGTTCAGGCGTAATAGCTACAGTTTATTTACCGCAAGTCCTATAATATCGAAATTTGCTCTAAATCCCGAAAAATCTTCCGTTGCCGGAAGGCAAATTATCTCTTTTCTTATTGACATTCATCTTTCAATGTGTTATTTTCAACTTATATTAGGAGTAGTGATGGAAAGTCTGCAGGAGGCCTGATCAAGCTTTCCCTTTTTCACATAATCGCTTGTTTTCAATTTGGTTACGAACGTATTCGCAACCGATAAAAAAGGAGTAGAGACGATGAAACAGGTAGTGATTTTTACATGTTTGACAGCGTTGGTTTTTCCATTGACGCTGGCAGGTTGCTGCAGAGTCGAGATGGAAAATCTGCAAGAAGAATTAAATCAAGCCAGGGCTGAAAGAGACGATTTGAGGGCGAAACTTCAAACTGCTATGAAGGCGACACGCATCCAGCCGCAGCCCACAGGTCGCCTTGCGGCGGGACAGATCACAGAGCTTAGCGGCTCGGTCAGTGAGTTTCAGAAACAGATCGATGCCTTTGTCAGCTTTCGGGAGGAGCTGCAAAAGCGGGAGGATGAACTCGCCAGGCTGCGCCAGGCTGCTCTTGAGGAGGCAAAGACCGCCCAGGAACGGATGAATGAACTCGGAGCCAAGTTGCAGGCTGAGACGGAAAGGGTCGCTACACTTCAGGACCAGCTAAAAGAGGCTCAATCGGCAATCATAGAGCTCCAGGAGAAACTCACAGAGTAACACAAGCACTTGAGAATATGAACTTTCCAACGGCTCTGAGCATGGCTGCTGACAGCCATGTTTGTGCACTGTTGCATTTTAATTAATCGATATTAAGCAAAACAAACTCTGCAAACCTTCTCACACTGAGAATTCATGCTCTTTAGATGCTCCAGGAAGCCCGATTACGGCATAAAAAACATCTAATGTTACAGTTGCCGGCCATTTTAACCGATATATTATCGGAAAATTTTCTTGACGAGAAGGTGGTTAATTTAGTATAAGAAAATTGTAGGTACCTGTGGTGTTTTATACTTGCAGCAGCAAAATTTATATGGATTGTCGGTTATTACTCTTCAATTGGTTGTTCTTATTGAGCTTTTGAAGAAAGGAGGTGGTATCAGATCTAAATTCCTGGTTGTTGTAATAATCTTGATATGTCTATCACAAATAACAAGTGCTTTGGTGTGTGACCAGAGCTTGGTTATCGCAGCTTATTTTGAAGGAGGATTATTATGTCCAAAAAATTGTTTTATTTAATATGTATTTGTTTGGTGCTGGGACCGGCTCTGACAAGTACAGTCAGAGCAGATCTCGTCGGCTGGTGGAGGCTCGATGAGGGCACCGGCACGACCGCCTACGACTCAAGCGGAAACGGTAACGACGGCACTCTGCAGGGCGATCCTCAGTGGGTGGCCGGAATGGTTGGCGGAGCGCTTGAATTCGACGGGAATGGTGATTACGTTGATTGCGGCAACGATCCGATTTTTGATATCACCGAAGAAGTCACGCTTACCGTGTGGGTGAACGCAAACGATATACTCAATGGCGAGAATAATTTCTGGTTGGGTAAAGGCGACAATACATACGCAATTAAACACCAGACCGGGAATTACCTGGAATTTTTTATCTATGACGGTTCCTGGCACTCGACTAATTACACGACCGATATCGAGTCATTGAACGGTGACTGGCACCACATGGCCGGAACTTATGACGGCAGTGAGCTAAAGTTTTATCTTGATGGCGAATTAGCAGCCAATCTGGTCTATTCAAGCACTATCGGAACGGCAAGTCACAACGTCACTTTAGGAGAAAATTCCCAGGCCACCGGTCGTTATTTCGATGGAATGCTGGACGATGCCCGGATATATAATGAAGCGTTGTCGGCAGACGATATTGTGGCCGTCATGATGGGCGGAGAAAACCCTTATGCTTTCGCTCCTGATCCGGCTGATGGCTCCATACATCCGAACACATGGGCGACTCTCTCATGGAAATCGGGAGATTACGCGGCCTCTCACGATGTTTACGTGGGCGAAAACTTCGACGACATAAATAACGCCACTCGCGATTCAGATTTATACCGGGGCAACCAAGCAGGTCCGGGTTCGGAATTTTATATTGCCGGTTTTGCCCCATACGCTTATCCGGATGGCCTCGTAAACGGCACGACCTACTATTGGCGAATCGACGAGGTTAACGACGCCGAACCGAATAGTCCGTGGAAAGGCCCCGTCTGGAGCTTCACAGTTCCACCCAAGACTGCTTATTTCCCCGATCCGGCTGACAATGCCGAGTTCGTCGATCTTAATGTAACACTAAGCTGGACAGCAGGTTCCGGTGCGAAATTGCACTTTGTAGCGTTCAGCGAAGATCCTGACGAAGCACAAAACGCCACGGGCATCCCTAACGGCACTACGACTTACCGTCCCGGGCCTCTTCAATTGGCCAAAACTTACTACTGGCGTATTGATGAGTCCGACGGTACCGAAACCCATAAAGGCGATGTCTGGAGTTTCACGACAGTCGGAGCCGTCAGCGGCCCGAACCCGGCAGATGGTGCTGAAGATGTAAAACCATCAGTGATTCTGGAGTGGGTTGCAGGAGCCGTTGCCGAATCGCACGATGTGTATTTCGGAATGGATGCAGACACTGTAAAGAATGCGACCAAGGCTTCATCGGAGTATAAGGGGCCAAAAGCCCTCGGCGAGGAAAGCTATGATCCCGGCAAGCTCACATTGAATACAGCGTATTACTGGCGGATAGATGAGGTCAACAGCACCAATCCCGACAGTCCGTGGGAAGGCAATGTCTGGAGTTTTATGACAGGCGATTACTTTGTCATAGACGATTTCGAGGCTTACGATGCCAACGACAACCAGATATGGTACGCATGGCACGATGGGCTTGGCGCAGGTGCGCCCGGCACTCCCGATTACCTGGCCGGCAATGGAACCGGCTCGGCGGTAGGCGATGAAAACTCTCCTTCTTATACCGAAGAGACCATCGTCCACGGCGGAAACCAGTCCATGCCGATTGCATTCGACAATAACAAGCAGGGCTTTGCCAAGTATTCGGAGGTAGAGCTGACATTGGCGGACCAGCGAGACTGGACCGAAGAAGGCGTTGTTAATTTGTCGCTGTGGTTCAGGGGCAACCCGCAATCTGTCGGCAGCTTCACAGAAGGGCCGGTCGGTACTTATACGATGACCGCCTCCGGAACTGACATCTGGGACGTCGGCCCTGCGGCCGGACAGTACCATGACGAGTTCCACTTCGCATACAAGATGCTTACAGGTACCGGCTCAATTCAAGCGAAGGTCGAGAGCGTCAGTGATACAGACGTTTGGGCAAAAGCAGGCGTAATGATTCGCGAGACGCTTAATGGGAACTCGAAACACGCTATGATGGTCGTAACATCCGGTTCAGGTGTTTCTTTCCAGCGACGGCCCGAAACAGGCGGCGCCAGTGCCTCCGACACAACCGCAGATCTCGTCGCTCCGTACTGGGTGAAGTTAGAGCGCGACCTGGCTGGTAACTTCTCAGCGTACAGTTCAGCCGATGGCTCCACATGGCAGAAGGTGGGCTTGTCTGAACCTATTCAGATGACCACGAACGTCTATATCGGTTTGGCAGTGACAGCACACAACGCGGCTCTGACGTGCGAGGGAGTATTCAGTAATGTCACGACCAGCGGCAATGTTACCGGACAGTGGGCGAACCAGGACATCGGTATAGAAAGCAACGATGCCGAGCCGCTTTACGTGGCGGTCTCGAACAGCACCGGGACGCCTGCTGTAATAGTCCATGAAGATACTGCTGCGGCACAGATTAATCAGTGGACCCAGTGGGTTATTCCGCTGCAGGATTTGGCTGATCTGGGTATAACTCTGACCAACGTTAACACAATATCGATTGGTCTTGGTACCCCGGACAATACGACAGTTCCCGGCGGTAAAGGCAAGCTGTATATCGATGATATCCGACTGGATCAACCTACTGAGGAACCAGCGGAGTAAGCCGGGTTTAATCGGTAATTAAAATTAAAAAATAGCAGATTTATGTTCATCAAGGGCCTGTATCGATTGATTCGTTACAGGCCCCTTTCTTACGAGCCAAGCTACTATCTTCAGGAAACTATCTCAAAAGATCCAAGGCCGGGCTTGTTTAATAGCGAGTTTATTTTTACTGGTAATCTTGTATTCGATATTGAAACTCCTTTATCCATCATTGGGATTTGCAGGGGATGGTGTTGATAATACTTGGAAGAACCCAATGCCGTCAGGTGAACGTCCTATAGATTGATCGGCTTCCAAAGCCTCAAAAGAGACGGAATCCAGCAAGGCGTTACCACGTTCATCTGTGTCATACAGCCAAATCGTTTCGCCTGCAGACGCCAGTTTGAAATTCGCATGCAGTCCCGGTTCGTCCCCACCGTCCTCGTCCGCCCAGACTATCAGATAATCCCCAGCCTCAATCACCATGTCTGCAGGGAACTGCCACTTGAGCGGAATTTCCGGATTGTCACTCAAATACATCCCGGCCAGATCGATCGCCTCGTCACTGGCGTTCTTCAGTTCAATCCAGTCATCATACTCATCCTGTGGATCGGCCCACGCCGCATCGTTCTTCGCCATCACCTCGTTGATTACAACAGGAGAAGAATCGGCTTGGGCGTAAGTCACAACGTGTGTATAGTTGTTATGTTCTGCACCTTCAGGGCTGAAGACCAATGTGCCCACACTGTCATCTGCGGTGGCCTGCACATAATAGCGCAGTACCGTCCCTGCAGGGTAGCTAGGCAGCATATATCCAAAGATGCCATCGAGAGCTTGGCCATCACCATGTCGGCCGTCATCGACCATAGGAACCGGTATAAATCGCTCTGAAAAGCCAGCAGAGATATACAAATGAACATCGGCGACTGGTACTGTATCGCCCAGAGAGGCTGTAATTGTAAGGCTCTGTTGAGTACCGTTCTGCTTGACCTTTTGGCTGACAGCAATGATGTCGGGTATCGGTACATTGACCTCTCTGTTCGTAAGCAGTGAAATACGTCGATTTCGAACGAACTCCTTTAGCTCTTCAATGCCGCTGACGAACGCCTGATTGGAGTATAGTTTCTTGTCGTCGGCTTCCACCTCCGCTTCAATGAGTGAATGATAGGCATCAATGGTCCCAAATAGAGACTCTTCTGTCAGAAAAGAGGCCAATATCGTGCGTGCATGGGCTAGATAACGTTGCCGATACGCGTCGACCGCCATCAGACGAGACATCAGGGGTACTACTGCATCCTCTTCCCGATAGAACAGGGACCAGGCTTCTTGCGACATGCACTCGTTACCGTCGTATTGCATCAAATGCAGCCGACCGGTCTCCGGTTCGTAATAGAGACAGTAGTCGCTGCCCCGTTTGTTGACATACCCATCATCGTCGCTAAAGATGATCTCGAAGGCACACATCCAGAGCGCACGGTCCACATTCAGCACCGTGTCGAGCACGTCGGGCAATTCCTCCAGAGACGTATTGTTCAATACATCACAGGTTTGTATCAAAGGTATCCAGGGATCGTCCTGGTTTGTATTCTTTAGTTCATAGACGACCTCATACACCGTGGTATCGCTACCCTGCCAGGTCAGCGCTGCAACACCATTAGTAACGCCACCGCCATCGCCAGCATTGGGAATCTCGTTGCCGACAGGAGGACGGCCTCCCCCAGCAGGTGGCCCAGGATTTTCGTCGTCTCCCCCAGGGGGTGGCCCAGGATTGTCGCCGCCTCCGCCGTCCATGGTGCCTTGGGCGCGCCAGCGTGTGCCGTTGTTGCTCGGGAACCAATCCTCGATGAACTTCCTGTTGAGTTGCTGGACGTTGGCGTATACACCCCAATTCTCGCCGTTGATCTCCAGGATCACGAAATTGGCCTTAGCGCTGGGGATCTGCCGACGGCATGTGTTGGAATAGAGAACTTCACGCATGAAGGTCGGGTCTCCGTTACAGTTAATCAGATTGAGGGTTTTGTATCCCATTAAGCGCTGATCTTCATACGTATAGTCGATTTCAATATTGAAGGGCTTTTTCTCTGAGTTCACCCGCTGATACGAGGTATTACCCCGAAAACGCACACCTACATCTGCATACACCTGCTCATCAACAATCAACGTGGCCAGAATATTTTCATCGGTGGCGTAATTCGCCTCCAACTGGCTCCACCAGTCAGCCTGAGAGAACTCCAGTTGCAGAGTCCGCAGAACGGTCTCGTCGTAGAAATCCTGAGCTCTGACACTCAGAATGAAGGTTCCTACAATACAAAAGGACAATGCCAGGATTGTTCTTATTTTCATAATACACCTCATATTCTTATTCTTGTTGCCCCTTGTATTTGTACCTAAAACAGGTTATTTGGGCCTAAAATTCCAGCATATATAAAAAAAATCCTTTACTACTTTGTAAATGGACCAATTCCTGCGAAAGTTACATAAAAAATGTTAAAAACGTTAAAAAATATACCGTCCCACCAGCAAGCAAAAATTTGCATCAGTTCCTGCACGGATTATTGTCTGTGAACGAGGATGCCGATTTCCATGATGATGAGAAGATCAACTTCAAGAATTTTGTCATCCTGGCGGATAAGTGGCTTGATGAACAATTATGGCCGGCGCAGTAACAGCATTGGAAAAGTTAAATAAACAAACTATTTAGCAACAATTCTGGGCCCGTGACGACTGATACGGTTCGGGCCCTTCTTAAATTTAAAAGGTTGCTAATATGGTATTTGACGCCGGAACAAGTCTTCAATATAATAACCAGCGAATTAGAATGATAAGAATCACCAGTATTAATTGATGGAACAAATATGTTAACGAACGCTACCGTAGCTGATCTTTGGCGGCCGTCTGAAAAAAAGCTTGCCGGCTTTTATGATTTTACTTTGATCATTGGCGGCTCGTTACTAATCGCCCTATCTGCTCATGTCAAAGTTTTGCTTCCTTTTAGCCCCGTTCCTGTAACCGGTCAGACTTTTGCCGTGCTGATGATCGGAGCGCTGCTGGGAGCCCGCCGGGGCTGTTTAGCAGTGCTTGCCTACATTATTGAAGGCGCCGCCGGTCTTCCTGTCTTCTCGCTCGGCACCGGCCCCGCTGTGCTGTTAGGGCCGACCGGAGGATATCTTTTCGGATTCATCCCCGCAGTTTACATCACAGGACGGCTTGCTGAAATGGGATGGGACCGGCGAATCGGAACAACGATTTTAGCGATGGTTTTCGGAAATCTGGTAATCTATACATTCGGGCTTTTCTGGCTATGCTGTCTAACGGGTTTCAATACAATGGTCCTGTCTCTGGGTTTGTACCCGTTTATTGTCGGCGACCTGATAAAAATAATTTTAGCAGCAATACTCTTACCATCCGGCTGGAAACTGCTCGGATACAGCAGACTCAAATGAATAATAGCATAGAGCGTTTTCTCAGGTTTTTCCTGGTTTTGTTTGTCCTGATAAATTGCCGGCAGCATTCCGTTCATTCACAGACGATTAACCGGCAGATTTTCTGGGAACCGGTTGGCCTGTCCGGGGGAGGCGGCATGTTTTCACCGGCGATTTCCCCTGCCGATCCGAATCTGATGATGCTCAACTGTGATATGAGCGCAGCATATATCTCCGAGGATGGCGGTCGCAACTGGCGCATGATCAACCATGCCCAGCTCAAATCGGATACAAGATGCCGGCCGGGTTTTCATCCGTCCGATCCCAATGTCATTTACGCTTCATCTCGCGGCCGGCTCAAAATCAGCCGTGACCGCGGCAGAACTTTCTCACCTCTCGGCGACCTTCGGGAATCCCTTTATGGTGAAATAGCAATAAATCCATCCAATCCTGAAGTCATGCTTGTCGGAACACGTAACAACAAATGCTCGTTATCGCGTGACGGTGGAACTACATGGACTTCATGCAGCGTGCCGGAAGGCCGGATTATCGGTTTTCATTTCGACCGTACCCGCCAGGGACATACCATGTTCGCCGCTGCCGACAAGGGCATTTGGCGCAGCGAAGATGACGGCCGGACATGGACAGAAAAGACCAACGGTCTGCCCTTCAAACAGATACAGGGATTCGCGGGTGGTTCGAATCAGCCGGTCGATATTATCATGCTCTACTGCACGGTCAGCAGCAAAGACCAGGGCGGCGTTTTTAAAGGAGGCGTTTACAGCTCACGCGACCGCGGCGAGACATGGCAGCAGGCAATGGGCCGCGGCATCAATACCGAAACGAAACAGTCCGACCGATGGGCTTACGGCCCAATCGCCCAGTACCGGCAAATTCTCACTACCGACAGCAATCCGCTGACGGTGTATGTCCTGAATACAAGCACGGGATTCCACCCCCCTTACCATGAAACCGTCTATCGAAGCGATAACGGCGGCAAAAACTGGCGCGCCACCTACTTCCAGGACCCGCGATTCGAGCGATACAACGTCGCTCCCAACTACGTCACAGCATCGGCCGGGCAGTCCTTCAAGGGTGGCGATACACCATTCGGAGCAGCTATATGCAATACCGATCCCAATTGCCTGATCCTTGACTGGAGCCAATCTTATATCACACATGATGGCGGCGACACATGGTTCAATGGCGATACGTATCCCGCTGACGGCCAGGTACCTAAGCCCGGCTGTGCATGGACATGCACCGGCCTGGTAGTAACGACAACATGGAACTACTACATTGATCCTTTCGAAGCCAACCGTCACTACATTGCTTATACGGACATCGGCTTTGCCCGGTCGCTCGATGCCGGGAAAACATGGATATGGTGGGACAAAAACTCATGGGCCCCATGGCGGAATACCTGCTACGAGATTGCGTTCGATCCGGAAACGCCCGGCAAAATGTGGGGAGCATTCTCCGACGTGCACGACATCCCCAACGATAACATCATCTCCGAACGTCACGGCCACAATCGTCCCGGCGGAGTTTGCATATCAAATGACTTTGGTGCTTCATGGAAGCACGAAGCTAACGGTATTCCGCCCAAACCTGTAACGTCCATTGTGCTCGATCCGACAAGCCCCAAAAACGCACGCACGTTATATGCCGGCGTATTCACCGAAGGCATCTATAAATCGACCGATGACGGCAGGACATGGACACTGAAGAAGCACAGCCTGGGCCATCCAAAGAACATGCGGGTTTATCGCGTGGCTCTGCATAAAGACGGAACGCTTTTTGCGATAATTTGCGCCAAACGCCCCGCCCGCGGACAGCCGCTAATAAGCGAAGGCGTGGGTCTGTATCGGTCCAGAGACGGCGCGGAAACATGGACAAAGGTTAACGCATCTCGGCTTTTTATTTACCCAAAGGACTTCTCGGTACATCCTGACAATAGTGACATTATCCTTTTGGCGGCATGTGATGCGAACTGGCAGGACAAGTCCGGCGGATTGTACAGGACCGAAGACGGCGGCAGAACCTGGCAGCGTATCGGACGGAAGGCACGCCAGACGTTCGGCGGTTATTTCCATCCCAAACATGAAGGATGGATCTATATGACGCTGACCGAGGGCGCCCCCGGAGCCGGCCTGTGGCTCTCACGTGACAATGGGCGAACATGGCAATCTTTCGATGATCTGCCCTTTTCGAATATCCAGCGAGTGACGTTCGACCCTAAGAATAAGAACTTAATATATGTCACTACATTTGGGGGCAGTGTCTGGCGGGGACCGGTCGTTCCTCACATCGAGCCTCCTGTTGATTATGTGGGAAATTGAAAAACTCCTTGGGTGTAAAAACCTGCATCACTTAACACTAACTTGGTTTTTCAGCAATAAAAACAGTCATCTGAAGACTGTCCGCCCACAACAACAGCTTCCATAACAATTCATAGATTCTCTTGAGAGCAATACTTTAGAATCCTTAATAGGGGGCCTGCCTTCTACTGATTTGTGTGGAGTGTACTTGTTGCAGTATTTAATAGCAAAAGGAGTCTATGCTGACCAATCAACATAGACTCCGTAGTGATTTACATTCCTAAATTATCATTGATCGTATGTTCTATCTACCGGGATAGCTAATGACTTCTACATTGTCAATTGCCCACCACCAATCGTCTGAGGCGTCAAGCATGCCAAATGTAATAACCATTTCCTGGGCACCATCGGGATTGTTCAACTCGATAGTCACAGTCTCATTGGTGTTATCCGGTTTCAGTAATGCCGGATCTCCGGCAGCAGATTCCCAGCGTAATATTTCGATGGGAGCGCCACGGTCATACGATACTGTGACGTTGGCGGTTTGTGTGTCTTCCTGACGCCAGCTCGAATCGAACGTGAGTCGCAGCGTTTCAGCTTCCACGCCGGCAATGTCGATTGCCGGAGTACTCAAAAATGCGTTGTACAAACCATCCGCATGAGGCAGGTCATCCCACTCATCCGGATCAACCACAGCCACAACAGCATTACCATTATCAAATAGTGATCGATCCTGATCACCGGCGACCTGGGCCCACCAGGACTTGCTAACGAAGCTCCATCCGGCCCATTCGGTCACGCCGTCATTGGCCGGATCACCGGCACCCGGGACGCCGCTATCGTCAACGATCCATCCTTCCGGCGGCACATCAGTCCAGAAACTGCCCGGAGGCGCTTCTTCAGCACTCGGTCCGAGAGGCACGCCCTCGAAGTCCTCTATGAGTAACTGGACTGTACTGCCCGCGGAAGTACCAGTAACTTCGACGTTGTCGATCGCCCACCACCAGTCGTTGCCGGCATTAAACATACCAAAGCTTAGAACCATACTCTGGGCACCTGCGGGATTGTCGATGCTAACAATGACCGTCTCATTAGTGGCATACTCTTTGAAGTTCGGACTACTCGAATCCGACTCCCACAGAAACACCTGGATCCAATTGCCTCCATCGAAGGAGACGGCTAATTCTCCTGTCTGGTGATAGTAGTCATCAAATTCCGGACGCCAGCTCGAATCAAATTTCAGTTCTATCGTGCCGGTATCAACACCTGAGATATCGATCGCTGCCATATCGAGGAAACTGTTAAACGTGCCCTCTGGCTCTGGAGGATCATGGGGCAGGTCATCCCACTCATCCGGATCGGCAATTGCCACAGTGCCTGTTCCCAGCTCGAATGTAGAACGATCCTGATCTCCTGCTACCTGGACCCACCAGTCCTTGTCCGCAAAGCACCATCCGGCCCAGTCAGTCACGCCATCCGTAGCAGGATCGCCGAATCCAGCCATACGGCTGTCGTCGATAGCCCAGCCGTCCGGAGGTGTTTTAGTCCAAAAGTTGCCCGGAGGCGCTTCATCTACACTCGGAATTAAAGTCACACCGTTGAATTTCTCAGAAAAGATTCGGATTGGCGGCGCTTCTCCTTTCTGGAAGCCGCATACAAACACATTGTCAATCGCCCACCACCAGTTATTGCTTGCATCATAGTAACCGAAGGTCAGGACTACGCTCTGAGCCCCTTCGGGATTGTCAAGCGGAACGATAACAGTCTCATTTGTGCTGTGGTCGTGATAGAAAGGACTGCTGGAATTCGATACCCAAAGCATAACTTCGACCGGATCACCACCATCATAGGATGCGGTGATATTGGCCGTCTGAGACGATTCCGGACGCCAGCTTGAATCGAATATGAGTTCGGCTGTGTCGGCTTCAAGATCCGATATGTCGATTGGTGGAGTGCTCATGAAGGTATTGTACGTACCGACGGGATTTCCCTTATCGTCGTATTCGTCAGAGTCGGCAACCGCAACGGTGCCGATAGCCAGTTCGAATTCCGAACGTCTTTGATCGTCCACACTGGCCCACCAATCGTTGTCCGCAAAGCTCCAGCCGGCCCATTCGGTCACACCATTCTCCGGTTCGTCCAGGCCCGGCACGCCGCTGTCGTCGAGAATCCAGCCTTCCGGCGCCGTCTTGGTCCAGACTTCATCTCCGGCTACACTCTCATCCACATTCGGACCCAAGGGCAGGCCCTCGAAGTCCTCGGTGAAAACACAGACTTTTTCTCTGGGCAGGGCGCTGACTTCAATGTTATCAATCGCCCACCACCAGTTATTGTCTGTGTTGAAATAGCCAAAGGTCAGAACAGCAGTCGCAGCCCCTGGGGGATTGTCCAGATTGACAATTATCGTATCGTTGGTTGAGTTGTCGTCTTTGTAGTTCGATCCGGGTTGAGATTCGAATCGCAGGACTTCTTCAGGATCCCCTCCATCGTACGAGACTGTGACGTTGGCGGTCTGGATAACTTCCGGACGCCAGCTCGAATCGAACTTGAGCTGAAGAGTTCCGACCTCATAACCGGAGATATCAATTGCAGGCGTAGAGAGATAAGTATCATAACTGCCCGCGGGATGACTTGAGTCATCGTACTCATCCGAATCAGCCACAGCAATGGTCCCCTGGCCTAACTCGAACTCTTCGCGCCTTTGGAAATCGGTATTGATCCAGAATTCCTTATTAGCGAAGCTCCAGCCGGCCCACTCGGTCACACCATCGGTGGCAAGATCGCCGACTCCGGGAACAGCACTATCGTCGATAATCCAACCGGCCGGCGGAGTGTCCGTCCAGGCTTCTTCGGTTCCCGGGCTCTCTTCCACGCTCGGGCCCAATTCCAGGCCTTCGAAATCCTCAGCGAAAACTATTGTTCTTTCCCTCGGAATGCCATTGACTTGTATATTATCAATAGCCCACCACCAATCGTTGCCGGCGTCAAGATAGGCAAACGTTATGACCATTTGTTTGGCTCCTGCGGGTTTCCCGAAGTTGACAGTCACAGTTTCGCTGACGGCGTCATCCTTCAGGTATGTTGGGTCTCCGCTCTCGGATTCCCAGCGAAGAACTTCGATGGAATCGCCGTCATCGAATTGAACAGAGATGACGGCGGTTTGGTTAGCATACCTCCGCCAGCTCGAATCGAATTTGAGTTGCAGTGTGTCCGTTCCGGGCTCTATAGTAGTTACGTTGATCTCAAGTGTGCTAAGCAAGGCATTCATCAGGCCGGGAAGGTGATTGGCATCATCCCATTCGTCGCCATCGGCAATTGCTACGATACCGTTTGCCAGGTCGAACAGATCACGATCTTGCCCGATTTGTGCCCACCAGTCTTTCTTTGCGAAGCTCCAGCCGGCCCACTCGGTGGCACCGTCATTTGCCGGGTCACCGGCCCCGGGGACGCCGCTGTCGTCGACCACCCAGCCGGCCGGAGGTGTATCTGTCCAGGCTTCATTGTCTGCAGGGGCGTCATCTTCATCCACGCTCGGACCCAGAATCAGGTTTTCGAAATCCTCTTTGAACAGCAGGACTCTTCCTGCTGTTGTCGGCATGCGACGAACCAACTGAATATCATCAATAAGCAGCTTACCGGTGCCTCCGAACTGTGGATTGTCTTTGTCGCCGACGCCGATGGCAATCTTCTTGATCGCCGTGACGTTCACGCCCTCAGTCTGGAAGTCTTCCAGCGGGATTGCCCATAACTGCCAGTCGGTAGCAATAACTGCATCCGATCCATCTTCATGGTAAACTGTGCCGGGCGTTCCGGCATCGTCTTCAAGCCTTAGATAAAGCGGCTCTGGGGAGTTGCTGCCGATTCCCACATCCTGTGATTCTGTAAACGGTCCCGGAGATACGTTGCCGGTGACAGTGATGTTGGAGAATTTGGCTTCACAGACCGCCTCGTCGTCGTGGGCACTCACGGCAAGGCCGATATATACATCCGGGTTCATCAGAACGTTCCAGGCGGATGGGTCTGTCGGATCACTGCTTTCAACGGGTTCCCAGTTAATGCCATCAGTCGAGTGTTCGGCGCTAAACAAATTGGTGGCCGAGCGGTTTAGCCTGATCCAGTGCGGAAAGCTGATCGCATCTGTGGCGGTGTGTGTGCTGTGACTATCAAGGCCTAAAGATGATCTAAATCCGAAAGCCACTCTCCCGCTCGGTGTCACCACTACCATCGCGTAGAGTGAATCCGCTTCCAGCGTTTCACGAATCATCACCCCCGCTTTGGCCCAGGAGTGCGTATCAGTGATACTCTCGACCTTAACGGTGATAGAGCCTTCACCGGTTAGCTGCTTGAACGCATAGTGATATTCATCAGAAGAGCCTCCGATGTCAGCGCCGGATCCGGTCAGTGTATGAATCTGTGTTGCAGCGTCGACGCTTACGCCGCCTACCGCGGCTGGCTGACCCTGGTACCATAGTATCAGGCCGCTCAGACCACCGCCGATGAAGTCCTGCGGAGTGTCAAACGTGCGTACGGCTTCAGAATATGAAACTGTGCTGTTGTCATATAAAAACGGCATCGATTGGGCGCCGCCGTGTACAATCGCAGTCTCGACGGCAGGAACTGTTAGATAACCTACCTGGGAACCACCGTTTGCCGGATCAGTCAAGCCATCTTGCCATGTGGTGTATATCTCATCGGGCGGATAATCGTTGTAGTCCTCGAAATCGTCAACAACAAGGTATTCGGCCATTGTGAAATTCCAGACCTCGCCGGCTATGATCGATCCGTCGGACGCTTTCTCGTCAATGCGCCAGTAATAGGTTGTCCCCACTAACAGCGTGTCCGGCTCGAAGCTCGTTGCTGTCTGGTTCCCTTTGAACGTGTCACCGGTACCCGCAGCCACTTCGGTTTTGTTGGTGCCCAGGTAAACATCGTGTGACGCAGCAGCGTCACCGCCTACCCACTCAAGCAGTCCGGTTGTCACGTTTTCCGCTTCGTCTGCAGGGCTTGGGAAACCGGCTTGTGGGAAAGTGGGCTGGATACCGCTGAACAGGTCCTGCACTTGTCCGGCCGACAGAGCACGATTATACATTTGTACATCATCTACACTGCCGGTATAAAAGTCGCTGGGCGTATCACCATCCCATTCCTGGCCAATGGACCATCGATCACCCGGCCCAAAGCTTACCCCTGAAGTATAGGAACCGGCGCTCTGATAAACGCCATCCACATAGATGCTGACATACATGTTCTCTCTGGTAGCTACAATGTGGTGCCAGGTGCCGTCATTGATCGATACACCAGCCGAGGGTTGCCAGCCGCCTTCCCAAAAAAGAATGTCGCCGTCGAGGATACATAGCAGGAATTGATTTCCAGCAAGCGGATTCATACTGAACCAGTCCCCTTCACCAGCAGCGGTTGTTTTTATCCAGGCGGCCATGGTAATATCGTCGCTCGGTATGTCGTCAACCACGCCGTCCATAGCCACATAATCATCCCCATCAAATTCCAGGGCCTGAGAACCAACTACGCCGGCTACGAAAGTCGGGTTACCGCCGGCAGTGCCGTGGTTATCCAAACCGGACGAGTCCAGCGTATCACCATCGAACTTCCACCAGCCGATAAGACTGCCGGCATTGGCTGCGCTTGCCAGAACAAAGCCAAGCACCAGGAAAAAAGCTAAAAAGGTAAGTTTTTTACACATGATTAATCCTCCTGTCAGAAAAGTTAATAATTAGAACGAACGATAATGGTCTTTTATGAGATGACATAACCTCCTGCCTTCTGAAACAAACTGTTAGCAGATAAAGCAATCAGTTAACCTGAACTTCATAAGTAATTACTTGTCTTTCCTCAATAGGAACAGGTTTTTCTTGATCACATATTACTATTATACCTATATCAAATTATCGGCCTTTTCGTCAAGAAGATTTCTTATAAAAACATCTGAATTTGTTGAGTGTTATACCTTATGAGTGATGTTTTATAGGATTTTAGGATTAGTTTCGACAAGGCTTGTCATAATAACGCAATGAGATACAGGCAATGTTCGGATTGTAAATATTTTCTTGACGTCCCATATGATCATATTATATCATATTAATAAGGTCTGGGAACAAAGTAAGTCAACAGGATAACAAAACCAGCCTGAGTGTCGGCTATGTTGCAGTGAAAAAGACTACAGAAAGGGAAGCTGGTAACGAGGGTAATTAGGAGTGTTTATATTTCTGAAGTCTTTGGAGGTTATTACATCTTTGTAGGTATCGATTTACTTTATTTTCAGAATTGGATTAGTGCTTACTGGTTGTAAATGTGATTCATGCCTTCGCTTTTACTATGACCACCGAAAATGAAGATTACACGTATTACAGTTGTCATGTTTTATTTTGCAGAAATCCAATCTGTACTGTCTGAAATGAGGTAAGTGAGGGTTAAGGGCAATTTATTATGCACAGGAGTTTCAAAAGATCAGTAGTTGAGTCCGCCGGAATAAGAGGAAGCTTAAATCTGGTTACAACTTTGATATGGGCTTTCGTTGCTGTTACGCTTGTTCGAGCTGATTTGCAGGGGCGTGCAGACTTGCCACGATCTCGATTCGGGACAGTAAACATTGACGTAGGGCCTTACGTACAATTTACAGGGCCACGTACGGCAGTGGTTCGCTGGGACACACCAGAGATACACGACTCAATCGTGGAGTACTGGACGATCGAATCAATGAGTGAACGTGTAAAGGATTCTTCAGCAACCACCACGCATGAGATAACTTTGAGTGACCTGCAATACAGATCACGATATTTTTATCGTGTCGGTTATACCAACGACGAAACAGAACTTTTCACAGACATCTTTACATTTGATAATGCAATCAATTATACACGGCTTGACTGCTCGAACACAGCTTCACCTTACCCGGTCGATTCTCTCAGCGAATTGTATGAGACGGCAGCAGATCACATAATCAACCAAACCGGCGTCAAAAAAGGTTTCTGCCTGGTTTATGGTTGCGGTGAGGGAAGGCTGGCGTTCGAGCTGGCCAAACGCAGTGATTTGACTATTGTAGGGGTGGATACTGATCCGGGGAAGATCCGCACAGCTACCAATAAACTAATGGAATCGGGAATTTACGGTGCTCGTATAAAAGTGCGAAAAGTTGAATCGCTGGAGAATCTACAGTTCACAAAGTATTTCTTCAACCTGATAGTTTCAGAAAACATTTTGTACGAAGGTGTTTGTGCCGGCTCGGCAGCCGAGATGTTCCGGGTTTTGCGGCCCAGCGGAGGTGTTATCTGTCTGGGTCAGCCAAACGGTTGCCCAAACGAGCTTAGCGAAACCGAACTGGCAACCTGGCTTCAAGCCGGAGGCCTGCCATATACCAATACCATCGACGACAACGGACTCTGGTTCACGATCGTTCGGGATTCGTTGCCTGGTGCAGGCCAGTGGCCCCGTCAGTATGGCAATCCGGATAATGCCGCTAATACCGGCGACGCACTCGAAGGCGCCACAAGGACCAGTCATATGGATATACAATGGATCGGCTCGCCCGGCGCGGATTTCGGAGCAGACCGTAATCCGCGTATGCCCGCACCGGTAATGGCCAACGGTCGGCTGTACCACCAGGGTCTGGACCGGGTTTTAGGCATGGATTCCTATAATGGAGCTATATACTGGTCACTGGAGATCCCCAAATTGATGCGGGTTAATATGCCGCGGGACAACGGTTATGTCTCGGCCGATGCGGATGGATTATACCTGGCTGTTGATGATGATTGCTGGTTTCTTGATGGAGATACGGGTCTTCGAACAAAAACATATAAATTGAACGACGATGGTCTTGAGTGGGGTTATGTGGCCGTCTCAGATGATAAATTGTATGGCAGCGCCCAGCTCGATGGTGCCCATTACACGAATATCTGGGGTGGTTCGAGTAAAGGATGGTACGATGCTACATCCGGCGAGGTTACTCATAATGTTTGCAGCAAGTATATTTTTGCTAATGACAAAAACAGTGGAGACCGAGTCTGGACGGATGATCGGCCGGAACGAGGCGTTATTATCAATTCGACAATAACCATTGGTGGAAATCGGATTTACTTCATTGAGAGCCGTAGTGCTGCAGTTAAGAGTCACCCTTCGGGGAGAATTGGAATTTCTCAATTGTGGACCCACCAATACATAGTTACTTTGAACCAGGATACCGGGACAAAGCTCTGGGAGAAAGCCATCGATACTGCTGATGGCACTGTGGTCTTTTACATGCAATATAACAGCGAAAAGTTGTTCATTAGTTCATCAGATACGCGCTACAATATATACGCGTATGATGCCGTAACGGGGGATTCTTTATGGTCCCGGAATCATCCGTGGACGAGTAATAATCATAGTGGTCATATGCAGCATCCTGTGATCGCTGGCAATACTATATACCTTGAGCCGAGAGGATATGACATTAACACAGGTAACCTTGTGACCACACAAATGGGTCGCCACCAAGGTTGTGCTACCTATGCCGGTACTACCGGCGCCCTTATTTACCGGGGCTCAGGTCGCAACATTGCCATGTGGGACATCAATTCAAATAAAGTCAGCACCTGGTCTGGCATACGTCCCAGTTGCTGGCTTAGCACTATTCCCGGCGGCGGAATGGTACTATCGCCCGAAGGCGGCGGTGGATGTAGTTGCAACGGCTGGTTGAATACGTCTATCGGTTTCATCAGCAGCCTGCCGGCTCCAACAGGCAGGTAAAAATGTGATATAAGGAAATGCGATGAGATACGAGTTGAAAAAGATGGTAAAATTGCCAATACACCATAGAATTCCATGCCGTAGTTTGCGTTTAGTGATTCTTATTGTGTTTTGCATTTTCGGGATTGCTGATGGCGAGGATTGGCCTACCTATATGCACGATAACTCAAGAAGTGGTGTGACTGCTGAGAATCTTCGTACGGATGAATTGGATGAAGACTGGGTTTACGAATCACCTGTACCGCCTCAGGTTGCATGGGATGGAGGTGCACCTTGGGATTCCTATCGGTCCAGTGGTACTACCATTTGCGATCTTACGCCGCAGCGAGACTTTGACTTTGTATTTGCTGTGACGGTTGTCGGAGATATGCTTTATTTTGGTTCATCCGTTACCGATTCGGTCCACTGTCTTGATGCTCAGACGGGCCGGCAAAAATGGTTTTACACCACAGAAGGCCCGGTTCGTTATCCACCCAGTTATGAAGATGGTAAACTATACTTTGGCTCTGATGACGGCCATGCTTATTGTATCGATGCATTCGACGGCTCTTTCATTTGGAAATACAGTCCCTCCGAAGATACCCGCCTGATAGGCAACAATGGCAGCTTGATACCGATGTGGCCGATAAGAACAGGTACGGCAGTGCTGGATGGGAAAGTATATTTCGCAGCATCGCTTGTTAATTGGCAAACTTCTTACCTTTGCAGTCTCGATGCCCAAACCGGCTCGGACAGAGGTACGGGTCTTTACCGTGTTTCAGGCGGTGTAACACCCATGGGGGCTATTATGGCTTCGGCAACGAAACTTTATCTGCTCCAGGGTAGATTGAGTCCGTATGCTTTTAATCGCTCAAACGGCTCAGTTTCAGGTACTTTTGGTGAGCGAGGCCAGAGCGGTTGTTACGCACTATTGACTTCTGATTCTTGTTTTGTCCGCGGCAACGCGAAAGTCCACGCCGCAGGTCATGAACTCACAGAGCACGATACAATTACTAAAGATCGTATCGCCGCGCATCCGAATGCTCGTCGCCTTGTTGTTTCAGAAGGTACGGCTTATGTCCTCACATGGACCTCCCTTCAGGCCGTTCGCCGAAGCAATGGCAGCAAGCTATGGTCAATTCCGTGTGATTACCCGCATGCGTTGATTCTGGCCGGCGATGTTCTTTTTGCAGGCGGTACGAACAAGGTGGCTGCATTTCGCATAACGGACGGGCAGCAGATATGGAGCCGCATTGTTAATGGTCGCGCTCGGGCTCTGGCAGCAGCCGGCGGATGTCTCTTTGTCAGCACGGACACCGGAAACATCCACATGTTTGGCGGCGCTCATTGATCTGGTGAAGGCAGTCTATGGTTTGCGCGTCTGACAAACACAAAAGAATCTTGCGAAAGCCAATTGAATCCATACAATAGTTGCGCGACGTAGACAACTAACTGCTGTGATCAATGCAGCATGGCCAGATGGATAGAAGATATGGCAATAATCCTCAATAGGAAATATCAACTTTGGCGATGCCGGATTTTTGTGCTGTCATGGTTGGCCTATGGAGGATTCTACTTATGTCGGAAGAATTTCAGTATTGCCATGCCTTTGCTCACCCAGGATCTGGGCTTCACGAAAGACAATTTCGCGATGGTCCTGTTTCTTTATAGTCTTTTCTATGCTCTTGGCCAGTTTTACAACGGATTCTTGTCCGACAAATTTGGTCCTCGCCTGGTTGTTGGCATTGGCCTGTTTTTATCTGTACTGGCAAACATATTCCTGGGCTTTGGCGCAGCCCTGTTGGTATTCGGTTTGTTGCTGTGTATCAACGGGACCGGACAATCGACGGGCTGGCCGGGAACAGTCAAGAATATGGCCCCTTGGTTTCGTCGCAAAGAACGAGGCGTGGTCATGTCCTGGTGGTCAACGTGCTACGTCGTTGGCGCAATAGCAGCTACGAGTCTTGCAACATTGGTAGTGACACGACCGATACTGTTCCAAATGAACGACCTGAAAGATCCATCCGGGCTGGCGATCCAACTACGTGACGACAGCAATCCGCTCTCGAAACATCTTAAATCAATGTTTTCTCCTGAAAGCCGTCAACTGCTCGACGCATACGAAGAAGGGGTGGGCGTCACAGAACCGCTTCATCAGGCGATGGTGAAAGAGCTGAACGCGGTGCTTCAGGGGCCATGGCTCTACAGCGAAGAAAACTTTGCGGGCGTGCAGCTCTCAGATGGAACAAGCAAGAACATAAAGAATCTACTGGATAAAACGTTCGCCGAGCGAAAGAAGGAACTCAAGGGCGCCAACCTGATCTCATTGAACAAGGTCCTGTTGCTGGAAACCTATCCAAACATGTTCAAGCTGAAATGGCGCCGCAGTTTCTGGATTCCGTCTGTTTTGCTGGCTCTGATAGCGTTGTGTTTTGTCACCTTCACGCGCAACAAACCGACGGATGTTGGCCTTCAGGAGATTACTGAAGATGACTCGGCCGACAGCGAATCGTCGCAAAGCGTTAAAAGTTATACGGGGCCGTCTTCTAAGGAGATTTTTGCTCTTGTCCTGAGAAATCCCGTGATCTGGCTTATCAGCACAATGTATTTCTTCACAAAGATGGGGCGATACGCGATATTCTTCTGGCTGCCGCTTTACATGGTCGAGCATCTCGGCTACAGCCTTGCCGAGGCGGGTTACACTTCGATTCTTTATGAAGCAGCGGGCTTCGCCGGTATAGTGGCCGCTGGTTATGTTTCGGACAAAATTTTCCAGGCTCGACGGATGCCTGTCGGAGCACTGGGGATGTGGGGCCTGGCAATAACCTGTTTTTTCCAGCCTCAATTGGCTGCCTGGAGCCACCTTGGTAACGCAATTGGAATATCCCTAATCGGCTTCTTTACTTATGGCCCTGATGCTTTAATGTCGGGAGCTGCCGCAATCGACACGGGCTCGCCAAAGGCTGCCGGTTTGGCTGCCGGTATCATAAATGGTGTCGGGTCCCTTGGACAAATGGTATCCGGTTTTATTGTCGCTTATATCGCAAGTAAATTCGGCTGGGACAGCCTGTTTTATTTCTTTGTAGCGATTGCCGCTCTTGCAGGCTGCCTGCTTGCTATAAAATGGAATTGGATCCCCGAAGCTCATAAAACGGCTTCTGAAAGTATGGAGTCCAAAGGATGAAAACAACAAAGAAGATCCCTCGTTGGTAAGACAAGATACTCTTTACACCGGGGCCTCTGACGACCAGTCAAACCGTCAAGCAGGCTATGCTGTGAGACCTGGATTCACGCAATATCGAATTCATTAGATTAGTGAAGGATATAAGGCATAAGCTCGAAACGCAGTAGGATGATAGGTATTAATGTCGGCATTCCGGCGCCTGTGGCATATCTGCCTTTCGGTGGGATAAAAGCATCCCAGTTTGCAGATATCAAAGCACAGGGCAAGACCATGGTCAATTTCTTTACCGAATCCAAGATCATCACTGAGAGATTTTGGCCGGAGGAAGATTGATACAGAAACAACTTGAAATTAACAGATGTTCTTGGTATTGTGTGCATAATAAGACCACTCAGATAGATGGTTTACATGATTGTCAAACACAGTATAAGACGCCTTTTTTCGGAGGCAAGAGAATGAAAAGTCGGCATGCCTTCACATTAATTGAACTACTTGTTGTGATTGCTATGATAGCAGTGCTGATGGCAATCTTAATGCCCGCTTTAAGGGCAGCCAAGGACCAGGCAAAGAAAACTGTCTGCACGGCTCATGTCAAAGGGCTGGTGATGGCCTTGAGAATGTACGCAGATGACTGGAATGGAAATATTCATAACTCGCCGAATATGGGGCTTTGGGACAATGGCTGGCAAAATCCCACGATAGTGAAACAATATGGGCCAAACGATGGTAACGCCTATTGGGGGATCGCATACTACCCATACGCCAAGAATAAAAAGATATTTTCCTGTCCGAGCGCCGATCGTGTAGATTACTGGCCGGAAAGCGGTTTCACTGAAAAAGATCTGGATGAACATTTCAAATACTGTTCCTATGGTATCAACGGATTCGTTACCAGGATGAAGACCATAAGCGATTCAGAACCCGCAAGGAATAGAAATATTTACCGTGATTTCAAAACGCACGCTGAGGTAATCGTCTTTCAGGACCATCTCGAGCAGAAACTGGACAATAACGGGGACATGTTTCACATTAAGCCCGGAGACAGTATCAATCTGCCGCAGTGGCGCAATGGCGGAACATATGGTCTTTTTCCCCAGGGTGCCCAGGAATGTTTTCGCCACCGAGGTGCATCTATTACTGCCTGGATGGATGGCCATGCGTCGGAGATAAAGGAGTCCACTGGAGAAGATGTGCCATGGAAATGGTATACAGGAGCTACAGGAGCATTAAACGATCAACTCGCTGGAATGGATTTATTCGATTTATATGATTAAAGGTCCGACACGCCGAGTGGGGCGAGGATGAGTGATTGGCAGTGAGGCCGCTGCAAGTCCGTAGTAGCACCTATGCTTTAGAACAAGGATAAGGTTTTTATGGGTAGAGCAGTAATCCGAGCGATCACATTTGACTTGTGGGATACCGTTTTCATCGATGATTCGGATGAGCCGAAGAGAGCGGCCCTTGGACTCTTACCCAAACCGGCGGAACGGCGAAATCTTGTTCATCAATTCCTGGAGCGACATGAACCGATTCCAAAAGAGCACATAGAATTTGCTTACGATACGGTCGATGCTGCTTTTCATCATGTTTGGTATAGCCAAAACATCACGTGGACAGTTCAAGAGCGTCTGTCAGTTCTCCTAAAGGCTTTGAAACGTGATTTACCTGAGGCTGAGTTCGACGAGTTAATTCGCCTGCACGAAGAGATGGAACTGAAAGTTCGTCCCGACTTGGCGACCGGTGTAGCTGGGGCCATTCGAAATCTGCACAGTAAATACAGATTGGGTGTGGTTTCCGATGCTATCTTCAGCCCGGGCCGTGCGCTTCGCCAGATATTGGCACATTATGATATTTTAAAGTATTTCGAGGCCTTTGTTTTCTCGGATGAAATCGGTTGCTCCAAGCCCAATGCTGTGCTCTTTAATGCAGCAGCCGAGGCGCTGGACGTAGAGCCAAACGAGATCGTACATATCGGAGATCGTGAATTAAAAGACATTGAGGGTCCACGTGCCGTTGGCGCCAGCGCTGTTTTGTGTACCGTAGTAAAAGACCGCTTCAGTGAAAATACCAAAGCCGATGCCATCTGCGACGACTTCTCGGAATTACCTGACATTATAGAAAAACTAAACCAAAAATAACAACAGGAGTAACGGATGACAGCACCTTTACGATTTCTAATCATTGATGGTTATCCCAAACACAGCCGGGATGAGCTTCAGGATGCAGGCATGAAACTTGCGTGGGAACTTTATGCCGATATGCTTCTGCAGCACCAGCCTGATGCGGTTTATGATGTTTTGCTGCCAAGCGATCCCGGCATAAACATGCCTTCGGCTAAAGAACTTCACAAATACGCCGGCATAATCTGGACCGGCTGCAATCTTACTATCTATGATACTGACAATCCTAACGTCATAAGTCAAATCGAGTTGGCCAAAAACGCCTACGAGGTAGGAGTACCAAGCTTCGGAAGTTGCTGGGGGATACAGATGGCTACCTATGCTGCCGGTGGCCAGGTCGAGGCCAATCCCAAAGGTCGCGAAATGGGAATGGCCCGTAAAATTCATCAAACACCGACAGCGTACGATCACCCAATGTTTGAAGGCAAGCCTCGCGTATTCGAAGGCTTTGTGAGCCATGATGACTTTGTCACCGAAATCCCTGCTGGAGCTGTCGTACTCGCCGGCAACAGCTTTGCTCCTGTTCAGGCACTTGCAGTCACTTATAAAAGTGGAACTTTCTGGGCCACACAATACCATTGTGAGTACAATCTCTACGAGATGGCCCGGCTTATTGTAGCCCGTGAGAAGAAACTCATAGCTGCAGGATTCTTTCGCGATCACGATGACATGGTGGAACTTGTAAAACGTATGGAGGCCCTTGCAAAAGAGCCGGAGCGGAAAGACTTACGCTGGCAATTAGCGATTGATGACGATGTGCTCTCCGATTCAATTCGACAGTGTGAATTTGTTAATTGGCTCAATAAACTGGTTATACCTACTGCAGGTTTAGTCTAATCTCCACTTTTCACGGAAACGAAGACGTTCTTGATTTCGGTGTAGAGCTGCATTGCTTCGATTCCTAGATCACGTCCGAAACCGCTTTTTTTGAAGCCGCCGAATGGAGCTTCCACGTAAACACTGCTGTTCGTATTGACGCTCATCACGCCGGTTCGGACTTCTCTCGCCACACGCAAAGAACGTTCGAGGTTTGTTGTCCACAGAGATCCGCTTAAGCCGTATTCTGTGTCATTGGCAAGCTCGATAGCTTCTTGCTCATCCTTAAATGGGATAACACAGGCTACCGGCCCGAAAATCTCTTCCTGGCAAACACGAGACGATGAGTCAAGTCCGTCAATAATCGTGGGAGCAAGGTAGTACCCCGGTTCCTTCGGACGATTTCCGCCGCATAAGATGTTCCCACCTTCTTTACGTGCAATATCGATATATTCCTCGACACTTTCTCTTTGTTTAGCGGATATCATCGGGCCAACCTGGATTGACTCATCCAGCGGATCGCCCACAACGACTGCTTCTGTCGCTTCTACGAAAGTATCGATGAATTTATTATAAACCGATTTCTCCACGAGCACCCGGCTGCGTGCGCAACAGTCCTGTCCGGTATTGGCAAAGACCGCCATCGGCGCCGCCTTAGCCGCCGCATCCACATCGGCATCAGCAAAGATAATGTTCGGACTCTTGCCGCCCAGTTCCAGGGAGACTCGTTTTATATCATCGGCGGCAAGCTTGACGATATGTGAGCCTGTACCGGTTTCTCCCGTTAAAGTGATTTTATTAACGAGACGGTGACTCACAAGATAATCGCCAATCTCGCTGCCCCGGCCAGGCACAACCTGTAAAATTCCTTCCGGAACACCCGCTTCCATTGCCAGTTGTCCCAATCCCAATGCCGTCAGAGGTGTTAAGCTTGCAGGTTTCAAAAGAACAGCATTGCCCGTAGCAAGCGCCGGAGCAACTTTCCAGCACGCCATCAGAAAAGGAAAGTTCCACGGCACAATCGCTGCTACCACTCCTACCGGTACACGCAACGTATAGTCAAATCCATCACTCGCAACAGGAATTGTCCGGCCGCCGAATTGACTGATACACCCGGCGTAGAATTCAAAGCAACGCGCTCCGGCGTTAATCTCCCAGCGCGCATCGCCAATCGGTTTTCCTACGTTTCGTGCTTCAATTACTGCCAATTCCTCGGCATGTTCACGGATTAATCCTGCAATTCGATAAAGAGTCTCGGTTCTGCTTTTAGGATTTGCCGAGGACCAATTTGATTTCCGAAACGCTTCAGCCGCAGCTTGTAATGCTTCGTCAATTTCCTGCTTACCCGCTGCCGGCACTTCATTCCAAACCTGCTCTGTTGCCGGCTCGGTTAGTTCTAAAGAGCCACCGGAAGCCTTTGATCGCAATTGGCCGTTGATAAGCATACAATTAGATATCTTCGCCATTACCATATCTCCTCATAAAGTTGTAACATATCTGTCTCTGTGCATTGTCGTGGATTAGACAAATGACATCCGTCTTCCATTGCTTTTCTCGCCAGTTCGGGCAATTTCTCACGCGGAACTTTGAGATCACGCAATCGCTGAGTAATGCCGATTGAGCGATTGAATTCATCCAGGAAATCAGCCACCCATGAAGCAGGATTATCCGGAGATTCCGGGCAGCCCAATGCCATTGCAATCCTTTCATACTGAGCGCTGTCCTGCTGCCCATTGAAACGCACCACGGCCGGCAGAGCAATCGCGTTTGCAAGACCATGTTGAATACCAAAATCACTCGATAATGGATGTGACAGAGAGTGTGCCGCACCTAAATCTTTCTGAAATGACACCGCGCCCATGGCGGCGGCGACCAGCATCATTCCACGTGCTTCTATGTCTTCTCCATTAGAATAGGCCCGCGGCAGGTACAACCGCACCAAACGGATAGCTTCAAGTGCGATTGCATCACACATAGGGTGAAAGATTGGGCATACGAACGCTTCAACAGCATGAGTCATCGCATCCATACCAGTCCAGGCAGTCAAGTCTGATGGCAATCCAACGGTAAGTTCGGGATCCAGCACTGCTATCTCAGCCATAAGCGGCTGAGCACCAAACACCACCTTTCGTTTCAACTTTTGTATTGTGATTACACTGCTTCGTCCCACTTCACTGCCTGTCCCTGCTGTAGTTGGGATTGCGCACATGGGCGTTAGCGTCGGCGGCAAATCATCAAACGGCATTTCCGTTAGAGTTGTGTTCGGCAAAGCAATCTTAAGCCGCAAGGCTCTTGCCGCATCGAGCGCGCTGCCACCTCCTAATCCTACCACACCGTCACAGTCGCCTTGCGCATAACAGACCAACGCATTCTCGACGTCCTGGTCCGTAGGATTGGGATGAACATCCGTAAACTGCACATACGCTCCCGGCCAGATCCGTTCCATCTCATCTGCAACGAGCTGAAATGCCCTGGTTTTTAACAATCCCGAATCCGTAACCAGCAAAGGTCGTAGTACATTGTATCTTTGACCGAATTCTGCCAGTACCGTACGAGCACCAACACCAAAGCGAATGTCGGTAGGAAACCTGAATTGCGATATTTCAGTCATAAGCGACTCTCCAGGTAGATTCAGCCGTTTGGAGAACACTTGAATAAAACTATGTCCTTACCCAATTTGTCGGCATTAGTTAAATTTTTATCACGTTCGTAACATTAACCTCCATACTACTGGTCTCAAGTGGGAAGACCAATCGCAAGATAATTTAACCTGGTCAGCTAATGTTGTATAGCAAAAAATCATTACATCATTCTCTTGTGTAATGCTTATCTAACTGCCAAAGTATCTTAAGAACCGATATGTCCCATAATAAAGTTATTTTTGCTTGACAGTAACGTAGTTTATCGTGTATATTTGATATTGATGAACTATTATCTGGATAGTCGGGCATCTGTGGCTTTTGACACCTCCAGCGTGCAGAATTTGCAGGCTTCCGATATAGGAGGAGTTATTATGTAAGATACAGAATTGTGGCGGAGAAGGTTGGTCCTGCACAATTATTTATTTTGCACTCCAATTAATAGCTATTTTTAAGGTTCTATAAGGAAGGAGGTAGCAATAAATCGTAAAAATTTATTTCAAGAAATAAAATGTGGCGAAAGTAAGGATTTGTATCAGTTTTTATGTATTATTTAACTCTTTTTAAGGAGGACTATCATGTGTAAGAAATTGTTTGTGCGAGCATCTCGTGTATCAAATTTCCGATCAGTCACGCGAAGCCCGGAGAGGACCCCTTCAGTCATCACAACATCCCGCGTCCTGTGGCTTGTAGCGTTTGCCGTCGTATGGACCATGACCGTCTGCGGTGGCATTGCCGTCGGGCAGGTCGCCGGCGTGGACGATCCGTCCGACATGGCCGATTCGAGCGGCGACATCAAGCGCATTGAGGCATGGGTGGACGAAAGTAACCTGAATCTGACGATGACGGTGTACGGTGTTTTCGCACCTTCGGTAGAGGATACGCCGGACGGCATGACCAATCGATACTACTACCATTGGATTCTCGATACGGACAACAATCCGGATACCGGCTACCTCAACGACGAGTACGAGGGCAACCCAACGAATCTCGAAACCCCCATTGGTGTTGATGTGTTGGTTCAATTCGGCTGGCGCAACGGCGCCACCAACGGCGTGTACGCATACTCCTTGGATCTATCGACCGGAGACGAGGTGGAACTGTTTGAGGACTACGAATACACGATTGAGGGTGATACGATTCATGCGGTAATCCCTCTGGAAGATTTAGGACTGGAACCGGGCCAAACCATCGCGCTGTCCGCGTATCAGGAAGGCGCTTCCAACGGATGGCAGTGTGATTGGGTCGAGTCATTTGAGCTGACGTTGACAACCATCGAAGAAGTAGTCTTCCTGTTCGATGATTTCGAGAGTTATGCCGATGATGCCGAGTTGACCGCCGCAGGCTGGACAATCCTGGATACACCTACGGCGACTGAGGACTCGGCCTGGACGATTACTAATCCCGCCGGTCGAGCTAATCCGCCCACGCTGGACGGGAGCCCCTCAGTCGGCAACTTTATGATCTCGGACTCGGATACACAAAGCATTTCGGGTGACCAGGACAACGGGGCTTCTCACGACCTGTACACACCGATTTTCTCCACGCTTGGGTACGAGACGGTTTGGTTACACGCTGATGTTTCAGCACAACTGAACAATAATGGAACGGCCATTTTTGACGTGGAAGTCAGCACTGACGGCGAGACCTGGACTAACGTGTTCAGTCGTGTAGCTCCAGGTCGCGGTACGTCAGAGCCGGCCACCACGCGCCTGCCGGACAACACGAACGCAGACGGCTATTATGGTCGCCTGGATGTGGACCTTTCTGCCGTGGCGCCTAATGAGCCGAACGTGCAGGTTCGTTTCCGACACTTCGAACCGGACTGGGATTGGTGGATTGCAATCGACAATATCCTGATTAATGACGTGCCGGCACCTCAAGGCGGCAACATAACGGTTTTCTCGGAAGACTTCTCCAATGGACTGGGACAAATGAATGCCGTCTCCGGCCAGGGCAATACCGGAACCGAAACGTGGCATACCTCGGACAAAGGCGGCCGATACGTACCGGGTACCGTTGGGGAGCAGAACGTGAATCGACTTGGTCCTCATCCGAACGAGCACCCCGAGTTTGCGATTATCGATTCCGATGCCAATCCTGATCCTGCTGAGGATGAATGGCTGATGACTCCGGTGCTTGACATGACTGGTTTAGTCGAAGTTTTCCTCCACTATGATTCCGAAACCGTCATGAGCAGCGGTGTCTCGAATCAGGAAGTACTTGTCAGTCTTGACGGGGGAACCACGTTCGAGGCAACTCCTATTTTTGCGTATACAGGTGGTGGACTCTTTGACAATGGTGAAGAGCCTGCCTTCGCAGAGCGGATATTTGACGTTAGTAGTATAGCCGCCGGCGAAAGCCAGGTTGTTTTTGCTTTCCGTTATACGGGTGGCGGCGACAACTGGTGGTGGGCGGTTGACAACGTGCAAGTCAGCGGCACATTTCCGTCAGTATCAGTTGAAAACTTCAGTTTTGAGCTGCCCGGCACCGAGAAAATCAAGGGCTGGAACGGTGAAGGTGTATCTGATACTCCTGCTGTCGATATACCCGGCTGGAGCAGCGATACCGTGGTTGTCGACTCGGGAGTGGAGACCGGATTCGGAGCAACTGACGGGGAATGGACCGCCTTTCTAATGAGCGGCGATCCTTCAGTCTGGCAGTTGACCGACCATACGATCAGCAGCAGCAATGTTTTGGAGCTGAAAGTGGATGCCAGGATTACTTGGGCCGCCACGGCCATGCAGATGACTCTATATTACGATGACAATGGCGCCAGGATTCCGGCTGCGACCAATGAAGTGACTCTTACAGACGATATGCAGGAGTATATATTGTCTCTAACTGCTGCTGACGTTCCGGAGTCGGTTGGTAAAAAAATTGGAATTGAATTTTCCAATGCAAGTTCCGGCGACTCATGGATCGGCCTGGATAATGTACGACTTGTTCTGGTAGCTGAGTGAGCCGATTGATCCTGATATAAGTATTCTCGATTGAAGAAGACCTGAAATCAGAATGGCACGGTTATTCTGAAGAATTATACTGTGCTGAACTACTTTTGAGCTGAATAAATTAGCATCAGTTTGGGGCCTATGCTTGATGATTAAGCGTAGGCCCCGTTTGTTTATGGAGCAATATAGATATTCAGGCCACTAAGTATTAAGCTCGTGATATGTTAATGATTGAGTAGGCTGTTGGGACAGGGATGTCAATGCTGCCCTTCATTTTTTCGATTATCCCTCCTGTTTTGGTGTCGTAGCCGCTGAGACTACGTATCTGTTGATACAGAAATGTTAACTAACGTGTTAAATGGGGATATATTGTTGATCGGCTCCATGAAATCAAGATTTGTCTTAGGTGAACGATTCTAAGTAAGAATCGTCAATTCGTTCTTCAGAAGAAAGAAAGTATGTGATGACAATGGAGAGTGACATCAAAATCGGGGTGATAGGATTCGAACCTACGGCCTCCTGCTCCCAAAGCAGGCGCTCTAGCCAAGCTGAGCTACACCCCGATAAACCCGGCTTCGCCGCCGGTCGTTGCCGCCCTACTGTTTATAAAAGAGCGTATCATTCGCAACAGCAGGCATTATATATGAAGTCCGCTGATATTGCAACAATTATGAGCATCCGACAAAGGCACGTTTTTTTTCCCCTTTTGTCACGTATGATAGTCGGCGTTGATTCTCACGTATCCTGCGCTCAAATCGCAGCCGTAGCAAAATTCGCTCGCCTTACCCGCACCAAGGTCCACCGTTATTGTATGCTCGGCCTGCGAGATGACTTTGCCGGCCTTTTTCGGATCGAACTTCGCCGGTTTGCCGTTCTTAAAAACGGTTATCTCCCCTATCTTGCACGATAGTTTGTCCGGATTCAATTTTACGCCTCCCGAGCCGACGGCACATATTATCCTGCCCCAGTTCGGGTCACCCCCGTGCACCGCACATTTGACCAGCGGATAATCGGCAATCGCCCTGCACGCTTTTGCCGCATCGGCCTTTGTCGAGGCGCCTTTGACTACGACCTTGAACATCCGCGTTGCACCTTCGGCATCGAGTGCCATCTGCCGGGCCAGGTCGTCACACAATTCGGCCAGCACCTTAGCGAACTTTTTATATCGCGGGCACTGGCTAACGATCGGCCGATTACCCGCAAGGCCGGAAGCCAAAATTATCGCCGTATCGTTCGTACTCTGATGAACATCAACAGTCAGTCTGTTCAGCGATTCGCCGATGGCCGCCTTTAGTGCGCTGCCTAATAGCGACTTGCTTATGGCCGCATCGGTCGTAATAAAACAAAGCGTCGTCGCCATATTCGGAGCAATCATTCCCGCCCCTTTGACTGTGCCGGCAATCGTGACTTTGCAGCCCGAAATTTCAAGCTGGCGCACGGCCTGCTTCGGCTTTGTATCGGTTGTCATTATCGCCTTTGCGAAATTCAGCCCCGCTTTCGCTGAATCCGAAAGCTTCGCCGCTGCTTTTTCGATGCCGGCACAAACGTTCTGCATCGGTATATGCTCGCCAATAATGCCGGTCGAAGCGACAAGGATATTTTCGATTTTCGATTGTCGATTGTCGATTTGTAAATATTTTGTTGTTTCAGCACACATCTTAATCGCATTGTCGATTCCGAGTTTGCCTGTGCAGGCGTTTGCATTGCCGGAATTGACGACTACCGCTGAGATTTCCTTACTCTTGACATGCTGCTTACAAACCGTGACCGCTGCCGAGACGATTTTGTTGGTCGTAAAGACCGCTGCTGCTTTTGCGCCGGTCGGGCAGACGAGTAATCCGAGGTCGTTTTTACGCGATTTTTTGATGCCGCAACGCACTCCTGCGGCAAAAAACCCATAAGGCGATGTAATTGTCTTGTTTTTAATCCGTATATTCATGAGCAAGAACCTAACAGAATCGCAAATCCGCTTCAAGTGAATTTGGCTTTGTTTGGCTTTGAATTGGCTTTGTTTTTTCGCGACCCAAAAGCCTGAATTCCTTTATAATCACCTTTCATTAAAGTGTTTACGCCATTTTTGCCCTACTGCAAATTGGCTTTGTTTTTTCAACTCCATCTCACAATATACAGAAGTAAATTACTATATGGCATTAACTGCTACCTTGCATTGCCACATAGCGTATGTATTAACAAACTAGTTTGTACGAATCACGCAGTACACAGCATTAAGTACGAATAAATTGGCTTTGTTTGGCTTTGTTTTTTCGCCGCACCAGAGCGTAGAATTCTTCATAAGTGCCTTTCAGCAAAGATATTACGCCAACCTGGCCCATCCCAAAATTGGCTTTGTTTTTTCAAATAGCCTTACCGGAAATGCACTGGATTGACTATTTTCTATACCTGCGGCATAAATTGGCTATTGACTATTTTAACATCTAACTTCTGTTCTATTCTGTCTCCTGAATTCTGTATTCTGTGTCCAAGTTTTATTTTGTTAAGTATTATACGAACCGTCATTCAAAAAGTCCAGAAAATTTCTAAAAAATGTCCGTGATACGGCCATTTCAAATCTCGTCAGAGTAGACTAATGAACTCCAAATATGTCGACTGTCTTTAATTCCGTCGGTTTCTACTAAGCTATGAGGTTGGTCTATGATATGAAATTGAACGGTTCAGGGCAGTTTCCTGCACTTCTCAAGGCTCATTAATTAATTCAGTGATTCTTTCCTGCAGGAACTTTTCACTTTCTGTGCCCTGCCAGTTGAGTTCCCCGTACCACCAATATCGAATGAAGCCGTTCTTGTCGATAAGATATATGCCGGGCCAAATATTGTTTGTCCAGGAATCCCACGTAAGGCTCTTATTGTCGATGCCAACCGGATATTCTATGCCGGCTTCTAAGGCCTTGTCCTTTACTTTTTCGATATCTCGCTCCTGCTTCGTCTCCGGCCTGTGAATTCCTATTATGTCGAAACTGCTTTTTGGAAATTGCTTTAACCAGTCATTATAGAAAGGAAGCGTGCGGATGCAGTTACCACAGCCGAAAGCGTAAAAATGGACGACTATTACCTTCCCTCTGAGTTCAGAGAGTCTAACCGGCGATGAGTTGATCCACTTATCAATTTGTAATTCAGGGGCTTTACAGGCGATGTTTCGAACACCAGAGAAATCAAAAGAACGTCCCATGAGCTTTGTAAATTCATTCTGTTGATTGCTATTCAGAACGGTCAATATTTCCATATGAGTTTCAGCATGGAACTTTTGAATGTAAGCAGCTCTTTCTGAATCGGAACTAATCTCGATGTTATTCCGTAATGAAGCGATTTTGTTGTACGTCGTATTTAACAGAACCCGGATTCTGTTAGTCTGCTCCGGCGATAAATTCAGCTTGAGGGTGATTTTAGGCTCAAGAATAACCTCGATGCCTCTTGCCTGCCATACGAGCTGATCGAGGCGTTCCAACTGCCGGTATGATAGTACGCTGACAAGTTTACGGTTAAGCTGAAAAATAAGCGGAGCGGCTTCAGCATTACGATTATGAGGCGGCAAGTCACGCAGACGCCACAGGGGAAGGTCGAATTCAGAAACTATCGTTTCTACTTCTTTAATCTCAGTTGGCGAGAGTCCTAATTCTTTGTGGACCGGTTCTGCCCGCAAGAGGCTTGTAACAGGGTGCGGAACCGGAATTATCGTTTTGGGATAAGATAGTACCTGCGCTTCAGAAGAGTCGATTTGAACCACAAAAAGGCACAAAATCACACTCAACGAGACCAAAAACTGCACTTTTCTTACAGATAGAAGCTCGTTATAAGAGCAGCGAGCAGTTAGTTTTGATTTATTGAAAACCAATACTCCTAAAGTATCTTTATACATCATCCAACGTAACTTCGATTCAAAGTAAATACTCAGTAAAGTCCTTCAATGTTCAGAAACCTTTTCTGCCGGCTGCTGAATTCGAACTTCTCATTTTATTAGTTGGGCTTAGATAACGCAAAATACCTTATTATTTCCGGCTTATTGGGGGGGATTTGTCTTGACTTGTTCCGGCTAATTTTGTATATGTTAGATTAGTGAGCTATTTCGGCCGGGTGGCCGGGGATGCTCTCCACAGTGGGATACCCCACGTGGTGTCCCATTTTGAGGCTTTTTCTAAGGAAGGAGGTGGCATCAAATCGCTGGAAACGATACGCCCCGCATAGGGGAATCGAATAACGTAATTAAGACGTAAGCGTTTTTTATATCGAATCTCTTTTTATAAGGAGGAACATTATGTTTAAGAAAATGATATGTTTAATCACTCTTGTCCTGCTGCTGGTTATGCTCAATAGTGCTTCGGCGCAAATAAAGTGGACCGCCGCCGGCTACGACGACCTCTGGAGCAATATAGCCAACTGGGACAGCGATATGCTCCCAACTGAGGTTAATGCAGTTTCAATCGACGATCCGCCGAACGCGCTTTGCATAATCACGGACGGTATTGATGCTGTATGCGAAACATTAAGAGTGGGTAACGGGGGGGCCACTGCAAGCCTGGAGATCAACGGTGGCTCGCTTACCGCAGCCGGTGCTTATATCGGTGTAGATAATAAAGACGGCCACGGCATTCTGAATATCAGCGGCGGCTTATTTTCCACCGGGGGATTACAGGTTGGCTGGGTCGGTACCGGGACAGTTAATATGACAGGTGGCGTTATTAATCTAAATGATAATCTGGAAGTACCCGGCCGGACCGGCACCGGAACGGTGAACCTGAAGGGAGGCATTATTTACGCAAACGATCTTGACCTGACCTCCGATAAAGGCTTGCTGGATATTACTGTCGGCACATTGATCCTTGACGGCAACGATATTGAGACCGTTCAAAAATACATCGACGACGAATGGCTTACAGCCTATGACGGCCAGGGAAGGATCAACATGGATTATAACGTTACGAACGAAGGCAAGACGACGGTGACTGCTACGGCGCTGCTCGATCCGTATCCGGCCGACGGTGCTACTATAGCTCCCGGCGAGGTGGAGCTGAGCTGGACTATGCTCGATCCGCTGTTGCCCGGCGATCCGGTAACGGCCGACGTTTACTTTACCGACAATCTGGATGACCTTCTGTATTTTACCGATCCGGCTTCAATCCAGCTTATCAGCAACCAGGATGTAACTTCAGTAACAGTACAGATCCAGTCAAAAACGCGATACTATTGGGCCGTGGATTGCTATGTGTTTCCCGGCGCCCTACAGTATGGGCCTATTTTCAGCTTTTATGTGGATAATCTGGCTCCGAGAGTTGATGCAGGCGCCGACATTACGACCTGGCTTGAGGGCGGTTCCAGGACCGGCAGTCTGGATGCGACTGTTATCGACGAAGAAGCGACAACCGTGCAGTGGTCGGTGGTTAGTGAGCCGAATGAAGGGATGGCGGTTATTGAGAACGCCACTGCCGAGGATACGAATGTTACATTGTCGGCCGTGGGCGAGTATGTGCTGGAATTAACGGCCACCGACGGCGAATATTCCGGCTCCGATACGGTGACAATAAACGTGTATAACGACAGTTGCGAAGCCGCCCAGTCGCTGCCGGACTACGTGCCGATTGTGGGCGATCTCAATGGTGACTGTAAGGTCGATGAAGCCGATATGGCGCTGCTGGAGGCCAACTGGCTGAAGGAAAATTCACTGACCGACGAGTGGTACATGATCGAATAACCAATAACGTGACAGATTCTAAATTTACCGAGGCGTTTGAGACACACATCAAACGCCTCTTTTTTTGTGTCCTACGGCAAAATCCAGACTTGCTAACGTCCGAATAAAAAGCTGCTGTTTTTCTATCTAATTCCGGCCATTTGAGGGCGATTTTAACTACTTATGTTCGGCTTTACAGCCGATATCATAAGTATTATTATAATAGCTATTTATGGGCAAGTTGAAAAAGTCCAACTGTAACGTTTGAGATTGCCGCGCGATTCTCCGAATCGCACGCAATGACGCGAAACTGCATTTTTTGCAGGAATATATGTATGGCCAAAGATAGTCCGGAAGTATCAGTAGTTGTGCCGTTGCTGGATGAGCAGGATAATATCGGCCCGCTGTATGAGCAAATTACGCAGGCTCTTACCGGCAAGCACAGCTACGAAATAATATTCGTCGACGACGGCAGCACGGACGAAAGCTTTGCCGTGCTTGAGAAGCTACATAAAGACGATGACAAGGTCAGGGTGATTCGCTTTCGCAGGAACTTCGGCCAGACCGCGGCGCTGGCTGCCGGCTTCGCTCATGCGCACGGGCAAATTATCATCGCGATGGATGCCGATTTGCAAAACGATCCTGCGGATATCCCAAGGATGATAGCAAAGCTCGATGAAGGCTTCGATGTGGTGAGCGGCTGGAGAAAGAAACGGCACGATCATGCCCTAACGAGGCTGCTGCCTTCGAAGATTGCCAACTGGCTGATATCAAGGATTACCGGCGTAAAACTGCACGACTACGGCTGTACGCTCAAGGCCTATCGCAGTGAGGTCCTGGCGGAGACAAAATTGTACGGCGAGATGCACCGGTTCATCCCGGCTCTGGCAAGCTGGAGCGGGGCGAAAATCGCCGAGATGGTCGTCAACCATAGGCCACGAACCGCCGGCGAGGCAAAATACGGGCTGGGACGCACGTGGAAAGTTGTGCTGGACCTTATCACGGTGAAGTTTCTCGGCTCGTTTTCCACCAAGCCGATTTATATCTTCGGCAGCCTCGGACTGCTCAGCGCCGCCGGCTCGATTATCCTTGCGTTGACCGTGATATACCAGAAAGTCAACTTCAAGACCGATATGAGCGGCAATCCGTTGCTGATACTTACAGCAGTCTTTATTATCGCTACAATACAATTCATATTAATGGGGCTGCTGGCCGAGCTTTTGGTCCGGACCTATCACGAGTCTCAGGACCGCCCGACATACGTCATCAAAGAAATCTTGAAATCCTCCAAGAAGGAATCATGAATAATGAGCAAATCCGCTCGTAAACACCATCACAGACAACCGGCAAAAAGGCACGTACCGCAGGCCAAAGAAAAATCCCTCTCGCCTGAGCAACGGGAAAAAATCAAGCGCATCGTCGGCATCGCGGCCATCGTAATTCTGGCGGGCATTCCATTTTCCATCGGTAAATATTTCGAGTTCAGCTCGTACGATCCGTTCGACAGCGGAGCCTACGTGCACTCGGCGGCCCACATTCTCTCCGGCGCGGAAATCGGCGTAGATGAAAAACCGACCGCCCAGTTAGGCACGCTGCTCGTCAATCTGCTGGGCGTAGCCATGTTCGGATACAACGAGACCGGCCCGAAACTGATTCAGATGATTTTTCAGGCGACGGCGCTGGTGCTGATGTTCATCGCCCTGCGAAAGCTCTACGGCACGCTCCCGGCCGCGGTGGGCGTGATCGTCGCCTCGATGTATCTGTCTTGGGCCTTCATCGCCAAGACCGGCAACACCAAAGAACAATACATGATCGCCTGCATGGTGGTCGGTATAAGCTGTTTCGCGATGTACGAACTCAGCGGCAAATGGTGGCAGGCCGTCGTGGCTGGTGCAGTTCTCAGTTGGGCGCCGTTGTTCAAGCAAACGGGCGTCACGGCCATCGGGGCCATCGGATTGTTCGTTATTCTCCAGCCGATCCTGAAGCACCAAACGCCGAAGCAAACGGGCAGAGATATCCTATTGCTGTTCGGCGGCGCTTTTGCGGGCATACTTCCGCTATACATCTGGATGCTCGGTTGGGGTGTGAAGATGGCACTTCCATACGCATTCGTTTGGCAGACGTTGGCGGGTTTCATTCCGTCCGGTAGCGAGGCCGGGCAGGTGAAGGTCGCTACGGATTATGTCGCTCGAAGCCGCGAATTTGTCCCCCTCTCCGTCCAATATCGAAAAGTGATGTACCATTATGGGAAAGTCATCATGCCCATCGCGCTGGCCTGTTCCGCGATTATCATAGGTATCATTCGAGGGATTCTGTCACTGCGGACGAAGAAACAAGCGTCCCGGACAACCTACGATCGGTTCTTCCTGCTTTTTGCCGTTTGGTGGATTCTGGACATGGCCTTCGTCTGGATCAGTCCGAGATCCTACGTGCAATACTACCTGCCGTTGAATGCTTCGGCCGCGATGCTTGGGGCATACGGCGTCGCCGTTTACTGGGACAAGACCAAAAACGCAGAGATCAAAACCAAATGGCTGGTCATGGGGATGGTCGCACTGCTGGTCATGATAGGTCTTTCATGGCACGTCTTTTTCGAGCCGGCCAAGGGAGAATCTCAGAGCTATCAGTACATGCTGAAAACGGCTTCTCAGCTTCGCAAAGGCCAGACGCGATTCCGCGGCGGGGGTACGGGCGAATATATCCGGACTCACTCCGAATCCACCGACAGGATCTATGTGTGGGGCTGGATTCCCGGGATTTATGTCCAGGCTCAGCGATTCAGCGCTGCATCAAAAGCATGCTGTCTGCCCCGGCCCGCTCCGGCGGTCCTGAAGGACATGGTCGATGAGCTCTTAGACAAATTCAAAGAGAACATGCCGAAGTTTATCGTCGATACGCGCAAGCGTCACATCCCGGTCGAGCGGCCCCCTTACGAACTCTGGCCTATTGTCCGCTATCAGAGCATGAAGCATGAAATGTTTCTGTCGACGGATGAAAACGCCGTGGCCGCATACGAAAAGAACTGGGCCGAAATACTCCGAAAAAGCTTCGGCGATAAAGAGGCCGAAAGGTTCGATATCCTGGCTCCTTTTAGAAAATTCATCCGGGAGAATTATGAGATCGTAGGTCTGAAACAATACTTAGTGACCCGGGACGGCCTGTTGATCCATCCGGTTTTCGGCGAAGAGGTTCTGTTCGAGCTAAAAAAAAAGTGACCCGTGCTGATGGATGAAAACCTCAAAAAGCAGCAGGAACTCTACGACCGGGGCTGGCGCAAGGAGCTTGAAGCCGGCAAGGAAGAACGAGGCAACTTGCTGACCAATCTGGAATTCCTCGCTCAGATCGACCTGCTCAAACCGGAAGACAAAATCCTGGAAATCGGCTGCGGCATCGGTACCGTTGTGTATGAGCTAAGCAAAAAGGGACACGATATAATCGGCATCGACATATCAAGTGAGGCCATAGAGTACGGCAGAAACAAATACGTCGATATTCATCTCGAGGTGCAGGCCGCGGAAACGCTGCCGTACGAAGACGAATCTTTCGAAGTTGTGCTGAGTTTCGATTTGTTCGAGCATATAGCTGAAATTGACAAACACATAAGCGAAGTTAAGCGGGTGCTCCGTCCCGGCGGGTATTACCTTTTCCAGACCCCGAACAAATGCAGCAATATTATCTATGAGACGCTCTGGACAAAGTCGCTGCAATGGCGGCGGTATCATCCTTCGCTACATTCGCCCGGGCAGTTAAAACGGCGAATGGCCCGGCATGGATTCGAAACGCGGTTTGTTAAAATGAATCCAATCAACGAATTCACCGAAAAAAAACTACAGAAGCTCGGGCCGCTCGGCAAAATTCTTCGACGGGTAAATTTTCGCAGGATGCCGCTCGTGCTGCAAACGAACCTATACGTTATTGCTGATAAAATCAGAAAATGAAAATATTGATGCTCAATTATGAATTTCCGCCGATAGGCGGCGGGGCCGCGAAAGCGAATCTTTGTCTTTTGAAGCAATATACCGGCCGTAGCGACCTGCGCGTGGACATGCTCACCTCGGCTTCGAAGCCCGGCTTTAAGAGCGAGAAATTTTCCGAAAACATTACGATCCATAAAGTCGGCATCCACAAAAAGCACCTGCACTTCTGGCGCAGGATCGAGGTTATAGAATGGCTCGTCAAGGCCGGATTCCATTATCGCAGGCTGCTGCGGAAAAACAATTATGATTTAGCCCATGCATTTTTCGGCTTTCCGACCGGATGGCTCTGCTACAGGAACACCGGAAGATTGCCGTACATTATATCGCTGCGAGGTTCGGATGTGCCGGGAGAGAATGCCCGGCTCCAGCTTGACTATAAAATTCTCGCTCCGGCATTCCGTGCAATCTGGAAGAAGGCTTCGGCGCTAGTGGCGTGCAGTGAGGGGCTGAAGGAACGTGCATTGCTTTTTATGCCAATGGTTTCGATTGATGTGATCCCGAACGGCGTTGAGCTGGACAGGTTTTTCCCTCCTGAGAACACCGAGAAACCTGAAGTGCTCAGGCTTCTGACGGTCGGCAGATTATCCGTTACAAAACGTATCGAGATGCTCATTGAAGCGATCGAGATATTACACAGGACAGCCTGCAAAGTCCGTTTGACGGTTGTCGGCGGCGGGAAAATGGAACAGCAACTCAGGAAAATTGCTGCCGAAAAGGAACTGGGCGATGTCATTAAGATAACCGGCAGAATAGGCGCGGAAAAAATGCCGGAAGTGTATCGAAATAACGATATTTTCATCAGTGCCAGCATGCAGGAGGGAATGAGCAACGCAATGCTCGAAGCAATGGCTTCGGGGCTGCCGATTGTGACAACACGCTGTGAGGGCCTGGCTGAATTGATTGACGGCAATGGGATTATTGTCGAGCAGGAGAAAATTGAAGATATCGCAAAAGCGGTAAAACGATTGGCCGACAATCCTGAACTATACAGGCAAATGTCAACCGCAGCGAGAAAACAGGCGGAGAAATTTAACTGGGCGAGTGTGGCTTCAAGCTACATAGAGCAGTATCGCAAAATTATGACGTGACGGAGACTTAGCTGTGCATCCGAAACTTTCGGTGATAATCGCATCTTACAATCATCAGGACTATATCGCTGAGACCCTTAGAAGTCTTGAGGAGCAGACGTACCAGGATTTTGAAATAATACTGGTCGATGACGGCAGCCCGGACAAAACCGTCGAGGCAGCGAAAAATGCACAATCACGGGCGCAGATTTACACGCAGGAAAATCAGGGTGTAGTAGCCGCCCGTAATCGCGGCATTGAACTGGCAAAAGGCAGGTACATCTGTTTCGTCGATAGTGACGACGTGGTTCTGCGCGAACGGTTCGCAAAACAGGTAGCTCTGTTCGACAGCGATACTGAGTTGGGACTGGTCTTTGCTGATGCTCTTATTATTGACTCGAAAGGCGATCAAATCGGAAAATTCGGTGACGTTTACCCTGTCGTATCCGGCGATGTAGCCCAAATGCTCGCAACGCATTATTGTTTTACACCGATGATTACAGTGATGGTTCGCGCGGACGTCCTTCGTAAAACCGGGCCTTTCCAAAAACCGGGACCTATCAGTGACTACATGAAATGGATCGAGGTCGCTCATATCAGCAAGGTCCATTACGATCCCGAACCATTAGGCTGCTGGCGTCGGCACCAGGCCAGCACATCCAAACAGGCCAACAAAGTCAAAAGCTACGCCAAAACCAGGGCGGCGCTGAAACGGATTCTGCGAAAGTATCCCACGTTGCAGACCGAAATCGGAAAGAAAATAGTAAAGCGATATTCACGGTCGTATTTTCTGACCGCGTTCTGGCTGGCCGCAGAAGGCAACGTCAGGCGGGCAAGAAAATACTACTGCAAAGCAGTAAAATTATATCCTCTCTCTTTAGAGAACTGGGGCGGATTGATTCTGACTTGTTTTCCGGCAGGGAATCTTGTCTCTAAGCTGCATAGCTATGTAAGGGCGAAAAAGCTGCCGTGGTGAGTGGTTATGATTAGAACAGAAAAAAAATCCTGTAACTTATGCGGCAGCAAAGACTCGACATTTCTCTTCGAGGCGAGGGACCGACTGCACGGAATAGGAGAAACTTTCAGCTATGTTCGCTGCTCTGACTGCGGGCTTGTTTATATGAACCCGCAGGTTGTGCCGGAAAACATTAAGAAGCTATATCCTACGGATTATGCACCTCATTCAACAGCGGCAAAAGGCACAACGGCCGGAATCCGTTCATTATACGACTGGCTGATAAAAACTCCTGTGATTGCACAATTTCTCAGGTGGGTGACGAATGTTAAAATCACAAACGATATCTATCGCCGGCTCGATCAAAACAGTCGAATCCTGGACATCGGCTGCGGCGCCGGGGCATTCCTGAACAGTATTAAAGCCGAGAAAGGCTGCGAAGTTTACGGTGTAGATATATCCGAGGCAGCCGTCGAGACGGCAAAGAATTCTTTCGGCCTCGACATCTTCAAGGGTACGATAACCGAAGCTCCCTTCGAAGATAGTTCTTTCGATGTTATCACTGCCTGGTGGTATCTGGAGCATGTCTTTGATCCTCAAGCAACGGCAGCAAGAATCAGCAGTCTTCTTAAACGGAACGGGCATTGCATCATCGGCGTTCCCAACTTCGAGAGCTTTAATGCAAAAGGCTTCAAAGATAAATGGTATCACCTCGACTGCCCGCGTCATTTGTGCATCTGGACACCATCGGCGATGAAACGGCTTTTAGGGCAGCACGGCCTGACGGTGACAAGAATAATATACGATAAAACACCGTGGGGCCTTCGGGGTTCACTGCAATATTCACTGTTCGGCGATAACATAAATCCGAAAAATCGCAACAGGATAAGGCAGTCCCTGCTGTTGTGGATGCTTTTGTTGCCGTGGACGATAATAGTATCATTGCTGAAAAAATCGGATATAATCGTGGTTTACGCGAAAAAAACTACGGACGAACCGACTCGGGCTACTTAAGAGCAGTTAGAGGCATATTCTTATGACAAAGGAATATTTTTACGACCATTTTCAGCAGGACAAACCGACCGGTGTGGGTAACCGGATTTCGAAGGCATTTGCCGGAAAAATCTTCAAATACGCCGGAATAGAAAAGGGACAAAGCGTCCTGGAAACGGGGCCGGGAAGAGGTGTTTTTGCCGATGCCTGCCTTAAAGCAGGAGCCGAATACTATGCCGTCGAACCGAACCGGCAAATGGCTGAGTCGCTCGAAAAAAGAGGAGCCAATGTCGTTTGTGCAATGGCGCCACCGCTTCCTGAAATGGACAGGCAATTCGATTTTGCCGTGATGATAAACGTTATGGAGCACATGAACAGTATGCAGGATGCTCTGCAAATTACACAACAGATAAGAGAAGTTCTGAAACCGAAAGGAAAGTTCGTAATATGCTCGCCGGACTATTTGAATTATCGGCACAATTTCTTCAACTGCGATTTTTCTCATAGCTACGTAACGACAAGACGAAGGCTAAAGCAGCTTTTGGTCAGCGGGGGATTTAATAATATTAGGAGCTGCTACCTGTCCGGCCCGATATCCGGGATCATAGGTATGCTCATCTCTGTTATTATCTCCCGCATGCCTTTCGGATTTCTGAACGGGGCTTTTCCGAACAGCAAAATCTTTCACAAGCTATACAAAATGCAACTTACCCTCTCAAGAAAGGTCCTGATTCTCGGAGAAAAGCAAGAGTGACCTAAAATGCACACACTTCTCCTGGAATCCGACGCCGGGCATGACGACTCGCAGCAAACAATTAGCTAAACTCCTTATCAGAATCCTGATTACAACCGGACTGCTCATATGGGTCTTCAGTCAGATTGACCTTGGGCAATTCCAGCAGTCCATTAAGACAGCAAGGTGGGAGCTACTGGCCGCAGTCTGGGTGCTAACGATCGCAATCTTCTGGATTAACTCATTCAAAATGCAGTTAATTTTAAAGAAGCAAGGATGCAGCGTTAACCTCAATATGCTGTTCGGTGCAAGCGCTATTACTCTTCTTTATGGCATGATTGTCCCCGGCATCCTGAGCACCGGTGTAAAATGGTATATTCTCAAAAAAAGCACGGGCAAGGGAAGCAGCGTTCTAAGCAGCATGGTGTATAATCAATTATCAATTTTACTTGTAATGACTGTGTTCGGACTTGTGGCACTGATGATAATAAATCCTGTATCGCTCCTAACAGAAGAATCAAAGAATCAATGGCTATTGCCCGTTGTATGCGGCATACTTATTGTAGCAATATTATCCATCGCATTCTTGATACTGAACGGCAGAACGGGCAGTAAAATTATAAAAGCACTAAAATTCCTGCTCAGTCCCCTACCAGCAAATATAAGACAAAAAGCACATACGCTGATCGATCATATAGCTGTGTTTCAGACTGTCGGAGCCGGCTTTCACATTAACATGGCACTTATCACAATAATTGCCAATCTAATCGGTGGCGTCCTTCTATATGTCCTGTCCGCCTGGGCGGCGAATGTAACCGCGCCTCTGGCTGTTCTCGTCTGCCTGTGTGCGGTTGTTTATGTTCTGGGACGAATTCCGATATCAATGGCCAATCTTGGTGTTAGGGAAGTCACGCTGGTTGGATTTCTGGCTTTCTACGGCGTGGAAAAATCGGCCGCTCTTTTGATGTCAATGATATTATTCTCCACATTGTTTGTGATGGCTGTTATTGGTGCGATATACCAGATATCCTGGGCTGTACGATCCAAAAAATCGGTTCTGCCCCTAGGTAAATCAACCCAATAATAACAAATCCGCGATATAGTGAATGGCCAGTCAAGATAATGGATTTGTGCTATTTTTCTTCAAAAACACGCTTTTCGGTAAAGCAGACATTTATTAAATACCTACAAATTCTTGTAAGTACCTATTTAAAAAGGGTTTAAAAATCTAAAATTTCATATTTTTTTCTTGCATTGGAAGTGCTCAGGAAATATAATTAATGTTGAATTGGCGAATATGGGATATTTATATTGGAGGAGTATTATGAAAAGACGGGTAATTTTTGTATTCACATTATTAGCATTTCTTACAACTACAACAAGTGTATTTGCCGCCGTTACTACCGTTCCTACCGAAGGATTAGTGGCATACTATCCATTCAATGGAAACGCTAACGATGAAAGCGGCAATGGACACGATGGTACGGTTTATGGCGCAGCTCCGACAACCGACCGTTATGGTAATGCCGGCAGTGCTTATTTGTTCGACGGTATCGACAATTACATTAGCGTGGATTATGCGGATGCTTTTCAACTGCCGACATTCACATTCTCAGCATGGGTTCTCCCGACAATTGACATGTCGCTTTCGACATTACCCAACGCAATCGTTAGTCGTGGAGAAGATATAGTCACAGACGAGGCTGCGTTTAATCTGACGGTCATCCATCCAGCTTCGCCATGGGGCCAAGGTATAGCAGCATATTATGAAGATGCCGGCGATGTCGAACAAGTTTTTGACACAGGTATTTACCCTGCGATGGGAGTGTGGACACATCTTGTTGCTTCAAGAGATGCAAGCGGGCTACTGAGTGTTTATAGCGATGGTTCTTTAATCGGTCAGTGGTCTTCGACTGCGGATCCTACTCCGAGTTGTTTTCAAGACCTCCTCATTGGTGCCTATTGGTATGTACCTACACCGGCTACGGCTGTAGTAACGAACTTTTTCAATGGTGCCATTGATGATGTCATGATATACAACAGGGCCCTTACACCTGACCAGATTGGAGAGCCAACAGTAATCCCCGCTCCCGGCGCTCTTTTATTAGGCAGCTTGGGTATCGGCGTAGTTTCCTGGTTGCGCAGACGTCGAACACTATAGCCAGGAGATAGGATACGCCAAGGCGTATACGGAATAACACGTGCGCACACTATGGACAGCTACGAATGGCAGTTCCTTAAGGGAATGACACGCGAGTATTGTCCTTTTTATTTCAGTATCATAATTCTTATTGACTAAAACCTTCTGACTAATATATGTGATTTGTACGAAATCACCAATCCTGCCTTTGAATCACATAAGTACATATTTCAAAAAGATTAAAAAAATCCATACTTCCCCATTTTTCTCTTACATTAAAAGCGATTAGGACATATAATTAATATTGTCTTAGCGGATGTTGAAAACTTTTATCGGAGGCGTATTATGAAAAGTCGCATAATTGTTGTATTCATATTCTTATTATTTCTTACAACTACAACAAGTGTATTCGCCGCCGATACCATTGATGGATTAGTAGCATACTATCCATTCAACGGCAATGCTGATGATGAAAGTGGCAACGGACACCACGGCACGGTTTACGGCGCGACTCTGATAACCGACCGTTTTGGCGATTCCGGCAGTGCTTACTCTTTCGACGGCATCGATGATTACATTAGTGTGGATTATGCTGCTGCCTTTCAACTGCCGGTTTTCACTGTCTCGGCATGGATTCTTCCGACTATTGACTTGTCGGCTGCGACATCCCCCGCTGCGATCGTTGGCCGTGGAGAAGATTTCACTACGGATCATGCCGCGTTTGTACTGACTACACATCATGCAGCTTCGTCCTGGGCCACCGGAATATCAGTAATTTATGAAAAAGACGGCAGAGAGCAAGTTTTCGATACTAATGTTTACCCCGGGATAGGGATATGGACACATCTTGTTGCATCAAGAGATGCAAGTGGGCTGCTGAGCATTTACAGCAATGGTTCTTTAATCGGCCAGTGGTCTTCGACTGCTGACCCTACGACAGCTTGTTTTCAAGACCTTCTCATTGGCGCCTATTGGTATGCACCTTCATCGGATTCTGCTTTCATAACGAACTTTTTCACCGGCGCCATTGATGATCTAATGATTTTCAACAGGGCTCTTACACCCGACGAGATTGATGTTTCATACATTCCTGATTCCATTGAAACACAAACATACTACATCGATTCTGTCAACGGCAATGATTTAAACAACGGTTTAAGCCCTGATACAGCTTTCGCAACGATTCAAAAGGGTATCGATACAGCCGTAGATAACGATATCATTCTGGTCTATCCGGCGTTATACCAGGAAGAAGTAGATTTCCTGGGTAAAGCGCTCGTCGTGCAGGGTATCTCAACAGATACTGCAGGTATACCTGTGCTTCATAATCCCGGCGATTTTGCAGTCTCGTTCTACAGTGGTGAAGGTCCCGATAGTATCCTGAAAAATTTCATTATAAGAAACAGCTTCATAGCGGTCTTTATTGCCGGCAGTTCTCCCACGATCAGTAATCTGACAATAGTAGACAACGAATACGGCATTAAGGCCTACACAGGCTCACAACCGGATATCAGCAACAGTATTTTCTGGAATAATACTAACGCGGACCTATTCGGGTGCCAGGCAAGATACAGTTGCACAAAAGATGCAGATAATGGTGAAGACAACATCGACATGGATCCGCTTTTTGTCGATCCGGACAACGGCGACTACCATTTGCGCTCAGAAAGAGGCCGATACTGGCCGGAGCATGATATATGGGTCCTCGACAAAGTCACCAGTGCCTGTATCGACGGCGGCGATCCCTCGGTTGATCCATCTAATGAACCAATGCCCAATGGTGCTCGTATTAACATGGGTGCTTACGGCGGAACGCGATATGCCAGTATGAGTGAATTGCTGAGGTTTGATGCCGAGTAGATCTATCAGATATGATGGTATCAAGCCAATATTTAACGCATAGGAAATCTGTCGCATAGTTTCTTGACTTTGTTTCTGACTTCACTGCGGAAGGATTCATCTATTCGATATTCACTATTCGTTAATACCTTTACGCCCTTCAATATTGCATCTATCAGTTCAGATATGCTGCTCATCTCCGCGGCACCCATTCCGTTTTTCGTAACAATCGGGGTACCCAATCTTAAGCCGCTGGCAACCGCCATGCTTTTAGTGTCGTAAGGCAGCCTGTTCATATTGACGACGATGCCACAGTCTTCGAGGCATTTTTGTGCTATGACGCCCGTCAAGCCCTCCCGAAAATTCGCCACATTAACCAGCACCATGTGGTTGTCTGTCCCGCCGGTAAGTACATCATATCCCAGTTCCGCAAGATTATCCGAAAGACTCTTGGCGTTTTCTACGATTTTGAACTGTCTGGCTCTATAATCGTCAGAAAGTGTCTCTTTGAAGAAGATCGCTTTGGCCGCCACGTTGTTCAGATAAGGAGTACCCTGAACGCCCGGGAAGGTTGTTTTCTGGATATGCTTCCATAGAGGCATTTGTTTGCCGGATACACTAATCGTGCTGTCGTAATCCCTGCCCATCAAAATAAGGCCGCCCCGAGGACCGCCGGGTTTATATGTGCTCGTCGTCGTGAAATGAGCCTCGTCAATTGACGACGGATGCGCACCTGCAATCACCAGTCCGGCGATATGGGAGATGTCCGCCATAAGATACGCTCCGACCTGGTCGGCTATCCGGCGGAATTCCCTGAAATCTATCACTCGCGAATACGCGCTTGCCCCGCAGATAATCAGCTTCGGTTTGAATGAGATTGCCTGGTCTCTTATTGCATCGTAGTCAAGGACTAAAGTGTCCCGATTGACATAATAGTTCTCAACATCAAAGAATTTACCACCGAAAGAGACTCGATCCCCGTGCGAGACATGCCCTCCCTGATCGAGGCCGAGACTGAGTATCCTGTCACCCGTTTGAAGCAGTGCTGTCAAGACAATCTGGTTAGCGGCGGTTCCGGAATGCGGCTGGACACTCGCGTATTGTGCTCCGAAGGTTTCTTTAGCCCTCTCAGCAGCAATTATTTCAATATCGTCAACAAATTCGCAGCCGCCATGATACCGGGCGCCGGGAAAACCCTCGGTTGTCTTGTTCTGAACAATCGAGCCGAGAGCCGCCAGGACCGCCTTAGAGCATAGATTCTCCGCGGCAATAAGCTGCAGGGTGTCATGCAGCCTTTCGTACTCTCGGGTGATAAGGTCGTAGATTTGCCCATCCTGCTCTTTAAGAGCATCAAATATACTTTCGTGGTACCGACGTGAAGATATCTGCTCTGGAAAATCTGACACTTTGGAATCCTTTCATCGGTTGGAACTAAGTCGTTCCGTGCTACTGCTCGCAATCGTCAATACTCAGCTGAAAAAATTCCTGACGATATCGTTAAACGTGACATAAAGAATCAGCGACCCTATCAGTGTCCAGCCGGTATAGGCGATAATCGCCTGTACGCGCTCACTTAATGCCGAACCCTTGATTTTTTCTACCACCAAAAGCACGACCAATCCTCCGTCAAGAGGCGGCAGCGGCAGGAAGTTGAACACTGCAATCGCCGAGCTAATCAAGCCGAGGAAATAAACGTAGTAAACAAACGGTCGATCGGCAACAATGCGATAACTAAGCGTAATAATGCCGACAGGTCCCATCAGGTCTTTCGGGCTGACAAGCCCACCGATCAGGCGTTTCAAAGTCACATAGGTCTGAGCAATGAACATGATCGTCTTTTTATATCCCATCATCACGGCATCAACAGGGCCGGCTGCTTTGTAAGTCCTTTCTAAATTCTCAAAAGGAATAAATTCTGCCAACATTGTTTTTACACCAAAAAGACCTTCGCCGCTGCCGACCTCCAAAAATTCATCCCCCGCCACCTCCTCATTGAGACGATAATTAATGGTGATACGCTCGCCTGAATATCGTTTGATTTCCCGAATTACATCGTAAAAGTTCGACACTGCCACTCCATCAACGGCAGTGATCGATGCACCACGAGGTATCTTAAGCTTTGCCGGCCCGCCTTCGACGGCGACAGTTTCGGCAACAACCGGATGCTCAGAATCAAACATCTGATTAAAAATAATTCCTATTCTCGCATCTTCATCATTATTTTTCCGTTTTGGTCTGACGCTAATGGTGAACTGCTTTTCAACACCATTGGGATCTGTACGTAAGACCTGTATCGGCAGCTCTTTATTGTCATAATTCTTTATCGTATCCATGAATTCCTGGCTTGTTGGGTTTTCAACTTCGCCTACTTTCAGGATAACATCCCCGCTTTCAAGGAACGGTTTTTCCTCCGGTGGCTTTTTAATGCCTATTTTTTCCAACAATCCGCTTGTTTTTGTCGAAGAAGGTTTTTCAACTGCAAGATTTTCCATTCTAAACCGTGGAACCATAGAGCAGATATGTCCGTCTTCCACCGGGACCATATGAAGCTTAATTTTGGACTCGACCAATGTTACTTTCTTGTCTTTGCCGATTCGCTCAGCCAACAATGTCACTTCAGGAACGAGCGCATTTTCCACTATTTCATCCATCTGCCATTTGGTCTGTACCTGCTTGCCGTTGACAGAGGTTATTCGATCACCTGGAAGCAGTCCCGTTCTTTCAAACAACACTTCGGCATCGTCTTTGGCAAGTTCGGCAATTGTCAGAGTCTCGGCTTGCCTGATGCCGAAACCTCGCAACGACTGTCCTTTTATCTGCTCGGCGAGAATTGTCAAATCTTCTTCGGAGCCGTCTTCGTGCCTGATTTTCATCCGGACTTTTTCATTCCTGCCCGACAAGGCAGCGGCTATAGCGATATTTCCGAAATCAAGATCTTCGCTCTCACCTTCAATCTCGATTATTTCATCGCCGGCTTTCAGACCCGCTTTCGCCGCCGGCGAACCCGGTAAAACACCGCCGACAACGGCAGGTGTTAAATTTATGCCGACAAGGAAAACAATCATAAACACGATAGCGGCACTAATTACGTTAAAAGTTACTCCTGCAGCTAAAACAGCCGCCCGAGTGTGAGGCGGTTTGTTGGCATACGAACGGGGATCGTCGCTGGCTTTGACCGGCCCGGTATCCTCCTGCCCAAGCATTTTAACAAAACCTCCGAAAGGAATAAGGCCCACACGATATTCGGTTTCACTGGGTTTACACTTGCTTGCGATGGTAAAACACACTGCGCCATTACCGGAATCGTCGCCTTTTTTCGGTAAAATCTCCGGCAATATCCGAATCCTGATACCTTTTTCTGTTTTTAGCACTCCCAATAACATCGGCGGCATGAAAAGGGAAAAGGCTTCGACTTTTATGCCGGATAGTTTGGCGACAATAAAGTGCCCGAACTCGTGGACTATAACCACCGCCCCAAATCCGAGCAATACAAGCAGCGCATTACCAAAAAAGCTAATGTTCCGGGCAATTAAAACAATCACCGGGATAATAATTACGGCCATTAAAAACATCCGAAAATACTTGCCGGAGAAAATTGTTTCTTTCGACATTAAAATACCTCCAAAATCAACGGGACGACCAGAACTTACACGCTATATGCCAATTCTGTAACCTCTCTTCTTGCCCAGGCATCAGCTTCAAGAACATCCTCGAGGCAAACCGTTGGTTTAACATTGTGCCTGTTCAGGCAATTTTCAATAATCTCAACTATATTAACAAATTTGATTCTTCCCGCCAGAAATTCCTCGACAGCAGCCTCATTAGCGGCATTGAAAACTACCGGTGCCGTACCGCCTGTTCGTGCTACCTCATAGCCTAACGACAGAGCACGAAACGTCTGAAGATTGGGTTTTTCGAACGTTAATGTACCGATATCTTCAAGACGAAGTGCTTTGGCAATCCCGGCAACACGCTCCGGATACGTTAGTGCATATTGGATCGGAAGACACATATCCGGCTCGCCAAGCTGGGCTATCATCGAGCCATCCACAAATTCTACGATTGAGTGAATTATTGACTCAGGATGAATTAAAACTTCGATTTTTTCCACTGGTATATCGAAAAGCCAGCGGGCTTCGATAATCTCAAATGCCTTGTTCATCATCGTTGCTGAATCAATGGTGATTTTCGGGCCCATATCCCAGACAGGATGTGCAAGGGCCTGCTCTAATGTTACGTTCCGTAAGTCCTCAGGTTCCATCCGGCGAAACGGTCCACCGGAAGCTGTCAGGATGATTTTATTGACCTGTTCCTTACTTCCTGACTGCATAGCCTGGAATACCGCCGAATGTTCGCTATCCACCGGTAAAATGATGCTGCCGTTTTCTTTCGTTGCCTTCCTTAGCAACTCTCCGGCAATAACAAGGGGTTCCTTATTGGCGATAGCAAGCCTTTTGCCTTCGGAAGCCGCGGCAAGAACCGCATGCAGACCGGCCGCACCGACAACTGCAGTAAGGACAATATCCACCTGCTGGAGTTCTGCAATCTTTATTAAGCCGTCCGGTCCCGCCAGAATCTCAACATCTAAATCACCGAGTAAATCGCGAAGCTGCCTGGAATAGTCAGAATTTGTTATAGCAACAAATTCTGGCTTGTATCGCCTGGCTTGCACGGCCAAAAGCTCTACGCTGCTGTGAGCGCTCAAGGCAGCAATTTTATATTCCGGCCCGAGCGAATCGATTACCCTCAGCGCGTTTTTACCGATAGAGCCGGTCGAACCCAAAATTGCGATTTGCTTTGTCACAAAAAAAATTCCCTTAACGTAACTGCATCTTAAACCTCGTCACAGAGATTCTAACGGGCAAGTATACCGGATTTGACGCAGAAAGCAAGAAAACTGTCGTTCGTATAGATGCAATTACTAATGAATTACCTTATTGAGAGGATACGTTATTATTCCGGAGGCACCTGCTCGTTTGAGTGCCGGAACGAGGGACCGCTCGATTTTGTCCTCGATAATCACTTCTATTGCCACATAATCCGGATCAGCCAGAGAAGAAACTGTCGGGCTCTTTTCGGCAGGCAATATCTGCAGAATGGACTGCAAAGCATCCTTTTTTATGTTCATCTTTAAGCCGACCTTGGTCCGAGCTTCGATTGCCGCATTGAGCAATATGGATATGTTCTCTATTTTCTCTCGCTTGAACATGTCGTCCCAGGCCTGTTTATTCGCTATAAACCTTGTCGTAGAACTTATCACGGTATCGAGTAATCGCAGGTTATTCGCCCGCAGGGATGTGCCCGTCTCGGTAAGTTCCACGATTGCATCGACCAGCCGTGCCTTTACCTCGGTCGCTCCCCAGCTAAATTCGACCTTTACTTTGATTTTTTTGTCTGCAAAATATTTCTTCGTTACGTTCACCAGCTCGGTCGCAATTATCCCACCGGATAAATCCTCGATTCTTTTGACATCCGATTCTTCCGGCACAACCAATACCCATCTTGCGGGTTTGCTTGTGGCTTTGCTGTATGCAAGCTCACATATTTCATGCACATCCGAACCGTTTTCCATTATCCAGTCATAGCCGGTAATCCCGGCATCAAGAACGCCATCTTCAACGTACCTGCTCATTTCCTGGGCCCGCAGCATAATAAGCTGGATTTGCCCGTCATCTATACGAGGCAGGTAGCTCCTTTTGGAATCATGTATATTGAAGCCTGCTTTGTCAAAAAGCTCAATCGTTGCTTTTTGTAAACTTCCTGCGGGAATGCCTAATTTAAGTATTTGTTCTTCCATAATTATATGTGCCGTAGAAAGAATTTTGTGATTTTAGTTGTTATGGCCTTTCTCGTTTACTTCTTTCTTCGTTTCTTCTTCGTTTTAGTCTTTTTCTTACTAACTGTTTTTGTTTCGCTTTTCTTTTTACGTGTTGTTTTAGCCTTGGTCTTCTTCTTGATCTTGACTGATTCGCTCTCATGCCTTAACAGGGCGTAGAATTCATAGCCATTCTTTGCCGAAATCTGCTTGGCCAAAAATCCTTCTATCTGCTGGTCATCAGCATCAGGATTTACAAGCTCGTTATTTCTTAGATATTTTATCATCCTGTCTGTAAGCGGTATTGCGTGTCCGCCAAGTGCCGTGAGCAAACAATACTCAACTACATAACGGCTTATACCATCAATTTTTTCAAGAGCTTGTTTGGCCGGTCGCTTGCCGATCTTTTTCAATGATTCCAGACTGATTTTATGGTACTCGTTGAATATGCTGTTCAAAATTCTGGTGATTGTCAAAGCTATATCCATTGTAACTGAAGTGTCCTTGCCCAGAACTTCAACAATTTCTTCCGCACGGGAGACCCGCAAATCATTCCAGTCTACAAAATAATCGGTGAATTTCCTGATAACAGAATCTGTCTGCTTTTCGTTCATTTCGGCGCTTATGACAGCATAGATAACAGCATCTATTACTTTCTCATGACCGACCTTTTGCACTTTCGGATATTTGCGAGACAATGAGCGATATAGCCTTTGTATTTTTTTAGAATAATCTTTACTGTTCTTCATGCCAACCTCTGCCGGAATGATCACGTTAATGTCTATATGCCGGAATGCGCATATGTGCTGATTTATTCACTTGCTAACTCATCTTCTGAATCCGAATCCTTATCATGCAGATCTTTAACAGCCTGATCTATCAGATTCAAAGTTTCCAGCGTTTTTTTAAATTTCTCATCCTTATAAAAATGTAAAACGGGACAGAATTTACTCTGTACTGTACCGGCTAACAGCGATTGTATCCGACTCTTTGCATGTGTTATTGCCGTAAAAGCCTTGTTTTGACCTGCCTCGTCGCTGCCAAAAATGCTGAGATATACGTTGGCATTACGCAAATCGGCTGTCATTTCAACTCTCGTGACGCTTACAAATCCACTAATACGCGGGTCATTAAGATGATGGGTAATAGCATCGCTGACTGCCTCTTTTACAATGCGAGCCACTTTTTCCTGCCTTCGAGTTGCCATCGGAACACTTACTGTTATTTTCAGCTATTGACAATTATTTCGGAGTTCAAATTCCCGCATCCTGCATTAGCAGCCAATTGTCAATATATTATTAATTTAAAGGGTCCTTGCTACTTTGACGATTTCATAGAATTCAAGCACATCATCGACTTTTACATCATCGAATCCCGCTATTTTAATTCCACACTCCAGGCCGGCCTTGACTTCACGGACATCATCCTTGAAGTGCTTTAGCGATTCTATGCTCATGTTGTCTTTAAGCACAATGTTATCCCGTATGAGTCTGATTTTTGCGTTTTTAACCGCGTTCCCACTACTGACATAGCAGCCGGCCACCGTACCTATACGTGAAATCTTAAACGTAGTTCTTATGACAACTCTGCCAAGTGCGTTCTCCGTCTCTTCCGGTTCGAGCAAGCCGACCATTGATTTTTGCAAATCCTCGGTAATACGGTATATGACATTGTAGAGCCTTATCTCAACGCCTTTGGATTCTGCAATTTTGGCTGCGTGCTCATCGGCTACCACATTAAAACCAATAATGATGGCATTCGACGCTTCAGCCAGCACAACATCGCCCTCGGTAATTCCGCCGGGAGCGGCATGCAAAATATTAATTCTAACTTCTTCGACGCTGAGATCGGTTAAATATTTCTTTAAGACATCGACCGATCCCTGGACATCAGCCCGAACGATAAGATTTAATGATTCCGCTTTGCCTGCTTCAATTTGACTGAATAAATTATCCAGGGTGACCTGTGTCCGCTCTGCCAGCGAACGTTCTCTGTAGTTTATCTGGTTTTCTTCTGCGGCGGCTTTGGCTCTATTAATATCATCCAAACGGTAAAACCTGTCGCCCGCCTGTGGAACATCATTTAGACCGGTTATCTCTACCGGCATAGAACTTGTGGCTGACTTGATGCTCTTGCCGTAGCTGTTCTTCAACATTTTTACTCTGCCATATACACTGCCGGCCAGTACGACATCGCCTTTTTTCAGTTGGCCTTCCTTGATTAACATAGTTGCCACCGGACCGCGTTTTGCCGACATTCTCGCCTCGACAATCCACCCCGTTGCGGGAATTGTATTATCAGCCTGGAATTCGAGCAATTCAGCTACATAGTCGAGAGATTCAAGCAGATCATCGATGCCCTCGCCTGTAGTTGCGCTGGTTTTGACCACTTCGGTCTCGCCGCTCCATTCCGTCGGCGTCAATTCCTGCTCAGCTAATTGAGAGTAAATACGATTAATATCGCAACCGGGCAAATCTATTTTATTCAATGCCACAATTATCGGCACATTCGCTGCTTTGCTGTGGGCGATTGCCTCGATGGTTTGGGGCATCACTCCATCGTCAGCGGCAACCACCAGCACCACAACATCCGTCATATTGGCGCCTCGGGCACGCATAGCCGTGAAAGCCTCATGGCCCGGAGTATCGAGAAACGTCACTTTCTTTTTATCCCACGTAACCTCGGATGCTCCAATGTGCTGGGTAATACCTCCCGCCTCAGCGGATGCTATATGAGTCGACCGTATTTTATCCAGGAGGCTCGTCTTGCCGTGGTCAACATGCCCGAGCATTGCAGCGACTACCGCCCGCTTTTGAAGATTCTTTCTTTCACGTTGCTCAAATTCTCCCCGTATTTTCTCTTCCAGCGTAATTTTATGCTGTACCACCAGTTCGGCCTCGAACTCAAGAGCAACCAATTCTGCAACTTCAGTATTGATGACTTGATTAGCCGTGGCCATCACACCTTGTTGCATGAGCTTGAGGATAATGTCCGTTGATTTTATTGCCAGAGCAGCAGATAAATCTTTTACTGTAATCGGCTCGCTAACAATGGCTTTTTTGGGCCTGACAACCGGGGCGGCTTTTTGCTTTGACTTAGAAGCAATTTTACGCATCGGCCTTGATCGCAGTCCCTCACCACCGGCTGCATCAAGTCGAGCCTGCCTTTCCTCAATATCTATTTGTCGCCATTTGCTGTCAGGTCTTATCCTCCTCACTGTTTCCATGTCACGATCGTCTCGCCTTCGACCATGCGTTCTTTCTCTATGTTTCCTCGACTGTTTCTTGTCTTTGACCGGACTTGGAGCTAAGTCTTCCTGTTTCTGCTGGCTAAACATCAGGGGTTCGGTAACAGGTGCATCGTATCTGGCTCTTGGTTTCGGTCTTGCTCTTCGGACAGGCTCGGGCTCCTCGACCCGAACAACACGTGGTCCGCTTAACTTAGCAGGCTTAGGTTTTTCCAAAATAGGTCCGGCAGGCACAATCGGCTCGGGTTCGGGTTCAGGCTCAGGCTCAGGTTCGGGTTGAGGGGCTTCGATTATCTTTTCTTCCGGAAGCAGTGGTTCATCGACAATTACCGCAGTTCCTGACTGCACTTCCACATCTCCGGGCGTTTCTTCCTCTTCACTTTGTGTTTCTTCGGATGTTTTCGATTTGGTTCTTTTGGCAGCAGGTTTTGCCTTTTTAGCTTTCTTGGCTTTCTTGGTTTTTGGGGGTTTTTCTGCTTCTTCGGCTTTTTCCTCTTTCTCTTCTTCTGCCTCAGGTTTTTTCTTCGCCTTCTTTTTCTTCTTGATACGAACTTTTTTCAGGTCAACCTTATCGGAGGTCTCGATCGTTGTAACGTTGTCTCCTTCGCTGAACCATTCCCGTATTGTCGCTGCAAGCCCAGCCGAAATCACAGACATATGGTTCTTTATCTCCAGACCTTCATCCTGACACTTCTTAACGATTGCAGAGCTTTTTACACCAAGTTCTTTTGCTAAAATGTAAACTCTTGTAGCAGCCAAAAAAAATCTCCAATCTCATTCGTATTTATAATGTCATGTCCCGAATGAGATACATTAATTATTCGTTATCTTTTGCCTTAGTTTGCTGGGCCAGTTCTTTTTCTGTCTCGTTTTGTTTCGATTCGGCTAAAAGACGTTCGGCTTCCTTAGCTGCTGCAGCAACCAGTTTGCCGGCAATGTCTGAGTCTATCTTCAGTTCGTTAACTAATGGTTCTACCCCTACATCTTCCAGATCCGAAACCGATATGACACCCAGTGCAATCAGCTTGTCAACTATTGCCTCATCAACACCTTCAACCGCTTTTATGCTGTTCGCCAATTGTTCAATCCCTCTATTATATTCCTCAGGTGTAAGTATATCGATATCCCAGCCGGTTAGCCTGGCAGCTAATCGAACATTCTGTCCATGCTTGCCGATAGCCAGGCTGAGCTGCTCTTCATCCACAACAACCGTCGCCCGTCCTAATTCAAAACACAAGGCTATCTCACTAACTTTAGCCGGCATTAACGCATTTGATACAAGCACCTGGGATGATTCATTCCAGCGAACGATATCAATTTTTTCTCCGCCGAGCTCATCAACTATGTTCTTTATCCTGCTGCCCCGTACACCAACACAAGCCCCGACCGGATCGACTTTCTCATCGAACGACACTACTGCGACTTTCGTTCGGTAGCCCGCTTCTCTTGCAAGTGCACGTATTTCTATAATTTTTTCACTGATCTCCGGCACTTCCAATCCAAATAATCGGCGAATAAAATCAGGATGTGTACGAGATAGAATAATTTTAACCTGGTTCGATGTTTCCTTTACATCGAGAATCAAGCACCGAACTCTCTCGCCTACGCGGTGTGTCTGGCCCATTATCTGCTCGCCTTTCGGCATAAAGCCTTCGGTCCAGCGGTCCAGATTAACTATCAGTGCTCCACTTTCGTATCGCACAACCGTGCCGCTTATGATTTCTCCTTTTCGCTGGACGAACTCGGCATAGATACTGCTTCTCTCATCAGCCCGTATTTTCTGGATAATCACCTGTTTGGCGGTCTGTGCCGGGATTCGGCCGAGTTGTTTTATGTCAATTTGCACATCATCCTTAAAAGCTGTAATCTCTCCTGTGCCGCGGTCGATGTTTACGACTATATCACTTTCAGGCTCGGCAAAATGCTTCCTTGCCGCCGAAACCATTGCTTCTTCCAGGTCAACAAATATCGATTCCTTATCGATGTTTTTGTCGCGAGCAATATTTTCAACGATTCGTAGTAATTCCTGATTCATCGTTTTTTTTCCTGACTAATATTTTGCTACCCGGCACAAAAAACTTTTGCCATGCAAAAAAAATGGAAACCACCAGGTTTCCACTTCATTCGGGTGAGCCGCTGATAAGAGGCTCCCTTTCATGCCAAAAACGAATATGAGGCATATTTCACCTTTGCGCTACATCATCTGCCTCCATTCGGGGCTCCGATTTTGCAAATATTCCTGCAATTGGGAACCCGGTAATAAAACCTCATTCGTTTCCCGATAATGAAGCAGAAACAGCGATTGCCAAGCCACCATAAGCGCATTTACGAGGTCGTGCACATCCATGGTTCGCCTACTTTGCACTGTTCGATAATCCTGTCAAAAGCATTCCAAACACCTATTTAGCTCAAAGTTTTAGTATTGGCAGCTGTTAATCCTTATAACTAAACTTCTTATAATAATCGTCAAATCCGTTAAGAGCAATAACTATTTTACTAAATTTGTATAATTTTTAACAATACCAGATTCAAAGTACTACTATAGCGGTAAAAACAGCAAAAGTCCGTATAAAATGACTTTCAAATAGCTAATAACCTTCTTTTGGACAAAATATGTCATAGAAGGGAATTTTCGAAAACCGGCCCCAAATCGTTGAATTACCTGCCTTTTAAGTATGTTTTTCAGTTTTTTTTTATTTTTGAGACTTATCGTATAGGAAAAACTACGAAGCCGGTATCAGGTGAGCGGTCAGTTTCTCCTTTTCTACAGTGATTTTCTCAATTCGTACCTTGTTATCTTCAACGCTAAAAACCGGATCAAACGCTTCTTCGTTGAGTAACGAACCGACAATCTTCGTCTGTAAAGCCTCTGTATCTACAGGTAATACAGCAAGCCTTTCGGTATACATCTTTTTGCCCATCATCCTTGCAAGCGGCGAAACATTTACTGCTCCAATCTTCACTTTCGCCACATGCAAATTCAACATCTTCCGTTCATCAAATTTCGGCTCCAGCTCAATCGTTATGACAAGCTCCACGCCCTTGACATCTGCCGTGGCCATCAGCACCACAGTTCCCGGCACAAAAAGCACTGCAGGAGCATACAGCATGACGCCCTCGGAGTACTTCGGCCATCCCAATCCGGCAACAATTTCGTTTATCCCATCCTGTGTAATGACCAAATCAAACGGCTCGCCACGCTGTGAATTATTATAGAGATTTGGTGATAATTCGTGCGTAAGATACGGACTAACCTGTCCCTGATCGTAGTTGTAGGATTCAAAATCAACCGGATTATACCGTCCGGGCCTGTAGAGCAGCAAAACAATAACAATGACAGCCACCGTTAAGTCAATTAAAAGCCAGAAGAGAAGTTTTTTCCTTCTCGATTTTTTATGTTTTTTCGAATCTGTTTTCATATTTCGTATTTCTCTCTTGCTCAAAATTATTTCTGTGATTATAGTAGCTGCAACGTTTAGTCAATAGAATTTTCAAGTATGAGGGCTCAAAAATGGCAAGTCATTTTGCTGACCGCCTCTGTGAGGCAGTAAGAACCAAGAAAACATCTTTAATTGTTGGGCTGGACCCAGTTTATACAAGGCTCCCGGAAGCGATACGAAGCCACCGCCAGATGAACGATGAATTTGATGCAGCCTCCGCGGTCGATGCTATCTTCGATTTTTGCACACAGGTTTTGAGGATTGTTGCTCCAATGGTACCTGCAGTAAAAATAAATATCGCCTTTTTTGAGAAATATCTCTGGGAAGGCATGGAAACTTACTACAACCTGATTACCGAGGCTGACGATTTGGGCATCGAAATCATCGGCGATGTCAAACGAGGCGATATCGGTCATACAGCAGAGCTTTACGCTGCTGCTCATCTGGAAAACCCGGAACTGGCCGGTCTCGAAGATACACTTGCCCCGGATGCTATTACAATCAACGGCTACACAGGAACCGACGGTATCGAACCTTTTGCTGATATGGCTGACAAGCAGGGCAAAGGAGTTTTTGTGCTGGTGCGAACCAGCAATCCATCCGCAGCGCCCATTCAGGATTTCGCGGATGCCAATGGTCAAAGAATGTATGAAAAGCTCGCTGAAGTCATCGGTGAAATCGCTAATAAAGAAGAACGCATCAGCAAAAACGATTACAGCAACGTGGGAATGGTCGTAGGCGGAACTGCACCTGATGTCACCTCGGCTTTGAGGCAGAAGTATGACAAAATATGGTTTCTCGTGCCGGGCTTCGGCTCACAGGGAGCTTCGGCTGCTGATTGTGTACGATTCTGCAAACCCGACGGAACAGGAGCGTTGATTAACGCCTCACGCTCGATTATCTATGCCTATGAAAAGCCGAAATACAAAGACCAGTTCGGCGATGACTGGAAAAGGTGTATCGAGCAGGCCGTTATCGACGCAAAAGTAGATTTGGCTAACGCAATGCAGACAAAGCTCTGAGTCGAACGAGATTGTTCATGGCGTCACAAATTCACCGACTCCATAGAAAACAACAAAAAATTGCCATCTCCCGACCTTGTAAACGATTTAGACATATCGATTTCACTTGTCCTGTTTCAAGTAAAGACTTAGACTATTGCTTATATAATCGTGACACCTGACGTTCTATCGAGAACTAAATAAGATGCCAAATAATAAGTATGAATTTGCCGGTAAGACCGTATTGATAATGGGTCTGGGTCGCTTCGGCGGCGGAGCTGATGCGGCAAAATTTGCACACGGCGCCGGTGCGAATGTAATCGTAACTGATTTAGCATCAGCCGAACAACTGAACGATTCAATGAATCAATTACAGAAGCTTGACGGCATCGAATTTCACCTCGGCTCGCACCACCCTGCTGATTTCGAGCAGACCGATATTGTCATCGCCAATCCCGCTGTTCCCGGCAATAATAAGTTCCTTCAAATCGCCCGTCAGGCAAACAAATTTATCATATCCCAGATAGGCATATTTTTTGAACTGTGTCCGACAAAGATAATCGGCATAACAGGCGCCAACGGTAAAAGTACAACAACCGCCCTAACAGCTCATTTGCTTAAAAATACCAGAGACGAAACCGTCTGGCTAAGTGGTAACATCGGCAACCAGCCATTACTAACCATTTTAGACCAAATCAATCCTGACGATTTGGTTGTTTTGGAACTGTCAAGTTTCCAGCTTGAACAATTGGCTGAAATTCAAAAGGCACCGGATGTGGCATTATTGACGAATCTAACGCCAAACCATCTCGACCGGTACGGGACATTTGAAAATTATTGTGCCGCTAAAGAGAACATCTTCAAGTTTCAGAAACCGGACGATAAATGCCCTGCAGTTTCCATTTTTAATGCCGAAGACAAAATTGCCGATGAATGGTTCGAGAAATACAAGAACGACGCCGGCAGAATTTGTATAAAGTTCTCTGCTGATGAAGTAAGCGATGAGCTTCGAAATTGTTTTAATTTACCTGGCCGGGCCAATCTCTCAAATCTCGCCGCCGCTACGGCGGTTGCAAAGCTTTTTGATATTACCGACAATGATATAAAAACCGCTCTGCCCACGTTCAAGGCGTTACCGCACCGGCTCGAACTCGTCGAAATAATAAACGGCGTTTTGTGGTATAACGATTCGAAGGCGACCACGCCGGAGGGAGCAATCACCGCCCTGGATGCCTTCGAGAAACCGACAATCATCATCGCCGGCGGATACGATAAGGATATCCCGTTCGACGAACTGGGCAAGAAAATTGCAGAAAAAGCAAAAGCAGCAATCCTGATTGGAGCAACAGCTCCCAAAATCCAAAAATCTATACAAAACGCTCAAATGTCATTGCGAGGAGCGCAGCGACGAAGCAATCTAAAAACACTTAACACAAAAATCAGGCTTGTCGATTCTCTTGTCGAGTCCGTCCAGCATGCAAATCAATTCGCAGAAACCGGCGACGTAGTCTTACTAAGCCCCGCTTGTGCAAGCTACGACATGTTCGAAAACTACGAGCAACGTGGCAAGGAATTTGTAAAAATGGTAAAGGCACTCAAATAAATACCTGCTCAAATTACTCTGGTTTAATTGTAAATATAATGCGATGAGATTTATCTGGGAAGATTCTCCGGTGCAACATCAGCTACACTTAGATCACCATAAATAACGCGATAGGTTTCGGAGTCCTTAGGAATCCACCAAATCACCGGCGTCTCAGAATCACCAAGCTTGATACCTTTACCGACATAATGAAAATCACTGACCTCCATCTCTCCCTTCAACAGCCTGATGTACCAGTATGCCTTAGTATATTTTTCGGAAACCGGCGCAAGGCGCTTTTCGACTTCGGAGTCGGAAAGGTTATTCTGCTTAATATATTCCTTCAATGTCGTTCGTATTTTCTCGAGCTCAATCTCAGGAGGAAACCGACCATCTAAGAAAATTGCCAACGCACGCAGTCCTTCAACAAGATCTTCCTCAGTCGTACTTCGCTTAAATTTCGTCAATTCGGAAACTTCTCCTTTTCCAATTTTCTCAACGGTATACCCTTCAGGGGGTGTTGTGCTGAAAAGCGACTCATCAAAATCTACGTCGAATTCGAACTCGCTGATAATGATTTTTCTTCCTGTTTTAACATGGATGATCTCAACCCGGACGGGAAGTTTAGTTTGCATATCAGCCCAGATCGTAATATCGTTGTACTCACCTTTGGAACGAAATCCTTTTGCTACATGCCCATCTATTTCGCGGATATTTACCTCTTGAACATTACTTCCAGAGGGTGCATTCTGCATAGAGTTGGCCATTCTGAATATATCAGGGTCAGTTGCAGGCGACATATCATATGTTTGTTCGATGGCATGTTTCTTTTCCGGAATAAGAGTAAGTGACTTTGGAATACTAAGATCAAATACTAAAATAACGCCGTTGGAGCGAATCTCACGCCTCTGTGTAAGACTCAGTCGCATTCGACGATAACTAATCTGAGCCCCTTCGTCATGCACTGTGTTTGTGCAAGCATAAGGGCGGAAACTGCTGATTTGCTCCATAACATCTGCCCAAGCGACATTTGCTCCGTCAATCGAGCCGCCTGAATAATGTATGCCAATAAGTACGACTATAATAATCGCAGCAGCGACGGCGAATTTTGTTATTTTACTTTTCATGATTATTCTCCAAATCTTTTGCTGTGCTGTTTGCTGTTTGGTCATTCGCTTAACCAGACTCTCTCTTACTCGCTCCATATCACGCGCGCTCACCTCTGAGCCTGACTCGAATTGCGATATCATTTCAAAACGACGCTTTATTTCTTTCTCATCCATTTCCGACATAGCTCTACCTCTTTATGAGGTCATACCTTTTCACGTTTTAACACTTCTCTGAGCTGGGCCATGGCCTTAGCACATACTGAACGCATATATTGCGGCTTTTTTCCAAGCCGTTGCCCAATTTCCTCGTACGAATCCTGCTCGATATAACGCATCACAACGACATCCCGTGCCAAATCACTCAACCTCGACGTCGCTTCAAGAACTTGCTCCAATTCTTCGGCCTTGATCATCTTCCCCAATGCCGAAGGATTTTCCTGTCTGGTTGGGCAATTTCCTTCTACGGACTGACATGTTATCTGCTGCTGCCTGCGCCATTCGAATGCGAGATTTATTGCCGCTCGATAAGCATACGCAAAAGGATCTTCGGCCTTATTAAACGCTTTGGAATTCCATAACCTTAAGAAAAGCTCCTGCAGCAAATCTCCGACCACCTCCTCCCGCCGGGTCAGCCGTGCCAGAAGCCTGTGCAGACGCGGCCCTGAGGTATCCAATAACTGCAGAATCTTTTTTTGTCGCTCTACCAAGAACTATCCTCGATACTTGACTATTGTAGCTACATTACCATGGCATTCACTATTATAGATGAAAGAAACACATCTTGCGCACCTCATTTTATGCTGGAATTCTTCCACTCCTGAAGAAAAAAAATGAGCTGAGAGCCTGAGCGATCCCCGCCTGTGATATGCAGATATTATTCTGTCACATCGAATTGGCGCTGTCGGCCCTTACTTCTAAAGGATACGAGCAGCAGCGCAGGTAGAATGATGAGATCTCCGACCAGGGCGGCAGTGAATCCAATACAGGCCAGGTATGCGAAGTTTTTCATCATTGGTATGGTGCTGATTGTGCAGCATCCGAAACAGAAGATGAAAATAATTGTAGTGATGACCAATGCCTTTCCCACTGCGCGGAAGCTGCGTTTGACCGCCTCGTGAGGATCGCCGCATTCTCGAAATTCCGTGCGAAAGCGCGTCATAAAATGAATGGTGTCATCGACGGCGATTCCAAGGCAAATCGTAAAAACGAGTACGCTTATAGTCTGCAATGATCGGCCCGTGAAAAACAGATAAGCGCTGATTACTGCCAGTGGAAAGATGTTCGGAATCAGGCAGATCACGCCGTAGCGGAACGAGCGAAATTCCAGCGTGATGATACCAAAGATGATAATAGCCGCCAGACCGAGACTCTTGGCGAGATCAACATTTATTTTGTGGAGACTGCGTGAGACAACTAAAGGCACGCCCGTCAAACGAAACCTTAAAGGCTCGTACTTCACTGTAAGTTCCGCCAAAGACTGCTCGATACGCGTAAAGGCAGGGACACTCGCCGATCCCCCCAGGATTGGACATCTCGCATTCACGACTGCATAGCCCTGATTAAAATGAATGAACTGATCAACCAGGTCTTTCGGGAAGAGCGACAGCAGAGCAAGACTGATTTTGGTTTGTCTTGTCTTAACGCCGATGCTTTGCACCAGATTTAGCGCAGAAATCGGATGGGACGTAAACGGGTCCTTATCGAATACAGCATGAACATCTTTCAGAGCACTCACCAGACCAGCGGGAACATCGTTCGGTTCTGTCCAATCCACCCAGGCATGAATCATACCACCACCGCCAAAATCCTGCTCGAATATCTCCAGCGCCCTCATCGAGTCACTTTGTGGCGGATACATTTTTATATCTACATCCGGCTTTAATTTCAGAGCAGTTGCAGTTAGGGCAATTGTAATCAGCACACTGAAAACCGTAATAAACATCGGTCTGGCCGACACGCTGCTACTTACCCAGTCGAAAAAGTAATTCCAGCGGCTGGCCTGTTCTGATTTTACTACTGCGGCACAGCGTCTGCCGAGAAACGTTCCCGACAGCAAGGGCACAAAAGTCATCACAGCGATAAAAGTCAATACGCAGCCCATTGCACAACAACCGCCGAAGTCACGCACCGAAGGTCGGCTTGCAAGCACCAACGAGCCAAAGCCGACCGCCGTCGTCAGCGAGGTCAACGCACAGGCGATACCTATCCGTCGAATCGCCAGGATAGCTCCGGATTTTGCAGTGCTTCCGGCAGCAACTTCACGCCGCATGTGCAGCATCAAATGGACCGAGTCTGTAAAACCGATAGCGGTTAGCAGGGCCGGTATGGCCGTACCAAGCATCGTCAGCTCGATGCCGAGCCAGCCCATAGCTCCCAGTGTCCAGATGGTGCCGAAGATGTGTGGAGTGGATGTAATAATAACTGCACTGACATTTCGTAACAGCAGTATCCCAATAATTAGGGTTATACAGCTTGCAATAATCGGCAGCTTTATCCTCTGGCTGTGCATCTCGGCAAACCAATCAGTCATGAGTGCCGGCGATCCGGTGACAAACACCTCAAGGCCAGAATCCCCGGTAACAGTTTGGGTAATACTCCGAATACTTCCAACGATAGAAAAAAGCTCGTTGATATCAGATAATTCGTTTAGACGAGCTATTATTACAGTAAGCTCAGCATTCGGCGAAATTAACTGCCCAACAGCCAATGGATGAACCAGTGCCTCGGCCCGCGCCTTCTGCAGCACATTCTGATCCAATTGACCTGTGGGAAGGAGTTGATGTGGAATCCCGCCGGAAATCACAGGGATATCGTCGATACTATAGACCTGTGCGACACCTTTGTTTTCGCGTATCCGAGACACCAGTTGTCTTAATGCCGTTATAACTTCAGGCGTGAAGATATCGTCTGCTTTTAGCAGCACAATACAGGCTTGCCCATCAGGATTGAATTCGTTGTAGAACTCTTCAAGAACCTTCCAGTCAGTATCATCGCCGCGAATATCCGAACTCGGATTCATCGAATAATCGAGCTGGCTTATTCCCATTAGTGCTACTACTGTAAGAACAACTACAAGACCGCAAACTGATCTACGGTGAGCATCAATGATATCTGCGATCCAGTTCAATCGATTCAAACTCCAAAGAAAGACATCATCTTGTTCATCATTTTACCATTATTCCTTAGAAGATGCACCTTCAAGTTCAGTCAACTGAGCAGCAGAAATATCTTTTGTTGTTAAATCCCCGAATATGACTCTGTACTGGTCATCCGATATCTTCCATCGCATCAACACAGCATCTGTATCTTTTGCTGTAACAGTATCGCCAAAGTACGCAGCATCTTTATCCTGTCGCAGCAATTCATCATAGAAAAGACATGTTGATTTGCAACAAATAACGCGACGCCACAATGTCTCAGCTTGCTGTTTTTGGCTCCCCAACCAGGCATTGTCACCAAGTTGTCTTCGGATTGCATTGGCTCCATCGATTAGGACATACGGCATATTCAGGTTGTTCGGATAAGAACCCTGGGTTACTTCTTCAAACGCTTTCAATCCAAAAATGGCTTTGTCTTCATCATAGCCGTCGGCTTCATCGGCCATCAGAACGAAATCATCCGGGATATCAGGCTCTAATTCTTTTGGGTCGATATCTGCATACCACTGGAAATCGTACATGACAGCTTTAATGCTTAATGGCTTTCCTCCTGTCCAGAGTGTAAGAAGTTTGTCTGTTGAGGTTGCTTCAACTTCCATATACACGGGAAATGAGGTCTTAACATCGACCCATATTCTAAAGAGTAGTTCGTCAAACCGGAGCGGATAACCCGTGTGGACTACCAGAAATGGATTCGTGAACTCGATTCCTTCTGTCTCTGTTCCATCAATAACCTTGCGTCCCAGCTCTATATAATCGCCCGATTTGATACATTCCACTATTCGAGGAAATCCCATATTGAATGCACTTAGCTGTTCATCAGAAAGCATTTCTACTTTATATTGACGCAATATCGGAATAACAGTAATGGAAGTTTTCCGGTCAAGCAGCCCATAGATGCGCATCATGAGTTCTCCCTTTTGATCGTACATATCCTCGCGATAACCTACACCCGGCAAGAAATATGTTAGAACATTATCCGAGGACATAAGATCGATCTTTTTGCCGTCACACATTACAATGCGACTCTGCTTGTGTAAATGAGCAGGGAAATTCTCCATAAGTTGTGCAACCTCGGCCCAGGCGACGGTTGAATCGCCGAGCCGGCTGATACCTATAACCGCAGCGATTATTACAGCAGCGGCCGCTAATTTCGTGATTGGACTTTTCATTATTGTTCTCCATTTTGAAATGGGGATTGTTTTTTCTGATTGTTTATTGCTGTCAGTCGAATACGCAAGGAATTCTGCTGTTGATTGTTTTTTCAGCTCATCCAGGAACTGCTTGTCCGGTTCATTTGTTACTCGATCGACCGAGAACAGCATTGACAATATTCGTTTATCTTTATGTTCATCATTTTGTGTCGTCATACTGACACCTCAGGCTTTTTTGGCGTTGAACTGGTTATCCTTTTGAACACCTTACGAAAGGCTTTTCTTGCTCTCGCTAACTTCGAGCGGACCGCAACTTCCGAGCAATCCATCTGACCGGCGATCTGCTCAGCCGGCTGGTTATCGACATACTTGGCCAGCAGCAGAGTCTGATAATCACCCGGCAGTTCACTCAAAGTCATTCTGACCAGCACAGCCAATTCCTGCGATTCGAGAATATCCGGCGGCATATCCGCTTTGGCATCGATCCAATCGAATTTTTCGCCGTCCAGCGAGATCCACCATTGCCGGGCCTGGCTGAGCACGATTTCATGTTTTTGTTTGCGATAGTAGAGAGCTACTTGGCGCCTGGCGATTGTCCACAGCCATATCCAGAGCGAGCCGCGATCAGGCCTGAAATTCCGTGCCGAGCGCGCCGCGGCTAAAAAAGTTTCCTGCACAAGGTCGGATACAGCAGCCGAGTTACCGCCTGTAAGCCGGGAGATATTCCTCCATACAGGCTCGACATACGCTTCGTACAGTTTCAGCCATGCCTGACGGTCGCCCTGCTGCAAACCTTGCGCAATTTCACATTCGGTATTCTTGTCCATGTACAGCCTTAATCAGCAGCTGAAACCATCGATGGGCCAACATTGGTCATAATATAGTTTGCGCATCGGCACCAAAATGTGTCGAGAAAAATCTGATCTTCGTGTTTCAGTGACTGATTATAGGAATATATCTCCATAATACAGAAAAAAATCAAAAAAAAGCTTTAAAGCCGTTTTTCCACAATAGCAGACGAAAAACACACTGGATGTCCTTATCAACTCGATAAGCTGTGTTTTTCCCGGTAGTCTCTTGTAAAGCCGGCCTATAAATCAGTCGATTCGCAGGTAACAGTAAGAGATTTTGAGGAGTTTGCAATGGACGAAAACAGTGATCGAAGAACAGAACAAAGACTGCGTTATTATTGGCCCATTTGGTTCGCCGAAAATTTCGAACATGCTCTCTCACAGGGGCAAATGGTTGATGTTTGCAGCAAAGGGGCAGCATTCACCTGTTATGCACAGGATGGCTGTCCTTATCCGGGCCAGCATATCACTGCCCGTTTCAGCGTGCCGCGATATGGTCCCGATGACTCGTTCGATATGGCCAATTTCACACGCTGGGGTTATGTCTGCCGGGTCGATCACGTAAACAGCTTTATACGCCGGGTAGCCATTCAGTTCGGCGAGCCGCTGCCCTTCAAGCCCGGCGAGCAAGCCAACAGCGAATCCGAAGCAGAAGAAGCACTCGAACCGGCTTTAACATAAACTGTTATGAATAGACTTAATCTAACAATCAGGCAATTATTACCTGAATATTGTTATTAAGCATTATTTCTTCATGCCTTGGTCTATTACTCTAATTACATCTGTCCCTTCAAATCCCATTCCATTGACAAGCTCACCATTTATAGTCAGCAGAACTGTTCCGACCTCAATGATATCCCTAACCGCCATTGCGTCAAACTTGACCATTCTTTCGAGAATTCCATCTTCATCGTGGTCCATAATATTTGAAGTATTTGCTCCGGCCCTTGCCCAGCCTTCCTTGCCCGATAAAAATCGGGATGCTATCCAGCAGGATTAAAACCTCAAGTCTCTACGGATTGCCCTGCTTGACGAAACTGATGTCGCTTGTCCCTTCGAAGTGTATTCCTTCAACTGTAATTCCTATTAGGGTAACATCAGTAACATTGCCAAGACAAATCAGAGCTTTCGTCTCAAAGTAGAAAATCCAATCAAGGTCGCTATCACCAATCATCTCAGGCGCATTGGGGAATTCAGGGTCACCATAATCTGGATTAGGAAACTCATCACAATCATACAGTTCGTACTTAACCGGCTCAAGGGTAGGATCACAATCGCCCAACCTAACACTCATTGGAACGACGTCGATCGCATCAAAGTCGTCAGTAGTATGTATGGCTATCGGGGTTAGCCCCTTGCTCTTCAAGTTAACGCTACTAGGGAAGCTGCCTGGTTTGACGTCTATTTCTACAATTATTATACTAACCTGCAACTCGTAGGCCCCCATGTCCACTACGCTATTAACAATTCGAGGATTGCCATCAAGATCTGTTGTCACAGAAGAAGGTATTGCCGAATTGTCGCCCATATTGACACAAGGCGAACCTACTTCCAAACGACCTTCGGGATCTGTAAAAAGAGGATCTTCATCGATGTTGGCAGTACCGGGATACACCGTGCCATCACCTGCGATATCATCCTGGACACAACTGTAACTAACGATGATTGTCGAACCGTCAGTATTTGATATTTCATCGCCCCCATCCCACAGTATACTGTTTGATACATGAAGATTGCTGGGAGCTGTTTGTCCCGTGTAAAAGCAAGCAAGTGCGGTTCCGCGAAGTGCTGAATTCTCAACAAACGTACAGTTCGTTATCCGCGTGGTGCTACCATGGCTGTTAATTCCGGCACCAGAATACGACGTGTTAGAGTCAAATAAGCAGTTTGTGAAAACAGAACTGGATAGTAATTCGTATGTGCCGCCTCCAGCATATGTATGGTTATGTACGGTCGAGTTTGCTCTGAAAACACAATTCGTAACAATTGTATCAGCATCCCAATTTAGCATCCCACCACCAAAATAGCTGGCTGAGTTATTTTCAAATGTGCAATTCCTAAAGATACAGCTGTTCCCTCTGTTAAGCACTGCCCCACCTCGAAAGTCTGCTTGATTCGCTGTGAACGCGCAATTGGTCACTGTAGCGTTGCTGCCAATCCAGTTTAGCATAGCGCCCCCATCCCATAGTTTCGCCTTATTGCCAGTGAAAGTACACTCATCGAACACTGGACTGCTCTCCCAATTATCAATTCCACCACCGTAAATAGCCAAATTCTTAATAAATTCGCAATTAGTGACAGTTGGATTGCCAGAAATATTACTCATTCCTCCACCGCGGTTGTGTGGGTGAGTACCATTTGCATTACCTGATGTTATGGTTAAACCATCGAGAACGGTTGTTACACCTGTACCGTGTCCACAAACCACATGATAACTGTTCTCGTCATAGTTTGTAAAACTGGATCCATCATCATTGTTCAGGTCGCCACTTAGGATCGTTTCGCCACCATAACCGCCTTTGAGGATTACGCCATTGACAAGTTGGAACGTAGCGCTTCGGTCGCCGGGCGTTATCCCGGTTCCCTGATCCGGTTTATACACACCTGTCGCTACCCGGATTTCATCGCCAATAGCAGCAGCAGACAAAGCGTCCTGTAGACAGTTGTAAGCAGATCCCCATGATAGTCCGTCACCTCCGGGGGGCACTCCACCATCTACATAGATAATATCGCCAAAGCATGTGCTTGCCAGAAGCAACGTCGGGATGATTAGTAAAATGCCATATCTGCTTGTCATCGTACTTCTCCTTTCCAAATTCTGTTTTTAAAACAAAAAGCAATCTCACAGTCAGATCACCAACTCACAAGCATACTAATTAACCTTCATTTCGTACATATTCGTTCTATACATAAAACATATAATCATTGAATTTCGCTCACGTCCTCCTCATGGTTGGGCTTCTTAGAAACATGTTATTCTTGGGAGAAGTCTAATATTTACTAGAGAAACTTACTCACTACTCATCCTTGAAGCCACATATTGGTAGAATTCTACCTAATTGTCATACTTCCGTCAATGTTAAAGTCCTATAAATAGCATATTAATAAGCAAAAAACAGCGAATCTGGCCGAAAAATCTAGCTTCAAGTAAAGAGATGTTCTGTTTTTTCCACTCTGCCAAAGCAGAAAACTGGCATTAGTTTCTGTTGGAAGCACAATTTACACTTGAATCAAACGCTAATATGTAAGAAGGTATGAAAAGGACAGCACAGATTTGATGTGAAATATCGAGAATTTAACAAATGGAAAGGGATAGAAATGCAGTGCCACGAAGTGGATTATGAGATTCTTGGGGATGATATGCAGATTGTCGAGATCGAGCTGGATCCTGGCGAAACGGTTGTCGCCGAGGCCGGAGCGATGAATTATATGCACGATGGAATCACATTCGAGGCCAAAATGGGCGATGGTTCTACTCCCAACGAAGGAATCATGGGCAAGCTGCTCAGCGCCGGCAAACGAGTGCTTACAGGTGAATCGATTTTCATGACGCATTTCACTAACAGCGGCTCCGGCAAGAAACGAGTCTCGTTCGCCGCCCCTTATCCGGGGCAAATAATACCAATCGATATGCGACAACACGGGGGCACGCTTTTATGCCAGAAGGATGCCTTTCTCTGTGCAGCCAAAGGCACCAGGGTCAGCATCGCTTTCACCAAACGACTCGGGGCCGGCTTTTTCGGCGGCGAAGGCTTCATCCTCCAGAAGCTCGAAGGCGATGGAATGGCGTTCGTTCACGCCGGTGGAACAGTCGTTCCCATCGATCTGAACGGCCAGACGATTCGCGTGGACACCGGCTGCATCGTTGCCTTTACGAGCGGCATCGATTATGCCATCGAACGGGCCGGAAATCTCAAGTCCATGTTCTTCGGCGGCGAAGGTTTGTTTCTCGCTACTCTTCGCGGAACCGGCAAAGTCTATCTCCAGAGTTTGCCTTTCTCAAGGATGTGCAACCGAATCCTCGCCCACGCGCCAAGAGCAGGAGGCTCGCGAAAAGGCGAGGGCTCCATCCTCGGCGGGATAGGTGACTTAATCGGTGGAAGCTGAGTCAAAAAAACACGCATCCATTTGAGAGAAAAGCTATTCCTTATTTGGTCACGAAGGGTGAAAGCTCGCGGAGCTGGTTTATTATCGGGGGGAGCTTTTCGATGGTGTAATCGACCTCTTCTTCGGTGTTGTACCAGCTAAGGCTGAATCGGATGGAACCGTGGGCAGCAGTGAACGGTACACCCATCGCGCGCAAAACATGGCTGGGCTCCAGCGAGCCGGACGTGCACGCCGAGCCGCTGCTGGCGCAGATACCGTATTTATCCAGCATCAGCAGAATCGCCTCGCCCTCAATGTACTCGAAACTGATATTGCTCGTATTGGGTAGGCGATTTTCCGGGTCACCGTTGAGCCGGCAGTCCGGACACTTCTGCATTATTGTTTTCTCAAGTTTGTCGCGCAGGGCTTTTACCTTGCTGTTCTCGGTTTCGAGGTTTTTCGCCGCCAGTTCACAGGCTTTGCCGAGACCGACGATTCCGGGAACGTTTTCGGTGCCGGCCCTTCGCCCCGTTTCCTGATGGCCACCCAGCATGAACGGCGACAGGCGCGTCCCCTTGCGGATATAAAGTACGCCTACACCTTTCGGCGCATGCAGCTTATGGCCTGAAAGGCTGAGCAGATCGATATTACTTTTCGAAAGATTTAGCGGGATTTTGCCGACGGCCTGCACTGCATCGCTATGAAATACTGCTCCTTTGCTTGTGACTAATTCGGCAATATCTTCAATGGGAAACACCACGCCCGTTTCATTGTTAGCGTACATTATTGTCACCAGGGCGGTATCATCGTCGAGTTTATCTTCCAATTCGGCAATATCAAGCCGGCCCAGTTTGTCCACGCTCAACTCGATAACCGTATAGCCGTGATTTTCCAGATCCCGACAAACTGCAAGCACCGCCGGATGCTCGACCCTTGTGGTTATGACTGTGCGCTTATTCGGCGCCGCGGCCAGCGTGCCTTTGATCGCGGTGTTATCACTTTCGGTGCCGCAGCCTGTAAAAACAATCTCACTCGGATCGCAGCCGAGAAGGCCGGCAACCTGCTGGCGCGACTGGCGGATACTTCGGCCAATCTGACCGCCGAACGTGTGCATGCTCGAAGGATTGCCGTAAAGGTCACAGAACAACGGCTTTATCTCTTCGAGAACTTCCTCGGCAACTTTTGTCGTGGCATTATTATCAAAATATACGGTCTTCATGATTTACTCTCTGTGATTGTGGGGCTGTTCTGCGGACTCTTTGTCTTCTTCGACGAAAAGCTCTTCTGAAACGAATTCTTTCAGCTTGGCCTCGACTACGTCTTTCATTGTGAATTCCGTCAGCTTGCACTGGGCACACATTCCTCTGAATGCAACGATGACTTTATTTCCCTCGACGTCGATAAGCTCGATATTGCCGCCATGTGCCCTGAGTGCCGGTTTGATTTGTTCGTTAATCGTCTGCTGGATGAACTGTATCTTCTGGATGTTCGTCATCTTACCGGCCCGTCGAGGCGTCGATACGGGAACTTCTTTTACCTTGTCCCCCTGTATTTTTTCTATAATCTTCTCGATTTCGCCCTGGCAGCCGCCGCAGCCACCGCCGGCCTTGCAGTAATTCGTCACTTCTTCTACGGTTGTCAGGTCGTTTTCGATAACGACACGCTCAATTTCCTTGTCGGTGACACCGAAGCAGGTACAAACGACAGTGCCCTCAAGCTCGTGTTTTTTCTTGCCGCCGCTTCGGTAATTTTCTATTGCCGCTTCGAGAGCCTCTCTGCCCATTACCGAGCAGTGCATCTTCTGCTCCGGCAGCCCGCCCAGGTAGTCGGCGATGTCTTTATTGGTCACCTTGGCGGCTTCTTCCAGTGTCAGGCCTTTGATCATTTCGGTTAGAACCGACGAAGTTCCGATGGCGCTTGCGCAGCCGAACGTCTTGAACTTTGCTTCGGCGATCTTTCCGTTCTTATCGAGCTTGAAGGTTAGCTTTAAAGCATCGCCGCAAGCCAGAGAGCCAACCTCGCCAACGCCGTCCGGCTCTTCTACCTCACCAACGTTCCTCGGATTGAAAAAATGATCCTTGAGTTTATCCGTGTATTCCCACATGGTTTCGTATCTCGTATATTGTATTTCGTATATCGTCATTCCTGTAGAAACAGGAATCTACACCTATCAGCATTTCATTATTGACCGGCTTTTAAAGCCTGATCAAAGTCGGCAATAATATCATCGATATTCTCGGTGCCTGCCGATACACGAATATAATCATTTGTTACGCCGGCTGCAAGCTGTTCTTTTTCCGAGAGCTGCTGATGGGTAGTGCTGGCCGGATGAATAACCAGGGTTTTGCTGTCGCCGATATTCGCCAGATGACTTGCTAATTTAACGCTATTGATAAACTTAACGCCGGCTTCTTTTCCACCCTTGATCCCGAAACCGAGAATAGCACCCTGTCCGTCCGGCAGATATTTTTTCGCCAATTCATGATCCGGATGCGATTCGAGGCCCGGGTAATTCACCCAGGTTACTTGTGATTGCTTTTCGAGCCATTGTGCCAGCTTCAGCGCGTTCTCGGAATGTCTGGGCATACGCAGATGCAACGTTTCGAGCCCCTGCAAAAACAGAAACGCGTTGAACGGCGACATACAGCTACCCATATCGCGGAGGAACTGGGTGCGTGCTTTAATGATGTACGCCAGTTGACCAACTGCCTCGACATATTTTACACCGTGATAGCTCGGGTCAGGCTCAGTCATTTCAGGGTAGCGACCGTTCGTCCAGTCGAACTTGCCCGAATCGACAATCGCTCCGCCAATGCACGTACCATGCCCGCCGATGAACTTCGTGCAGCTATGAACGACAATGTCAATGCCGTATTCAAAAGGCCTGAGCAGAATAGGTGTTGTGACCGTGTTGTCGCAAATCACCGGCATACCGTGTTTGTGAGCAATATCTGCGATCTTATCATACTGCAGAATGTCATTCTTGGGATTGCCCATACTCTCGATATAAATCAGCCGGGTATTGTCTTTAATCGCCCTGGCAAAATTCTCCGGGTTCTTCGGATCGACGAAAGTCACCTCAATACCGAGCTTTGCGAAAGTATGACTAAAGAGTGTCACAGTACCCCCGTATAGCGAATTTGAGGCCACAATATGACTGCCGGCACCGCAAATGTTGAATATGCTCACATATATTGCTGACTGGCCGGAACTGAATGCCAGGCCGCCCACTCCACCTTCGAGGGCAGCCAGCCGCTTTTCCAGCACATCCGTCGTCGGATTCATTAACCTTGTATAGATATTGCCAAATTCCTTCAGTGCGAAAAGATTTGCAGCGTGATCCGTATCCTTAAAAACATAGCTGGTTGTCTGATAAATCGGCACGGCTCTGCTTAAAGTATCCGAATCGACCTGCTGACCTGCGTGCAGAGCCAATGTCTCCAGGCGATAATTTGTATTTTCATCCATTTTATTTCCTCATAAATTTCTAATAGCAGCAAACCAGCAACAAGGGAAACCTGCTGTCAGTTGCTGAATCTAACTTACGACTTCTAAAGTAACTTCTGCTGCTCTTTTACCTGAAAGCAGCATTCCTCCGAATGTGGGTCCCATTCTCGGAAGACCGAACGTAGTTGCGGCTGCCATTCCGGCAACAATTAAACCGGGATATACTTCCGTTGTATTTTCCACTACCGCATCCTCTGATTCTTCAACGCACATCGCTCCGAAGCCTTTTATTTCCACCAGACCTCTTTGTTCCAGGGATCGAACAACTACCGCATCGTGTCCGGTCGCATCGAGCATGAGTTTGGATTCGATGGCCACCGGGTCTACACATGTAAGGGCCCTGGGCAGCGCCGATACCGGCGTCCAGTTAATTACTGCACCGCAGACTCTGCCTTCACGCAGCACCACATCGTCAAACTTCGTCATGTTCAAGATTTTCACGCCGGCATCGCATGCTGCGGCAATCAATTTTGAACACGCATGTGGCCCGTCGGCAACATACAATCCGTCCGTTGCTTCTTTGTAAGGCACACCAATTTCGTCGAGAACTTCATTGGCCGGCGCCCTGACCGTCACCTTGTTCATCAGGTAACCGCCTATCCAGAATCCGCCGCCAAGGTAGTTGTTACTTTCGACAACAAGCACCTTCTGGCCCTGTTTGGCAAATTCCATCGCGGCAACGAGACCGCTGGGGCCGGCGCCGATAACAATCACATCGTTCTCGATGTGGTCTTCGAATTCTCTTGCAAACTCAGATATGATTGCCCTTGTTACATCTTTTTCTGAAGCTTTTGAAAAAGCCATACCTTCATCTCCTTCTAAGAATAGGTTGTGTTCCGGCGTAACGGCAATTTCCGTCCGGCTGTTATTGAGGAACTCTGCCTCTGTATAATATTCTCAATTTAAATCTATAATTCATTCTTTACTTGTCACATAAACAACCTGCTCGGCAAATAGATTCGGCGCAAATTTTACCGGGCTGAGAGTTGCTTTGTATAAGGGGATCCTTTTTTCGACTTTGACACCCAGTTTCCTGCAGAACCGGTCGAAATCTTTGAGCGATAAACAATGTATGTTGGGCGAGTCGCACCAGTCAAACGGAAGCTGCCTGGTTACCGGAGCTTTGCCATGTAAGAGTAGTTGCGCCCTGCACCGCCAGTGAGCGAAGTTGGGAAAGCTGACGATTACTTTCCTGCCGACCCGAAGTAATTCTTTAAATACTTTTTCAGGATTTTTTATCGTCTGTACTGTCTGAGACAAAATGACATAGCCATAACTTTTGTCAGTGTAGTTTTCCAAACCCTGTTCGACATCATGCTGTATGATAGGCAATCCTTTTGCCACACAAGCCAGGACAAGGTCCTGATCGAGTTCGATACCCACGCCTTTTATGTTTTTGTCGGCAGTAAGATTTGCCAGCAACTCACCGTCGCCGCAGCCAATATCCAAAACGGTGCTGTTTGGTTCTATCAGAGATTCAATCTGGTCATAATCGACCCGGATTCGAGTGGCCTGCTTAACATCAAGCTCCGGTGAAACGTCATGGATTGTTTTGGTGTTCTTCTTTTTCGCTTCTGGCCGATAGGTGGCTTCGATGAAATCAGAAATAAAAGAGCCTAATGTTTCAGGCTCCAGCAAAAACGCATCGTGGCCGTAAGGCGAGGCAATATCGCAATAACTGACATCTTTGTTGTTAGCCACAAGGGCATCAACAATATCTCTGGATTGAGCAGCAGTAAAGAGCCAGTCACTTGAAAAGCTGATTACGAGAAATCTGCAGCCCGTATTTGCAAAAGCATTCTTTAAAGAGCCGTAATCTTTTCCGAGATCGAAGTAATCGGCCGCTTTGGTTATGTAAAGATAACTATTAGCGTCAAACCTTCCGACGAAGCTTTGGCCCTGATGGTCCAAATATGTCTCAACGGCGAACTCGGAATTGAAATCGTAACTATAGCTGTGAGAGTTTCGAAGCTCCCGCCCGAACTTTTCTCGCATACCCTGCTCGGACAGGTATGTTATGTGCCCGATCATCCGTGCTATTGCCAGACCTCTGTCCGGGCCTTTTCCGTTTGTGTATTGTCCATCCGCAAAATTCGAGTCCGCCAATATCGCATTTCGCCCTACAGCATCGAACGCGATGGACTGTGCTCCGAGGTGTGAGGTTGTGGCAATCGGAATGGCTGCTTTCACAAAATCCGGGTATGCGATTGACCATTGCAAAACCTGCATTCCGCCTATAGAACCGCCGATTACAGCCAATAATCGCTTAATTCCAAGCTTATCGAGCAGCAGCTTCTGGACTTTCACCATATCGGCTATAGTAATAATAGGAAATTCAAGCCCATAAGGCTTGCACGATTCAGGATTAATCGAAGACGGCCCCGTAGTTCCGCTGCAGCCGCCCAAAAAATTCGAACAAACTACAAAGTACTTATCCGTATCTATTCCCTTGCCGGGGCCAACCATAACATCCCACCATCCGGGCTTACTGTCGTTGGGACTGTTTATGCTGGCAACATGGGCATTACCGCTTAGGGCATGGCAAATCAAGATTACGTTATCCCCAGCGTCATTGAGCTTGCCGTACGTCTCATAGGCTACATCAACGGGAGCCAGCTTTTTGCCGCACTCAAGCTCTAAGGGTTGTTCCTGCTCGACGACCCGAATAGTCTTAGTTTCAACTATGCCATCAGAATTTTCTTTTTTCTCTGCCATTCTTATTTTACCGGCAAAATCTCCACCATCCTGTCGAGGGATTTTTGCGCTTTGATTCTTATTGCTTCAGGAACGGTAATTTTATGTTTCATTTCCTGTAATGAGCCAATAATCTTATCGACGGTGATTTTTTTCATATTGGGACAAATCGCCCTGTGACTTGCAGGGTAGAATTCCACATCGGGATTCTGCTTTTTCAAGGCGTGAATTATCCCGTTCTCAGTCGCGATGATAAAACGCTTCGCTGTACTTTTAGCTGCAAACTTGAGCATCTGGCCGGTGCTGAGAAGCTCGTCCGAGAGTTCTTTAACTGGTTCGGTACATTCCGGATGCGCCATGATAATCGCATCGGGATATTTTGCCCTTGCAGCGTTAATATCATCAACTGTTATAAACACATGTGTTGTACAATAGCCGGGCCATAGAATTAGTTCCCGGCCGGTTCGTTCAGCGACAAACTGGCCGAGATGCTGGTCCGGCACGAAAATAATTTGCTTGTCTTCCGGCAGAGAATTGACAACTTCGACCGCGTTGGAGCTTGTACAACAATAATCGCTTTCGGCCTTTACCTCGGCCGTACTATTGACGTAACAAACCACCAGCGCACCGGGGTTTTCATGCTTTAGTTGACGCAGTTGTTCTGCAGTAATCATATCAGCCATCGGACAGCCGGCGGACTTTTCCGGCAGGAGGACCGTTTTTTCCGGCGACAGAATTGCCGCTGTCTCCGCCATAAACCTTACGCCGCAGAAAACGATAACATCAGCATCAGTCTTCGATGCCTGGATGCTCAGCCCGAGCGAGTCGCCCGTAAAATCGGCAAGGTCCTGTATCTCACCGGGCTGATAGTTATGGGCAAGTATCACCGCGTCACGCTCGGCTTTCAGGTCTTCAATTTGATTGATTAGCTGCTCATTCATTTCATATCTCAAATAAACCGCCGTCGGTTTTGGGATTTCTGCATACCAAATCGGCGTTGGCTGTGGTTACGGTAAAACCGGCGGGCACAGACTGTTTGACCCAGACGTTGCCGCCGATTATGGCGCCCTTACCAATCGTAACGTCACCTAAAATGGTCGCTTCGGCATAAATTGTTACATCATCCTCAATAGTCGGATGTCTTTTCATGCCCTTGATGATTCTGCCCCTTTCGTCTTTGGGGAAGCTCATCGCCCCAAGGGTTGTGCCCTGGTAGATTTTTACGTTATCTCCTATTATCGTTGTCTCACCAATTACAACGCCCGTGCCGTGATCGATGAAGAAATTCCTGCCGATTGTCGCTCCCGGATGTATGTCAATGCCGGTCTTGGAATGAGCGCACTCGCTCATTATCCGCGGAATCAACGGCACCTGCCGGAGATACAATTCGTGGGCAATACGATAGGTCGCAATGGCCATGATGCAGGGATAGCTTATCACAATCTCTTCGTAGGACTTCGCCGCAGGATCGCCATCAAAAGCAGCGCCGACATCGCCTTTGAGCAGTTCCCTGATTCTCGGCAGTTGTGTCAATAAATGCAACGTGGCCTCCTCAGCCATTGTCCGGCAGTCTCCGGTTTCACAATCCTCCATCCTGCATTGATACTTATAAGCTCTTTCGATCTGTTCGGTCAGCTCCGAATATATATGGTAGAGAATATCGATAACGATAAAGTCGATATTTGATTTCTTTACCATCCTTCTACCGGTGTAGCCTGGGAAAAGAATTTCCGTAAGCAACTCGAGGACCTCTAAAATTTTATCCCGGACCGGCAGATTCAAGACATCTATAAAATTTATGCCGGTATCCCCTTTGTAGGTCTGGATTATCTCATCAACTATATCTTTAATTTTTTGATCGGTATTTCTGGTCTTCCGCATTGCTGGAATCTTTCAAAAATGCAGCACATCCTTGTCTTTAAGCATACATTTCAGTTGAGATATATCGTTCGCCGGTATCACATACGAAGGTCACGATGACTTTGCCCTCATTTTCCTGTTTTTGTGAAAGCTGTACCGCGGCCCACATATTGGCCCCACCGCTTATACCTGAAAGAATTCCTTCCTTCAATGCAAGCTGCCGGGCGGTCTCGATAGCATCTTCATTGGCGACCTGGATGACATCATCGATAATATCAACATTCAGAACATCCGGCACAAATCCCGCTCCGATACCCTGTATTTTATGCGGCCCCGGTTTTCCGCCGGACAATATAGGCGAATCTTTCGGCTCAACAGCTACAACTTTCAGGTTTTCATTCTTTGCTTTCAGTGCCTCACCACAGCCGGTTAGAGTACCACCGGTACCGACACCGGCAACAAGAATATCAACCTGGCCATCCGAATCAATCAGAATTTCCTTCGCCGTGGTTTCCCTGTGGACTTGCGGATTTGCCGGATTCTTGAACTGCTGGGGCATAAAAGAATTTGGATTCTCTGCAATAAGCTGTTCGGCTTGTTCGATCGCCCCTGCCATACCTTTTTCGGCGGGAGTAAGCACAAGCTCAGCTCCGAACAGCTTCAATAACTTCCTTCGCTCGATGCTCATCGACTCAGGCATCGTCAATATCAAACGATGCCCTCTCGCCGCACAGATGAAAGCAAGGCCGATACCGGTATTACCGCTGGTCGGCTCAATCACGACCGTACCTTCGGTTATCCTGCCCTGTTTTTCAGCGGCTTTAATCATCGACAGGGCGATCCGGTCTTTCACACTGCCGGTTGGATTTTTGGATTCGAGCTTGGCCAGAATAGTAGCTTTGCCCGATCCGAGTTTATTAATTTTAACTAATGGAGTATATCCTACAACAGCAGTGATATCTTCGAATATCGCACTCATAATATCTTCTCCGTCAGTCTTATATCTGATAATTCAATTTCTGCTCGTCATTTGCCTTATCTACCAAATCCTGTAATGTTACCGATTCCAGGGCTCGTTCAATAGCTTGCTCTACCTTCGTCCAGAGATATCTGGCTGCACAATCAGCGGATCGTGAACAGTAATCATCGTTTTCTACGCATTCGACCGTAGCAACGGTACCTTCCAGCCTATGCAAGACTTCGTTCAGCTTAATCTCATTCGGGGTCTTGGCGAGTACATATCCCCCTTTAGAGCCTCTAATACTCCTTACAAAGCCTGCTGACCTGAGAACTGCCATCAATTGCTCAAGATATTTAACGGATATATCCTGTCGCTGAGCAATGATTTTGAGCTGCAAAGGCTTTTTGCTATCATTTTGGGCTAATTCAATTATTGCCCTTACTGCATATCTGGTTCTCGTCGATAGTTTCATAATATATTTCCCCATAATTCCTACTACATTAGTAGCGTATTATACGAATTTATCAATAATAAGTGCAAAGGAAAAAGGTAAAAATCATGCTAAAATCTAAAAAATTTTTAAACTCTTTTATATCAGCAGTTTACATCATAAATTCGTTGGGTGTTATCAAAAAAAACAATTTTATGGTGATTCAATTCTCTATTCACTTGACGGTCATAACAGCTACCACTAAAATATTAGAAGTTAGTCTCAAGCTATTTGAAATGGGATACCGTGGATGGCTAAAAGTACCGCAAAAAAAGTGGTGTTTATTTCATCTTTCCCTCCAAGAAAATGTGGAATTGCAACATTCACATCGGATCTGATAGAAAGTACTGCTTTAGCTGCTAAGGGCGATTTCGAACCACTCGTAATCGCAATGCGGTCGGAAAGCAACAAATATGATGATCCGGTAAAATTTGAAATCCGCCAAAACGTCAAGAGCGATTATATTTGTGCCGCTGATTATATCAATTTCAGCCATGTTGATGTAGTCTCCATTCAGCACGAATTCGGCCTTTTTGGGGGCGATGCCGGCTCGTATCTGAGCCTGCTGCTCAACAGACTAAAAGCACCGGTAATAACAACCCTACATACAATCCTCAATGATCCGAGCCCGTCTTACTGCAAATCGTTTGTTGATATCTGTAAAGCCTCCGAAAAAATCATCACAATGAACGAACGAGGCGTCAGTATGCTGCGGGATATTTATAATATATCCACTAAGAAAATAAAACTGATCGCACACGGCATTCCTGATTTGCCTTTCGTTGACAGCAACTATTATAAGCATAAATTTGGCCTGGAAGACCGCAGAACAATTTTGACATTCGGCCTGATCAACGAGAACAAAGGAATCGAAGTAATGCTCAAGGCGATGCCGGCTATTATCAAAGCTGAGCCGTCCGCGATCTATATCATCCTGGGCATGACACATCCGAACGTACTGAAACACGACGGTGAATTGTATCGATTCGGTCTCCAGCAAATGGTTAAAGACCTGAATCTGCAGGAACATGTGATCTTCCACAACAGATTCGTCGACGACAAAGAGCTTCATAACTTCCTGTGTGCAGCGGATATATATGTCACGCCTTATATGAGCGAGGATCAGTTGACGAGCGGCACCTTATCATTTGCGGTCGGCACCGGCAAAGCAGTCGTCTCCTCTCCGTATTGGGCGGCCACGGAGCTGCTTGCCGATGGTCGGGGAAAGCTCGTACAATTCGGCGATTCTCAAAATATCGCCCGCGAAATCATAGAAATACTCAAAAATGACACGTTGTATTACTCGCTGCGAAGACGAGCATACGAATACGGCAGATCCAGAACATGGCCAAAAATCGGCCAGATATATTGGAAGCTGTTCGGCTCAAAACGCAAGCCTCTTCAAATCTCCGCCAAAGCAAAACTATCTGCAGCCGAAACAATATCAAGCATTGAAGTACCTGAGCCTTCGTTGAACCATTTGGAAAAGCTAACCGATGACACGGGCCTTTACCAACACGCAAAGTTTACAATACCAAATCGAGAATTTGGCTACTGTACGGACGATAACGCAAGAGCTGTCATTGCAATGACAAGATATTACACCCAGTATCCTGAGCCGGAAGCACTCCAGCTTCTCGATACCTATCTTTCTTTCATTATCCATTCACAGGACAGCGACGGCTCAATCAAAAACTTTATGGATTTTGACAGGACCTGGCGTACGGACGAACCAGCACATGATGCATTCGGAAGGGTATTGTGGGCATTTGGCACAGTGATGGCAAAACCACCTGCACCGCCATATTTGTCGATTGCTAAAGACTGCTTCGATAAATCGGTAGAACTCGTCCAGAAACAACTCCCAAAGGGAATGGCTTATTCGATTCTAGGGATGAGTGATTATCTAAAACAGTTTCCAGGCGCGGTCGACATAAAAAGGCAACTGGAATTGGCAGCAGACGGTCTTGTCAGACAGTATGAAGAGAATAATTATCCTGACTGGCAATGGTTCGAGGACGTGCTGACATATGACAATGCCGTTTTGCCGCACGCAATGTATATAGCCGGCATGACTCTCCATAATAAGAGATACAGGGAAATTGCAGAGATAACCTGTAAGTTCCTGCTGGACAATACCTTTAACGGCACACATTTCAGTTTCGTCGGCTGCAAAGGATGGTATGAACGAGGCGGGAAAAAGGCGACATTTGACCAGCAGCCCATCGAAGCAGCGGGAACTGTTATGATGCTGAGAACTGCTTATGAGGCTACGCAAAACAAAAAGTATTTAACGCTACAAAGGCAGGCTTTTGATTGGTTCCTCGGACAGAATGACCTGCGCGTCCCCCTTTATGACTTCAGAACAAAAGGCTGTAACGACGGCTTAACTCCAGACGGCGTTAATACAAACCAGGGCGCCGAAAGCACTCTCAGCCTTCTATTGAGCCTGCTGACAATGGTCGAGAATTACACTGTTTTTGACGAAACCAAAACCTCTAAGGACGCGACAATTCCAAAAACCGATCATAGCAAGAAGGTCACTCGAAAAAAACCGCCTATACAAAGCATCCCCACAAAGGCTGAAACAAGAAAGAAGCAGGCCGAAAAGCTCGGTTGATATCAAGGGCTGAAATGCTTTATCGCTCGATAGCCTGTTCGCCTTTCTCGCCGACCCATTGGATATCTTTTCCGATTCCCTGGACGGTCTGACAGCTCATCAAAGAAAAGAGCATCAAAACTAAAACCACTATAATAAGCACTTTTCTTATCATCTTCTCATGCCCCATTCAAATCACGGGCTTGATTCGGCACAATAACACACTATTTGTATTTTCGGCAGTTCAGCCCTTCCGGCATCAATTATCCGGGGAATTTGCCGGTCCGATATACTTTTTTGCAACTACGATATCATCGAACCAGACCTTGCTGACGTGGCCTGCAGGGGCTTTTGTTATGTACAGCAGAATCCAGAGGAAGTTCACATTCAGCTCCTCGTCGTTGCGCCATTGAAATCCTTCGAACGGCTCACCCTGCGGGTCCGGCGTGAAGCTGTCCCACGTCCATTTGCCTTTGGGAAACCCTTTGCCGAGGTGACTGACAAGTTGCCCGTCTTTCTTCCATGATTTCCCGTCAATCCAAATCGCCTGCTCACCGTTGCGTTCGGTAACCGGATCGTTCATCTTCATCATCAGCTCGACACATATCCATCGCTGTCGTTCGGCTTTCAAATTGCCGTCATTGATAAAATCATGCCCCCATGATTTATTGTCCGGCGACGACCTCATTCCCATCCAGTAAGAGTAGAAATCCCATCTCCATTTTTCGCCGTACGGCTCAACACCCGTAGTGAATCGTTCATTACCGGCAGGTCGAGTTCCCGCCCCGCCCTGGGGCCATGCCGTCGGAGGATTATAGCCGCCGACGTGGACAAAATGATGAATCGGATAACAGTCCTCATCGAATTTCACATAGAAACGAACATAAATCTTTTCGTAGCCCGGCAAAAGACGCCGGTACAAATGCCCGCCGGTACTTTCGCCTCCGACGTGACTCATTAATAACGATTGCTTACCCGCACTCGCCGAAGGCACATCCGCAGAAAGCGACATGATGTCAATATTCTGCACACTTTCCCAGCGTGACTTGACCGCATCCAGGGAACTTTCTTCGAAATTCTCTACAAAGATCACATCCGGATCTTTCTCGATCCCCTTATCGCCCTTGTATTGACTTGCCAGGCCGAGTTGTACCTTATTTTGTGATTCTTCTGCCTGGATCCCATAAGCAAAACAAAGAGCAAATATCATCATACCGATAAACAACAGATAATTGGATTTACGACTAACCGCTGTTAAGTATATTTCCATATCCAGTAAGCTCCAAAATAAACTGCCTCCAATCCTACAATTTCCAGACTGCGAAGGATTATAAACGAATTTGACCTGCACTTCCAATTCCATGATTTCCTTAATTGGCTTTGTTTGGCTTTGTTTTTTCGTATCCCGCAAAGTAGATTTTTGTCATAATATCCTTTCAAACAAGAGCTTACGCCGATTCACCCATTTTGAAATTGGCTTTGTTTTTTCAAGTAACCTTTGCTCGTCTTTACTATGAACCAAGAACTAACAACCATGAACCATAATATTGGCTTTGTTTTTTCAAGTTGCCTTTCAACCCCAAGAATATCTTGGGGCTAAATAAGATTGGGTTTGTTTGGCTTTGTTTTTTTCCGTCCAAATCCTAACCAAATCCTCATAAAGCATTGTCTTATCTGAGCTTACTCCATTTTACTCTCCTAAAAATTGGCTTTGTTTTTTCAAATAGGCTTATCGGAAACCACCGGATTTACCATTCTACATTCTCAATTCTCAATTCGCCATTCGTCAGATTGGCTTTGTTTTTTCAAAATAGGTTGGTAGGGTGCGAAATCTCGCACCATTTAATTATATTCATTCTCACATCCTTTAAGAAATGTCTCGCCTGAATAAAACCATTGTTAATAGTCCAAAATGATTGTATTATCAAAAATCGGTGCGATTCATTGCACCCTACCTGATATTCACTTATATATTCCATATTCAATTTGTTATCTTCTACGAGCAATCTCAGAAAATGTCCGTGATATTCGAAAAAAAATCTCCGTGAGACGGCGTTCATTAATCGTAGTTCGTATGTTGTATGTGGTATGTCGCCAGACAGGTAGGGTGGGGCTTGCCCCACCGAAAAGATTGAAATAAAGTATAAATGGCGAATTTATGGCTCCGGATTGAAAATCCAGATGGCCTGGGCATCCTGGGCGGCATCGACTACCAGGACTAGCTTGTCATTGATGAGCATCAGTTGCTGGACTGAAAGTGAAGCAGTTTCCTCTAATTGTTCAGTAGTCTGGGCGTAATGCATCCACAACTTATCGTCCAGCAGGAAATACAGCCGGCCGGCCAATTCGCTGAATTGATGCAGTTTGGGTGCATTCGATTCTCCGGACAGACTCGCTATATTTCTCGTCCCTTCTTCGGTGCCGTCGCTTTGCCAGAGCAGCGTTTCGTTCTGCTCGGGAATTGTCGTGAAATACAGGGTATCATTTATGGATTTGAGGTTCAGCGGCAGCGCCGAACCGCTCCCCGGAACCAGGTCCACCATGCGCATCGTGCCCTCGACTGTACCGTCACTCTTCCAAAGTTCGGCGCCCCCTTGTTCGTCAAATGCACTGAAATAAACTGTGTTGTCTATGGTCACCAAAGGTGTATCGTCTTTGTCTGCGGCAATAACCACATTACTGAGGATTTCACGGGTTCCCTCGACAGTGCCATCCGACACCCATAGACTGTTGTCCAATGTAAAAAACAAATACCTGCCGGTCTCTGTCATATGGCGAGCGTTAGGAATTTCTTTCAAAAAGGTCAGACTCGTTCCGTCACATGCCCAAAGGGTGAGAGGACCATTACTCTTCTGTAGTGGGATATAAATGTGGTTGTCAGTAATGTAATACTTATAGAAGTGTAAATATTCCCAAAAGTCAATGGTTCCCATCAAGGTCGAATTGTATGTCTGCGTATCAAGACGCCAGATTGACTGAAGCCCTCTGTAATCCTCATCGTTGCGAATCCGTTCATGAGAGTCAAGGTAATATAGATTTCCCTGGAACGAAAACATCTGACATCTCATCCAACTGAGATCAGAGGTATATTTCGACCAACTATGGCTTACACTGACGATGTCTTCCTTTACAAGTACAGGTTGTTCGGCATTTGCCGGCAGCTTATAAATGCCAAAATAGGTGTTAAATCGATCACAATAAACGGTTAGATCTGTATGTTCGACTACCCTGCAGATATCGACGTAATACAGTTCATCTCCAACGCGGGTGAATATCTGTGGATTCTCACCTTCCAGGTTGGGATACATATCAAACTCATTAGGCTCACTGGTATCCAGCTCCACCTGCCATAAATCTTCACCGGCTACAAGCTCATCGGCATTAAAAACCAGGTTATCTGATCGTATCTTAAACTCATCTACCCTCGGTCCCAGCACAATCAGGTTTTCCGGCTGCATGGATTCGCCGGGTACAACCATATCCTGATACACATATCTATCTCCTACCAGGTCGATAGAATAACTGACATCCGGGAAGCTCCGGACTTCATAAAAGAACGCGGAAACATCCAGCAGGTCCACATTACCATCGCCATTGAAGTCTGAATTATCGCACCAGTTGTTCGTCTCGGAGCAACCTGTTTGGCCCATGTGTGAATTAATCGTATCGATTTGACCAACTGTAAAAGCCCACGGCATATGAGAGACAATGAATGCAGTAATCCCACCCGTATTGCGTCCGGATTCTACTGCATCGTCTTGATCCTCGATCCAGTAATAGCCGCTGTCGTGACTTACAAACAGCGCATGGAATCCGGTTTTTGTCAACTCATACGTTCCTTCGCAGAGCTTGCCGCCGAACATGCCGGTTTTCTTCTCGAATTGAGAGACTCCAATTCCTCTTACTCCTCCACCTCCAGCAGAGCCTTCAGAAGCGGAAAAGTTTTCATGTATATTAAATGAATGAAGTCCCATTCCAGTAGTAAAATATGATTCTTTAACATAATTAGTATAGAATCTTGAGCTTCCAATATGCCAGATAAATTCAGAATAAGGCGCTTCCATCGATTCATTCATTGATTCATAAAGACTAATATCAAATCCTGCAATACCGGCAACATCTGCACCTGAGACTCCTGCATAGATGGACCAATGAACGGTCTCACCCACGACATATAAATCCTTGTCGGTAGTGATTTCGTAAAAGAATAAAGGATTACCCTCAGAAATATTGTACGGATTGCCCCATGTCTGAAACGTTTTGACATTTCCTTTTGCCGCTCCGAAGTAGGTTCGCGCTTCAGCCCTGTAGGAATACGTAGTCCAGGTGTCCAGGCCGACGATTTGAACTTCGAAGATATCATCTGTTCTACTGCAGCATGTCCATTCGGTCGCCATTTCCGGGCCGCCCTCTTTCCAGTACACGAACCGCGTTTCACAGTCCTGGCCGCGGTCATTGAGGATCGAGCCGCTAACGGAGGCACGGTCGGCCCTGACGGATGTGTATCGGTGGGTCTCCACTTCGGGTGCATATAAAACAGGTTGCGTACCAGGCGTCTTAAACGAGCGGGGCGGCGTCCAATCGCTGCTGCCGGCCGAGTTACTCGCCTGAAAACTGAACTCGTATTCCGTGCCGGGATAGAGAATGCCGTTGAGATGTTGCACGTAAAATACTGCATACCTGGGAGGCGACCAGTCAATGACGTTCCAGCGGCAATCTTTAATCCGGTATCGCCACCGGCCGGAACACATATCACCGCCGTCATCTATGATTTCAGCGTTAAGATAAGCGGAAGTCTCTGTCACTCGATCGGCATCGCTGGTGGCCACCTGCGGAATGGTCGCCGCCTGCAGGTCCGGACAGCATACCCAGACAATGACCGCGCATATCTTCAATCGAACAGACCTTTTCATATCGATACGACCCTGTGAATACTCCAACCTTTATTGCATCAATTATACCAGAAACCGGCCCATGATGCAACAAAATGGTGGCCCGCGGATCGCGATTTGACCATTCGTAATTCTCTTTTGGTGGGGCAAGCCCCACCCTACGAAATCGGCCGGAATTCTGCATGTTAGTACCGGAATTTTCTGGAATTTATACGGTTTTTGGTCAAAGGAGCGTTATACTGACACACAATGTAATTATTATGTTTACAAAGGACACCAATGAACGTCATAGAAATTCCATTCGTCGATAAAGTGGGAATACAAAGAAACACAGATGGCAAACTCGAACTTCCCTTTGACCAAAGCATTCAGAACCATTTACAGACAATCCATGCAAGCGCTCAATTCGCACTCGCTGAAACCGCGAGCGGCGAGATATTACAAAAATCATTCCCCGAATTAGTGGATAAAGTTGTGCCGGTGCTTAGAGAGTCGCAAATTAAATTCAAAAAGCCGACACACAAAAAAATTATTGCTTACCCGTCGGTTACTGCTGAAGCCCTTTCAAAATTCGAAGAGCAGATTTCCAAGAAAGGCAGAGCGACAATAACTGTCGAAGTCCAGGTCAAAGATGTCGAGGGCACAGTAACATGCACGGGTACATTCAAGTGGTTCGTGCAAAAAATAGAAATATAAAAGGACAAATGCACACGTCCGACAAAAAGCAACGCTCCATCGAATCATAAATAATCAATCCTTATCGAGCGGAGAATTTACTTGACTTTTTATGCCGGAATGTGTATAATAGGTGTATAATTCAAAAGGGGGTGAATAATGGAGCGGGTAAATTACTTTTATCTTGGTATTGTCGCTTTTTCGACGATTGCGCTGGTATACCTTGCCTACACGGTGTTCTAAATCTGTGGCCGGCCATCATTGCGGGCAGATCGTTGATCTTGAGGTCAAATAACAACTCTCAGGATTACTCTGGGAGATTCCCCGGTCATTCGTAGAAAAAGGTCTGCAAGTGCAGCAGACTATCAAGCACTCAACTTATTTTCTATTTCATAGAACTTTTTTAGCTCCCATTATTTGACCCTCTCATATTTCGCATAAATCCTTTTATAACAATTACTTAATCGGCACGAAAGAGTGCTTCAAACATCTTACAAGCCTCTTATCTTCGACATTAGCTCCATTTGCACTTGGATGATTTGTGTTTTATACTTTATTTTGGGAGGGTCTAAATATGTCAAAGCAAGAAAGTAAACTTTTAGACTACCTTGATGCCAGTGCGGCATATTGGCAATATCGCCACAATCCAGGAGAAAACCAGAGAAAACAACCGCACGAGCAGGCAAACCGCAACTCTGACGATACATGGATCATGTTGATTGGGATTGTTGGTATAATAGGCTTTATAGTCCTGCTTGTTTTGAAGATACTTTAGCGACAAATCGATGCTCGAAGCTTGACGAGAATCCAGAATCCGGTATCGAGCATCAAGCATCTTGAAACGAGTATCTTCTGGCTTAATCCTCGCCGTGGTATTTGAAGGAGACCTTTACCTTTGCCCGATAGGCCTTTACCTTCCCATCCTCCAGATGCATATCCAACTGTACCACTTCCGCGATCCGCAGGTCTCGAAGGCTTTTTGATGCTGTCTCAACAGCCGCCTCAGCGGCCTTTTCCCACGACTTCTCGCTGGTACCGACCAGCTCGATCACCTTGTAAACACTCGATCCCATTTTGCTCTCCTTTAATATTTTATTCGTCCTAATAATCTTTAAAATTCTTCATCCAGACCGGCCATTCTGGCGGGCCTACCAGCAACTTTTCTTCCGACCAGTTTTGGTGCCATCTAAGATTCCACAATTCTTTAAGGCCAATCCGTCTGACGGAGAAATCCATAAAGGCCCCGTTTGTCATGCCGTTGCGTTGACGATTCAAGCAGACCCGTTTCATATCATCTTCACAGTACTCGAATTCCTCAACGACCTCACCATCATACTCCGGCGGAAACGAATCGGCAACAGGCTCAACACCGCTCCACTGACAGTCTAAAATCAGGGGTATCTCATTCGAATTTTTCACATCAGCATTACGCCAGTAATAAGTCAACCACTGAAGCGAAGCAGGATCTTCATATCCTGACTGCCAGTTTCTTATCCAGTAATTCATGCCGTAGCTGCCGTAAAGATGCTTTTGCCCGGCAGAATTTTCAAAGCCCCAACCATCAGGAAGCTCGTTGCCGGCATGGTGCCAGGCTGAAAACGGATTAAGGCCGCCCTCGTCCTCGGGTTTAGTTGCCAGCGGGCAAAAATACAACTTCCTGTCTTTGTGGTACCGCCACAAAACAGTGTACCAGATCTTCTCTTCGGCGTGCTCTCCCGAGACCAGAGACCCATCAGGCTTATAGGCTGGTTCGGCAATAAAAAGACCGTTATTGTCGCCAGTGTACATGCCGAAAATCTGCGCCCAATGTCGGAGATTTGACATGCAGGCAACAGCTTTTACATGTCTTCTCGCCCTCCCGAGGACCGGCACCAATATAGCAACCAGAACCGCGATAACAGCAATCACAACCAAGAGTTCGATTAATGTAAATCCCCTTGGCTTGTGCATAATGATGGCATTCCCTTCTTTTTCAGCAATGTTTCATAATCCACCCTTTGAATGGGCTTCAAACAGCATTTCTTACCGATTAGTCAGCAGAAGTCAAGAAATTATCTTGATTACCCTCGTTTTCCATAGTAAAATCTCATATAAATTGAAGTTTACCTGAACGGCTGCTACATTTGCTCTTACGGCAGTATCCACAACAATATTCAAGGAGAGTGTTATTATTATGGCCTTATCGCTCGACAATATCGTAACCACATTGATGAACAATCTTGCAAATCTGTTGCCTTTCAGAATTATCCACGATTATGAGCAGGCCATACGATTCACTTTTGGCCATGCAGGTCCAACAATCCACGGCACGAAATGCGGCTGGTGCCTGTTTGTACCTCTGTTTCAAAGAATCCAAATAGTGGATGCAACCTGGGGCCAGGTTCTTTTCGACAGTCAATCAGTCGAAACTAAAGATAAAGTAAATCTTAGTGTCTCCGGAGCAGCTATTTACAAAGTCAGAGATGCTCGTTGCTATCTCCTGTCCGTTTTTGATACCGACGCCACAGCCACACTAAGAGCCATTGCAAAGGGATGCATTGCTTCTGTACTGATAGGAAAAACATATGGGGAAATCCACGCGGACAAGGAAAGCATAGAGAGAATCGCTGCCGAAAAGTTCCGGCAGGAGGTTGAGGGCTGGGGGCTTGAGATTCACAAAGTTCACATCCACGACCTGGCGAAGGCAAGAAATATTCGTCTGCACGGATTAGCACAGCCGCCCATTAAAGACAATTGGGAATAGTCCACACTGATGCGTGTTATATAACAGAGACAAAAAAAGCCACCAATGCATCTGCATTGATGGCTCGACATTAATTAAATGGTATTTATTTTTTCTTTACTTTCTTTTTAGCCTTTTTCTTCTTCGCTTTCTTCTTTGCTGCTTTTTTCTTGGTTACTTTTTTCTTTGCTTTCTTCTTGGCTTTTTTCTTCGCCATGTCTGATACCTCCCTGCTTAAAAAAACATTCATTAGCAAACTCCTACCGTGAGTATTGCTCTTTTACATTATTATTAACGCCGGAAACTCTAAGTTCAACGAAAAAGTCACCTTTATTAAAATTTTTTTCATTGCCTGACAACATTCATGAAGAACCTTGTCCGGTGAGAATATTCTGCTTCACCGATTAATAATTCGAATCAACAAAGACACCAAGATAACTACATATGACATAGACACCGGCTAAGTGAGTTAGATGAGGAAAACGAGACTTAAAAAATCAAATTGGAAAACAGGAATTCGCATCCCCACTTAGCGCACCGGATTCTAAAACCGATTTTTACTACTACACGAATAACCAACGACTATTGTGCTACCTATGGATTCGAGAAAAACGGAAACAGTTTTCGAATTTCCTGCTTTGACGGACGCCGGCCGTATTCACAGATCTCAAATACCTCGGCATACTTGATCTTCTTGGCCTGCTCCGGACCGTACCACTCGGCAAGCTCTTTGCGGAATCGATCGGCGGTACTCGCGAAGCGGCCGTCAAATCGCTGACGGACATCCTTCTCACGGACCTTCCGCTTTGCAGGGTCATTCTCAGGATACAGACGCTCCGATCCTCCACAACCACCTTCCAGCGTCTGCGATGCAAGGGCAACAGCCGCATCCAGCTTTTTTTCAATCACCGAATCAATGCTTACAGCGATGTCCGCGGCAAACGGATTCGGTTTCTGGAAGCGATCCTGATAGAACAGAAACACAGGATTGCGTCTGAGGTAAGGTACATCCGGGCAGAAGAATGGCACCGTGACCATGTAACCTGCATCCTGGACAAGTATCGCCGTATAACGATGGTCCGGATGGTAGTCATTGGGACGGTGGCACATAACGACGTCCGCACGCCACTCGCGAATCAGGCGAACGATGGTCCTGCGGTTTTCGAGGGTCGGCATAATCTCGCCATCGTGAATATCAAGGACCTCGGTCTCGATGCCGAATATCTTTGCGCAACGCTCAACCTCGGCAGTGCGACGCTGGGCCAGGGGACCGCCGGCCGTACCCCAGTGGCCGATGTCCCCGTTTGTAGTGGAGACAAACTTGACGTGATGCCCCTGCGCCGCCCACATAGCCGCTACACCACCGGCACGAAATTCGTTGTCGTCCGGATGTGCGCCGAAGCATATAATCCGCACTTTACCATCGGCGGCATCGGGAGCGGGCGCAGGCTTCGATACAGCAGCATACAATGTTCCAGCAAAAAACAACAGGACAATGCCAATGAGCATGCTTTTTGTAAACAATCTTTCTTTCATAGCCAAATTCTCCTTTCACAAGTTCCTTTTTGACGGGACCACCCATTAGAAAACACAGCACGTGCTGAAGTTATATATCAATGCCCTTGAGATTCCACTCAATCTTGTCATCCTTGTTACCATAATGCAGGATTCAGGTCAAGCAGAAGATTCAATGTCAACTCTCGCATCGGAAAAATTTATTGCCGGCTGCCTCCCGGCCCAATACTATATGCCTTAGGGCACCGCCCAGCACCTGATGGTGTGTTTTTTTCGGTGCCGGAAATCACTACCTTATAAATATCGACATAAAGTAAGGAGAGTACAATGAATCGACGCAGTTTTCTCCAAACAAGTATCGGCACTCTTATTGCCGGCAGCACTGCTCTTCAAGGATGCCGGACGGCATTGAATACAGCGTCACGCCCCATCCAGTCTGCTGCTTTGACAACACCGAACCAGATGCTCGCGAGCCAGACCCGGCTTAACATAAAACCGGTAATGACTAATATGATTCACACCGGCGTGTGGGAAGGGCCATGTCGATTTAACGTGCAGTCACCAAGTGAAGAAATGGCAGCGGCACAAAAGTCGTTCAATGATTGGGCCGCCGACATCAAAACCAACAGCCTGGGGCTTGATGCCGAAGACGTGAGTATCCTCGAACCAGTACATATTACCTTCTCAGAAGATTTCAAACTGAAACCACAAGAGCTGAACAAACTAAGGAAAGACAGCTCTCAGACAAACGTATTTTTTATTGCACCGCACGGCTCATCCATTGCCAGCTTCGATATCGGCAAAGAATTTCGTAAACCTGTCATCCTGCGAGGACTCAACTGCCGGACTGTGGATATTAGTGCATACTCGCGAAGCAACGGCGTAGAGGTCTTTGTGCCGCACAATAACGAAGAACTGCGAAAGCTAATCTCATTGCTGTGTGCCCGCAAGGCTTTTGGCCAAACCCGAGTTCTGTTCCCTACGGACTGGGGCCTGCCTGCAGTTGCGTCTCTGACCGGCATCAATGAACCGAAAAAGCTCCGAAAACAATTCGGTATCGAGGTCAAAAGGATCTCCTATCGTGAACTTGCCGATGAAATGGAACGCGTGATGGGCAGCACTGCTGAGATGGATACGGCCCGGCAACTGGCCCGGCCATTGATCGAAGGTGCGGACAAAACCTACCTCCAGGACAAGTACGTGGTCAGAAGCATGGAATTTTACGGTACGGTCAGGAACCTTATGCAAAGGCATCGCTGTAATGCGTTCACCATTGAGTGCTTCGAATTCTGCACGAGCAAACTCCCCGATAAGTGGAACATCACCCCGTGTATTACTCACACTTTGTTCAAAGACCAGAATATCGCCTCGGCATGCGAGGCCGACCTGGGGGCCTTGCTCTCGATGCGTTTGCTGATGTCCATCGCCAAGAAGTCAACCCACCTGGGCAACATGTTCCACCGGCAGCCGAATACACTGGTAATCAACCACAGCGCCGCAGGCATCAAGATGAACGGCTTTAGCGAACCCGGCCTGCCCTATCAGCTCGGCCGCTTCGTCCATTCGGGGTGGGGAACCAAAGCTGTAGTGGATTTCACGAACAATGCGGAGAAGCGAGTTACGGTCGTGCGGATGAATCCTACCGCCACAAAGGTGCTGCTGTTGAAGGGCATACTCATCGGCTCCAGTGGCTGGGACCAGGACAACCTGGGCTGTTCGGTTGAGGCACATATAAAGCCCGTCGACACCGGTGACTCTATGGCTTTCGTTCGTAAACAGAAAGACTATGGAAATCATCTAATATGGACCTACGGCGATTACGTGGATGACATGGTACAGTTGTGTGATATGCTTGGTCTGCAGACAGAAGTTGTGAGTTGAATGAAAAGACTGAAAGGAGGACATAATGTTTTGGAAACCTCTTGTCATAATCGGATTCTTTATAAACATTCTTTTGTTGCCGCAGGCAGGATTTGCTGCTGAATTTTTGGTTGGCACGGCAGAAGTTGATATTACTCCCGCAGAGCCGGTTGCGGTTTCAGGCCAATTTCATTTGCGAATAGCCAAAACGGTCGAAACACCAATCACCGCAAATGTTATTGCGTTGGAATCTCGCGAAAAGGATTCGTCTCTTGATGCGGCGATCATGGTCTCGTGCGACCTGCTGTACATCCCCATAGAGGTTCTGGAACTTATTCGCAAAGCAGTACAAGCACGTTTGCCGGATTTGGATACCAGCAAGATTTTTCTTAACGGCACACATACGCATACTGCTCCCGTGTTATTGCTCGACAAATACCCCATTCCAAAAGTGGGAGTGATACAGGTTGAGCAGTACCGAACTTTCCTCGCCAAGCGAGTCGCAGACGCAATAGTTCGGGCGTGGGAAAGGCGAAGTTCCGGAAGTGTAACGTGGGGACTTAGCCACGCTGTAGTTGCTTATAACCGCCGTGCAGTATACGCCGACGGTTCAGCACAAATGTATGGCAAGACGGATATACCTGAGTTTCGGAATCTCGAAGGATACGAGGACCACGATGTTAACACGTTGTTTTTCTGGAACGATTCAGGCCGTCTCACTGGTGCAGTAGTCAACGTATCCTGCCCTTCGCAGGAAGTCGAGTCAAGGTCTGCTGTCAACGCCGATTTCTGGCACCCGGTACGCAAAGCCTTGAAAGCGCGATATGGTGAGCAGTTGTGCATATTGGCTTGGACGGGCGCTTCCGGCGATCAATCGCCACACTTGATGTACAGGAAAGAGGCTGATGAGCGAATGCGAAAACTTCGCGGCTTTGACCGTTTGGATGAGATTGCCCGCCGCATTGTAAATGCTGTAAACGAAGCCTATGAAGCTGTCAAGAATAACCGGTATTCCGATGTTCGTCTGATTCACAAAGTAGAAACGATTCGACTGCCGATGCGGCCGGTTACTGAAGCGGAATATGCCGAAGCAAAGGAAACCGTTGAAAAGGCCGCTGCCCAGATAAAACAGAATCCTGAAGCAGCAACAAATGAGTACCGGCGGATGAAATGGTATAAGGTGACAGTCGAACGGTTCCAGCGGCAAAAGACAGATCCAAAACCAATGTATGAGATGGAATTGCATGTACTGCGGCTCGGAGACACCGCCATATGCACAAATTCCTTCGAGCTGTTCACTGACTATGGGATTCGAATGAAAGCCCGCAGCAAAGCGGTCCAGACATTTGTCGTGCAACTGGTGGGGCCCGGAACTTATCTGCCCACGGACAAGGCAATTCGAGGAGGCCACTACAGCGCCGTTGTCCACAGCAGTCTGGTCGGTCCGGAAGGCGGAAATGTCCTTGTCGAGAAGACCGTGAATATCATAAACTCACTCTGGACAGAGCCCAACGAAATCCCATGAGAGATAACAATGAGCAGAATAGAAGTAAGCTCAGGCTCTGTCCGGATAGCAGCCGAACCTATTCCCGGTAAGTTCATTTCCGCCTTGATCGCATTGACCACCTGCGAAGAACTCAAAATGAAATACTAAACATACTACCTTAAGATTCATAATTCAGGAATTAATTCAGCCTTCTTTGACGACCTTCATATCCATCAACCGCGCGAGGTGGTTCACGCTATCGGTATGGTCGCCGTAGAACACTACACGGTGCAGCAGCGTCATAGCATCCTCGGTCTCAAGAACACTGCTCCAGTTGGCAGCCATCGTCGCCGCATCCTGAACTTCAGTGACGATCTGAGTACGGCAACCATGGACTGACTTTTCCGGTACTTCTATGATCTTGCCCTTCGAGGCGAGTATCGTATCTAAGTTGACCAGCTTGGCGCGGGTAATGGTCTCGCCGAGGCGATATTGGATCTCGGGCACGCAGCCGCTGCCGTCGACCTCGGAATGGCCGCGAAGCAGATAAGGAGCTTCGGCGCCGTCCGGGCCGTCCATCTTAAGTGGTGCCGTACAATGTGCGGTCCACAAAGCATTGCGAGCAGTATCGAAGGTAGCATTGCCCTGAAAACCGGGGCGATCGAATGCATATTGGAACAGGAGCATGGTCAGCAACGAATCCATATCCCCTTCGCACGCCGCGGGAATACCATTATCACGAAGCCGGGCAAATCCCAGGCAGGGAAATCCTTTTGGCAGCCATCCCATACAGGTACCTACGGCCAGCCCCTGGGCCTTTTCCTGCTCCATAAGACGTTGCAGTGCTATACTGATACGGGCGGCTTTGCTGATGTCTTCTTTGTTTGGTTCGATGATTTCCTTTGCGTTTTTTGTCCAACTGTCGATTTCAGCTCGTACGGCATTATCATCCGCGGCGGAAATCATCTCGTCGAATGTCTTCTCTTCTATAGCGACGACATCCGCTCCTAAGCGTTTCTTGACCTGGTCGGGAGACTGGGCAGCCATCGTGCCTTGAGGTGGAGGAAAAAGGATGATTCGAGTTTTCTGCATCATGGGTATGACTCTCAGCAGGCGGAGGGCCCGTTCGAGCTCATCGTAGTCGCTGCTGGTCAGAAGGGTAACGCGATGTCCCTGGCGATGCCAACGGAATGGATACATCCAATCGTGACCGCTGGCCGGCAGCGAGAAAACGAGCATAGGATGCGATCCGTCGAGAATCGGCTGTACTACCCTCGTTAAGGCAAAGTTTCGTACGTTGATTGTTAGGACCGGTACCGCAGGCCCTGCCTTTTCTAATAAAGCTGCTGTTTGCTGGGCATCGTTCGACTGGCCCATTATTAATTCGACGTTTCCGAGATCCTTTTCGGCCTTGGCCAGGCGAGTTTTCATTGCCTCGACTTGAGTGTTGTCGGCACCCCAGTCACGGTCAACCGGTGCTGGTGGGCCGGTGATAATAACACAAATTCGCGACTTGCCCATGGGTTGAGAGGGCGGTGATTGCGAAGCCCATGCGTGAGTCCAATTTGCGCCGGCAAGCAATAATCCACTGGCTACTCCAGTTCCCAGGAATTCCCGTCTCGTGCAGTGTTCACACATAACAATAACCTCCAAGTAAAATGAACGGAAAATCAATTACAATATACATAAGTGACTATAGCACCGCCGATACCATGATTCAAGCGAAAAAACAAGGCTTTTGTCCAATGGCCATGACATTTTAATCGCAGACCGGCAAATTGAGAAGGGGGCCCTTCCAAACCGCCCATAATTTGACTTGCTTGCCAATGTCTTTATAATCGGGAGACGCTGGAACCCTACAAGTAATCTTTTCCAGGCCCAAGTTTCATCAGTATAACCATGTATTACCAGCGGAAGAAACGGTAGGGATCATCCCATTCTACAGGCTTGTCCAGATAGAAGCCATCAAGCCATCGACCGGATTCATTATCTTCAACCGGTCTTGATAGTCGGGCAAGTAGTGGCGTTTCGCTGCTCACTCCAAGGTTACCGAGCAGCCGTGTTACGAGAAAGCTGGTACGCCGAAACGTTCGCTTCAGGCCGAAGTTGTTTTGGTAATCGAACTGCCAGGGCACAAGTTGGCAGAAAATCACGTTGGCTTGTTGCGTAACTGCAAGCACGCCATTTCCTATCGTATTTGCCCCTCCGGATATAAGCGCAATTGTGCGCGGGTCGCGGTTATGCACGTCCGCCGGTCCGACACCCTCCAGCAAAGAATTTGTTCCCGGCGGATCGAAGTAAGCGTTAATGTGTTCCGCCTGGTTTATCGAAACATGAAAGGGCAGCAGCGCATTGGTATCTTCCTGGGTAAGGCCAATAGCCAGCAAGTGTCCGCCTGCCTCTAGCGACGTGCTTATCGATTCTTTGTATGCCGCGAGATTCTTACCGCCCGGTCCGACAATTAATATCTCGTCGGTCTTCAGTTCACCGCCGATGTAAGAACCGGGCATAAATCCCGCTGCTTTGAGGTGCGTCATGCCTTTCGGCTCACCGGCGTAAAGTACCTGTCGCCGGGGTGAAGGCTTCCATTTGCCGACGTACTCGATGATATTTGAAATCAGTATTTCCGCTGCAGGATCGATCTCGGTACGCCCGGTCACGTCCATCTGACAGAACAGCACCAGCCCCTTACCTTCACGGTATTCCATCAGCGGGCTGTACTGCAAACCGAATCCGCCGTCTATGATCGGCAGAAAATCGCCGCACGCGGGCTTCTCGATTAGAACAGAAGCAATGTTGCCCCGGCAGCCGCAACGCCACAAGCGGGTGACCGGTATGCCGCACCATTTCACTGAAGGCGCGTAGTTGAAATCGGGATTCAACTTATAATCCAGTTGCGGCGAAAGAATTGTTGCTTCTCCGCGCCAATCTCTCAGGTGTTCTGTTTGGAGTGCCTTCAGAACCGGATGATCCGGTATTCGGCGAAAGACATTTCGCAGGCCATATTCCGCCACACGGAAGCCGAGCCGCTTCTCCAGTACATCCGGTGTCTGTTCGAACACGATTACCTTCAGCCCGTCGCGCACACGGCCGATATCCGGCGCCGATCCGTCTATAGTCAAAGAGGCCTTGCCGATGATGAGCTCTTCATACGCCTGAAGGTCTGCCTTCGCATTTACAGTATCAAAGATGATTCCCTTGTTACTTAGAAGTTCTGCTGTCTGTCCATTTGGATCGAACACAGCGATTTTTATCCCAGTACGTGGAAAATTTGGGCGGGTAAGGACATGAATCAGGAATTCATCTTCCTGTGTTTCGCCGGTACTGAATTGCACTTTTGCGTTCAGCTTGTACTCGCCCGTCGCAAGTTGCGGCGGAAGAGTGAAACGTATTGGTATTCGCTCCTGCTGTCCGGTTTCAACAGTAATATTACTGTGGCCAACTATAGGCTCGGGAAGTGCCAGCGACCATGAGCACTCGCAACTCACCGGCAAACGCGAGTTGTTGATTACGATGATTTGCTTTTCGAATTTCTCGCCGGCAAGAAAATTATGGTCCTTGCTCGTGAAGCCGCCGGGCTTGCCTCCGATATAGGCCAAAAGAGGCCGGTTGTTTCTAATCAATGCCCTCGCTCCCGCTGTCGGGATCCAGTCCGAACTTTCGTAGGCCAAATCCATCCTTTCATAACGCTGCTCCATGTAATCGGGGCTGAATCCCGGCCGCTGAAGATTTTCCCAATCGACATTCAATTCTTCTCTGCGATTTCTGTCCATACCCGGGCGAAGCTTGAACAGGATATGATGCTCCCATGGTGAATTCCCCGACACTCCCCATGTGCGGAATGCGCGCCAGTTGTCCCTATAGTACATTTCGAACACTGGCTCACGCTCGGTAAAATCGGTCGATCCCAGTCGGTGGGGATAGTCCCAGCGGTGCCAGGTCTTTCCATTGCGGAACTGCTTTGCCTCCCAGCGCAGGTTTCTTTTTTCCATTTCACTGATCCGGAAAGCCCTGTCACCGAAGAACTGCGCATTCCACTCGGCAAGGCAGAATTCCCACGGCACGACTGCGCTGCCAAATTCCCTTTTGCCCTTGTACCACCCGCGATACATCGCCCAGTCCCAGGTGAACGGCGCACCGTATTCGCACATAAAGACAGGTTTTACGCCCTCGGTCGCCCAGTGCTCGAACCAATCGGACATTTCCTGGACCGGCACGAAGTTTGGATAAAAATTACTAATGTGCATTGAGCCGAGGTTGCCCGATGCATGATGATAAACAATCCGGCCCGTATCCAATCGCGTGATTATGGACTCGGCCCGAAGTGCCTTCTTCATATTGTTCAGCGCCCAGCGGTGCCGCCTGTCCTGAAGACCATCCATCATAAACGGATTCATGTCCTCGTTATAGCCGGTGGCGTTGTGGCTCGTGGAATACATTACAACCGATGGATGGTTCTGTGCGACATGGGCGTAGAATTCCGCCAGATGCGCGTAGCCGTTGTTTTGGTCGGCATCCGGATCGTCCCAGTCGTAATGGCTGAAATGCGGCATCGAAAGAGCAATCAACATTCCATGGTCGTCTGCGGCCCGCAGAATCTCCGAAAAGCTAAGGTGCGCTCCCGGCTCGCAGCCGTAGTTGTGGGTGTACATGAAGTTTATGCCGAGTCTGCTGAGACGTTTCAAGCTCTCTCGCGCAGACTCATAGGTCGCCGCCGCGGCACCGACCTGGGCGTTATCGAGCGGCAGAGCGGACAGAAAGATGCGAGTGCCATTCAGGTAGAAATCTTTGCCGTCAATCCAAAACTCTCGGAAGCCGAAGCGAACCCGATGAAATTCATCCAAAACATTGCCCCCGGCGTCCAGCAGCGACAAATGCAGCTCGTACATATTCTGAGGTGTATGTACGTCCCAGAGCTTGTCCGGCTTCCATTTCTCAGTGAACGAGAACCGCTGCTGTCCCTTGAATACTGAGCTTTTGAATTCCCTGACACTACCGCCCTGCTGCGTGACTCGGGCAACCAATGAGTATGACTCATCCGCTTTGGCATTCTTCAATGAAGTGTTAAAAGTAATCTGCCAATCACGCACTGAGGTGTCGATTTTTACTTCGACCAGCCGCGGCCCCGCAGGTTCACCGACAAGAAAGACATCGCCACAAAGACCCCGCCGTGATACGGAGCCTTTTACCTTTCTGGCCGAAGCCGTGTCGCTGTACGAGAGCAAAACAGCCTTTAGCGGAAGCGACACAACATACATTGAAAGAACATAAGTGCCGCCGGGCTGGCACAGATTTGTGATATCAACTTCTCCGGCAGGGAACAGAATCTCGCCGGCCTTCTTTCCATCAATATATACGGCAGCGTATGAATTTACATATTCGGCAGAAATTGTAATACGCCGGCCCTCCCATTCTGCAGGCACGGTTATCCGGCGCCGATACCATGCGGCAGTAACGTCACGTAACCTTACGTTCTTCCAGTTCGGATGGGTATGAACCGTCTGGAAGTCCTTCTGCATGTAGCTGGTAATTCCGGGCCAGCATCCCGGCACTTTGAAGTAGCCCCATTCATCAGCGGGAACTTTGTCCGTAACATTGGAAGCAGGCTGCCACTGCCAAAGACCATTTATGCAAATACTTTCGCGCGTCGATGTCTTTTGCCGGTAAGCCTTATTAATATCCCAGATTTCATTACTCCAGCCACCGTTTTGATTGTCGCCCATCCCGGCAAAGCAAGAATCAACAAAATAAAAAAACAGCAGAACTACAATGATTGTCGCTATCAAGTGTCGCATGATCTCCTTTCGGGAAACTCCTCTGAATTTTTTCTTAAAACTGTCAACAGATTAGCACCAATCCTGAATAATTCAAGGATTTGAAAGATCTTTTGCCAATAATCGCAATTTGAAGGAGTAAAAGAGAATATGTCTCCAAATTATTGGTTTTCCGCAAATTTCTGCAATATTTCAACCTAGCCAGACGTCTGAATGCTTAAAGTCGGTATCCACAGTAGCTTTCTAAGCTCTTTCCGGCACAGATTTGGCTTATTGTCCAAATTTAATCTTAGAGATTTCGTTGTATAAGGTAATCTGATGCTATATAGTCAATCCCAGTGAAGCGAAGGAGTATTATGAAGAGATTAGTTTTATTTCAAATGATTGCAGTTCTTGTTCTGGTAAACAGCAATGTTTTCGGGGATTCGGCCGATGATTACTGGCTGACATGGCGAGGGCCGAATCGTAACGGAGTTTCTCCAAAAGGTAATCCGCCGTTAAAGTGGAGCGAAACGGAGAATATCAAATGGAAGGTCAAGCTCACCGGGGATGCCTCGAATTCATCGCCGATTATCTTCAAAGATAAGATATTCTTCCAAACGGCGATTAAAACCGATAAGCAAGGCAAGCCTGAAGCGCCGAGCGCAAATGAGGGGGGTGGAAGGAGAAGAGGCCGCGGTGGTTCACCTCCGACTAACATCTATAAATTCAACCTGGTCTGTTTGGACCGAAATTCCGGCACCGAAATCTGGCAAAAAACAGTACGCGAAGTATTGCCCCACCAGGGACACCATGGCGATCACGGTTTCGTTTCTTTCTCGCCTGTAACAGACGGCAAGCTTGTATGGACAAACTTTGGTTCACGCGGACTGCATTGCTTTGACTTGGACGGCAATCTGAAGTGGAGCAAGGATCTCGGCCGGATGAATACGATTATGGGCTTTGGCGAAGGTGGCTCGCTGGCCGTAGCGGGCGATGCGGTAATTGTCGTAAGAGACCACGAAGGAGATTCTTTTATCGCAGCACTCAACAAAGAGACCGGTGAGATTATCTGGAGAAAGGACCGTGATGAACCCACTTCGTGGGCCACACCACTACACGTCGAAGTGAATGGAAAAACTCAGGTTGTCACCAGTGCGACAAACTTTATTCGCAGTTATGACCTTGAAACGGGAAATATTATCTGGCAGTGCAGCGGCCAGACCAGAAACGTTATCCCCTCACCAGTGCTTGGTTTTGGGATGGTTTATTGTACGAGCGGCTTTCGGGGCAGTGCTCTGCAGGCTATCGAACTTGGCCGAACAGGCGATCTGAGCGGCACCGATGCTGTTAAATGGCAGGTCGACGAAGCTACGCCCTATGTGCCCTCACCTCTTTTTTATGACGGAAGGCTTTATGTGTGCTCGGTTAACCAGGAAGTCGTTTCCTGTTACGACGCGAAAACAGGAGAGCCTCATTTTGTCAAACAGAAGATGGATGAAATGAAAGGTGTCTATGCTTCGCCTGCAGCGGCAGCCAGCCGCATATATTTTGTGGGTAGAAACGGCATAAGTTATGTACTCAAACCCTCTGATGAATTCGAGGTGCTTGCTGTTAATACACTCGATGATAAAATCGATTGCTCGCCTGCTTTCGTCGGCGATGAGATATATCTCAAGGGAAAGCAGAATCTTTATTGTATCGCTGCTTCAAAATAGTGGGAGCAGTTCAAACTATATTTTTTTATGGAGGTAAGAATTATGGAACACAGAGCAATTCTTAAAGTCGTACTGGTCGCTTTGCTGGTTGTGTCGTTCATCCTGCCTGTGCAGGTGTCAGCTCAACCTCAATCCCGCAGAAGGGGAATATACGGTGACTGGCAGGTAAAGGTCGAGTTCGGTGAGCGGCAAATGGAGTCGATCCTGACGTTTTCCAGGAACCAGGAAGGTCAATACACCGGCCAATGGATCAGTTTCTGGGGAGCCAATGAACTTCAAGATGTCAAGTTCGAGGAAAACAAGCTCAGCTTCGTTCAGGTCATTCGATGGGGCGATAACGAGTTTACCCAGAACTTCACGGGAACAATCGAGGAAGGTAAAATAACAGGAACTCTATCCAGTGACAGGGGTGAGTCCAAACTCGAAGGTCAGAGAAGTCGGCGCATGTCCAGAGCCGTCGGAAACTGGGAGATGAAGTTCAAGATAGGTGATCGAGATATCACAACAACGCTCGCCGTCAAAGCCGGCAAGGAAGAAGACCAGCTAATGGCTGAATGGCAGAGCGAATGGGGCGAACATGAGATTACCGATATACAATACGAGCGAGGCAATTTGAACTTCAAGCGGAAAAGCAAATTTCAGGATCGCGAGATGGAATCCACTTTCGAAGGGACAATTGGCAGAGACAGCACCCTTACCGGCGTGATGAAATCCGAGATGGGAGAAATTCAGGTCGAGGGTAAACTAATTGGTGCTGCCCTGATCGGCACGTGGAATCTCGATATTGAATCCGAGCGGGGACCGCGCAAGCAACGATTGAGAATAAATCCGGATATGAGCGCGCTTTACGGATCGACTCTAATCAAAAAGATCAAACTCGACGGCGACAAGATAAGCTTCAAGTACGTTCGTTCATTCGGCGACCAGGAATTCGAAACAAGCTTCGCAGGAAAATTGGCTGAATCGAAGCTGACCGGCGAGCTGACCACTTCCAGAGGCACCCGGAAGGTTACGGGAACAAAGGTTGTTCGCAGATTCAGAAGGCGCAGTACAGGCTAAATGAGCCTGTTTCAAGATCGCCCAGGCTATTTTTGGGCTTAAAAGCCAGCATGTTATTTGCCTGTGAAAACGGTAAAACTAACAGGAACACATATTTGCTGTCTGTGATCAGATATGACTGTACTCTGAGTTTGTCATTCTATTGAGAATATGAGAGTACAGTCATACTCTGAATCGCGCAAACCATACTAATTGGTAAGCTTTTTCTGCCCCATGTCAATTGACATTTCCTCTGATAAATAATATATCCTGATTAATTCTACCGTGCATTTTTGCCGAAAAACCAATACAGGAAGGTAGATGAGAGGCCTCTCAAGCTAAAAAAACAAAAAATCCTTGTGAGCGAACAATATTACAGGTACAATCGTAAATGAATAAAGACAGGCAGGTTAATCCTAATTATATTTTGCGTGCCATTATAATCCATACGTCTATTTCATATTGTTCCTGCCGTTAATAAAAAAGAGGATTTGTTTGTATCGGTTTTTTTTGTGCTCTGAAGTATTATTTCAACCGAGAGCCGAATTAACGCAAGAGGAACATCGATATGTGCTTTGTTGGGTGTACTTTACAAAATTTTAGCCACTTAAAGAAGCACTCCGTACCAAATCACCATCCCGTTACCGCAATAGGAAATATTTTACTGAATTATCCGCTTGGTAATGAAAATGTGCTGCGGCAGTGTAAGTTGCGGCGTTATAATATATTTATATGATATAGCTCATTTTGAGAGGACGCAAAAATGAAAGCAATTGCAAATCTTGCCGGAAAGCTGCTTTTGGTGCTGCTTCTGCTGGCAGTTACGGGGAACATTTCCGCCGCCGAATCGCGTTATGACCTGTGGAAGCAGGTGGACGATGCGATTCAAAACGGATTGCCTCGAACCGCCCAAACGATTCTGGAGCAAATCATCCCGGCAGCGATGGAGGATCAGGCTTATGCCGAGGCAACCAAGGCCATCTGTCTTAAAATCTCGCTGGAAGGACAGATTCAAGGGGGTAATGCTGAAGAGCAGATTGTCCTTTTGGAGACAGAAATTGCCGATGCACCTGAAGAAATGAAGCCGATTATGGAAACGATTCTGGCCCACTGGTACTGGGATTATTTCCAGCAGAACAGTTGGCGATTCATTCAGCGTACCCAGACCGCCGAGCCGCCCGGAGAGGATATCACAACCTGGGATTTGGCCCGTATCCTGGCGGAAATCGACACACACTTCATGCTCGCCCTGGATGCAGCCGAGCAGCTAAAAACAATCCCTATAGAAGAATGGGACGATCTGCTGGAAAAAGGGACCGTGCCGGACAGCTACCGGCCAACACTCTATGACTTTCTGGTCTTCGAGGCCTTGTCGTTCTACAGCGCCGGCGAACAGGCGGGCACCATTCCTCAGGACACTTTTGAAATCATGGCCGACAGTCCCATTTTCGGAACCGTTGACGAGTTTCTCGCATGGGAGCCCAAAACCTCGGACACCGACTCAGCCAAGTTTAAAGCCATCGGCCTGTATCAGGATTTGCTTACCTTTCATCAGGACGATTCCGACAAAAGCGCTTTTATCGATGCGGATTTGAACAGGCTTAAGTTCGGCAACAACCTCGCATTAGGGCCGGAAAAGACCACCATATACATTGCTGCCCTGGAGCAGTTAGTGAATTCGTGGTCAGATTCCGAGATCGCCGCTCTGGCGTTGTACGAATGGGCAAAAGCCGTACAAAGCCAGGGAAACTACGTCAAAGCTCATGCTCTGGCGAGCCGGGGATGGGACGAGTATCCGGACAGCATCGGCGCAGCGAAATGTTATAACCTGATTCAGCAAATCGTGGGCAAATCCGCGTCGATTAAAACCGAGCAGGTGTGGAATGATCCTATGCCCGATATTCAGGTCACATATCGCAATGTGACCCATATCTATTTCAGGGCTATACCTCTGATAGCCGAAGATGCTATTGAGTCTAAGTGGCGTTACATCAATGACGATGAGTTGGAAATCTTACTCACGAACTATAACACGGCGCTTGAGTGGGAAGCCGACCTGCCTGCCACTGAGGATTATCAATCGCGGACCGAAACATTGCCGGCACCCGAAGGCCTTGAAAAAGGCTTCTACTTCATTATTGCCAGCTACGATCCTTCCTTTGAAGAGACTGACAACAGGGTAAGTGTGGCACGCATCTGGGTCAGTGACCTTGCCATTGTCATGCGAAACTTTAATCGTGGCGGTGAGATTGAGGGACTTGTTCTCGACGCCAACAGCGGCCAACCGCTTGCTGATGTGAAGATAACACGTTGGAGATATAGTACCTCGACATGCTGGAAGGAAGGCCAGACAACCACTGATGAGAACGGTATATTTAGCTTCACTCGTACCTGGGATCAGAACTACTCCTATAAGTTTCTCGCCGAATACGAAGGCGAAAAACTTGCCACCGAGAACACATATGTAATTTATTCAACCCAGGAAGATCCGTACCCCACTGAACGAACCGTCTTTTTCACCGACCGGTCGCTCTACCGTCCGGGCCAGACCATCCACTATAAAGGCATCTGTATCCGCACGGACACAGTCGGCGACAACTACCATACGCTGTCAGGCCGGTCACTGTTCGTGGCGTTCCGAGATACCAATGGCCAGGAGATTGCGAGCCAATGGCATCAATGCAACGACTACGGCTCATTCAGCGGCAGCTTCACTGCTCCCCGGGATCGCCTTATGGGCCGAATGACTTTAAGAGTTCAGAATGGCCCCAGCGGCAGTTCATCCTTCAACGTAGAGGAATATAAACGGCCGAAGTTTCGTGTCCAGCTCGAATCACCCGACGAAGCACCAAGGCTCGACACAGAGGTTGTTGTGCCGGGCACAGCTACAGCATATACAGGCGCAGCTATTGGCGGAGCCCAGGTCCAATGGAGCGTTGTACGACAAGTGCGTTTTCCATTTTGGTGCTGGTGGGCCCGATGGATTTATCCATCTGCAACTGAGCAGGCCATCGCCCACGGTACGACGACCACAGAAACCAATGGTTCGTTTTCAATCACATTCACAGCCAAGCCCGATTTGTCCATTCTCGAAGAAGATGAGCCGATATTCATGTACCGGGTCCACGCGGATGTGACCGACACTACGGGTGAGACACGCTCCGATGAGCATATTGTGCTTGTCGGATATACCGCTCTGACTGCTACGATTTCCACCGATTCATGGCAAACAATAGATAAACCAGTAGATTTAATTATCACTACCCAATCTGTTGACGGTGAGCCTGAGCCTGCCGAAGGCACGGTGCAGATTTATTCGTTGAAACAGCCGGATAATGTTATACGCCCCAGCCTGGGATCGACAGGGCAAGAGCCGGATCCATCCAATCCGGAAACATGGGAATTAGCTGACCTAGTTGGTGAATACTCCTTCCAAACCGATGCCGATGGGCAGGTCATGCTTTCCGTGGCTTTAGATGTCGGCATATATCGCGCGATGCTGCAGACACAGGATCGTTTCGGTAAACCGGTTGCCGCACAGCAAACCATTCACGTCGTAGATCCTCAGTCGGAACATTTTAACGTGCGTGTAGCGAACCACTTTGCCGCACCGGCATGGTCAGTTGAGCCCGGCGAAACGTTTATGGCCCTGTGGGGCACCGGATACGATACCGGCCAGGCTTATGTGGAACTTGAATGCCGCGGCGAGCTTCTGCACGCGTGGTGGACAAATCCCAACCGGACACAGGAAGTCATCGAACAACAAGTTACCGAAGATATGCGTGGCGGATTCACTTTGCGTGTAACTTATGTGCGCGAGAACCGCGCGTATATTAACGAACGGATAGTGGATGTGCCCTGGACAAATAAGCAACTGACCATCCAGTGGGAACATTTCAAGTCTTTGCTGGAGCCGGGGCAGGAAGAGGTCTGGACGGCAATAATCTCAGGGCCGGATGCGAGCAAAGCAGTAGCCGAAATGGTAGCGGGTATGTATGATGCATCCCTGGATCAATATCTGCAGCACGACTGGATACATAGTTTCTGGGGCTTCCGTAGCGAGTCTTCAAGATTATACAGCCGATTCGAGAACAATACTTATTCGTTCAGGACAGTCCTGTCTGACTGGGGTATAGACTACATCAATGCAGATCTCTACTACCGCCATTTCCCTTATGATATTGTTTATCCTTATTTTGGCTGGTACTATTTCTGGGGCGCCCCCGGCACTCCAAGCTACGCTGCTCCACCCATGGGTCGCGGAGGTGCTATACCCTATAGTGACGATTCTGAGTTAACTTCTTCTTACTCAGAAGACAGTAAAGGGCAAACCACTCAGGAATCGGGCCCGGACCTTAGCCAGGTCTCCGCCCGCGAAAACCTCAACGAGACGGCGTTTTTCTTCCCGCACCTTGTATCTGACGGCGATGGAGTCGTCCGGATCGAGTTTACCATACCGGAGGCCCTGACCGAGTGGAAGTTCATGGGCTTTGCCCACGATAACCAAATGAGAAGCGGCTTTTTATCAGGTACCACCGTCACAGCAAAAGACCTGATGGTCCAGCCCAATCCGCCGCGATTCGTGCGGGAAGGCGACATCATCGAGTTCACAGTCAAAGTAACCAACCAGTCGGCCGCCCGGCAGACGGGCAAAGTGGGACTTTTGATGTCCGATGCGCGCACCTTAGAGTCCCGTGACGAGGCTTTGGGCAACCTGTCTCCGGAGCAGGACTTCGATGTGCCCAGCATGGAATCACGCACGTATTCATGGCGGCTAACCATACCGGACGAATGTGATTTTCTCACGTATAAAGCGGTCGGCGCCACGAGCCGGCTCAGTGACGGCGAGGAGGGATATCTGCCTGTGTTAAGCCGCCGGATTCTGGTCATCGAATCTCTGCCCCTGCCCATACGCGGGCCGCAAACGAAGGAATTCGAATTCACAAAGCTTCTGGAATCGGGCCAGTCGGATACTCTGCGCCACCAGAGCCTCACCGTACAGATGGTTTCCCAGCCGGCATGGTATGCCGTCATGGCCCTGCCATACCTGATGGAATATCCGTATGAGTGCAGCGAGCAGATATTCAACCGGCTCAACGCCAATTCACTGGCCTCTTACATAGCGAATTCAGACCCGAAAATCCGGCGTATTTTCGACCAGTGGAAAGCAACGCCGGCCCTGGATAGCCCGCTGGAAAAGAACGAAGACCTCAAATCAGTAACACTGGAGGAAACTCCCTGGCTAAGACAGGCTATGGCAGAGTCTCAGGCACGTAAAAACGTGGGTATACTGTTCGATGACAACCGGCTCAACGACGAAACCTCGCGAACTATGTTCAAACTCCAGCAGATGCAATATAGCAACGGATTATGGCCCTGGTTCCCGGGCTGCGGTGGTAGCAGATATATTACACTTTACATCACAACGGGATTCGGGCGATTGCGTCACCTGGGTGTCAGTCAGGTAGATGTCAGTTGCGCAATAAAGGCGTTGGGAGCCCTTGACAGTTGGATGGATCAGCGATATCGCTGGATTCTCGAACACAGCAATAAAAACGAAAACCATCTAAGCTCCACCGTTGCGTTCTATCTGTACGGGCGCAGCTTCTTTTTGCTGGATAAGCCGGTTGAAAGCCAATACCAGGAAGCCCTCGAATACTGGCTCGGACAGGCCCGGCAGTACTGGACCACACTGTGGCGGCAGTCTCAGTCCCATCTGGCAATCGCACTCAAACGCTTCGGCGATCTTGATACTCCCGCGCTGATTATGCAGTCGATTCGGGAATACAGTCTCACCGATGAAGAGCTCGGCATGTACTGGCGGGACACCGAGCATAGCTGGTGGTGGTATCACGCTCCGATTGAAACGCAGGCCATGATGATCGAGGCTTTTGACGAGGTTGTTGGCGATGCGCAGGCGGTCGAGGACTGCAGAGTCTGGCTGCTCAAGCAGAAACAGACGCAGAATTGGAAGACTACCAAGGCCACGGCCGATGCCATATACGGATTGCTCCTGAGAGGCACCGATTTCCTTGCTTCCGATGCTATAGTCGAGGTGGCGCTGGCGGGCGAATGGATACAGCCCGAATATATCGAGCCCGGCACAGGATTCTATGAAGAGCGTTTCATCCGTAAAGAGATCGAGCCTGCTATGGGGCAAATCACGGTCAAGAAGGTCGATGAAGGCGTCAGTTGGGGCAGCGTGCACTGGCAGTATCTTGAGGACATGAGCAAGGTCACGCCGTATGAAGGCACGCCGCTGCAGCTTAAAAAGGACCTGTTCGTCAAGAGAACGACCGACCAGGGGCAGGTTTTGTTCCCGATAGGAGATTCCCTTGCCGTAGGCGATGAACTGGTCGTACGCATCGAATTGCGTGTGGATCGTGATATGGAATACGTCCACATGAAGGACCAGCGGGGCAGCGGCACAGAACCTCTCAACGTTCTCAGCCGCTACCGATACCAGGACGGTTTGGGCTATTATGAAAGCACGCGTGACACTGCGACGCACTTTTTCATGGATTATCTGCCAAAGGGCGTGTATGTCTTCGAATACAGCACCCGCATCCAGCACAAGGGAAAATACCAAACCGGCATCGCTTCGATACAGTGCATGTACGCCCCGGAATTTAACAGCCATTCGGAGAGTTTCAACCTGGACGTTAGGTAGTTCAAGATATCTCACTTGCTGAAATTTCGTCATTAAGCGGTTGAGTTAATTCTGCTTGGCTTCAATCGTGGTAGTGATGGTTCGTTTCTGATCTCCTGCTTTGGATTTTATGTCTGTTTCGTTTTTGTCGAAGACCAGCACAAGCCGACTTCCCAGTCGCTGATAACGCTGTTCTCGTAACGACTCGGAACTAAACTTAATAAGCAGCAACCTGCCCTTTGCCTGCGTCTTGAACGAACCGGCAATTGGATAGCCTTCAGCATCGATCCAAAGTTCTACATCTCGTATGGTTGTCGAGCTTACACCAAACTTCGATTCTTTGCGTTCGGATTTCAAACACCAGCGCCTGCAAGATATGCCGTGGTACACATCTGGCGCGTTCTCAATAAGCTTGAGTCCATCAAGCTCGCTCGCCAGTTGCGATACGTAGTGCGCCAATTCCCCGGCACGCAGCAGAGAAAATTCCCGAAAGAGCCTGTTATTCGAAATCTTGCCGGTGACTGAGAGCGTTAGTGTGTTGGCATCGGCCGTAATGATAAAATCCGCCTTTTCGAGCAGCTTGGATTTTTCATCCTGGGCCTTGGATACACGATCGTCAATGTGGATTACAGCATGAATCGAATCTTTCCCATCAAGCTTCTTAAGCCTGGTTATTAGATCGTCAACCTCCCCACCATAGCCAACGGCACAGATCAAGCCGACTACAGCAAAGATTATATTACTGAATAATTTAGTAGCCATAAAAAATTACTCCTTATATTGGTGAGATGAAAACAAAGCACCGCTTCGTCGTTCATTCGTCTTTATATAATCCTTCCACAAAGCTGCTGCATTTGGGACATTCTATGAAATGCTCTTCCGTACCTTCCGGCACGTGTATCGTCTCATTGCAAATCGAACATACAAGAGTGATTGTGGTCCCTTCCAGATGAGCGGGGATGTCGATTATCTTCTGGCACTTCGGGCATTTGCCTTTTTTACCGGCGTGGATCTGAGCAACTTTAATCGCCTGGCCGCAACTTTTGCAGTGGAATTTCATCCTGGGTGACTTTTTCGGTACTACCCTGATTTTTTTGCACTTGGGGCATTCGATTTGCCTGCCTGAGAATTCTTCGCGGATAGTGATTATCTCCCCACATAATTTGCAGACAAACTTAATCATAGCCGTAAGGCCTCCGATTCGGCACATGGCCGCCACAGGTAGTTATCTCTGCAAGACTAATTATAGCATATATAATATCTCAGTGATGCAATTCCTGCTGAAACGCTAAATATACCTCGCCGGCAGCTAAAATTCAACTGGAATTTTTTACTGAATCCGGCAATGGCCAGGTCATCTCGACAGCAAAATGAGTAAGACAAAAAATAACGCGGCAAGGACCCAACCCACAACCGCAATCCAAAAAAGCGGTGTAGAAATTAAAGATGCTTCGCTTTGTTCTTCTTCCGGCAGCACCGAGATGCTGTCCTGATCCATCGAATCAAACGTCGTAAGGTCGATTAGCTTGCGTGCCTGCAGGGGCGGACGGCCCTCGGCTACGGCCTGCAGGTCCTCAATAAGATCGTCAGTGCTTGCATAACGTTTTCTTGCTTTCTTGGCCATACAAAGCTCTATGATCTCGCTGATGCCGGTAGTTAGCTGTGGATTAATGTGATCCGGCGGTGTTACAGGCTCGTCGAGATGTTTGAGCAGTATCGCGGAAACATCCGGGCCCTCGAACGGGACTCTGCCTGTGACCATGTGGAATAACGTGCAGCCGAAATTGTATATATCGGCCCGCAAATCGATATTCAATTTGCCGCGGATTTGCTCTGGAGCGATATAGTACGGTGTGCCGAAAGCCTTACCGGCCTCGGCTTCGGCCGCTTCCCGGTCGCTGACGGCCCGCGCCAGACCCATATCAGCCAGCTTGGCGAGACCATCTTTTGTGATTAAGATGTTCTTCGGTTTGACATCGCGGTGTATGAGTCCTGCCTTGTGGGCATGATTCAGGGCTTTCGCGACCTGGATAGCAATGGCAATTGCATCAGCTTCGGGATATGGCCCCTCCTTAACAAGATGCTCGTGTACTGTGTGACCTTCGACATACTCCATGATAAAATAGTGGGCATCGCCGTGTCTGCCGACGTCCAGAGCAGCAACAATATTCGGGTGGTTAAGTTGTGCTGCTGCGCGTCCCTCGGCGTAAAAACGCTTGACGAACTCAGGATTCTGACTGAACTTCTTTGGAAGAATCTTTACCGCAACGATTCTGTTGAGACTGAGCTGTCTGGCTTTATACACCGTCGCCATGGCGCCGGCTCCGAGACGTCCGATTAATTTATAGCCGGGAATCTGCCTGGGGGGCGGGACCGTCTTAACAATCCGAACGGCCGCACTCACACGGCTGCGAAGAATCGTCATGTCCACAGGCTTTACAAGATAGTCATCGGCGCCGGATTCGAAGCCGGCCACCACATCCTCTCGTGTGTCACGACTGGTGAGAATGATCGTATAGATAAACGGAAGATTGAGACTGCTCCTTATGCGGCGGCAGATATCGACTCCATCGAGTTCGGGCATCTGCCAGTCGAGAATCGCAATACGGGGTGCCCCGTGCTGCTGTAGCATATCCCAGGCTTGTTTACCATTCTCGGCCTCAACAACCTCGAAGCCCCACTTTTGGACGTTCTGGGACAGCAGCTTGCGCCAAACCGGATCGTCGTCAGCAATGAGCACTTTCATTTGCGAATCCCATTCGCTATTGCCGGATACGTATTTATGATTTAGACAAATCGTTCAGTAACGGCCTAAGCCGCTCCATTTCCTTAACCAGCACCTGCCACGCTTCTTCAGCACCTACCATATTTGTATCACGGCCCATAGTTTCGAGCCACAGAGCCGCCGCTGCCGCACGCTCGGCTCCGAAGATTCGAATGGAACCCCTTAGCGTGTGAGCAGCGCTTTGCAGCTCTGATGTATCCTCGTTCGTAACAGCATCCCGTATTCTTTTCATTAGCTTTGCGGATTCTGTAGCGAACAATTCCACGATTTCCTTTAAGGTCTCCTCATCTGCCCCCGTTCGTTCCAGGATTTTATCCCGGTCGAGGATTTCTTTTTCATCGGTAATCGTATCGTTTTGTCTTTGAGATTCCAATACTTTAGCAGCGGTCATCTCGATAGTTTCATAAAGGTCTTTTGCGCGAATGGGCTTGGCGATGTATCCATCCATACCCGCTTCAAAGCAGCGCTCGCGGTCACCCTTCATCGCGTGTGCGGTCATTGCTATAATGGGGATGTGTCCCCCGGTCGCTTTTTCTTTTTTGCGGATAACAGCAGTGGCTTCGAATCCGTCCATTGTCGGCATCTGTATATCCATGAGCACAACATCGAATGACTCACTATCGAAAGCGGCAACGGCTCGACGGCCATTATTGGCTACAGTAACTTTATGCCCGCGCTGTTCGAGCAGACTTACGGCAACCTTTTGATTCACCACTCCATCCTCGGCCAGAAGAACATGCAGGGATTTTGTGCCGGCTGGTTTACCTGCGATTATTGCCGCATCAGCTTCATCAGCGGTAGCTACGCTCAGAACAGCAACAATCGAATCCAACAATTCCGATTGTTTCACCGGCTTCATAAGAGAAAAGTCTATACCCAGCTCGTGACAGCGGGCAGTATCTCCCAAATCTCCCGCTGATGACAGCATGATTAGCGTGGTCTGGCTAAGGTCCGGATTAAGTCTTATCTGCTCGGCAAGTTCAAAGCCGCTCATGCCGGGCATCATTCCATCCAGCAGCGCCAGTTGAAAAGGCTTACCAGCATGAACTGCCCTTTCCATCTCAACCAATGCCGATTGGCCGCTATCGGCAACCGCAGGCTTCATTCGCCAGTTGCTCAGCATTTCCTCAAGAATAAGCCGGTTCGTCTTATTATCGTCGACGACAAGCACTCGCAGGCCGTGTAAGGTAACCGGCCCGGGCTCCGGTTCGATCGACGCATCTTTTTGAAGGGAAAAAACCGCGCTGAAATGAAAAGTGCTGCCCTTTCCTGCTTCGCTTTCGAGCCACATCCGTCCACCCATCATTTCAACCAGATGTGATGAAATCGTCAATCCCAAACCGGTACCTCCAAACCGGCGTGACATGGAGCTGTCCGCCTGACGAAAGGCCTCAAAAATTATCTGCTGCTTATCCGGCGGAATTCCGGTCCCGGTGTCACTGACGCTAAAATGGAGATGTACATCGTCCTCAATCATCGATTCCATGTTCACACTAACGGCAATTTCACCCTCTTCGGTGAACTTGATAGCGTTGCCGGTAAGATTAACAACGACCTGGCATAGCCGTCCCGGGTCACCAATCAGATCATCCGGAATCGCAGAGGGAATGCGGCACGTCAATTCCAAACCTTTTTCAGCAGCGCGCCCGGTGAGTGTCTGGAGTGTGTCGGCGAGTGTATCGCGTAATTTGAAACCAACCGATTCGAGCTCGAATTTACCCGCCTCAATTTTAGAAAAGTCCAGGATGTCGTTTATCAGTCGCAGGAGCGTCTCGGCCGACTGGCCGGCCAATTCCAAATACGTACGCTGCTGACCGGTGGGATTTGTGCTCAGCAGTAAATCGATCATCCCGATAATGCCGTTCATCGGAGTCCGGATTTCGTGGCTCATAGTAGCCAGAAAATCACTCTTCGCCCTACTGGCAACTTCAGCGGCTTCCTTTGCCGCCCGGAGCGCCTCGGCCGCCCTTTTGCGCTCGGTAATGTCCCGAGAGATGCCAAAAGTACCGACAATCTCGCCATGCTCGTTATACAAAGGCAGCTTGGTGGTGGTAACCCATGTCTCGCGGCCGTCCGGCCAGGTCTCTTTTTCCTCTTTATCCAGCAACGGCTGATTGGTCTGCATTACCCGCTCTTCATCCGTCCTCGCTTCTATAGCATGCTCGTCGGCGAAAAAGTCGAAATCAGTTTTGCCCAGGGCTTCGGTCGCGTCGCTCAGACCAAAGTAATTGGCCAGCGCCCTGTTGATCCGGATAAAGCGGCTATGAACATCCTTGAAATAGATACTGTGGGGCAGGTTATCCATAAGGGCGTGAAGCAGGTACCGCTCCTGCTCCAGTGCCGCCTCGGCCTCGTGACGTTCGGTAATGTCCCAGAAAATCACCTGCACGCCGACTACGCTGTCGCCGGCGTCGCGGACGGGCGACTTCATCACCTGTACGTAGCTGGTCTGGCCGTCACTTTTGTTCTCTTCGACGTCCTCGAATACCTCACCCGTTTTTATTACTCGCAGGTCGTCCTGCCGATACTTCTGCGCGAGTTTTTCCGGAAAGAAATCGAAGTCGTTCTTACCAACAATTTCCTCAAGCGGTTTTCCCAGCAAATCGCAAAACAATTTGTTGGCAAATGTAAATCTACCCTCGAGGTCTTTGCGAAGCACGTGGACCGGCAGGTTTTCGACTAAAGACAAATATAAAGCCTGGGAGTCTTTAATAACCTTCTCCGCTTTCTTGCGCTCGGCAATTTCCCGCTTCAGCTCCTGGTTGGCACTGGCCAGTTCGGCAGTACGTTCCTGTACCCGTATTTCCAGCTTCTCATGAGCCTCCTGGAGTGCCTGTTCCGCCTTTCTACGCTGGAGCAGTCTCCACATACCCTGCATCAACAGCGTCAACTGTCGAACATCCGATTCATCATAATCCGTGTCTTTATTGCCCAGGCCCGCTACAGCTACGATGCGGTCGCCGTCAAACACAGGGACATTCATGTGTCGGACCACCTTAACGTGACCTTCCGGGTAACCCTTTTTCTGCGGACTCGGGGCCGAATAGTCGTTCGTGATAACAGGTTTTCGCTGGCGTATGGCTTCGCCCCAGAGCCCCGTCGTTTCCACAGGATAGACCATAGGTTTATCAATTATAGCGCATTGTTTCATGGCTGTTTTTGACCATGAATGCATGGTGAGAATTGTTTCATCCTCATTCATAAAGGCAAGATAACCGATTTTGCTCCCGGTCAGCCTGACCGCGGCCTCAAGAGCAAAGTCAGTGATTTCCTGCACCGGAGCCGCCGCCATTTGGGCCAGTTGCAAAAGGGCCTCCAGGCGGGACCGTTCGAGAAGTAATGCCGCTTCGGTCCGCCGGCGCTGCTCTTTTAGTCTTATGCTGTTCAAAGCGAAAGCCACGTCTCCGGCAACTTCTTCGAACAGGCTTTGCTCTTCCTCGTCAATGGCGCAATCTTCATCGACGGAGGCAACCATCAGCCCAAAAACTTCCCCAGCGTATTCCAGACGAGCGGCTATAGCTTTCCTGTCAAGACACCTTTTGGCTATCGGACAGTCCCCACATACTGATGCCGGGTCCTCGATTATTAATGCCCCGGCTTGCGATAAGGCCCTTTTCGTACAATGGTTCAAATCGCCGCGTTTGACACGATCCAGAAGCAACTTGAAATCCTTACCCAGTCCTGCCTCGGCTGCTCCTGTCAATTTTCGGGATTCATCCAGGAGGATTATACAAATAATATGATAGCCCCGAGCTTCACTAAGGCACTTGCAGGCTCCATGAATCAACTTCTCACAATCTTTTTCTCTTGCTATGAGCTGGCTGACATTTCGGACGGCCCGCAACAGGGTGTTAAGATGCTGAATCCTTTGCTCCGACCGTTTGCGTTCGGGGACGTCATTTTTAAGATCTTGGTTTGGATTCTTCATATCAGATATTCAGCCATAAGCTGCTGTCTAAAGATACGCCTTCAAAGATGTGAAACGGCATTCTTCCAACCCGGCGTAATAACGTTTCCATGATTTATATTGATAGCATAAACACAGCACATAGTCCAATAAAATTTCTTTAAGTAAGTATCTCAATCTATCTTAAGTATAAGGCCACCTATAGGCTTAATATACTGTCGAGACTGCTAATGTGAGGTGCGAGATATTCCGATATTTCCATATTGATATAGAGCATAAGAGCCGATTTGAGAAAGACTGTTCCGTCGAAAAAAAGTCATATTAAGGGCTTTTCTGCCTTCAATTATTCTACTTGTTTAATTTGCTTATTTTGGATATATTATAGGGCATTGTGCTCATGCAATTTAAAACTCCGGAGGAAGTCCTCCGGGGTACAAACTTATCCCCTTTATTAAAGGAGGTTAAGTGAATAAGGTTTTTTTGGGACATAACGTATATTGCTATACATCTCTTTTAATCTGCTGTTCTATTATTATTTTAAGCGGAATTGCAGCACGAGCCCCGGCAAGCAGCACAGTTTCGGAATTATCACAGGGCCGTCTCGACAATGACATTATTGTAACACAAATCCCCTCTGCATCGAACCAGGGGGCCGGAACAGCCCTTGAGCAGCGGAAATCCGGAGCCGATTGGTTCCTTAAATTCGGAAACGGAGCACGCCTTGTTAAGGTAAATCCGGATTTGTCCATAGAAGAATTGAGCCGGGACTTTCACAGTGCCTGTGATCCTTCTATTTCATTTGATGCTTCGCATATTCTTTTCGCCGGAAGGAAAACACCTGAAGATAACTGGAATATCTATGAAATGGAGATTGATGGTTCGAATGTAAGACAGATCACGACCGGCACAGGTAACTATCGAAGCCCAGATTACCAGGCAACGCTTTACACGATTGTATCTACGGAGCCCTGGTACCAGTTGACTTTTGCAGGTCTGGAAAACGATGCCTCGGATGAATATGGCTCCGACACGACAACAAACCTGTATTCCTGCAAGCTCGACGGTTCGGCTGTACGCCGCCTGACCTTCAATCTTTCGGATAATATGGATCCGTTTATTATGAATGATGGGCGTCTGCTGTTTGCAAGCCGGCATCGATCCATGCTCAATCCGGAACTGCCCGGGCGCATTTCTCTGTTCGGTATTAACATCGACGGTGCGGATTATGCGTTGTTCCATGCCGATAAGGGCAAGCAAATTAAACGCATGCCGTGCACGACTTCAAAAGGTCTGGCTGTTTATATAGAAGCCGATAAGCTTCGGTCTGACGGAGCAGGCAGCATCGGTTCAACGCTTCTGCGAAGGCCGCTTCATTCTTACAGTCAAATCACAACCGAATCGGACGGCTTATTCCACTCTCCTTCACCGCTGCCCCATGGAAGAATACTTGTGTCTCGAAGATCGTCAAATGATGCTGATACGCACGGCGTTTACCGTCTCGATCCTTCCAGCGGAAAGTGTGAGAAGGTTTTCGACAGCCCCGATTATCACGATGTACAAGCAAAGATTGTTCTTTCCCGCCCCGAGCCGGATGGACGTTCGAGTGTGGTCACGGAAAAGGACCCCAACGGCAAACTTTATTGTTTGGATGTCTATATTTCCGACCTTGCCAGGCCTCAGTGGATGCCTCGCGGAACTGTCAAAAGACTTCGTGTCCTTGAAGGTTACCAGAAAGCAGCCACGCACGGAATACAGCGGCGAATTCTCGGTGAAATAGACATCGAGCGGGACGGCTCTTTTAATATTGAGATACCTGCCAACACTCCTATTGAGCTTCAAACATTAGACTCTGACGGTATGGCCCTGCGAAGCTGCGGCTGGATTTGGGCCAAAAATCATGAACCGAGGGGATGTATAGGGTGTCATGAAGATGGTGAGCTTACGCCGGAGAATGTTCTGGTCAAAGCTGTTACTAATCCATCGGTTAAACTTAACTTGCCAGTTGAACAAAGGCGAACGGTCGATTTTAAGGCGGATGTCATGCCGATTATTTCAGAGAAGTGTGCCCAATGTCACGGCAAAGCAGTTTCTGTACCTCTTCTCACAGAAGATTCTTCCAATCGAAATTATATGAATCTTCTCATTGAAGCGGAACAAGATGGATACGGCAAATATATTCATCCGGGCAGGTCTCGGACGAGCCCGCTTATTTGGCATATATTCGGACGAAACACATCAAGGCCGTGGGACGATACATTTTCCCGGCAAAATGTGCCGCTGATGCCGCCGACTGAAAGCCGGGCTTTAACGGCGGATGAGAAAAGAACTTTTATTGAGTGGATTGATATGGGGGCTTTATGGGACGGCATTCCGGACATGGACGACTTAAAAGAACCCAAACAGGACAGTGGAGGAGCTAATCAGTGAAGTCGTTGAAATTTATAATATTTGTGCTGATATACCAGGTTTCAATTAGTAGCGGAGCAGAGCAGACTCTGCCGGTTTTTATCGATGTTACGAAGCAAGCCGGCATTAACTTCAAACACAGTTATGGCGATTTCGACCTCAGTAATATCGTCGAAGGAACGGGCGCCGGAGCAATGTTCTTCGATTACAACGGAGACGGCTGGCTTGATATCTACTTCGTCAACGGCTGCTGGCTGAAAACCGTCAATGATAATCGGGGCCGGAGCCTCAGGGATAAACTCACCAATTCACTGTATCGAAACAATAAGGATGGGACGTTCAGTGACGTCACCAAAGAAGCTGGTGTCGGCGATAAAGGTTTCGGATTCGGCTGCTCAGCAGCGGATTTTGATAAAGACGGCGACCTCGACCTTTATGTCCTGAATTACGGCCCAAACGTTTTTTACCGCAATAACGGAGACGGGACTTTCACTGATATATCCGAATCATCAGGGCTGGCAAATTCCAACTGGAGCCTCTCGGCGCCGTGGTTCGATTATGACGGCGATGGAGACCTTGACGTTTATGTCGCAAATTATCTCGAATATGACAGCGGCAAATTCCGTTCTTATTATGCGGCGGCGGGTTATCCCGGTCCACTCAGCTATAGAGGCCAGCCGGACACGCTCTATCGTAACTACGGCGATGGAACTTTTACCGATGCCACAAAAGAGGCAGGAATTTTCCAGCCGAACGGACGAGCAATGAGCGCGACTATTGCAGACCTGAATAACGATGGATTCCTGGACATCTACATTCCCAACGATGCTATGGAGAACTACTTTTTTAAGAACACCGGCAAAGGGACATTCGAAAACGAAGGTCTTATGATGGGCCTGGCTTTTGGCGAAGGAGGGCAGGGAGTTTCTTCGATGGGACCGGCGGTCGGCGACATAGATCGTGACGGCTTGCTCGATATATACATTCCCGACATGGGATACGGCTGTCTTCTTATGAACAGGAAGGATTATTTCGAAGACCGAACGGAGCAGGCCAACCTTGCTGTCGTATGCGGTCAGTATACCGGATGGGGCGGTGTTTTGTTCGATTATGACAGCGACGGTTACCTGGATATCTTTATCGCCAACGGCAACGCCCATCATGAATATACGGAAGAGGATGTGCTCATGCGAAACGACGGCACGGGGCGTTTTGTGGATGTCGCGATTAAATCAGGTCCTTACTTCAGAGAAAAATACGTAGGACGCGGCGCCACTTACGGCGATTACGACAACGACGGAGACCTTGATCTTCTGGTTATTAACCTGAACGATTCTCCGAGGCTACTGCGAAACGACGGCGGCAACAAAAACAACTGGCTGACCGTCCAGGCAAGGCTGCCGGGAGGTAAAATTGATGCCGTTGGGGCACGCATTATCGTCACAGCCGGTTCGCTCAAACAAGTTCGAGACCTGATTCCGGTGACCGGCTATCTTTCCCAGGCCGATCCGAGATACCATTTCGGTCTCGGCAAAAGCAAAAAAGCGGATATAGTTGAAATCCGCTGGCCGGACAGGCAGAGCACAAAACTTGAAAATGTGGATTCAAATCAAATTTTAACTGTTATCCAGGAATCATAAAATGAGCTGGAGCTATAAAATGCGGAATTATCTACTAATTCTTGTCGTAGCAGCGATTTGTCCATTTACCCTGTGGGCTCATGAAGGAGGTCAGAAGCATCCGGTTTACGTTGGTGTACAGGTCTGCGCGAGTTGCCACCGGGGCAAAGGTATGGGGCACCAGTTCAGCAAATGGCTGGCTTCCAAACACGCCCGCGCGTATGCCGTCCTGTCGAAGCCGGAAGCGAAAAAAATCGCTGAACTGAGCGGCATACCTCAGGAACCACAGGAATCACCAATGTGTCTCGGTTGCCATGCGACCGGCGCCCACGTGGAGGAATGGGAAAAAGACGAGACATTTTTCTTTCAGGACGGTGTGCAATGCGAAAAATGTCACGGCCCGGGCAGCGAGTACATGGATGCGGCCATCATGATGGATCGCCAGGTGGCGGAAAAAGCGGGCCTGATGATGCCGACTGTAAATGACTGTATGGGGTGTCACCAGGTAAAAGGTTCTCACGTTGCCGTACACAAATTGCCCAAGCTCGATATTGCGAAGGCCATGTCTGATATTGCTCATCCGACTCCCAAAGACTTCGAAATCGGTTCTATGCCGCAATTACCTGATGTGACAGATTCCGAAAACGGCGAAGGCAGATATATAGGGACTCACACCTGTGCAGCCTGCCATAAAGGCGCAATGATGGGCTATCAATTCAGCAAATGGCGAATGAGTGACCACGCAAGTGCATACGCTGTGCTGGCGAGTGACCGGGCGTACGAAATTGCGAAAGAGGAGGGTTTAAAAGATGCTCCTAAAACCAGCATGGCTTGTTTGAAATGCCATACGACCGCTTTTCATCAGTCCGCAAAAGGTGCGATAGAATCATATTCATTATACGAAGGCGTCGGGTGCGAGGCATGTCATGGTGCCGGCAGCAATTATTATCCGGAAGCTATAATGAGAGATCCCCGCGCGGCAAAAGCCGCCGGACTCAAAGAAGTGACATCTCAGACCTGCCTCGGATGTCATGAAGACGCGCACGGCAAGCCTTTTGATTTCGACGAGGCCATGAAAAAGATCGCCCATCCAATTGAACCTCCTGCAGTCGAACAGATAGTTCGTTATAAAACACCGCTCAATATGGCACTTAGCCCCGACGGCAGGGAAATATACGTTACATGTGAAGCATCTCACACGATTATCGTTGTAAATGTCCGGGACCTGCAAAAGGTTGCCGAGATAGAAGTCGGTCATCATCCGACGGACGTAACATTCAGTCCCGATGGGACAAGAGCTTATGTCAGTAATCGCCTCGATGACACTGTGACAGTTGTCGACGTGCCTTCGCGAAAAGTTTTCACCACCATAGACGTAGGTGACGAGCCGCACGGAGTTCTGACTGACACTTCCGGCAAGCATTTATATGTCCTCAATACGTCCGCGGACAGCATTTCAGTGATTGATACGGCTACTTTAAGAGAAATCAAACGTATCAGTGCATCTCGAAGCCCGTGGTCCTTGTCACGTTCTCCTGACGGCTCGCTAATTTATGTCACCAATAATCTCTCACGCTTTGTGGAGTTCCGCACGCCGTCGATGTCCGAAGTTACTGCTATCGACACGGCCGGAGCCGTCGTTCAAGACCGCTTCGTTGTTCCCGCGGCGAACCTTCTTCAGGGAGTCGAATGGCACCCCAGCGGCAAATTCGCCCTGATTACGCTAAACCGCACGAAAAATCTTGTCCCGATGACCCGGCTGCTCCAGGGCTGGACAATTACTAACGGGCTCGGAATCGTCTGGCAGGATGGTCATGTTGACCAGGTACTCCTTGATGAGCCGGACATGTGTTTTCCCGATCCGGCCGACGTGGCAATCACACCGGACGGCAGGCTCGCATTGGTGACAAGTTCCGGCTCAAACCGTATCGCCGTAATAGATATCTCAAAGCTCATTTCCATGCTCCAAGCGGCTTCTGACCACGAACGCCAGCACGTATTCCCCAATCATCTGGGCAAGCCTACCGAATTCGTTATCAAACACATTCCCACCAAGCACAGCCCGCGAGGGATCATAATCACTCCGGATGGAAAGACCGCTTTCGCTGCGAACGCACTGGATGACTCGCTTACTGCAATAGACCTCGACAGACTCGAAGCCGTCGCGAGAGTGGATCTTGGAGGTCCGACAGTTATTACGAAAGTGCGCTTCGGCGAGCGCCTTTTTCACAGCGCGAATATCACCTTCCGCCGCCAGTTTTCATGTCACTCCTGCCATCCGGACGGACATGTCGACGGGCTTACCTACGATATAGAACCGGATGGAATCGGGATCAGTCCCGTCGATAACCGAACACTGAGGGGAATACTCGATACAGCACCATTTAAATGGGAAGGAACTAATCCGAGCTTGCAAAGACAGTGCGGCCCACGCCTGGCTGTTTTTTTCACACGGATTCAGCCGTTTACGCCCGAAGAGCTCTCCGCACTGGATAATTACATTTGCACTATACCTCGGCCTCCAAATCGTTACCGCCCATTAGGAGCGGAGCTTACGGAAGCACAACGCCGGGGAAAAAAGATGTTTGAAAGGATGATGACCAACGACGGCAGGATCATTTCGAAAGGTAATCGCTGCGCCACCTGTCATTTTCCACCGCTTTTTACCGACCGGCAACGACACAATATCGGGACAAAGCTCGCTCTCGACCGTGAATCGGAATTTGACACGCCACACCTTAATAACATCTATGATTCCGCTCCGTATCTGCATAATGGAATTGCAGAGACTCTTGAAGAGATATGGACGAGATATAATCCTGATGACCAGCATGGTGTTACAAATGATATGACCAAAGACCAGCTCAATGACCTGATAGAGTACATTAAAACGCTGTAGTTAAAAAATAAAGAAGAGGCAATATGAAATACATGATAATTATAATAATATTTTTAATGCTGCTTTCGCTCGGGGAAACAGCACTATGCCGGGCCGGGCAAACCGCAACGCAGGAGAAACTGCCTTATATTTATACAAAATGGAAGCATTTTACGGTCAAAGACGGACTTCCCAACGACCATATATTCGCTGTCAGAGCAGATGGTTCAAATGTCTGGGTGGGCAGCGAAGATGGTCTTGCCTGCATCGACAAAAAAACCTTAAAGATTAAAAGCTGGAAAGAAACCGATGGCCTGCCCTGGCGCGTGGTCTCCGCTCTGGATATAAATCCCAAGACCGGAGAGCTTTGGATGGGACTTTTTGGCGGTGGACTGGCGCGATTCAGCGGGGGCAGATTCGACCACTGGCACCAGCTCAACAGCGGCCTGGTTAACGATGTCGTCTATGGAGTGGCGGTGGAAAATGATAACATCTGGGCTGCTACAACCGCCGGCGCCAGCAGATTTAATACGGTAACGGGGGAATGGTCAATATATACGGAAAAAAACTCGCCCATGGAAGAGATATGGAACTATGGCGTCTCCTATAACGATGGGAAGGTTTATCTCGGCATCTGGGGAAGCGGTGTGCTGGAGTTCGATACAGCTACCGAAACATGGAAGGATTATCTCGACCCGGATGGTGAGATGGAAATCGACCTGTATCGAGATGACGGCATCGTTCACGTAATCACTACCGGTACGAGTTACATCGACAGTATTTTATGGGTGTCCACTTACTTTGGTATGTGCCGGTACGATGGCCGGCATTGGCGCGGCTTCTACGAACATGAGACGGGTTTGCCCAGCGACTTCGGCAACGCGGTCAAAGGCCGCAATGCCAATGAGGCATGGTACGCAACCGATAAGGGAGTAGGTGTGCTGGCTGATTTTCCCTCGGATACGTGGATTACATATACGATGGATCCCAACACACACAGAGGAAAAGCAGTTGTCAGTCGAAATAAGGAGATTCTCGAAGTCGTTGAGATGCCGAAAAGCATTCCCCATAATTATGCTCTATGGACGGAATTCGACGTCAACGATGTCTGGGTGGGAACCTCGAAAGGGCTCGGATGGGCAATTGACACCGGATATTACAAAGGATTGAGAGAAAGAAACCAAAACAAGCCCAAAAAAACTGATTAAAATAGCTAAAAAATTAAACGGAAATATGGTAAAATGGCATTTAGTTCATTATCCAAATTTATATGGTTGTCATTGCGAGGAGGTCAAAAAATGAAACGCTATATAATTCTTCTTTCCGCTACTTTAATAATCGGTACTCTATCCTGTACCGAGCAGAAAGAGATAAAAACAGAAGCAAATTCTTCCACTATCGAAATTGACCCTGAAACAGCCGAATTGCTTGCGAAAATCAACTCTGCCAGCGCCTATGAAGTCCCCGACCTGGGGCTGCGACAGGACACAATTTATGCAAAGACGGCGCAGGACGTCGAGCCATTCCGGCATGTAAAACCCTACAAAGAACACTTCCTGCTGCAAATGGAATATACCGGCCCCGGCCGAGCCAAACCTGAGCCGGAGGACATAGAGACTGTTAAAATCGGGTTTATTGGCCCGATTATGTCCACCGTCTCGGTCGCGACCGGCGGAAAAAGTCATGAAGAGCCGATGGGTATTAAGATGCTCCAGGGCGCACGGCTTGCCATCGAACAGGCAAACGTCAAAGGAGGCTATCTCAAGCGTAATATTCCTTTCGAACTGGCTATAAGCAACGATAACGGTCTCTGGGGTGCTTCCGGGAACGAAATCATCAAAATGGCTTATAAGGACAAAGTCTGGGCGATTCTCGGCACAATCGACGGGGCCAACAGCCACATTGCCATCCGCGTTGCCCTGAAAGCCGAAATTGTTATGATGAATTCCGGCGACACCGATCCAACTTTTATTGAAACGAATATTCCCTGGGTTTTTCGCTGCATCAGTGACGACCGGCAGCAAAGTTATTTACTTGTTGATTACATATACAGAAAACTCGGCCTTAAAAGGATTGGAATCATTCGTGCAAGCAACCGTTACGGCCGCTTTGGTGTTCGTGAAATTAGCGATGGAAGCCGGCGTCTCGGCTATCCGATTATTCTGGAAATGGCCTATAAACTGGGAATCGACGATTTCTCTTTACAACTGGAACGTCTCAAGGAGGCAAACCTTGATGCGATTGTCCATTGGGGTGATGCTCCTGAGGGTGCACAGATTCTTAATCAGATGCGAGCAATGGGGATGGAGCACCCTTATTTCGCCTGCGACCGGTGCCTGTTGGACGAATTTGCCGAAATTGCCGGCGAAAACGCCGAAGGAGTCATCTGCACTTCCCCCTGGAATCCTGAAAACAAGAGCGAGAATTATGCTCAATTTTATGATGCATTCGAGAAGCGTTTCGGGGAAGAGCCGGAAACCTTCGCAGCCCATGCCTATGATGGAATGAACATGATTATCTGGGCGGTGCAGGTGGCGGGTCTTAACCGCGCTAAAATCCGCGATATGCTGGCATACAGAACAAAACCATGGCAAGGCGTAACAGGTGACATCATTCTGAGCGCCTGTCTCGACGACGTAGGTGACGTGTACTTGGCCAAACGGGAAAACGACAAATGGAACTACTACAGCCGGGAAGACCTCAAAATCCCACGAGGATACATTCCTCTACGCGACAGAGTCAATCGGCCGCTGGCAACTGCACGCTAATGCTGAGTCCCCAAAAGGACAAAAGACACAAATGTCCAGAATTATCCATACGAGTTTCATACTTTTTGCTCTCTCCTCCATGATATGGGCGGCGAACAACCGATCTAATAAGCAGCCGTCGCGTGAAGTCTTTTTCGATTTGAGAAACCGCCAAACAGAATATGCCGGCCCCGGACGTGAACAAAAACATCCGACCAATATAAAAGAAGTGCTGATTGGATACTTCGGCCCAAGCAGGTCTTCCGATCCGCGGGGAGGTGATATGTGGAATGCAGCGTGCATGGCAGTCGAACAAGCCAACAAAGCCGGTGGCTACAAGGGACTGCCGTTTCGATTGATTGCGGGCTGGTCGGACAATCCCTGGGGCACAGGTGTCACGGAAGTGACACGTATGGCCTACGTACATAAAGTCTGGGCCGTCATCGGCGGTATCGACGGGCCATCGACACATCTGGCCGAGCAGGTAGTTGCTAAGGCCCGTCTGACATTGATTAATCCGGCAAGCACGGATAAGACAGTAAACCTTGCCAATGTGCCGTGGATGTTTTCGTGCCTGCCGGCAGATCACCTGCAGGCGCCGGTTTTAGCGCGGGCGATAGCATCAGATGCCGGCGATAAACCCTTTCTCCTTGTCTCAGCCGTGGATCACGATTCTCACCTTTTCACGGTTGAGCTTAACAAGGCTTTTGCTCAGCATAAACTGACACCGTCTTATCATTATGAATTTAAACCCGGCCCAAAAAATACCGTTGAGCTTGTGGAGAAAATCGTAGACTTCGAGGCACACACTCTGGTTGTAATCGCCGCTGCTACGGATAGCGCCCAAATAGTCTCTGCTGTCCGGCAGAAAGGATTCAATGGCCGTATTTTCGGCGGCCCGTGTATGGGCCAGCGCAGTTTTGTTGAACAAGCAGGTGAAGCAGCCAACGGTACAATCTTCCCATTACTTTACACGCAAGGCAAAGAATCGAAAAGTTTTGAAGAAAAATACACAAGCCGCTTTGGCAAGCGACCGGATTACCTTGCTGCACATACTTTCGATGCCGTCAATCTTCTTATTGCTGCAATACACAAAGCCGGGCTTAATCGCCCACATATACACGATGCAGTGAGATCACTTTCTCCCTGGCAGGGGATTACAGGAAAAATACAGTGGGACTCCCTCGGAAGCAATTCACGATCAGTCAGCCTCGGCACAGTGCGAAATGGCCGGGTGCAAACACTTTCAAAGGAGAGAATCCCTCACTCACCCAGAACCGATCTTTGAGCCGCCTTCGTTCAGCGTTATAAGTTGATCCAAAGCAATATTCTCAAAGACATCCACATCGCCGCCTATCCAACGGACCTCGATGCAGTCGATTTTGTCGCGATTGCCGAGTCCGAAGTGAAGCCGCATGCCGTAATGACTCTGGTAACCTCGTCCACTGTGAACTTCGTCAATAAGAGTCAAATCACCTGCTACCACTTTAACATGTGCCCCTATTCCGTCCCTATTAGTTTTTACGCCTTTGAGCCGAACCTGCAGCCAATGCCCCTTTGACAGTGAGTCATTTCTCAAAATAGTAGGCCCCCAGCGTGAATTCAATATGACAACGTCCACATCGCCGTCATTATCCAAATCGTCGAAACCCGCAGCCCGGCTGCGCAACCTGACTTTCATGCCGTCGCCGCCCTGATCCGATACATCGATGAATTTTCCTTCTCCTGTGTTCATTAAGATTATGTTCGGGCAAAGAGTCGTGGTTGTATTATTGTAAAGTTCGATATTATCCTGCAGGTGACCACAGGCAACAAAGATATCGCGGTCGCCGTCATTATCAAAATCAACCATGCTGTTGCCCCAGGTGACATATTCCATGGTTCCTGCACCGGCGCCGCTGACCATCGTCACGTCTTCGAACATACTATTTCCCAAATTCCTATAGAGAGCGGCAAGCTCTTCGGCGTAGGATGTTTGATAGAAGTCGAGCCAGCCATCATTGTCATAGTCGCCGCTATCTGCGCCCATGCTCCCCTGATCGTCGCCGTGAAGGTCATAGGCGAGCCCGGCGATCAGGCCTATTTCGTCAAACTTGCCCATCCCGTCATTCTCGAACAGGAAGTTCGCATAGACGTCATTGGCGATATAGACATCCGTGTCGCCGTCGTTATCGAAATCGGCACAAACTCCGCCCATTCCCCATCCTTTGTGCTGGGCTATGCCGGATTCGATGCTGACATTCGTAAATGTTCCGTCACCGTTGTTGCGAAACAGGTCATTCGGCATTGGAGGAAAATCCATCGGCCCGGCATATTTTGGGGTTCCCTTTGAGGTTCGAATCATATGATTCTCGTATGTAAAATCCAGATAGTTTGCAACGAACAAGTCGAGATCACCGTCCTTGTCCATATCCAGAAAGTGCGTGGCAGCCCCCACCTTGTGGCCGTTGGCCACACCCGCCTGTGATGTCACATCGGTAAAAGTTCCATCGCCGTTATTACGGTACAGGACATTCGGGCCGTAATTGTTCACATAGATGTCGAGGTCGCCGTCATTGTCGTAATCTCCTGCGGCTACACCCAGCCCAAATCCGGTATCCCCCACACCGGCACGATCTGTGACATTTGTAAATCTCCAGTCACCTTCGTTGCGATAAAGCTCATTCTTCGGTGCCTTGTCGTATTTTGTCCCTTTAAGAGGGGCACCATTGAGAAAATAGATATCGACATCGCCGTCTCCGTCGTAATCAAAAAGCGCTAATCCGCAGCTCACGGATTCGACGATGTATCGTTGACCACTGCTGCCGTCGGTGTGTACGAAGGTAATGCCCGTTTCTTTGGTGACATCGCTGAATACGATGGCCCCATCGGCAAGTGCGCAGGCCCGGATACACAACAACGCCGGGAAGACGACAATAAGCCGTCCGATACTCGATCCAAAGATTCGGCTGTCAGTAAGGAGCATTACGCTAATTCCTTTTCTGTATTTGTTTATACAAAAGCGGATATTGTTGATTGTCCGGGTCTAACTGAATGGCCCGTTTAATAGCGGGAAGCGCGTTAGTATTATCTCCGTTTGCGTAGCACGCCCAGCTTAATACAAAGTAGTTAGTGGCGACTGCTTCCAATGCTACGGCTTTTTCCGCGAGTTGCCGGGCTTGCGACAGATTTTGCCTTGTTTTCAGATATAGCCGGGCAAGCTCTCGATACCCATCGGACTTCTGCGGCGCCAGTGTAATCAATTTCCGGAAGGCTTTTTCTGAATCGTCGTACCGATTTAAATGGGCCGACAAAATTCCAATCACAAGATAAGGAACAGCAGATTCCGGCTGGATATCTCGTATCTTTTTGTACATCTGAAGGGCTTTTGCCGGCTGTTTGCTAATCTGATATAGCGTTGCAAGCTCCAGAAAGCAAACGATGTTTTCCGGATTAAGCCCGGCAGCTTGTTTCAGCAGCTCTTCGGCTTTGGTCAAATTTCCATTTTCCCGGTACATCCGCCCTACATTGATATATGTTATGGCAGCACTTTTCTGTGTCTCGACGAAATCATCGTACTCAATCTTACGGCCCTTAAGATGTTTCCGCTCCCGGGCTTTTAGTTTTTTGAAGCTCTCCGAGTATTCCTTCGCTTTATCACGGTCACCTAATTTGGCACAGGCGGAAACGAGACCATAATATGCATTGGAATATCTCGGATTTATCTTTATTGCCGCTTCGTAGTATTCCTGTGCCTTTTGGTATTCTTTCTGCTGCAGATGTGCCTGACCGAGAAGAAAGTATGCGAAGTCGGCATCTGGTGAAATTTGAATTTCTTTCTGAAGTGCTTCGATTGCTTCGTTCGGCCGGCCTGACATCATAAGCGAGTGACCGATATTAACGTACACATCGGCAAGCTCTGGTTGTATCTCCAGGGCCTTTCGAAACTGCGAGATCGCATCGTCAAACTTGCCCTTTTTCATGTATGACAAGGCCATGCTTTTATATACATTGGCCTGCTCCGGATTAATCTTAAGAGCTTTGTTCCAGTATTCCAGCGCCTTAATAACATCGCCGTGCCTGTAGCATAAGTTGCCCATTATAACCAGCGAGCCGTCACGGCCTGGAAAATCTCTCATTAACTGTTCAGCAAGTTCCACTTCCTCATTTTTCAGAGCAACGATCTCTTGTTTTGTGCTGACCGGCTTAATGACAGGTAGCTGAACGGGGTCTTCTGTATGATCCGATGGTTCCTCTAATCTTAATGGTTGTCCGTTCAAGCAAGGCAGGAATCTTACAGAAAAAACGCCGGTTATGTTAGCACATATGATCATTAAAATGACAAATACCCGGACGGCATTTCTTTGAGTCGACAAGAAATACGGCTGTGAATTTCCGTAAATTATTGTTTTGCGTTGACCAGTTTTCTTGTCCATGTTCATCGCAAACTATCCACTTCCCCGGCCTTCAATAAGAGTAACAATCTTGTCCACAGCAATATTCTCGAAAACATCGACCTGGCCGCCTATCCAGCGGACCTCGATGCGGTCGACTCTTTCACGGTCGCCCAGTCCGAAGTAAAGACGTGAGCCGTAATGGCTTTGATAGCCGCGTCCGCTGTGGACTTCGTCTATAAGAGTCAAATCACCCGCGATGACCTTTACATGTGCACCTATCCCGTCCCGATTGGTTTTTACGCCCTGCAAACGGACTTGTAGCCAATGTCCCTTTGATGGTGAGTCGTTTCTCAAAATAGTCGGTTCCCGGCGTGAATTGAGTATCACAACATCCACGTCGCCGTCGTTGTCCAAATCATCGAACCCCGCGCCCCGGCTGCTGAGCTTTACCTTCATGCCGTCACCACTCTGTTCGGATATATCGATGAATTTTCCATCACCGGTGTTCATAAGGAGTATGTTTCGTGCCGTATATGTAGTGGTGTCGTCGAATTTTTCGACATTGTCCTGCAGGTGGCCGCACGCGACGAAAATGTCCCGGAATCCATTGTTGTCAAAATCGACGAAGCTGTTGCCCCACGTTACATGGGGGAGTGTTCCTGCTCCCGAACCCGTAATAAGCGTTACGTCCTCGAATATATCGCCGCCCAGATTCCTGTAAAGCGTGGCAAGCTGTCCCTGGTAAGAAGTCACATAGAAATCCAGCAGTCCATCGTTGTCGTAATCGCCGCAGTCAACTCCCATACTTCCCTGCTCGTCGCCGTGGAGGTCATAGGCGGTCGCCGTCATAAGCCCGACCTCTTCGAATTTACCCGTGCCGTCATTCTGGAAGAGAAAATTCTCCCCCACATCGTTTCCGATAAAAACGTCCGTATCACCGTCGTTATCGTAATCACCGCATACAATTCCCATCCCCCATCCGGCATGATTTCCAATCCCGGATGATTTACTTACATCGGTAAACGTGCCGTCACCGTTGTTGCGGTATAGAAAATCCGGCATGGGAGGATAAAAGCGGGGATTTGCATATACCGGAAATCCCTTGGTTGTGGTATTGACATGTTTCTCATAAGAAAAGTCAAGATAAATTGAAACGTAAAGGTCTAAATCACCATCCTTATCCATGTCGAGAAAACAGGTTCCCGCTCCGACGTGGAATCCATTGTCTACGCCTGCTTTTTGTGTTATGTCCGTAAATGTGCCATCACCATTATTTCGATACAGCACATTCGGCCCGTAATTATTCAGGTAAATATCAAGATCTCCATCATTATCATAGTCACCGGCGGTAACACCCAGACCATATCCGGTATCGCCCACGCCTGCCTGTTCCGTAACGTCGGTAAATTTCCAACCCCCATCGTTGCGGTAGAGCGCATTGGTCGGCTTAACGTCAACTTCCGTTCCTTTGAGCGGGGCGCCGCTTAGAAAATAGATATCGACATCCCCGTCATTATCATAATCAAAGAGCGCCAATCCCGCGCTGACTGTCTCCATTATATAGTGCCGGCCGGAGCCGCCATCTGTGTGCACGAAGGTTATTCCGGTCTGCTTTGTAACGTCGCTAAGCAGTATGGGACTTTTAGCCAATGCATCGACTGACCAATGCAATATTAAGAGCACAGCCACAAACCAATACCCGATATTCTCCCGAGAATACTGGTCTATTGCCGAATCAGTTGTCTTCATTCTTGCTTTTGATATGCTCATATACGTTCCTGTACTTCATATTATCCGGCTCCAGTTGTATGGCCTTTTCTATTGCCTTAAGTGCATTCTCCGTCTCGCCGTTCAAGTCACGGGCCCAGCTCAGCACAAAGTAATTGAGAGCGGTCGGCTCCAGCGCCACGGCTTTTTCCGCAAGCGCTCTGGCTTGCGGATAAGCTGTGCCTGCTCTTAAATATAGCTGAGCGAGTTCGCGATAGCCGCCGGATAATTCCGGCGCCACTTCAATAGCCTTTCGGAAGGCCTTTTCCGCGTTTCCCAACTGCTTTATTCGCATCGAAAGGATTCCGATATTCAAGTGGCAGATTGGGTCTTTGGGATCAATTTCACTTATTCTTTCGTATAGTAAAATCGCATCATTGATTCGATTTCTCGTGATATAAAAAGAAGCAAGCTTTCCGAGGCATTGGGCATTTTCAGGATTAAGTGTTACCGCCTTCTTATATAGCTCTTCGGCCTTCTGGAGATTACCGCCGGCCTGATACGTTTGTCCGGCAAGTAAATATGTCTCAGCCGCACCTTTTTGCATATCCATAAGATCGACAACGGCCTTGTTTCGATCCTTCAGAACCTTCATGTCCTCGGCTTTAAGTTTCTTGAATACAGCCATATACGTCTTAGCTTTGTCCTGCTGCTTCAATCTGATGGACAGGTTAAAAAGGCCGTAGTAAGCATTAGTATGGCTGGGCTCAATCTCGATTGCCTTTTCGTAGTTGTTTCCGGCCTTCTCATATTCTTTCTGCCGAAAATACAACTGTCCAAGCAGAAAATAACTGGAGGCCGAACCATGAGAAATTTCAATGTCCTTTTCCAATTCCTCAATTGCCTGCTTTTGTTTGTTCTGCCCCATTAAAGCCAGAGCGATATTGTAATGCATGCCGGGAGTGTTGGGGTCTATTTCAAGTGCCTTTTGCCAATATTCGATTGCCTGCTCGTATTGCTCTTTATTCATGTGAAACCACCCGATGCTTTTATAAACATCGGGTCGCTTGGGATCCTTTTCCAATACCTTATTGAAATATTCCAGCGCCCTGGTAGCGTCGCCGTGCCGTTCCCATAAATTGCCCATCAGCATGATTGGATTTATATTATTGGGAAAGTCTTTCATTAACGTTTCGGCAAGCTCCAATTCCTCCTGTTTCAGTTCGGCAATTTCTTGTTCCGGAGTAAGTTCGGATTTTACCTGCTCTTTTGAGTTTGACGCTGTCGATGTTGTTTGCTGCTTCTCATCGGCCTGCGAAAAAGCTGCCGTCTGGAAGAATCTGCAATTAAAAGCACACACGATGAAACACGCCGTTAATACAGACAAAATTCCTTTTGAAACATGATTATCCCACCCCCGGCTTATTGTCCGCTTATCCATACGAATCGCCTCAATCTGAGTGTTTATATATGGCAAATAATGCTTTATATCGACCTGTTCTCTTCCAATCATAAGGGATAAGCGACTCTAATGCAAGATGCCTCCAACCGCAGATATTCTCGGACCAATACTGAAGATTCAGCATAGATTTTATTCGGCGCTCGGATTACCTATGCGCCGGGTATTGAATCGCCTGCGATATTCCCGCCGTCTTTCATCATCGGGGTACTTTTCATCCGCTCCGTAAGGATATGTGCTCATAGAGTGGAATGGCAGTGGTTCGACGGTGTCGGGATATGCCGAATAAAGGTCCATGTCCTTGCAGAAGCTGTCGGTTTTGAGTATGAACGACCGGCGGAATCCTTCCGGCACGGGCTTCAAGGCACCTGCTGAAAAGCGAAGTGTAATTTCTTCTCCCCGTCCCATTATGACATAACAATCGTCCGCCTCATCCAGCAGCTCCGTCACCTCGCCGTAGCGGGTATAATCGCCCTCCATAATTTTCCAGGCAACGGCACCGCTGATGCTATCGTAATCATAAAGAGTCGGATGCCGACCATCAGGAGAATATTCCTGCGGATAACCCAGGAAATGAAGGTCCGCGCTTTTCACCGGCAATTCCTGAATCAGAAGCCCTGTATTCTCAAGGGCCGGAGCAATGAATATCCGGTCCCAGTATATTTCCATATTGCTGGAGATACGAATCCGTTCGTCGCCGGGCAGCAGCTTTCCAGTGACATCAAGGGTCATCATGTGCCGGATACCGGCGGGATATCCCACCTCGTTAAAAAGCTCCAACCACTTACCGTCGCGAAAGACGTGGATACTTGGAGCACGGCAGCGCAAACCTGCCTGGCTCGCGGCATAATTTGTCGCAGAGTACGGATACTCTACCCATCCATGCAGAAACAGCACGAGGCGCGATTGAGGCGATATTGCCCGTAGCCTTTCTCCGAAGTCAAGCTCTACGAAATGGTCTTTGGCCAGTCCTATGAAGCGCCTGTCCGGTTCGGTCGCCCCGGCATAACGCCGGTCAACCAGACGTATCTTTTCAGTGACATCAATACCGCCGTCATCTACGGCACGTACCGGTTCAATCGGATTGCTGAAGCAGAAAAGCTCAAAGGGCACAGGCGGGATACTAATCGCCATCATCTCATGCGGGTAGACTTGCGTTCCCGCCGGATGGTCAACCGCGATTAGTTTGGCCTGATCGAAATAAACAACTTCCTCGATCGGTTCCAGCACCTGGAAGATGTATTCACCATCCCGCGGCTCGATATTCGGGATGGGTAAATACTCTGTCGGATCGGGCTTGGCGTACTGGCCCGGAGCTGCGAGATATCCGATTCCTCCCATACCTCCGAAATCGGATACGAACTCGAAATGCGTGCCGTCCCAAACAAAAAGATGCGGGCATGAAGAAACCTTACGCTGTAACTCTGTAACTGTTATCACCTGATCCGCAGGCAGCTCCAGCTCCGCCTGTAGAACTGCATCAGGCCACATAATACGCAACCAATCCACCTTGGAGTATCCCCCCAATCCGGCATGAATCCGGTACGGCGGCACGGCCACCTTTCCTGAAGACGTCCCCACAACGTATTGCTGGAAAACAGAGCCGGTCTTAATCTCCACGCGAGCGCCGATTGCCGAGTTATTCGAGCGGGTTTTCTTGTCCTGCTCTCTTATGCCGCGAAGGTCAATTTCAATCCAATGGCCGCCCGGCGTGACATTTTCCACAAGGAACGGCTTGGCTCCGATTGGAGCAACAAAAATATCGCAATTTCCATTACCCGTAAAATCCGCAGCTACACAACTGGCATTGCCCGGATAATTAATGGCTGACAGCATGTTCCCGGGATCGACCTTAAGTATGTTGATGAAACGGCCTTCAGGCCAGTTGTTAACAAGCAGTGCCGGGCCCCGGTTGCCGTCGCGTCTTAAAGCATCGGCAATAACAATGTCCAAATCGCCGTCATTATCCATATCTGCGAATTGGCCTCCGGTCCCGCCGAGCCGGCCGCAGCTCTCAGAAAAATTCGGATGGCGCTTAAAAGCAAATCCGCCCTGGTTTATGAAAAGATGCACGCCCTCATTAGTAAAAACCAGAAGGTCGCGGTCGCCGTCCTTGTCGGGATCTCCGGAAGTGGCGCTGAGAACGCCCTGAACCTTTAGGCCCGTTGCTCCGGCATCAAGCACGTGATATTTCATCGCCCGATCGTTCACCCAGCCAATCGGTCCGCCGTCTGCTGAAAAAATAACTAAATCCAAATCGCGGTCATTATCGAAATCATCATATACCGCGGAAGTGACTGGATTATTCTCAAGCTTCAGACCAAGTTTTTCGGCAATATCAGCAAAAGAGCCGTCCCTGTTGTTATTATAGAGGCTGCCGGCTGTATTACGAAACGCCAGCAAATCCAAATCACCATCACTATCGGCATCAAGAACTCTCGCAAAATGAGTAATGAATTGCCCGCCGGCAACAGTTTCGTTCGGCTCTGATTTGAAATTCGCCCTGCCATCATTTTCGAAGTAAATATCCGGGCCTGCCCGGCCAAGCCAAATATCAAGGTCACCATCGTTATCCACATCCCCGAAGCAGGGGCTTATTCCCTGCTTCGCCAAAGTTGCTCCGCGGGAAAACCGGCCGGCACCATCATTACGCCATAAACATACGCTGCCGTCGTTTCCGAACGCAGTTATACACAGATCGATGTCCCCGTCCTCATCTATGTCGCCTGCGGTAATACCCGGAAGCTCCACGCTCCCGGCGGATGATTTCCATGCTGAAGTGGCATCGGCCAGGGGCTTTAGCTCCGGAGAAAATAGAATCCGTTTCTGTGGAAATGTCGCGGCAGAAGACAGAGGCAGGCTGTCGGCCCCGAGTGCCATGTAATATTTACCCACCGTCCCATACGCCTTGAGGACCGTAAAAGTTCCGCCGGTAAGCTCTGTGTCTTTGAGTTCTTTAAAACGCTCAAAAAGGGACTTTGCCTTATCTCGCTGGCGCGTCCGCTGGTACTGAATGGCAAGGCGATATATAGCAGAAATAAAACCCGGATCGAGGGCAACAACTTTGTCAAGTATTTCCATACCTTCCTCCACAGAGCCGAGATTAATAAGAACCTCGGCGTATTTATACAGCACATAGGGGTCTTCGCTGTCGGCTTCATATACTTTCCGCATACATTCGAGCGCCTTTTCATTTTCTCCGATGTGCTGATAATACAGGCCGAGGCAAAATCGAGTATGTAAGTGGCCGGGATTCGATTCCAATATGGTTTCAAATGCTTCTTTTGCCAAATCGAGATAGTTTTCAGCCCCGGATTTTTCCTGCATATTTAAATAGGCCAAACCGATATTAAAGCGTGCCGCAGTCCAGTCTGGTGCTGTCTCCAAAACAGCCTCGAACGCTTTCGCTGCTTCGATGTACTGGTACTGTTCGAGAAGAGCTGCACCACGATTAAAATCTGTAAGCGCCTTACCAAGAGGGCCGGAGATGATTAGTTCCGAGTCGTCCGAAGCCAAAACATGTTCCGGTATTTGTGGCTGACCTGTTCGACTCTCACAACCTGTAAGTATCAATCCCAAAAGTATAAAGCATCCGGTTTTTTGTAAAGTCTTCTTCATATAAACATCTCATTGAGTATGTGTCGGACGCATCCGCTCACCGACTTTTTTGAAGTGTGAAAGCGCGCTTTCCCAGTCGTCAAAGTCCTTCTCGGTGAACAAAAGAGTGGTCTTGCCGATGAGAATTTCGTCGCCGTCCACCAAAGCTGTTTCTACAGCGATTTTTTTGTCATTAATGAATACACCGTGCCTGCTTTTCATGTCGAGGGCATAATATATGTTCTGCTGCTTGTCATAGCGAATCTGAAGATGGTGACGTGACACCAGGTCGTCCAGGACTTGAATCGGGAGAGCCTCATTCCTGCCAACCACATTTGTCCGATGACCGAGCGGATAATAACTGCCTTTCTGGTCCCCGGATATTATGAAGAGAGACGCCATTTTTCAATTCCTCAAATACTTTTCACCTAAATGTTCTTATTTCCATTCTGATTATAATATTTACCGTTTATAACAGCGTCAAGATGCACTTTTTATTTTTAGCGGGGGGAATCTTTAATATATCTTGCTCTAACTTTCCACAACGTAGTCAGTTTATAAGTTCATCGGCGCCGATATCAGGTTTAGCTTCACGCTGCTGTCTGTCAAAATCCTGAACGACTTCCAACAGTACCAGGCCATTATCGACCGCTTTGGTTGCATTGCTTTTGAGATGCAAATTTCCCTGTGCCGGATCAATAAAATCATTAGAAACATCTTCAATAAGGTTGTTCAGAAATTTGACTTTACTTTCGGATTCGTTCCTTATTCCCGGCCCACTAAGCAGGTTATTGGCAATAAGCAAGCCATCGTTTGTAAAAACTGTGCGCAGAAGCCGCTGCAACCTGCTTTGAGGATCATGAATCGTATTATTAAGCAGCTTGCAGTCTTTGGTATAAACCGTAACGATGCCGGCCTCCGGTGCTCTTGTTATGAAATTGTTCCTTGCTATGAAACGCACGCAATGATATTCGATTTCGCTCGGCCGGTGCGGATTGCCGAGCTGCAGGCCAACGTCGCAGTCGATAATTATATTGCGCTCAATCACACAATCCTGTGAATCATGCCAGATGAAAATAGCTCCCCGACCCTCGAACGTTCTACCCTGAATCCCGATGAAAACATTGTCGCTGATAATCCAGTCTTTGGCGAACATAACATCAATGCCGGCAACGTAGTTTCCCTTTGCGATGTCCGCCGGATCGTCGCTAAGACGTTTCGGTCTGTCGTTGTAGAAGAGGCAATATTGTATCCGGCAGTTCTTCGGGCGAATCTTATCGCGGTTCTCCTCCGGCACTTTTACCCCTTTGACGCCGCGTTGCCAGATATTGTGAATGATACAGTTGTAGATTGTAAGATTTTGGACGTTTGTCTCTGAATTAATCTTAAAGCCGTTGCACTGGATATTCTGGATGGTCAGGTCCGCAATAGTAACGCCGGAGCAGGCCCTGATGCCCAACAATTCTCTGTGACGGCTCTCCGCCCCGTCGATAATCACCCGCTCCCGGTGCCCCGATGCGCTCCGTAATGTGACGTTGTCGGCACTGATCTCGACATATTGGGGCATCATATAATGACCGTCTTCGACAAGAATGGTCTGTCCCGGCTCGGCCTGGTTTATTGCCCGGTTCAATTCCTGAACATCCGAGACTATAACGGTCGGCCCTTTAGCTTTCGGCAGTGCAGGGGCCCTGGGAAACCAATTTTGCTCAGGTGGATTGATCTTCGCCGGTTTTTCATCTGTGGTTCCAGGGCTTTCGGCCAATGACACGAAAGAAGATGTCAGAAGGATTACAAATATTTTACATGCGATTGTTTTGAAATTATTATTGAGAATAATAATCAGTGCTTTAAGCATCATTTCTGTCCTTTCAAATACAAGTGACCATATAGTCTAAATAGTCCGTACGGTCAAATTATTTCCGATGCTCTGATGATCGACTATTACACGCTGCTCGAATCCCGGGCCGCTTTTATGCCGGGATTTATCTTTAATGCAAAACTCGGAGACGGAATTTTTGGTTGACAAAGTTTTTTGTGCCGGCAATAATATTCCTTCGGGGACCCATTTTGCGAAAGGTCTGCAAAATGGGAGCCCCGCCCAATAGCCGAAGTGGCGGAATTGGCAGACGCGCGGGATTCAAAATCCCGTCCTGGCAACAGGGTGAGGGTTCGACTCCCTCCTTCGGCATTTTTTTCCTATCCAGAGCGGCCAATAACACTTAATAACATATTGTTACAAATTGCCGCCCAAAAGTAACATAATATACCATGTAACTCTATACCAGCACTATAATTGAGAGATTTTTCTTGACGAAAAGATCATAAATCTGGTATATGTAAATTAATAAGCATCTATGTATGTTTAGTATATCAACAGACGTATTTTCAGGCGTCTATTTTAAGAATTTCATTATAAATAACCGCCTAAGTTGAAATTATAAGGAAGGAGGCATGTACAAATCGTAATTAATGTTCAGGGCGGAAATAAATCTACCGAAGATGATAAATGTTATCAATCGTTTTTACTTTATTAACTCTTTTAACAGGAGAATAATCATGTATAGAAAAGTAATCCATATGATTCTGCTCGTCTTTGCACTCAGCGTCGTTTTGACGAGCGTTGTTAAAGCCGTAGATCCGGACCTCATGGGCTGGTGGAAGTTAGACGAGGGCACGGGAACCAGAGCCGCCGACTCAAGCGGCCAGGGCAACCACGGTTCTCTCCAGGGCAATCCTCAGTGGGTGGCAGGTCGAATCGGTCAGGCACTGCAATTTGACGGTGTCGATGATTATGTGGAAGTGCCGCATGATACAAGTTTGACGGTGGATACAGAAGTTACCGTAATGGCATGGATTAATACCGAAAGGCACAATTCCGCTGGCGGAGACTGGCAGGCGATTCTTGCCAAGTCCAATAGTCCACGATCCTATAGCTTTTACACTTATACGAATGGCACTCTTCATTTCAGCACAGCCGGCATTGGTACCAATAGCTCCGGGCAGGTGCCGCTAAATGAATGGGTACACGTAGCGGCGAAGGTAGAAGAGGGCCAACATTTCTATTATATCAACGGAGAGCTTGCCGGTATGGGCGGAAGTGGAATTACACTGCCGGGCACGTCGGACACTGCTACCTTTAGGATAGGCCTGACCCAGGAAGGCGGCAACCACTTTCTTGGAATGATAGACGATGCTCGCCTCTACCGCCGGGCACTAACACAAGAGGAAATTCAACTCGCTATGAAAGGACAGGGCCAACCTTATGCTCTTGGCCCTAATCCGGAAGATGGCGCCATGCACGAAGATACATGGGTAACGCTCACCTGGAGTGCCGGAGATTATACCGTCTCACATGACGTGTATTTGGGCGAAAATTTTGACGATGTCAACGAAGCCACAAACGAAAGTGAAATATTCCGGGGCAACATTACCGATGAATTTTATATTGCCGGCTTCTTCGGATATCCATATCCCGAAGGTCTGGTTCCCGGTACGACTTACTACTGGCGTATCGATGAGGTCAACGATGCCAACGCTGCAAGCCCGTGGAAGGGTGATGTCTGGAGCTTCACGGTTCCATCCAAAAAGGCTTATAATCCCGACCCGACTGACGGAGACGACTTCATAGACGCCGAGGAACTAACTCTTCGCTGGACAGCAGGTTTCAGTGCAATATTGCATACTGTGTACTTCGGTGACGATTATGACACAGTCGCTAACGCCACCGGCGGGCTGCTACTGCCACAGGTAACCTACGATACAGGTACCCTCGAACCAGATAAGACCTACTTCTGGCGCGTAGACGAATTTGACAGTGCTACCACACATACGGGCAACGTCTGGAGCTTCACAACACTTCCTTACATACCTATTACCGATCCCAATCTTGTCGGCTGGTGGAAGTTTGATGAAGGCTCCGGCGTCAATCTTCTCGACAGTTCCGGGTACGGCAATCACGGTACATTCGTTGATAATCCGCAGAGAGTTATCGGCGTTGATGGTGATGCGTTGGAGTTTGACGGTTTCAATGACTGGGTTGAAGTACCACATAATGCTACTTTAACGGTGGACAACGAAGTGACCGTCATGGCCTGGATAAATGCTGAAAGACATAGTGGTCCCGGCACTGAAGAATGGCAAGGCATTATTTCAAAGTCTAACGATCCTCGCTCATACAGCTTTTATACGTACCAACCCGGCACACTTCACTTCAGTACGGCCGGTGTTGCTTCTACGAGCAGTATGCAGGTACCGCTAAATGAATGGGTGCATGTTTGCGCGATGGTTATCGGCGGCCAGCACCAATATTACATTAATGGTGAAAATGCTGGCACTGGTGGATCAGGAACTGTGCTACCGGGTTCAGCTGATACGTCTAATGTGTTTATTGGCAGGACGCAGGAAGGTGTGACTCGATGCTTCCTTGGGATGATAGACGATGCTCGCATTTACAACAGAGCACTCACTCAGGAAGAGGTGCAACAAGTGATGCGGGGTGACACGACGCTCGCATGGGGCCCCAGTCCCGCCCACAGGTCAACCCCGGACATATATAATGCAGCATCACTTGGCTGGCAACCGGGAGAGAATGCTGCTGAGCATGATGTTTACTTCGGCACCGACAAAGATGCCGTGGAAGATGCCGATACCACAACGGCGGACATCTATCGCGGACGTCAGGCGGCAACCAGCTACAGCCCGCCCGAAGGTCTCGAATGGGGCAGCGGGCCTTACTACTGGCGAATCGATGAGAACAACACCGACGGAACAATCAGCAAAGGCAAGCTCTGGAGCTTTACAGTGGCTGATTTCATCCTTGTGGATGACTTCGAAGGTTATGACTCGGGCGATAACCAGATATGGTACGCCTGGCACGATGGCCTTGGTTATGGCACACCGGGAACAGCGGATTACTATCCCGGTAATGGCACAGGTTCTGCCGTAGGCGATGAGAACACCGCTTCCTATACTGAGGAGACTATCGTCAACGGCGGCCTTCAATCGATGCCGTTTGTCTTCAACAACAATAAGCAGGGCTATGCCAACTATTCCGAGATAGAGCTGACATTAACTGCTCCACGCGACTGGACACAGCAAGATGTTGCTGAATTGTCGCTGTGGTTCAGAGGCTATCCCGGGTCTGTCGGCAGCTTCGTCGAGGCGCCGGCAGGTACCTACACGATGACTGCTACAGGTGCGGATATCTGGAATAGTGCTGATGAGTTCCATTACGCCCTTAAAACACTCTCCGGAGTCGGTTCGATTGAAGCCCAGGTGCTCAGTGTAGATAATACGGATCCCTGGGCAAAGGCCGGCGTGATGATTCGCGAGACCCTTGATGCCGGTTCGAAATTCGCTGCTGTGTATATCACCTCTGAAAACGGCTGCAGATTCCAGGCGAGGATAAATGCAGATGTTGACGCGACAAGCGATACCGATGTAGTAACGACTGAACAGACAGTTATCACAGCACCGTATTGGGTTAAGCTGGAGCGTGACATTGCAGGCAACTTCAGAGGCTACTATTCGAGCAACGGAGTCAACTGGCAACAGATGTCATGGAATCCACAGTACATCTCGATGAGTTCGAACGTCTATATCGGGCTGGCACTGACTTCTCACAATAACAGTGCCACATGCGAAGCCAAATTCTCGAACGTCAGGATAACCGGTATGGCCGGTCCACAGTGGACAAACCAGGATATCGGCATCCTTAGCAACGAGACCGAGCCGTTGTATGTGGCAGTATCGAATGCCGCCGGCCCTGCCGCTGTAGTGGTGCACGATGATCCGGCTGCGGCTACTATTGACACCTGGACCGAGTGGGTAATTCCGCTCCAGGCTTTTACAGATCAGGGAATCAACCTGGCCGATGTCGACAGGATCGCAATTGGCCTTGGCACACGGGGCAACATGACTGTGCCGGGCGGTTCGGGGAAGATGTATTTCGATGATATCAGGTTATATCGTACAAGGGAGGCTGCTGAATAAGCAGATACTCTGACGGTAATGACATCAGGTTTCGATAAGTTCGGGGCCTATACCAACAAATCGGGTATAGGCCCCGTTTATTTCAGAGCAATTACAGAGGAACTATTCATTAATATGACCAAGCAGCTCATCTGCTAATTTTCCGTCCATATCATTCAGAATATTGTGCTCCTCCAGGGCCGAATCCTTATCACCCATCTTCAGATAAGCCAGAGCAATCTGGTAACGGACGTGTGGATCGTCCACATGTAGTTTCATAGCCTGCTTGTATGCCGCTATTGCTTCTTCATAACGACCGCAATTCCAGTAGGCATCTCCGAGCATACTGTGTGCATCAGCGTCGTTCGGATCCATTTTAATAACTTCCCTTAGGGGCTCGACCGCCTTTTCATACGAGCCTGAATCCATGTAATAGCCGGCAAGAAAGCGGTAGGCATTAACATTGTCGGAATCCGCTTTGACAACCTGTTTGAGAACGCCTGCTTTAACATCATCTATATTCAAAGTCTCCGATCTAACAAACCAGACACAAACAATACAGACAAGCACCGTTAGCTCGGCTACCAGACGCTTCGTTCGATTGGTAATTTCTCCCATTTTGATTGTCCCTCACCGCCGATGACAGGTCCGAGAACAAATAAATGCCTCGCCTGCGTCCAAATAATCAGCCAATCAAAATCATGATGATAATACACACGCCTACGGCAAGGATTGTCAGCATAATTATAAGCTCAGACCGACTCATTGCCGAAAACCACCCTTTTAAATTATAATAAATGAAGCAAGCGACAAAAAACACTCCGCATTATTTTTTTCACACAAGTTGTGCCTCAAATAGTGGAACAAAGGCGAACTCGTGTGTACAAAAAAAGCTGCGAGGGGAGATAAGCAAATGACCTCGCAGCCTTTCCTATATCTATTACTTACGTGTTATAGGACAAATAACAAATTTTTAAGGTCGTACATACGATTAATACCTGTAGGCGATGCTCAGGCCAACCACATCGGCATCGCCGGTAGACTGCCATTCAATATAGAACGGAACGTTTTTGCTGAAATCGATCTGTCCCCCAACGTAGAATCCAAAATCTGATTCTTCATCGAAATCACCTGATTGTTCAATATGAGCGCTGGCATCTACTTTTGTCACATCAGCGTCCAACTCAAAATCTCCACTTATTATGTGGTAGAAAGGGCCACCGTAAATCGAAACGCCTTCCGTCAATCTGTAACTGGGTCCTATTGCTAATTTGATTTCATCCCAATCAAATTCACCGTCCCCGGAAAGTTCTGTGGGACCAACAAACGGGATTCCTGCAGCTCCGCTCTTCACTACGGTCATATCACCATCAGCACTCGCCCAGGTCATTTGCACCAATCCACCCAACTCAAGGTCACCCGCTTCGTAAAAAGTCGCTTTGGCGCCAAGGCCATAGGCAAAATCGCTGCCGGCATCCCATTCGCCGTTTGTGATTGAAAGATCGATATCAGAAAAGCCCAATCGCAGGAATACTTCCAATTTATCAGTGATACCACGCCCGAAATTGACAAAAAGCATATTGCTTTCGAAATCGTCCTTCATCTCATACGAATCAGTCTCGATTGCGTCTGCCGGCGGTGGAACGAAGACATCAACCGACTCTATATAGTCGGCCTTTACAGCAACAGTCATGTCGGTATAAGCGTAGTCAATGCCGATACTCCACTTGCCTGCTTCAAGGCCGGCCACCGGGGCACCCATGGATGCAGCGAAAGCACCTGAACTGCATAAGCCAACCACCATAAAAATCAGACCTGACCAAAACATTCTCTTTTCCATAATCCTTTCCTTTCAATAAATGTTGTTTCCAATTGTCACTATGACAACCTTAATTATAGCTTTATCAGAACTAACAAAATTCTAAGGCAATGGTTAACAGAAGCCTTTCAACTCTTCGGGAGTGGGCATCTCCCACTGCGACAATACCATTTTTTCCACAGTGTAGTTGTTCATTAAAGGATATTCCCGTTTGAATGCGGCCATATCTTCCTCGTAGTTGTCATAAATATCGGTAATTGGGTCAGTCATTTACAAACAGGGAAAATCTCCAAAAAGACTTGAATAGCCACGTTTTAGCCGCACCCCACCAAATTCAAATTCTTGGCAAAACGAGTACAATCGATGTCACTCTGGATTACGGCATAAAAGTATAACATAGATTTTGATCTGTCAATAAGAATTCGATGCAGTGACATGTATTATTTAAAAAATGTTCTTGACTATTCTCTATGGAAAAAGGGCCAAATTCCAGCCGGAAGGCATTTGACCCGGAAAAAAGTCTCAAATATAATAGCTGAAAGATAAACTGCACTATTTTCTTAAATGGAGAACGTGTATATGAATGATAAACGGCACAATCTAATTGTATCATCGCTCATTGTGATAGTCGCTGTCTGCATGCTGCCCGGCACTATTTGCCTGGCAGAATTTCGTGCCGCCATCGCTGTGCGTAATGTTACTCCCGATCCTCTGCTGCCGGTTTCGGGTGGAGTAGGCCCATCCAGACCTGCAAGTAAAAAGTACGGAGAATTGACGGTCCGGGCACTCGTGCTTGATAATAACGGCACACACGTCGCGATTTGCAGCACGGATTTTCTCGGCTTCCCCGGTGTCCTCTGCGATAAGGTTCGCAGTCAGGCGCCGGGAATCGAACCGGAGAATATTATTATCGCTGCAACTCACAACCACAGCGGCCCCGACTGCTACGGCTTTCCGGACAGCAGCGGCAAAACCGCCGCCGACATAGAGTATCTGAACGGTGTCTGTAAAAAACTGGCCGATGCGATTAATGAGGCTGTTGGTAAGCTGCAGCCGGTTCATGTTAAAATCGCCACCGGCAAAGCACGGGGCAAAATCGCATACAATTATTATGCAGAGCAACTTTATGATCCGAGATGCGACGTCATCCAGTTCCTCAATTCCGAGGGCAAAACAATAGCGACTTTTATTAATTACGCATGCCACCCGGAAGTCATCGGCGCCGGCCAGGGGATTTTATCGCCGGATTTTGTGGGACCGTTATATGAACGTATCGAGCAGCAAGGCGGAGGAATCGGTATCTATGTCAACGGCGCCCTGGGGGGCATGGTGACAGCCGACTGCCGGGGGCCTGACGGCAGGGACATGCGAACATGGGACGAATGTATCCGTATCGGTCATCTTCTCGCCGATGAAGCTTTGCGGATTGTCGCCGATGCTCCTATAAAGAAAGAACCGAAGTTGTTCTGCGGCAGCACGACCATCGAATTTCCGGTCGAGAACCAGATGCTGCTGGCCATCGTGAAAGCCTCGCCGTTAGGTTTCCAGCTCAATGAAAAAGGGACCATTGCTACGCAGTTTAATGTAGTTAACCTTGGCAACGCACAGATGCTCACTATTCCGGGCGAAGCACTGCCGAATATCGGCTATTACCTGAAGCGCAACATGCACGGCGAGCATAATATTCTTTTAGGTCTCGCAAATGATGCTTTCGGCTATATACTGACAAAAGTCGATTTCAACAGCTTCGAACGCTACAACTATATCACCAGAACATCGCTGGGAGAAACGATGGGCGAGATCTTTATCGAAGAAGCCCTACAGTTCGTCGATGCGTGTCCCCGGCCGGAAAATTAGAAAAATTTATCCCCATATTTAAGCAAGCCCATTGATATACACCATCCCCAAAGCCTGCGGCTTTGAGGCTGCCACCCATGCTCAATGAACTCTATTGGGTGGCAGCCTCATCCCGATTGTATTTATCGGGATGGGGATGGCTTTTTACCCATAATCTTAAGTGCATTTTCCCTGTATACCTTCTTTAGAACCTGGTCGTTCAGGCCAAAACCATACAGGGGCCAGTGGTAGCTGAAATTATCCCAGGCATAAAAATGCTCATCTTCCGATTCCAGTATCCGGAAAGTAAGCCGGTATATCTTCGTGCTGAACCGCATATCGGTCCCATAGACAAGCCGGTCCTGGTACTTCTCATAGAACCGTGCGGCAAACCTGGGAATGGCCGCAGTCTCGGCGTAACGGGCCGAAATGTCTGCATACAAATTCGGATACTTATCGAACAATCCACCGAGCTTGTTGAGATCATGAGAGCAGTTGGCGAAGTGACAGACAACGAAAATTGTTTTCGGATGCCGCTTCACCGCCCTTTCCAGTATATCGACCATGCCTTCGTGCCCCACGATTCCCGGCTGGTTGTCCAGCCTCCATTTATAAGCATTCATGAGCCCGTCATTGGCGGCGTCCATCGGTAGATACATCCAGTAAGGATCAGCCACGTGTATATTGACCGGCATTTCCAGTTCGGCACATTTTTCCAGCAGCGGGTCCATGCGTGGATCGTCGAGATGCATTCCCCATGCTTTCGTGGGCCTGCAATAGAACAATCCTTTGCCCTTATCGCCCAGCTCGCCGACGCCGCGGGCGCCAACTTTGTAGCATCGCTCTAATTCTTTAACCGCTGCCGGCCCGAAATCCGGCTTGTCGTATCCGGTATAATCAAACCCGCACCACACTTCGAACCGGTCGGGATATTTTGCATATTTCGCATAGACAGCATCAAATTCTTTGCCCACCGCCATTGTCAAGACGATTGCTTTTTCAACTCCCGCTGCATCCATTGCCCGAATCCACTCGGCAATCTGCTCGGGCGTCCTCGCATAGTCGTGTGCGTGCATGTCAATCGCCGGGTATCTGGCTTTGTCAATCACCGTCTGTGGGACATTATAAACGGATTTCGGCCGAAAGTCCTTGAGCAGCAAAGTCTCCGGCACAGGTTTTTCATCCGCAGAAAAAACTTCTACAGCACAACACGTCACCAGCAATAAAATGGCAGTGAAAAATAAACAGGTGCATCGACGGGAGGGCATCGATCTCATAGCAAATCTCCTTTAATAACAGATTCATCAACCGGTTGTTGAGTCTTTCACTTTTTTCCATGTCCATGTTCGGGAACACAGTTCGGCAGCTTTTATTTCCATCTTTGTGCAGAAATGGCTGCGCTAACATGATATTATAGCATCCTTCTCTATGAAAGCTCCAAATAATTGAAAGAACGTCTCCGTCTACACAATCAAATAAATAAACAGGGGCCCATACCATATCACCTGGTACAGGCCCCGAAATGCTGCCGTTAAAATCTTAGTTTACGGTACTGGTCAGGGCCGAGGCCGATAGAGCCGGATGTCGTCAAAGTACATCTTACCCGAACCGCCGGGTATTGTCATATTGCCCTGAGTGCCAAGACCAATCGCGATTCTATCAACATCTGTCAGGACTATGCCCTGGTCGGCAAAAGTCGACAGCGGGATGACCCACTCAGTCCAGGTGTCAATCTGGGCCGCTGCCGGGTCATCATGGACAACAATCACAGGATTACCGGTGCTACTGGAAACAGCCACATAAAGCGGCTCAGCATCGTTGCTTGCTATGCCGATGTCCTGGTTCGTCCACTGCCCGGTGACATTACCTGAAGACGTGACGTTGGAGAACACCGCCTGACACGACAGAGCAGCATCATGAGCTGTTACCGCGAGACCGATATAAACATTCGCGCTCATCTGGATATTCTGAGGCGTTCCCAGAGGCGTCCATATAGTGCCATTTGCAGAATAGGATGCCGTGAAAGAGCCGGCTATTGTACGCTCAATCTTGACCCACTGGGGAGCGGTTATATCGGTATCCGTATCGCTAATGCTTGTGCCTGCCATCGAAGGACGCCGCTGGAACGAAACACCCTCCGCAGGCGTCACAATCATCATGGCATGCGCCGAGGACGGATCGAGCGTCTCACGAATCATCACACCGGCTTTGGCCCATGTGTTCGTATTATCGATGCTCTCGACTTTAGCGACTATCGAGCCGGCACCGTTGAGCATCCTATAAGCAAAGTGGAACTCATCGGCTTCTACGCCGTTAACCACCCAAATGTCGGCTCCGGAACCGGTCATCGTGTAGGTACCCGCCGGCGCTTCCACGAAGCTGCCGACGGATCCCGGCAAGCCTCTGAACCACAGTGACAATTCAGCAACACCTTCCTCAGTCCAGTCACGCGATAAAATTAATGTCAGTTCTGTCTCGGAATACCTGGCGAAGCCCTGTTTATTGTTGTCGTACGTCACGGGCATCGCCTGAAGTCCGCTATGTACAATGGTTTCCTCAGTATAGGAAGCTGTGGTTTCGTCGCCAACTGCCGCTCCGGTACCGTTACCGGCAAAGTAATCTGCAGTACCGGGTGTGCCGTAGCCAAGCCCGTCATGCCATGAGAACCATATCTGAAAATCGCCGGTATCGTAGTGCTCGAAGTCGTCTACGATGAGAAAGTCAGCAGTGGTAAAACTCCAGAGGTTGCCAATCCAGGGACTGTCTGGATTAATGCTGTTGACTTCATCTACGCGCCAGTAATAAGTTGTTGCCCATGCGAGTTTGTCCAGATTATAGACTTCATCCCCAAGCCCCTTGATACCCCTATATTCTGGCGAGGATTTGTCGGCATTTACGACAGCATCTGCATCGGTGCCGAAGTACACCTCGTGGAAAGAAGCTGAATCTCCCGGGCCCCAGCTAAGGTTGGTTGTCTGCCTGACATCGACTGCCCCGCCTCGTGGAGTAGGACTGCTCGCCTTAACAGGCAGTGAAAGCGCAGCTTGCGGAACCAAATCTTTTGGTGTGGATGGACTCGACCATCGTAGTTGTGCCACTGCGCCCCCGGTATTCTCGTAATATTCCATTACGAGGCTGTAAGTATTCCCGGCAATAAGGTCTATCGTTCCGCGGTATTCGGTTGTGCCCTGATCTACCCATGCGTCAACGAGCTGCTGGCCATCGACCCACAATCGTACGCCGTCGTCGGTGCTGGTATAGAATGTATAGGTCTCGCTGAATGCTGCTTCAACCTCTCCTGTCCATCTGGCCGAGAAGGTATCGTCCCCGACTTCCGGGCCCGGCCCGCCGGGATCGCCCCAGCTAAAGTCGATCAGCGGATCTACACGGCTCAGCACAAAATTATCGAAGTTCATACCCTTGTAGTAATCGCCTCGTATACCGCCGCCGGCCTTAGCGGTTGTGAAGCTCCAGACGTCGCCCTTGTGCGTACCCAGAGCTTCGAACTCATCGACGCGCCAATAATACGTTTTCTCTAATTCGAGCGGCCCGGGATCGAAAGTTGTAAGTCCAAGCGACTGCCCCTCAGTTGCATTCGCCACGGTGTCATAATCGTCGCCAAAGAAGACAGTGTGCAATATCGAACCGAGACCGGGCGACCATTTCAGAGTCAGGTCTTCCGTGTCAACAAATTTGGAACCATCGCCCGGAACAGGATCATACGCTTTCCTGTATGGAATTGTAAAGCTCCAGACGGGACCTTCCCAGGGACTGTTCGGGTCCGCATCATTGACTTCATCGATTCGCCAATAGTAAGTTGTCCCCGGCACAAGGCCGTCCGGATATGGATTTCCGGGGAAACCGACTATCAAAAACGTCAAGTCCTGATTACCCTGGAAGGCTTCGTTAGTGCCATCATTGACATCATCGAAACTATCACTGAAATAAACATCATGTGAGGCAGCGGATTCGCCAGGTATCCATCCGAGGTTCGCCCATGTCTGAGTGTAAACCTCACCATCGGCCGGGCTGGGATCGTGAGCCGATTCGGGGGCAATTACAGCAGGAGGTGCACCCTCGCCCATCCATACATGATCGAGATAAACATCTATATCACTGCCGGCAAAGTTGAAATGCAAATCTATGTCGTCATCGAAAATTCCCGTTCCTCCCAAGGTCGTGCCCGTGTGAGTGTATTCGTAGGTGAATGTTTGCGGTTCGGTGGTCAGATCTACGGTTTCAATCCAGTATACTTGCCAATTATTTGTCGCGCGGCCCTGTAGCTGCACGTTGGCCGTCCTCGGGGCGTCGGCCTTGGCCATGAAGCTGATGGTATAGGTGGCGCCCTGCAGGAGCTCGAGATATGCCTGGAAAACAAGCATCGATCCCGACGCCCCCGCCACAAAGTCCACCTTCATGGCGTTTTTGCCGGACAGCGCGGCATCATCAACAATGGACAGGCTGTCGAAGTTGTCGCTGGTCCAAATAAGCCAAACATCGAGAGGATCCATTGGCTCATCGAACTCCCAGTTGCGAATCTGATTTTGGGCATCGGCAGTACCCACCAGAACCACGCTCAGAAGAGATACTAAGCAAATCAAAACAAACTTTTTTCTAATCATAACAAACCTCCTTACAAAAAATTTGGACGAAAAGACCTGTTTTTTACTATTTCCTTTACAATATTTCGATGCTTCCCTGCCCGGAATGGTTTTATTGCTGAAATTTCCTCGTTCTCCTCAAACTCCAAATAGCATCCATCAATTGAAAGCTGCAAATCAACAGTTGCGATATATCACATTTATAACAGATTTACGCTATTATCGTCAAGCAAAAAAAATAAAGACAGAATTAGGTGGGGGCGGGATATATTCTGAGACTAAAAAAAGGCCTATACCAAATCACTCGGTATAGGCCCCGAATATATGCTAATCTGTTGTCTCGGCGGCTGAATTTTTCACCGGCCGGATCTCTAATTTACTACTCCGGTTCAGGGGGATACAGCCGGATATCGTCAAAGTACATCTTACCCGAACCGCCGGGCGTCGTCACGTTGCCTTTTGTGCCCAGACCAAGGGCTATTGTGTTAACATTAGTCAAGTCCACACCCCGATCCGTGAATTCCTGCAGGTCGATAGTCCACTGTGTCCACGCAGCTACCTGTACCGCGTCGGTATTATTATTATAAACCACTGCAGTGCCGTTGAGTGCGACGTACAGCGGCTCGGCTGCGTTACCCGAATCGCCGAAGAACCAGAGCGTCAGTGTGTTGACATCATTCTCGGTCCAGTCACGAGGATAACTCAGGATCAGTTCGACCTCCGAATAGTTAGAATAGCCTTGCTTATTGTTGTCGTAGGCAAATGGCATCGATTGACGCCCGCCGTGGACAATAGTCTCCTCAGTATAGGAACCGGTTGTTTCATCACCGATAGCAGAGCCGGTCCCGTTGCCGGGGTAGGCCGGCTCATTATCATGCGCTGCGTAACCAAGGCCATCTTTCCACGCCCACCATATCTCATTGTTGCCAACATCGTAAGATTCAAAATCGTCCACTACTAAGAAGTCACCTGTATTAAAACTCCATACGTTGCCGATCCAAGGGCTGTTGGGATCGACACTATTGACTTCATCGACACGCCAGTAGTATGTAGTGTCCCAGACAAGCTTACCAGGATCATAATTCTCATCACCAAGTCCCTTGCTGCCTTTGTACTCGGGTGAAGCCTGGGTGGCATTTTTAACTGCATCTTCATCAGTACCGAAGTACACTTCATGCGTAGCAGCATTATCTCCGGACTTCCACGTAAGAACATCTGTGAGTCGTACACCGACGGTGCCGTTAAGCGGCTTGGGATTCCTGGCCTTAACCGGCGGAGACAGAGCTGCCTGCGGAACGTACTGCTTCGGGGTAGATGGACTCGACCAGCGCAGTTGTGCCACGGCGCCACCACCGTTTTCATACATCTCCATCACGACGCTGTACGTATTGCCGGCAACAAGATCGATCTTGCCGCTGTTCTCGGTGTTTGCGTGATCGGTCCAGTTGTCAACAAGCTGCTGACCATCGATCCAGAGCCTAATACCATCGTCACTGTTGGTGTAGAAGGTATAAGTTTCAGTAAATGCCGCTTCGACTTCGCCGGTCCAGCGAACAGAGAAATTGTTGGCACCGACCGCCGGATCGGGTTCGCCTTCACCCCAGTTAAAGTTGATCCGAGGATCTGTGCGGGTTAGCACGAGATTTTCAAAGTTCATGCCTCTGTAGTAATCCCCTCGGATACCACCCCCGGCCTTGACGGTCGTAAAGCTCCATATATCACCTGTATAAGTATTAGTGCCATCAGACTCGTCAATTCTCCAGTAATAGACTTTTTCTAATTCAAGAGGTCCGGGATTGTAGGTTAACAATGGTGTAGGTGGAGCACCGGTAGCGTTTGCTACAGTATCATAATCATCGCCGAAATAGATGAAATGGATTTTCGCATCAAAGCCGGCCGTCCAGCTCAGAGTCGGATTTTCTGTATCAATAAATTTGCTACCATCACTGGGAACAGGCTCATATGCAGTTTTCGGAGCAATCCTGAAGCTCCATACATCGCCTTTCAAGGGACTGTCCGGGTTCAGGTCATTGACCTCATCGATTCGCCAGTAGTAAGTCGTGCCATAAACAAGACCATCCGGATAAGGGTATCCGACAAAGCCGGCAATAATAAATGTCTCAAGTAAACTCTGGTTGCCTCGGAATGTATCGCCGGTGCCGTCGTTCACATCGTCAAAATTATCGCCAAAGTATACATCATGCGATCCGGCAAAGCTGCCCGCCGACCAACTTATACTCGCCCATGTTTCCCGAAGTACGGTACCATCAGGTGGATCGGGATTGTAGGCGCCGATCGGGGCTGCTATTGCAATATCATCGTAATAGATGGATGATGCGCCTTCAGAGTACAGGTCAATGGCTCCGATTGTTCCATGATCATTGTCATCCCACTCGTGGGTGGAAAAGAGTTCACCATTGTAGTACTCATCGACGATGTTGTTCTCCAGATCAATGACGAATTTCAGTTCAACCCACTGGTCGTACAATACGTTCACCGAGACAGCGCTATCGTAAGCGCTGGTCATTACTCCGGTAGCCAGGTTAATCGGTAACTGTACGGACCAGTCCTGGTTGACACCATCGTCATACGAGTTCAACAAGATAAAATAGTTATTGCCCGTGGTGCCCGAGGGAATGTACTGCATGACTGTAAATTCCCACATACCGCCCGTGATATCGAACTCGTGCACCAGGTCGGAACTGCCGCCGATCTCGACCGAATTCGAACCACTGTAGGCATACGCATCAGATACTGGCGCGCCCGCGCCTGGACTGTTGTCCCAGCCTTTCCAGCCTCCACTGCCATGCAAGGCACTCCCCGCTGCATAGGACTCGAAATCCTCTGTGAAAATAGCTGCAGATGTGACTTGGCAGAGGCCAAAAATCGCAAAAACCAATAGCAAAACTTTTAAGTTTCTCATCACACAACCTCCCAAAAAACAAGAACTATAAAAACATTAAGCATCACATGAGGATAGAAATATCACACATCTCCTGCTCAAGCAACTTCACACTCATTTATGATAACTTTGCAATCCATGATAGTCAAGGAAAAACCCTCAAACTTAGGGGAATTTTCAGAGAATCCTCTCTACGGTCTTACAGCGGTGCCGTCGCTTCTGCGTACGGGGCGCCAGTAGCCCGGATGGTCGGGCAGCGGGAACTTCGCGGCAAGGTCCTCGTCGATATCGACTCCGAAGCCGGGGGCTTCGTTAACGTACATATAGCCGTTCTTGACAGTGGGACTTCCGGGAAAAACTTCTCTGGTATTATCGTTGAAACGTACGGCCTCCTGAATCCCGAAGTTCGGAATCGCCAGATCGAGATGCGCGTTGGCGGCGTGCCCTACCGGCGAAACATCTCCCGGCCCGTGCCAGGCAGAGCGAACATTGAACCATTCGCACAAGGCGGCAAGTTTTCTCGCTACGCTCAGGCCGCCAATTTGCGAAATGTGCACGCGTATGAAATCGATGAGTCTTTCGGTTACCAATCCCGTCCATTCATGAGGATTGTTAAACAATTCACCCATCGCAATCGGTACGCTGGTTTGCTGCCGGAGTAGTTTGAAGTATCCATTGTCCTCAGGCGCGAACGGATCTTCGATAAAGAAGGGATGAAATTGCTCCAACTGCTTTATCAGGTTTATGGCCTGGATCGGCGGTATCCGCTCGTGGATATCGTGTAGTAATTCGATTTCTTCGCCGCAGGCTTCTCTGATGTGCTCGAACATTCCGATCGTGCCCCTGACGTAAGGTCCCGTCTCCATAAGTGAATCCGATGGCATGCCGAATCCCGCTTCCTTAAAGGCAGGTGTCTTTGACAGGTGCGGCGAGCCGTAGCCGCCCAGTTGTATCCTTATATGCCTGAAGCCTTCCTCCATCGCCCTGCGGACGCTTCTTTCGGCCTGGGCAAAGTCCCTGCCGCCGCAATGTGTATAGCAATCGACCGCGAAGCGACACTTGCCGCCCAGCAACTGATAGACCGGCATGTTAGCACGTTTTCCCTTTATATCCCAAAGGGCCTGGTCCAGACCGCTCAGGGCATTATTCAGGACAGGGCCATTGCGCCAGTAGGAACTGGTATAGGCGTTCTGCCACATGTCTTCTATATTGTCGGCATCCCTGCCCTTCGCGAACGGATTGAGGTATTTATCGACGGCTGAAACTACCGGTAGAGGCCGCTGATTGAAGGTGGCACATCCGAGGCCGTACAGGCCCGGCTCGCTCGTTTCGACTTTCACCACGCAAAGGCGTATGCGCGCCGGAGCGGTCAGAATGGCTTTGACATTCGTGATTTTCAAGGGAGGCAATCCTTTGGTCGCATTCGCATACTCATTTGCGATGGCCTCGTCGCTTTTCGATATAATCCCCATAGCGCCTGCTGCTATGCCGAAGCCAACTCCCTTAATCAGGTTACGTCGATTCATCTTTATCTCCTTTATTTCTGTGCTGTTTCTTTGCCGTCACTTTATATTTTCTTCCGTTTTAGATTTCTGCTCCGCCTCTTCCAATCGCTGCCACAATACCCTGAAATTGCGATCCTGCTTGGCCCTGGACCACCCGGCGGATTGCTTCTGATAAAACCGGGGGAACTTCTTTCGCACCGTGAAACGCTCCCTGGCCTGCTCCTGCGTCAGGCCCTCCTGCTGAGCAGCACGTATTCCATCGAGCATCGTCTGGTAATAATCCCGGACATATTTCAGATCGGTACGTGTGAGAACGGGGCTGTGAGATGAAATAACACGATCCACCTTCAAGCCTTCTTCAAGAAACGAGTTCAGCACGGCGATGTATCGCTGCACATCCTCAAGCTCCGCCCTTTCAGTTATACCGGGCAGGTGTCCTCGCAGGTAAACGATGGCTCCTGTGACCAGAATGCCTTCCTGAGGGATATAAATCAGGATGTCGGACATGCTGTGTCCCTTACCGAAATAAACCATTTGAAGTTGAAGGTCTCCCAGGTCAAGCGTGTACCTGTCGGAAAAAGTGACGGTCGGCTTTACTATCTCGAAACCTTCCTCTATATCCTGCGTGTTCAATTCGAAGAACCTGATCTCGCCTTGTATTATCCTGCTCTGCAATCGACTGGCTGCAACTCGTGGCAGCACGGCCTGCAGGTTGCGAATGTTGGCGGCATTTTCATTAAGTGACTTTTGCTTCCACGCTTCGTCAACCTGCTTGTCGATGAGCCACTGCATGTCAGCGGGCAGATTGTCGTGGCCTATTATCACCGCGTCTTTGAACAGGCAGTTTCCGCCGGCATGATGCATGTGGGCGTGAGTGTTGATGACATACTTCCAATCGTCCCGGCCTAATTCTTTTTCGAGCCTGGCCTTAACCGGCGCCATGATACGCGGCGACATCGCCGTGTCGATTACGGCAAGACCCTTCTGCGATTTTATCGCTACGATATTCATCCTGCCGGTCCCGAGCCAGTAGCCGATAATAACGCGATCGGAAAGCTTCTCTATCCTGATAAATTCATCCGAGCCGGCACAAAGGCCGGATACGATAAACAGCAAAATTACGCTGATACGAATCGGCCCTGTCATTTAAGTTCTCCAAACACCACGAACAGAATTATGTTACCAGCACAATATAACATAGTTGTATAACAGTCTCAATATATTCACTATACCGCAGAGCAAATATACAAAAACTTGATTCGACACGGACTGTGATGATATAATTATGAGCATGAAGCAAAAAAAGAATTTCTCAGCTAATTACTTTATATTGAAAACTTTGATATTCAGCAGCCTTTTGTTCCTTGCCCTACCAGATGGGTTACAGGCCGAACAGGAACCGGAGAAATCTACCGACCAACCGTATGCGTATCTTTTCCCGGCAAAATACAAAAAGCTGACCGAACACCTGCAGCGGGAAGATATCAAAGTTAATGAGCTTCGTGAAAATATCGAGCTGGACGTCGAAGTATATCACATAGACAGAATCGTGCGTGACAAAAAGCAGGAAAAGAAACGGCGGTCATTCAGATTAAGAACTGAGCACAGGCAGGAAACGAAGCGGTTTAAGGCCGGCACGATTTTAGTAAAAACGGATCAAGAGCAAAGCGATAAAGTAAATGAACTGCTGGACCCGACCACAAAAAAGAAAGCCATGATTCGAAAGTTTCTTCGACGGCCAAGGCCCGGCGAGGATTATCCAGTTGCCACATTGAAATCATACGTGCCGATCACACACGGGTTTGTTTGTCCCTTAGAAGAAAAACGCCAGTTCAATAAACCGATTACATTTGAAACCATCTACGATCCGAACGAAAGGATTAGTTTCCGTGGCTCCCCTGTATCGGGTTTGACCTGGCTCGAAGATGGCGAGCATTATCTCCAGGTCCGCGATGGCAAGCAATACAAAGTACACGCCGAAAGCGGGCGTTCGGTTTTATTTTTCGATCCGAATGAGCTGGCCAAAGGATTGAGAAGTCTGCCCACCATGGATGAAAAGACAGCAGAGTCCCTTTCAAAGCGAACCCGGCATAAAATGAATCCAGCACGAACCGCGGTTCTTATCGAACATGAAAACGATTTGTACTACTGCACATTGGATGGGAAAAAAGCAGTGCGATTGACCAGCAGTCCGGAGCAGGAGGAATTGAGCAATTTTGCTCCGGATGGGAAGTTTGTAGCTTTCGTCCGGAACAAGAACCTGTACGTGGTTGATATTGCGACTCAAACCGAACGGGCATTGACCACTGATGGAGGCGGATTGATCTCGAACGGGCAGGCTGATTGGGTTTACTATGAAGAAGTCTTCCACCGCCGCGGCCTTGCTTATTGGTGGAGCCCGGATTCGGCTGCAATTGCATTCCTGCAGTTCGACGATGGGCCGGTCAATGAATTTACTGTCGTAAACAACACCGGTAAAAATCAGAAAGTAGAACAAACGACATACCCAAGAGCGGGTGAGCCGAATCCGAAAGTAAAGATCGGAACAGTAACGACAGCCGGAGGCACTGTACGATGGATCGAGCTGGACAATTACCTTGAAGGGACATTTTTGATTACAGCAGCCGGATGGATGCCGGACAGTAAAAAGATCTATTTTTTTGTCCAGGATCGAGCACAAAAATGGCTCGATTTCAATACAGCCTCGAAACGCGGTGCTAAACCCACCTGTCTTTTCCGTGAAAAGACGGATGCATGGGTGGATGTGCTGGATAGTCCGAAGTTCCTGTCCGATGGTTCTTTTCTCTTATTCAGCGAACGAACAGGATGGAGGCATTTGTATCTATATGACAAGGAAGCGAAGCTAAAGCACGCCGTGACAGAAGGCGAGTGGGAAGGCAGAAGGCTCGTACATGTCGATGAGAAAAACGGCTGGTTGTATATCACGGGAACGCGAGATTCGCATATTGCAGGAAATCTTTATCGCGTTAAGATTGACGGCGCTAAAATCAAACGCCTGACAAAAGCACCCGGCGATCACCGTGTAAATATAAGTCCGAACGGAAAATATTTCATCGATACATGGAGCAACGATTCGACGCCGGCGAAGGTTACGCTGTATGGCATCAATGGAAGGAAGATTCGGACGCTGGATACGAATCCGGTTTATAACCGGCATGAATACCAGTTCGGCACATACGAGCAATTCCATATTGAAATGCAGGATGGTTTTCTGCTGGAAGCGAGTTTAATCAAACCGCCGGACTTCAAACTCAACAAGAAATATCCGGTCTGGTTTATGACATATGCCGGCCCGGGTTCACCGACGATTCGCAATACATGGAGCGGCGGCCGGGCGCGAGACCATATGCTGGCACAGATGGGAATGCTCGTATTCCGGTGCGACCCGCGCAGCGCCAGCGGCAAAGGTGCATGCTCGGCATGGACCGCGTATAAGCAGCTCGGCGTGCAGGAGTTCAAAGATATCGAAGAGGCAATCGAATGGCTTAAGGACAAGCCTTATGTCGATGATGACCGGATAGGAATGAGCGGGCACAGCTACGGCGGATTTATGACAGCATACACTTTAACGCACAGCAAACTTTTCGCCGGCGGCATCGCCGGGGCGCCTGTCACCGACTGGCACCTTTACGACAGTATCTATACAGAACGGTATATGGATACGCCGCAGAATAATCCGGAGGGATACGAAAAGACTTCCGTAATCAAAGCGGCAAAAAACCTGCACGGCAGGCTTTTAATTATTCACGGAGCGACCGACGACAACGTGCACGTCGAAAACACATACAAGCTCGTAAATGCCCTGCAGCAGGCCGAGAAGGAATTCGAACTGATGATTTATCCAAGATCACGGCATGGCATAGGCGGCATGCACTATAACCGCCTGATAGTGGATTTTATTAAAACTGTGCTGGAACTGGATGATTGACAATCCATCATTCCTGCCCGGCGTTATAAATCAATCCGCCTCGCTTTCCATATTCCAACAGCACGGCTTTCGCCTGTTCACGCAGGACGTCCCTAACTACGTGAATTCCACGGCTTTCAAGCGAATTTATCCAATCCGACGGTTTGTGCCCTTCGTCAAATTCAATACTCCGGGCATCTTCATCACGGGCGCCGCACACAACACTTCGAACGCCCGACCAGGGAATGGCCCCCAAACACATAGCACATGGCTCGGTGCTCGTGACAAGCTGGTAAGCCACATCTTTTTCGCAACCAAGGTCGTAGCTTCCAATCACACGCTGGGCAACAGCAATGGCAACCATCTCAGCATGCGCGATCGAGCAATCAACCGATTCCACCAGATTAACACCGACACTAATCAGAAGGCCGCTTTTCGATTCGAAAATCCCCGCGCCGAAAGGCCCGCCGGTCTGGTGCTCGATATTCAGTTGCGAAAGCTTTATAATTAGCCGCATCCGCTCTTCAACTGTGGGATAAGCCTGCTCCGCCTCGGCCAAAGCACCCTCGATCCAGCGGGGTAATTGCAAAACTACTTTAGGGAATTTCAAGTTAACACCTGCTTTCGGAACCGGAACTTTAAGGCGGCTGCTAAAATATAAATTCACCGGACTTTTTACTCTGTGCTTTTAGCGTTGCGGTATATCGCTGTTGAACCTGTCCGAAGATACCCACGCCAATACGCATTATTTGTACATCCACTGTATCACCCTCGTTAATTTTTTCCATTTCCAGCGAGAGTTCTCTGACGTTACGCACCGTAGCATTATTGATTTGAAGGATAAGGTCTCCTGCTTTAAGGCCCGTCTTTTCTGCTATTCCTCCTCTCTCGATTCTGGTAACAATTAGGATGGGGTATGCGCTTTGAAAACCGAACTTGCGTGCGACGCGATCGGTTAGTACCGAAACTTCCATTTGAAAAAAGTCTTTTACGAGCTCACGGCCGTCCGGCAACGGTCTCGGCTGCATCGTCAACTTGACCGTTCGGCTCCGCAAAGGGATGGAGGAGGACTTAACATAATTTACTCGTATCGGTTCGCCGATTTCCTTATCCATCATTTTGACATAAAAATCAATAACGCTCGTGAGCTTGCGGCCGTCAATTTCAAGGACCAAATCTCCGGCGGAAATGCCCTGCTTCTCGGCAGGGCTTGCTTTGTTCACGGAATCCACGACCAATCCGCTGAAATCGCCAATTTTTTTCATCCCGCCGACCACGAGGCCCAGACGAACCCGACGCAGCTTTTCCGGCATAAGCATGTGACTGAGGTTATCGACGAGTGTATCCACTGGTATGGCGAATCCTATGTTTTCCGCTTCGGCCCTGACTGCGGTATTGACTCCTATCAGCTCGCCGTTAATATTCAATAGCGGGCCGCCGCTGTTACCAGGATTAATCGGAGCGTCTGTCTGGATCAGACCGCGCAGCCAGAAGTCCTCAGCGATCTGGATGTCCCTGCCAACGGCGCTGACTACTCCGCTGGTCACGGTGTTGGCATAGCCGTAAGGATTACCGATGGCCACAACGGTTTCACCGATCATCAGGTCGTTGCTTCGCCCAAGGCGGATAAACGGCAACTTTTTATTAACAGGAATTTTCAGAACAGCCAGGTCTTTGCTTTCATCGCCGCTGATAATCTCTGCCGGGTACTCACTGCTATCGCTGAAGACCACCTTTATCTTCTTGGAGCCTTTAATTACGTGCGCGTTAGTGATAACGTAACCGTCTTCATGAACGACCATGCCGGAACCCAGCACGGCGACCTGTCTCTGATATCTTGGCCCCCCAAAATCGAATATGTCCGGCCACACATAACCGGGCCATGGGGAGCTCGACACCAAACGCTCGCCGGCAATGTTCACTACGGCCTTGTGAGTGTCCTGGTACACTTTCACGACGGGCGTTCTTCTATCAAAAGTAGATTCCTCCGAAGCTGAAACTACCCCTGAAAATCCGATGATAAATAGCTGGGCTAAAGTAATTATCCTCATGGCTCTAATCTCCTAAAAACCAGACCTTTTTGCTGATATCATATCTGAACAGGTGGAATTATTCTATTTTTTTTCCGGATATATCCAACTACGTGCTGCTTTTTTAATTGTTCATTTCGAGTAATGAAAGTGTGAGTATAACAACCGGGAATATCTAAGGAAATGACTTTTGTGGATTTTTAAAATGGAAAGTTCTGCTGTCTCGACGTTATTCGCGTCAAGAAATTTTGCATCCTTAGCTCGATGAACTGAAGAACGGCAAAATATTACCGATATGAGTGGACATTCATTCTATGCAGTTTATGCTGGGCTGCCGCATCCACCAGCCAATCTATTATATCGGGCTTGTAATCATAATCATTGAGGTTGCCCAGTTCATGAGGTTCCAACGGTCCGGCACCACCTATGATTTTTCCGAACGTGTCATTTTCAATCGCGTAAACCTTGCCGTTGGCATGCTGCCAAAATCCTTTTATAGTGCTCATGGTACGTCTCCCTGCTTAGAAAGCTTTTTGCTAAACCGTAATTTAATCATATCAACCAGCATCTCGTAGATTAATCAGTCGTCTCCCTATTAAAATATAAGAAATACTTGCCCCAATGCAAAAGACCTTGACAATACAACATAAAATACATGCTCCAAATGCAAAAAAAGTGACTCTGACATAAGGTTTTGGCTCTATACTTCAACCGGAATAACAAATTCAAAAATCAAAAGTCAAAAATTAAAATTGTGGAATCATCGCTCCGCGATGATGACTTCCTAAATTTTGCACTTTGCATTTTTATCTTTGATTTTTATTGTAGGGTCCTGCCGGGACATAAATCTTGCTCCATTCGATAATTCCGGCTATAATTTGCTTTGGCTAAAACAAGTTTGTACATGCACCTTTGGTATAACTTTGCCTAAGGAGTCATTTATGTTCAAGGTCACAATTCTGGCATTATTCTGCAATTTCCTTACCGGATCCGAGACAGGAGAATTAAAAGTTATAATCGAACGAAACGTCCCTGTTCCCATGCGGGATGGAACTATTCTGAGGGCGGATGTGTATCGTCCGGACCATGGCGGCCCGTATCCTGTGCTTGTACATCGAACACAATACGGAAGGCATAATAGCAGTTTTAACCAACTCGCCAAAGCGGGATACATAGTTGTCAGCCAGAATATTCGTGGCCGTTACGATTCTGAGGGTAGATACGAATCTATTTTGAGACCACTTATCCACGATGGTGAAGATGGTTATGATACCGTAGAATGGGCCGCAAAGCTCCCTGGTTCAACTGGAAAGGTAGGGACTTTTGGAAATTCTCATCCGGGTGGTCGGCAATGGACACTTGCACCACTTCGTCCGCCTTCTCTAGTAGCTATGCAAGCTTCTAATTTTTTTGTTCGTCTTCCAGACTTTACTCAAGGGTTTCCTATCCCTCCTCTTTGGATAGGAGGAGGTCAAATAACCTGGGCACCTAATATTAGACGACGGGAAAATCTGCCCGGCGTGCAGACGCGTTGGGAAGCTAACAAGCTTTGGAAAGAAGAGTCTGAAAAATGGATTAACTGGCTTCCATGGCTGGATCTACCCTATGACATTTTTGCGAATGAAACTGATTCGCTGAAATACTTGTTGAAGAATCCGCATTTCGATACATTGAAACTGGATGAGGGCTGTAAAGATATTGTTGTCCCAAACCTTTTCATATACGGTTGGTTTGATTTTGTACGCGGGGATATCCTGCTCTTTGAAAAGTTGAGGAATGAAGCAAAGTCCAAAGTAGCCCGGCTAGGTTCTCGCATAATTGTGGGCCCATGGCTACATGGATCTACCGAGCGTCGTTTAGGTGTAGGCAATATCGACTTTGGCCCCAACGCTGAAATGGAAAAGACAGCTATGTTAATCCGCTGGTTTGACTATTGGCTTAAGGGTATTCAGAACGGAGTCGACAAAGATGCACCGATGAGAATCTTTGTCATGGGCGACAATATCTGGCGGAATGGGCAGTCTTGGCCACCTGAACATACGAAGGAGAAAATTTTCTATACCGTCGGCAATGGAAATGCAAATACGCCCAATGGTGATGGAGGGCTTACCACCGAAAAATTAAAAACACATAGTACTGACAACTACGTTTATGATCCAAGGAGTCCTGTCCCATCAGCAAAAGGATCCAATCCAAATCACACGTTTCCATCGGATCAGCGACGTTTAGCTGATAGAGAAGATATCGTTGTATATCAGACTGAGCCTTTGACGGAACGAATTGAGGTCACAGGCGATCCTGTAGTTGAGCTTTACGCATCATCGTCAGCCCCTGATACGGATTGGTTTGTGCGGTTAATAGATGTTCATCCGGACGGTCTTGCTCTTGACATTTCCTATGGCATAGTACGTGCCCGATATCGATACGGCTTGGACAAATCCAAACTGATTGAGCCTAACACGGTCGTGAAGTATGCAATTCGAATGAGATCAACCTCAAATGCTTTTCTTCCGGGGCATCGGATACGTTTGGATGTTACCAGTTCAGATTTTCCCAGATGGGACCGAAACCACAATACCGCCGCGAATCAGTATGCTGATTCGACTTTGGTGACTGCAAATCAGACAATTCATCATGGCGGTGAGCAAGCAACACGAATTATATTACCATGGATACCTAATACATCAGAAGAAAAAGAATCGGTGCAAGCAGAAAGTGAACCAGTGTCGCAAAAACAGATGTATCCTCTCCATCAGGCAGTGGCTGAAGGTGACATCGAGCGGATCAACCTACTCCTTTCAGAAGGCGCTTATATCAACGCCCAGGATCAGAAGAAAAATACTCCACTATGTCGGGCAGTCGAGTCGGGCAAAATGAAAGTTGTTCAACTACTCGTCGACGCGGGTGCCGATGTGAACTCAGGCTCATGGCCGCCATTGTGTGTTGCTGTCGATGAAAATAATATAGCCATAGCTGAATACCTTATTGCTCAAGGAGCAAATGTCAACGCTAATGAAGGCTGGACTGCATTACAAGAGGCACCTTATATTGACAACAATATTGAGATGGTTCAGTTACTTATCGCCAACGGTGCTGATGTTAACGCCGGACCATTTACCGCACTCCATGCTGCGGCAAACAAAGGACGCGTGGATATTGCCAAACTGTTAGTTCAAAATGGTGCCAATATCAACGTTGAAGACACCAGAAGTATGACACCTCTGGAATATGCCCTCTCTGAAAATAGGGGTGATATTGCAGAATTACTCCTGGAAAGAATGACGGATTCTACTTCTAAAGACAAAGGCGGCCTAACATCTCTACATTATGCGGCCGCGCATGGATTCCAGGATATTATAGAATTGCTTTTAGACAAAGGTGCCAAGATCGATGGAAGAGATGATATATATAATTTTACACCCCTACATTACGTCGCAAGGTTCGGTAATAAAAATGTCGCAGAGGTTCTCATCGCTCACGGTGCTGATATAGAAGCAAAGGATAAATGGGATTACCAGCCCATACACTGGGCAGCATATCACGACAGGCCGGAGATTATTGAGTTGCTGATAGCTAAAGGAGCCGATGCTAATGCGAAAACCTCGTTGGGACAGACACCGCTGGAATTGGCCATACCAAGGAGAAATACAAAAACCATCGAAGTGCTTAACAAACACAGCAATAAAAATACGACTTTGGACAAGCCCTATGTAGTTCTTGAGCGTGGAGATGTCAGGGCTGTGATAGTCAATAATGAGCCGGTCGATGATGAAGTATTGCCGGGGCATCGCGGCGGCTATAGTGGAGTTGCATCGCTCACTCATAAAAAGCAAGATAGGAACATATTCGTTCAGTTTTATGCCGGGCTTAATTTCGAGCATATTCATGATGGAATAAATCAACCAAGAGACATTCTGTTCGAGCCACGACGGGCCCCGATGCAGATAAAACGGATTGATGAATTTACGACAGAACTTTACCAGCCGCCGACGCCGCACTGGCAGCTTGAAAGCTGGCTGCGGTATAAACTGCTTGAAGATGGTGTTATTGAAATGATGCTGGAATGTATCCCTCGCGCCCGCACTTTTAAGAACGATTATATCGGCTTGTTCTTCGCCAGTTATATAGACAAGCCCGAATCGCTTGATATTCACTTTCTGGGCCGCCCCGCCGATGATAGCAACGCCGAGCCCCGATGGATTCGCGGCGTAACACCTGCGCATGGAACTTTGCCGACGCATCTGGCCGCCGATGACAACCGCAATTTCGCCCACGATCCGAACTTTCCGCTGACGCTGGTTTTTAACAGATCGAATTATCGCTATACCGAACCGTGGTACTACGGCGTAAGTCACGGCATGGCCCTCGTTTTGATGTTCCGGCCGGAAGATAATGTAAGACTAAGTCAATCTCCCTCCGGAGGCGGCGAAGGAAATCCGGCATGGGATTTCCAGTGGTTCGTGCCGCAGTACAAGGTTGGGCAGCGATACCGCTTTGTCATGCGGGCAATGTATCTGCCGTTCGAATCGCAGCAGCAAATTATCCAGGCAACAGCCCGGCACCGCGCTGCTCTGGAACGGCAGGAATGGACGCGGTTTCGCGGCCCGAACGGCCAAGGGATAAGTGATGCCCGTAACATTCCCGTCAAATGGACTGAAAAAGATTACAACTGGAAGGTAAAGCTGCCCGGCGGAGGCCACGGCTCACCGGTAATCTGGAGGGATAAAGTGTTTCTGACCTGCGAGAACCCCGAAACGACCGGCGGAATACTGCTGGCGCTTAATGTTTCCGACGGCCGGGTGCTGTGGCAAAAAAAATACAAGCTCACTCCTTACCGTTTTCACAACGACAACAGTTACGCAACGACGACTCCGGTTGTAGACGCCCAGCGCGTATATGTCCTCTGGCAGACGAGCAGTGAGGTGATTCTGGCAGCGCTCGATCACGAAGGCCGGCCAGTTTGGCAGTGTGACTTTCCGGGCATTTACTGCCGTTTTGGCCCGGGTACATCGCCCGCCCTTTTCGATGACCTCATCGTGTTTTCTCATGAGCATTGGGCAAAGGGGCCGGAAGGCGGCAAGCATGAGAGTTCATGGATTGCCCTTGACCGCGAGACGGGCCGGACACGCTGGAGAACCAAACGCAACAATGCTGAGATATCCTATTCGACGCCCTGTATCTACCGGCCCGACGGGCACAAACCCCAGTTGATTTTTACAAGCTGGGCCCACGGGATAAGCGGCGTCGATCCTCATTCGGGAAAGGTGATTTGGGAATTAGACTCTGTACTGCCGGCCCGCGCGATCAGTTCTCCTGTTATTGCAGGAGATTTGCTCATCGGCACATGCGGCAAAGGCGGAGCCGGCAAACAGTTGTCCGCGGTCAGACCCGGCTCCAGAGATAATCCCGGACAGGCATCGCTGGTATACAAATGCACCGGAAAAACAGCTCCTTACGTCCCTACTTCTTTAGCGAAAGACGGCTTGCTCTTTACCTTCCATGATCAAGGAGATGTCTCCTGCCTGCGAAGCGAAACAGGTGATGTGCTCTGGTCCGAAAGGCCGGGCGGCATGTTTTACGGTTCGCCCGTCTGGGTCAACGGCCTGCTCTACTGTATCAATAGAAAAGGTGAAGTTCTTGTACTTAAAGCAGCTCCAAACTACGAGTTGCTGGCCATAAATCCGTTAGGTGAAAAAAGTCAGGCCACTCCTGCCATTGCCAGCAATAAAATGTACCTGCGGACATATTCGCATCTGATCTCGATCGGGGGCGAGCTTGATTAATCACAGCAACAAAATCAATTTTAAATCAAAACTTGTTTTTGTTTTCGTGGAATGTTCGGTACAATAGATGCCCCACTATAAAAATGAATATCAACAGAGCTATAAGAACCATGGCAGCGTAAGAACTGTAAGATGCGACCTGTTTATGAAACTGGCGCAGAACAAAAGCCCAGCCAATGATTGCCACATAAGTCCCGGTAAGGACAACGGTCATATTGAGCCAGAGCCTTAGACCCAGCAGAAATCCAATAACAGAGCCGACAAGCGGGCCGGTCATCCAGAAAGGAAACCAGACAAAGGCAAACAGCCCGATGACTCCATATTTCTGAACTTTGTCCTTGTGGATTTCCGCCGCCCTTTGCGTACGCTCGAATGTTTTTTTAAGCCAGTTTATGACCAACAGACGACGCCAGCTAAAAACGAAAAGCGGATAGAAAATAAGCACGTAAATTGTCTCAAGGATCATACAGATTGGGATGACTGTGCTGTGTCCCAGGCCCAGCGTGTATCCAAATGTCATGGCGAAACCTCGGCCCAGCGTCAGTTCCGTAGCAGTCAATCCGACGAGAACCTGGGATTCATCCGGAGAAAGCAGCAGCTTAATCCCGAGCCAGAAAGTGTATATGAATGCCAATGCGATTCCGACAAGAAGGAGACACCCCTCCGGACTGGCCAGAAGAACTGACTTGAGCTGATTGTTCTGCTGCGAATTCAACTCATTCTCAGGTTGTGTCGTTTCTTCTTCCATAGGTTCGATATCAAATTGTTGGGTTATCAACAGATAATCATCATACATTATTTTCGACATATTTTAAAGCCGGCAAAACAAGCGAATTTCTCTTAAATGAGAAATTTAAACGATGCCGCTCAATCTGAATAAAGCATGCTACGCCCTTTTAACGCTTATGAAACGCATACGAACATAATATTAACATGCTCGTATGTAAAATAGCGTTACTTTTGACATGTATAATGGCACTTAATTATAGTTCTCGCCGAGTAGTTTTCCAGGGAAGGCCCGATAGTATGCTGAACGGAGGCGGCGGGGGTACTAATAACGCATTTTGGAAAAGTAGAATGAAAAGCGCACAGAATATAATGTATCCTGTATATAATTATGCCGGAGGTATCTGTGCTGTAGTTAAATCAGTGCTGGCGCTAACCAGGGACATACTCAAAGGCATATATGTGGGCACTATTCAAGTCATTACAAGAATTGCTTACATCGAGAGAGAATATCCATCTTCAATCAGCCTATGGGCAAGGCTCGATGTAATTCCGCGAGCCCAACACCATGAGCGTCACAGAATATCGATTGGAACAAATACGCTTATCGAAAGCCTCTGCGCAATCTGCACCTGGCATGGTGACGTTATTCTTAAAGACGGTGCCAGCATCGGTATCGGCAGTATAGTGATGGGGCCGGTCTTGATTGGGGAAGGCTCGGCATGCAGCCAAAACTGTTTCATCAGCGGACAATCTCATCACTACGAAGATATCTTGAAAAATTTCCTTAGACAAGGCTTCGAGACCGAACAGGTGGTAATTGGAAAAAATGTCTGGATCGGCGCCAATTCGGTAATACTGCCCGGCGTAAAAATAGGAGACAATTCAGTAATAGGCGCAGGCTCGACAATTACTGAAAATGTCCCTGCCTGCAGCGTAGCAGCAGGAAATCCGGCGAAAATCATAAAACAATACGATTCTGAAGCAAAAAAATGGGTACGAATCTGAACCTACAGGTCGAGCAAAAAATCAACCCGCAATCCCCGTTGTACACACTCAAAAATTCTCAGGATTCCTCTTGATTTTCCATTTCAGAAATCGTATGATAAATTTTGTATTTGCTGCTCCACATGCAAATACCGGAGTACAGAAATGCATAGACGACGAGGATTCACGCTGATCGAGCTGTTGGTGGTGATTGCCATTATCGCACTGTTGATGGCGATATTGATGCCGGCACTGCAGCGGGTCAAGAAACAGGCGCAGGCGGTTGCCTGCACGTCAACCCTGAAACAGTGGGGTTTGATCTGGTATATGTACACCGAAGACAATGACGGCAAATTCCCTACAGGAGGTAGTGTGGCCGGCGATGCGACAAATGATTGGCCGGTAGTCCTTTGGGATTATTACATGAAACGAGGCAGCCTGACTCTTTGTCCATCAGCCAGGAAACCGCATAACGAGGGAGTAAGATTTGCATTCGGGGCATGGTCCTGGACACAAAGCGGCGGCTGGACAGGCCTCAAAGATAAGCAAGCGGAAGACTACGGCAGTTACGGGCAAAATGAGTGGGTTTGCAACCGTGAGCCCCCGGTAGCTCTCTCGGAAAGGTACTGGAAGACCCGGCACCAAAAAAATGCCGACAGGATACCTTTATTTTTTGATTGTGCCTGGATGGACCTCTACCCTTCCGACACCGACAGCCCCGCCCAAATGGAGGAAATGCCCTCCGATGAAATGACTCTTGTCTGCATCAACCGGCACAATGGGTATATTAATGGTCTTTTTATAGATTGCAACACGGTCAGGAAGGTCGGGCTTAAGGAATTGTGGACATTGAAGTGGCACCGCACCTTCGATACGGCAAACGCCTGGACCGATGCCGGCATGGTCATGCCGGGCGACTGGCCCGAGTGGATGAAAAGCTTCAAAGATTATTAACAACCTACCCAATCATCTCTGTCAAAGATTATACATTTGCCGGGACGGTGAACGGTGCGCGGTAATTGCATCTCAGGTACATGTTCGCTTCGTTGCTGAATTCACCTGTGAATCTTTCCGTGCCGGAATCCATCGTCAGCCAGGGGCCGAGTGTCATCGGTGTATCGTTAAGGTCCACGTCGTGGAGCGACAAGTGCCCGGCGGCACGCTCGAATGTATCCAGCAGGTCTTTCTTCGAGCCAGTCGACTGTGTTATTTCTTCGGGCGAAGCCGTGCGCCCTACGCGATAGGAAATATTTCCCATGTGACATAAGGCGGTCGAAAGATGGCCTTCGAGGATATCTGCGTTAAGGTCGCTGACCTTTCGGCTGCGCACCGCCTTAATGAAATTCTCATGGTGACTGCCGCCGCCGGTTACTACGAACTGTCTGATTTTCTTATCGTCGTAGTCGTAGGCCCAGCCGCCCGCGAAGTAGCCGCCCTCGCATTCAATAACCGTGTCGGCACGGGTCCGGCGATATGTCAGGTCCATGGCCGAATCGCCCTTCTTTGCCGGCAGGTTCCGCATCTCGAAAATAATCGGCGCCGGCTCGTAATCATAGTACGCCACCTGCGTATTGGGGGTTTGCCTGTCGTCGTCCCAGAGGAATTCGGCGCCGAAACTCATCGCTCTTGGAGCCAGCGACTTATAGCCCAGCGCCCATCGACACACGTCGAGGAAATGTATGCCGTTGTTGCCCAAATCGCCGTTGCCGTACAGCCACTGCCAGTGCCAGTCGTAATGCAGATTCTTTCTCATCAGCGGCTGCATCGTAGCCGGGCCGGTCCAGAGGTTGTAATCCACACCATCCGGAATCGGCTGAGGGCCGTTTACTTTTCCAATCGGCCCACGCGGGCTGAAGTAGTAGCAGCGGGCGCGCAGTATCTTGCCGAGATTGCCCTGCCGGATATATTCAATCGCTTCGGCAAGGCCCTCATCGGAGCGGCGTTGCGTACCGGTCTGCACGATGCGGTTATATTTTCGTGTCGCGGCGACCATTTTGCGGCCTTCCCAGATATTGTGCGAGACAGGTTTTTCGACGTAAACGTCCTTGCCCGCCTGGCACGCCCAGATCGTGACAAGCGAGTGCCAGTGATTCGGCGTGGCGGTAATAATCGCATCGATATTCTTGTCCTCCAACAGCCTGCGAACATCTACATAGGTATCGGCCTTTTGGTTGCGTTCTTTTAATTTGGCGACCTCACGATCGATAAGGTTCTGATCGGCATCGCAAAGAGCCACCACCCGAACGCCGGGGATCTTTCCGAACCACTTGATATGATTGCTGCCCTGGCTGCGAAAACCCACTACGGCTACGCGAATATCATCATTGGCACCGAGTACACGGGAATAAGGCGCCAGCGCTGCGGCTGCTCCGCCTGTCAGCGAACTTTTTAAGAATGTGCGGCGTGAAAGAAGCTTCATAATCGTTCTCCAAATATTTGCGATTTCAAACCGGCGATAAAATCAAAGCACAATATAACACTACCAATTTTATCGCGGAAAAGCAACTATTGTTTTTTTGGGCACTTTAATGTGCAATTGACAATATATTCTGCTATCATAGTCAACTCTATGAATACATGAGTGTTAATAATTACTAAAGGAGAAAAGCATGAAAAGTGAAACAGGTAATCCGCTTGCTATAGCCCTAATACTCATTCTGCTGGGTGGCATGGTTTTCGCCGCTGAAGGCACGCCGGACGTCAAGACCATGACGTACAAGACCTTCGGCGACAGAGAGTTGAAAATTCATATTAATTTTCCTCCCGACTGGAAAGCCGACGATTCCCACCCTGCTATTATCTTCTTTTTCGGCGGCGGCTGGACCGGCGGTAGAGTCGATCAATTCCAGCGTCAGGCCGAGTATCTTGCCGGCCGCGGAATGGTCGCCGCCCGGGCCGACTATCGCGTTAAAAGCCGGGACGGTGTGACGCCCGACAAGTGCGTTGAGGACGCACGCAGCGCCGTACGCTGGATGCGTCGTAACGCCGGGAAACTCGGTATCGATCCGAAAAAATTGATAGCTTCTGGCGGTTCGGCGGGCGGCCACTTAGCGGCCTGCATGATGATTTCCAAAAGCGTCGAGGCCGACGGCGATGATTTGTCGATATCAACGATTCCGCAGGCGATGGTACTGTTCAATCCAGTGCTGAGCTTCGAAAACGAACAGATGCTTAAACGCCTCGACGGCGACGAACAGCTCGCCAAAAAGATTTCTCCAACACGATACTTAGATAAGAATTCTCCCCCGGCGCTGATTCTTTTCGGCACAAATGACCGGCTGAAAATTTTCGGCGATCAATATTGGAAAAAGGCCGAAGCCATCGGCGCCAGAGCGGACAAATATCTCGCTGAAGGACAGGGACATGGCTTTTTCAACCGTTCGCCCTGGACTGAAAAGACATTGATAGCCGTGGACAAGTTCCTCGCTTCACTTGGATTCTTAAAGGGCGAACCAACTATCGAAGTTCCCAAAGATATACCTACCGGACAACGCAAAAGGATTCACCCGAATACACGTAAATGGTCGAACTTGTTTGAGAAAGATTTATCGAATGCCATATTCCCTGAAGGCATCTGGACATCCGAGGACGGCGTGTTAACAGCCAGCGAGGACCAGGCTATCTGGACGAAAAAGGATTATGACAATTTCGTGCTGGACCTCGAATTCAAAACAGCGCCCGGCACAAACAGCGGCGTCGTGGTTTACTGCACCGATATGAAAAACTGGATTCCAAACTCGGTTGAGATACAGATTGCCGACGACTTTGCCGAGCAGTGGGCGAAGTCACCCAAAACGTGGCATTGCGGAGCGATCTTCGGCCATCTGGCGCCGACAAAGAGCACAGTTAAAAAGCCCGGCCAGTGGAACCGTTTCACCATTAAATGCGTGGACCGACAAATCGACGTAGCACTTAACGGCGAGCGCATCACCTCGATGGACATGAGCCTGTGGACGAGCGCCAAGGAAAATCCCGACGGCTCGGAGATACCGCCGTGGCTGAACAAGCCGTATGCCGAACTCCCGACGAAGGGTAGAATCGGCCTGCAGGGAAAGCACGCAGGGGCGCCAATATGGTTCCGAAACATCAAGATAAGGGAACTATAGCACTGATTACCTAACAGGAGTAAATGCGATGAAGTCATTCAAAAGAATCGTGCTGTGCTTGGCAGCAACAATTTGTCTGCCCGCAATTTTAATCGCCTATGAGCTGCCGACGGCAAAACCCGAGCAAGTCGGCCTCTCGGCGGAAAAGCTAAAAGGAGTTCGTGAAGCAATGCAGAAACTCGTTGACGACAAACGCATCGCAGGCGGCGTGTTTGCAGTAGCCCGCCGGGGCAAGGTCGTGCAGTTCGAGACCTGCGGAATGATGGACATCGAAGCCGGCAAACCAATGAAGCGTGACACCATCTTCCGTATCTACTCGATGAGCAAGCCGATAACTTCTGTTGCAGCGATGGTCCTCTATGAGCAGGGAAAGATAAAGCTGGATGATCCTGTATCGAAATACATACCGGAATTCAAAGTATTGAAAGTCGTTGCCGATCCGGATGCGGATGAAATCAGGGAAGTGGCGGCAAATCGGGAAGTGACCGTTCGTGACCTGATGCGGCATACTTCCGGCCTGACGTACGGATTTTTCGGCGATACCGCCGTCGATAAGCTTTACCGCAAGAGCATACAATTAGGGGGCAGTGGTGTCACCCTCGAAGATATGGCAAAAAGACTGGCCCCAATCCCCCTGCTGTATCAGCCCGGCAAGAAATGGCACTACAGCGTCTCGACCGATGTTCTTGGACACGTTATTGAGGTGGCTTCCGGCCGGAGCCTCGATAAATTCTTCGCCGAGCGAATCTTCGAACCTCTGGGCATGGTGGACACCGCTTTTTATGTACCGAGCGAGAAAATTGACCGCTTCGCGACAAACTATGGCCCAAATCCCCAAGGCGGCTTGCGACCGATCGATAAGCCGGAGACGACGCGATACTCTAAAATGCCAATATTCTTGTCCGGCGGCGGTGGACTCGTCTCTACTGCGAGCGATTACATGCGTTTCTGTCTGATGCTGCTGAACAAGGGTAAATTCGGAGACAAACGTCTGCTCAATACCGAAACCGTTGAGATGATGACGAAGGACCAGCTTCCCGAAATTGCTTACCCCATCGGAACCGGCGACCGGGCCGGCGTAGGATTCGGCCTGGGCTTTTCCGTACGTGTAGAGAGCAGTAACGGGGATTCTTCATCTCGGATCGGCGAGTACGGCTGGGGCGGAATGGCGAGCACCCATTTCTGGATTTCGCCGAGCGACGAAATCGCCGTCGTTGCTCTTACACAATTCATACCATACTCGAAACAGACCGAACGAACATTAAAGCCGATTATATACGAGGCCATCGCGGATAATAATTAGGGATAACCATAGCATTGAGCCGAGTTCGGATAAGAACGTATAACGGCACCAGGTTAAACATACTTAATCGTCTTACCGATCAACTCACGGGATGCTATGTGTTCCGAATTAATCGCCTATTATCTCAGGAGATACTTTTCAAGAAGCTCTTTGCCGCGTTTGATTTCTTCCCGGCCGCTCGACTCAATACCATACCAGCCCTTGTAACCGGAATCCCGGCTGAGCTTTATCATCCTTGCCGTCAGCTTTTCCTCCGGTTGATTCCTGTATGACAACCCGCCGGCGTAAGGGAGCATCTTTCGCAGATATTCATAGTTGTCGAATTCCCTGCTGGGACTTCGCCAGTCGGGGTATGAGCCGAAATACGGATTATCAACCTTTTTGAAAAGCGAGACCATCCAATCGGCATCGTTTGACAGACCGCCGTGGTTCTCAATCAGCACGCGTATGCCCGCAGGCACCGCATATTCCAGCAGACGATTATAGCAGTCGGCCGCCCACTCAAGCGCCTGATCCCTGGGAGCGTCCTTCGGGCCGCGGCAATTCGTCCTGATCGAATGGCATCCAAGATACTTCGCTATATCCACCCACTTACGGTGGTTTATGGCGGTCTGGATACGTACGGCCTTACTCGGATCGCACGTCTCTCCTTCGTCATCCACCATTATGAGAACCATCGTGACGTTATACTTCTCAGCATTGGCCCGCAGGCGCTGCAGGTAGGAGTAGGTCGGTAACTCGAAAAGGGTGCTGACAAATTCAATTCCGTTAATGCCAAAATCCTCCCTGGTAATTCTCGCAAAATCCAGAGTCTTCCATTTGCCCTCCCGTATTTCCCGAACCAGGGCCCATTGAGCGATAGAAATATCATCTTTGGATTCCCGCAAGGCGGGGGCCCTTTTCACAGTTCCGGGGGCGGCGTTAACTTTCGTATCTTTTGTCGGTAGTAAACCGCTAAAACCTACTCCGGCTGCGATCGATCCGGCCAACAATTCCCTTCGATTGATCCCTTTCATGGCTATCCTTTCTGTATTTCCAGAATTAATTTCTTATCGTTTCCAGCAAACAATAGTATCGCAATGTCCGGTTGCTGCGGTACGGATTATAATTAATAATAGCAACAGACACAATTCTGCCGCATAAGGATTCGTGCCGTCCCTATTTAAACCAAAGAATGTCGCTACCAGGCTTCTTCGCATTTAATTTCCTGACACCTTATCAAGCACAACTAATCGAAAAACGCGCCGGACGACTAAATTGACTGCAATCAGAGGGGAAATAAATAAGATGTCCCCCGATTTCCCTTTTACTTAATGACACAGTCCGGATACTGCCTTTCAAGCTTTTCGAAGTAATCCTTTGGAATCGTGGCGTCCCACACACTGACATCATCCGCCGAATTAAGTACGTCGTTGACAAAATCGGCACAGTTGTTCGTAATGACATGGTAATTCGACTTGTCATTGATGTACTTATTTACCGCGTTCTGGATTTGGTCGGGATGCTCCGTTGGAATCCTGATAATTTTGCCTCCGCTTGCCAGGGTTTTCACACTCGTTCCCGTTGGAAATATTCTCTGTCGCACGTCAACCTCCTGCCACCAGGTTAAATACTCCCATCTATCCCAACCTTGCAAGTTGGGATTTTTTGCAGCCTGGCTATAGCGAATATATGATCCATTTTCTTGCTGTAGAACAAGACCGACGTGCCCATACGGATCTCCACCAGCCATCTCAACAATATAGACGTATACCTCCTTGAACACCTTCCCGGACGTCACGCACTTGGCAAGTGTGGTCTTGCGGGATCCAGGCTTTACCCTTGCAATGACCTTCCCACCAAACCTCCCGTAAAGCTCTAACCATTCCGCACGCAAATGGGCATCGAGTTTGCTGCTCGTTAGCGGTCTTCCTTTAAGCTCAGGATGTCTCTTATAAAAAACCTCGTCTGCCTGCTTTGACGCATGCTTGTTCAGTTTCGCCAACCTTGGCATAACAACCTCCTTTTATGCTTTATAGGCTTGAGCATGAACCGTTCGCTATACGAACTTTCCACTAAACAACTTAGACAATTCTCTAGTAGCTATTCTCTATCAATTAATTTAGCACAATTGTATATTCTTTACGGCTGCCAGCCAAGGAAAACATGAAATTCTGTATCTTTTCCTTCTCACCATCTATGGAATTCCGGAACAGCATACTTAATTCCAGCCGATGCCTGAATCCCGGAACTCCGCTGTAATCCAAGCACAACTATGGATTATGCATAATAAAATAATCAATAGTAAATATGTCCTGAGCAAGAGCCTGCCCTTGTATCTTAGATTCCAGGCTATATAAAAAGTGTGGCGTTCTTTAACAACTATATCGTTCGGGCGGGTTTTTGGGTTGCAACCCAAAAACCCGCGGCGGCAGCCGAGATCGT